>LNAP01003845.1_pt1 | contig 20063 bp, 18 predicted proteins | sample 602601 | NCBI WGS metagenome assembly LNAP01 (sample SAMN02440304, study PRJNA202911) | soil metagenome | biome: Subtropical and temperate rainforests or woodlands; isolation source: soil samples (1 kg each in a 20% v/v slurry with milli Q water) were... ...
GGCGACTCTAGCGGGTTGTCCACCTACGGCGGACGACCCGGAAAGGGCGATACCCCCTTCGGGGGCCCCAAAATTTTTACCACACCATACGCAACTAGCTGTTGCATGGCTAAGTTATTGTGAATAAAGCATATTTTGTGTAGACAACGGGTCTATGAGATACTTAACTTGCTTTCACCGTGAAAGCACAATAGCCGTTAGAGATCAATAGGTTATTGCGTTTTTGAATGTAGTCACTATCATTGGAAAAATTATGAGCCAGTCATCTATCCCGTGCCGCTTCGATTCGAGCACCGCAGCCTTCCTAAAGGCGGAAGCCGCACGCGAAGGCGTGTCTCAATCGGAGTACATCAGGCGCATGGTAAGTAAGGGACTTTTGGCGCAGTCGCTGGAGCATGCAGTTTCGGAAATTCGCTCAGTTTCCGGGCAGTCTGGAAGTGGCATAACCGAAGAAGGCTTCCGATTTTTGGCCACTAGTGTCCTTGAAGTCAGAAACCTTTTGCGCATCATTTCAGCAAAGAACTTCCCAACTGCTGTGACCGAAGCAAGGAAAGACGCAGAGGAAGAAGTGAAGCGCCTTCTTGGCGATGGAGGTAGCAATGTCGGTTAGAAGATCGACCAACACGGAGAACCTTGTACGTGGTGCGGATACTCTTCTGCACCAAGGGACGATGTTGGCAAAGGCCGCGCTTTGGGCTATCAGCTCAGGTGTTCTTGTCGGCTCTGTGGTTGTTTCAATCGGGGCCTATCTCGTCACAACAAGCTCGGAAAGGACGTTCGCTTACAAGCACATTGCCGCAAAGACAAAGGTGTTTTTTTCGCAGGAAAAGCACTCGGTTGATCTTGTCATCAACGGCAATGAGGTATCGCTTCCAGCCGACCAGGCGGCGATTGTCACAAGTGGCATTTTTGAGAAGGTGCGCGCGAGAGTGGCACTTGTCGGATTGTTCGGATTTATCGTGGGTGGTGCGACCGCCGGTTCACTCGTTTTGTACTGGAGGCGGCGAGGAAGCAAACAGGCCGAAGATGAATTTATCCGTGGTGCCCGCCTTGTCGATGGGCAGCAACTGGATGAGTTGATCCGGAAGGACAACAAATCCGGCAATGTGACCATCGCAGGAATCAACACGCTCAAGGGTGGGGAGATGCTGCACACGATGATTTCGGGTGCGGTAGGCACTGGCAAATCGGTTTCAATTTTCGAGATTCTGGATAGCGTCAGGGCACAAGGAAAGCGGGCAGTTGTGTATGACCCGACCGGAGAGTTCACGGAGTATTACTACCGTGAAGGGCGGGACGTGATTCTGAACCCGTTAGATGGACGAAGCCCAAACTGGAACCTATGGCGCGAGATTAGGAGCGACTTCGATTACCGAAGTTTTGCGACGTCTCTAGTTCAAGTGAAAAGCCAGACTGATCCTTTTTTTGAACAGTCTGCCCGAATCATTGCAGAGGAACTTTTTAGAAAATTGGCTCAGACAGGAGGGGCGACAAACCAGGCTGTTTATGATGCAGCGGCTAAGCTGACCCTACAGGAGCTTTTCGAGTTGTTGAAGGGCACCAGTGGGGCGAACCTGATTGATCCGGCCGGCGAGCGCACGGCGCTTTCCGTGCGCTCGGCTTTCCTGAATGCCATGAACTCGTTTCGCTATCTTCACGATGAAGGCGAAGCGTTTTCGATTCGGGAATGGGTGGCCGATGACTCGGCGGACTCCTGGCTGTTCATTCCATCCCGCCGCGATCAGCATGAGGCGATCAAGCCTCTAATCACGCTTTGGCTCGACATCGCTATGCGGGGCGTGATGAATCTGCCACCGATCCGGGAGCCGCGCTTCTGGCTGGTGATCGACGAGCTGCCAAGCTTGCAGAAAATCGAGGCGCTGCAAACGGCCGTCGCGGAAACACGCAAGTATGGTTTGTGTGGTGTCTATGGGGGGACGTTTGACGAAAGGGAAATTAAAGTACGTTAAGCCTTTGGAATTGGCTGTAACGGGGAAGTAAGCCGAAACGGACGTAATGGGCGCGTCACATTCACATGCGTGCAGCGGACTTCTGACCGGGAACGGTCAGGAGTCCTATGTACAAAGCGCCGCGAGAAGCCGGAACCGCCGAAAATTCCGGCGATCAACCGGCAAGCTGCTTGAGGCGCTCGGCTAGGCGGCCGAAAGCCTCGTTCACGTATCCCAGCTTTACGCCAGTTTGCTGCCATTCAAGGTTTCAGGCTGTCCGGCAGCTGGGTGCCCGTAGCTGCCGTTCGCGCAGCCAAGTGTTCAACGGCTGGTATTTGATTGCAGCTGCCGTTCCCGCCAACAGTACCCTCGCTAGTCTTCGCTCTCAGCGGTCATTTGGTGCGCGCCGTTTGAGCGACTGCTACACATGACGTTGCTGCCATTCGAGCTCGCCCGACGAAAATTTCTGGTGCGGAGTGCCTTGAACTAACCTGACGCCTGGTCCGCGTAGTCGATTCTTCACAATGCGGTAACACGATTGTAACCGTCGGCGATTAATGTCGCCCTTCCGATTTGATTTGCTTTATTGCATGCCGATGTTGATTCGAAACTCGAATCAGCCACGGCGGCATGGAAGGGGTGCCCTTGATTTATCTGAACGACGTATCCATCCGATACCACGACGATCTGGTGGCCCTCCAGCCGACCTCGCTACGTTTCGGTCGCGGGGAGTTTACTGTACTGCTGGGTGCTTCCGGTGCCGGCAAATCCACCCTCCTGCGCTGTCTTAATCTGCTCAACAAGCCAAGCACCGGTCAGATCAATGTGGATGGCATCGGGGCGATTGAGGGCAGCGCGGCCTTGCAGACCCATCGCCGTCAGACCGGCATGGTTTTCCAGCAGCACCAGCTCATCGAGCGCCATACGGCCCTGGCCAACGTGTTGCTCGGGCGTATCGGCTATCACTCCACCTGGCGTAGCCTCTTTCCGCTGCCACGCGCCGAGCGCCAGATAGCGCTGGAATGCCTGAACCGGGTTGGTCTACTGCACAAGGCACTGCACCGGGTAGACCAACTGAGCGGCGGGCAACAGCAACGAGTAGGCATTGCTCGGGCCCTGGCACAACAACCCCGCCTGATGCTGGCCGACGAGCCCGTGGCGAGTCTCGATCCCGCCAGTTCTCGCCGGATACTTACCCAACTCAAACAGATCTGCCGCGAAGATGGGATTACTACCGTGGTCAGTCTGCACCAGGTCGAATTCGCCATAGAGTACGCCGACCGGGTGATCGGCCTGGCCCAAGGCCGCATCGTCTTCGATGGGTCGCCCGATGCGCTGACCGAGGGTGTGCTTGACATGATCTACGACCAGACGACGCCAGTGCCCACGCGGCCCACCAAAAATGCTCACCTCCTAAACAATCCATCGCTTGACCTAGCCATCATTGAGGACTAACCCATGAAAAATCTGCTCGCCCTGCTCGGCGCACTCACCATCGCCATTGGCGTTCATGCCGCGCCCAATCCGGACCCGCAAACGCTCAAGGTGGCCCTGCTGCCGGACGAAAATGCTGGCACCGTCATCAAGAACAACCAGCCCCTGAAGGATTACCTGGAGACCACCCTTGGTAAGAAGGTTGAACTGATCGTAACTACCGACTATTCGTCAATGATCGAAGCCATGCGCTTCGGGCGCATCGATCTGGCCTACTTCGGCCCGCTCTCCTACGTACTGGCTCGCCAGAAAAGCGAGATCGAACCCTTTGTGGCCCTCAAGGCCAAGGGCAGCACGACCTACCAGTCGGTGATCATCGCCAATACAAGTGCCGGGATTACGCGCATCGAGGACATCAAAGGCAGGAACATGGCATTCGGCGACAAGGCATCGACGTCGAGCCACCTGATTCCAAAGTCCGTCCTTGCCGAAAAGTCGCTAGATGCCGGCCGGGACTATCAGGAACATTTTGTCGGCTCGCATGATGCTGTCGCCATGGCAGTCCAGAACGGACATGCCCAAGCCGGTGGCTTGAGCCGTCCGATCTTCGAGTCCTTGGTCGAGCGCAAAATCATCGATCCGGCCAAGGTGTCGGTTCTCGAATATTCCAAGCCCTTTCCCCAGTACCCCTGGACGATGCGCTCCAACCTGAATCCTGAATTGAAGGAGAAGATTCGCGCCGCCTTCCTCAATCTTAAGGACCCTGCTGTTCTCAAGCCCTTCAAGGCGGAAGGTTTTGACGTGATTACCGACAAGCATTACGACGTCGTCCGCAATCTGGGCCCCCTCCTCAAGATTGATCTCGCCAAGTTCCAGTAAGCATGAATACTCGCAGCCTCGATCACAATGTGATCATTGATCAACAGCAGCGCGCCTGGAACAGCGGCGCGCTGCGACTGGTGACGATGCTTCTTGTCATCGGCCTATGCATCCACTATGTCGGACTGTTCGACGGGGAGCGCCTAGCTGACGGAGGCCCTGCCATCCTCCTTTTACTCAGTGAAATGTTCCCGCCGGACTTTCAGAACGCCCGCAGTTGGCTCAAACCGCTGATCGATACGCTGGCCATGAGCGTGGCCGGTACCGCTCTGGCGGTCGTGCTATCTATTCCCCTGGCCTTCCTCGCGGCCCGCAACACCACGCCGCATCCGGTGATCTATCAGGTGGCCCGAGCCACCCTGAATGCGCTGCGCTCGATTCCCGAACTGATCCTGGGCATCATTTTCGTTGCTGCGGTTGGCTTTGGCGCGCTGCCTGGCGTACTGGCTTTGGGCTTGCACTCTGTAGGCATGATCGGCAAGTTCTTTGCCGAAGCCATCGAGCATGCCGACGAAGCGCCCATTGAGGCAGCTCGTGCCGCTGGCGCCACGCCTATCCAGGTTCTCCTGCACGGGGTTATCCCGCAAGTGCTGCCGCAAATGGCGGACATCTCGATCTATCGCTGGGAATACAACTTCCGTGCCTCGACTGTCATGGGCATGGTGGGCGCTGGCGGCATTGGCTTCGAGCTCATGGGTTCTCTGCGCATCATGCAGTATCAGGAGGTCTCGGCCATCCTGCTTGTGATCCTGCTCATGGTTACGCTGGTTGATACATTCAGCAGCACGCTCAGAAAACGCTTCAAATGAATGGAGACAATATGAAGCCTAAAGTCGTCCTTACCAGCTGGGTGCATCCGGAAGTCATCAATCGGCTGGCTGAACATTGCGACGTAGTTCCCAATACGACTCGCGAGCGCCTCTCCAGAGAGGAAATCCTGAGTCGCGCCAAGGATGCAGATGCGATCATGACCTTCATGACCGACAGCGTCGACCAAGAGTTTCTGTCTTCCTGTCCCCGTCTGAAAGTCGTCGGCTGTGCCTTGAAGGGTTATGACAACTACGATGTCGATGCCTGTACCCAGCATGGCATCTGGCTCACCAATGTGCCCGATCTGCTGACCATTCCGACAGCGGAACTGACGATCGGCCTGTTGATCGGACTTACCAGGAAGATTATTCAGGGCGATCAACTGGTCCGCAGCGGTTCCTTCGACGGATGGCGACCTGTGCTTTACGGCGCCGGCCTGACAGGCCGAACTTTAGGCATCATCGGCATGGGTGCTGTGGGACAGGCCATCGTTGCCCGCTTGCAAGGCTATGAACTAAAGCTGTTGTACGCCGACCCCCGACCTTTGCCCCCCGAGATAGAGGCTCGCCTTGGTCTGCGCCGTGTCGCTGTGGATCAATTGCTGGCGGAAAGCGACTATGTCGTTCCGATGCTTCCGATCAGCGAAGAAACGCTTCACCTGATCGACGCCGATGCGATCACAACCATGAAAGCCGGAGCGTTCCTCGTCAATGCCTGTCGTGGTTCCGTCGTCGATGAGGAGGCGGTGGCTGATGCGCTTGCTGCCGGCAAGCTCGCCGGGTATGCCGCGGATGTCTTCGAACTCGAGGAGTGGGCCCGGCCGGATCGACCGACGAATATATCCGGACGTCTGCTGGCGGATTCCGAGCGAACGCTGTTCACACCACATATTGGCTCTGCCGTGGACTCCGTCCGCCTGGCGATTGAAATGGAGGCAACGACCAATATCCTGCAGGCCTTGGCTGGCCAGGAACCGCAAGGTGCAGTCAATCGCCCGGTAGCAAAGGTCGCAGCCTGAACACACTCAACCTCGACCAGGTTGCGAGTTTTCTCGCTATCGCCCGACTGGGCAGCTTTCGTGCAGCGGCGCAAGAGCTGGGGATTTCCCAGGGGGCCATCTCACAGCAATTACAAAAGCTGGAGCGCCTACTGGGTGCCCGTCTTGTCGAGCGGGACCCCAAGGGCTGTCGGTTGACGGTGGAAGGGCGGGAGTTCGAAGGTCATGCCCGAGATCTCCACCGCCTCGCCAACAATGCGCTCAACACATTTCGAGAGCGTCGCCTTGTCGTCGGCGCCAGCAGCAATATTGGCATCTATCTGCTCCACCCTTATCTCAAGGCGTATGGCGACGAAAGCGGGGCAAGCATTGACATCCAGATTAGCCGAAACCTGGTGGTTGCCGAACAACTCGCCAAAGGCGAGATTGATGTCGCTCTCATGGAATGGTGGGACGAGCGTCCAGGCTATGTCTCGCGCGTCTGGCGAACAGAGGAAATGGTTGTCATCGTTGCGCCTGAACATCCCTGGGCAGGATTGCCCTATTTGAGTTGCAGCCAATTAAGGCAGACGCCGATGCTTGGCGGCGAGCCCGGTACGGGTACTGGACGGCTTCTGGCGGAGTATCTGGGTATCGAATTGGCAGAGCTATCAATCGGTGCACGCCTGGGTTCAACCGATGCCGTCAAGCAATGGGTGAAAGCGGGGATGGGTGTGTCGTTGGCACTTGCCGGAACTGTCGATGATGAGACAAGATCAGGGAAGCTAGTCGCCATCCCGCTGGAAGGAAACCCGCCACCACGCAAGGCCCTTCAGGTGGTTTGGCGGGATTCGCTCAGCGATGAGCATGCGGCTTGTCGATTCGGGACTTGGCTGGTTGAATCAGCCGCGTTATCGCATCAAAAAAATGTCCAGGTTCATCCAGCGCGCTGGCCATTGGGTGAGTAGCGAAATTCGACAAGCAGCCGCTCAGATTCGTCATCTGAGAGTATTCTGTTGGACGTAGTTGAAAGGCGGCAATGGAGGCTGTAGCTGCCGCTAAATCTGCTCGCACCCAATGACCGATAACGCCGAGTTGCTCGCGTAGGCTTTCCGGCAGGTTTCAGAGTCAAGCGGTCGGTCCGATGACCACTCAGGAGAAGAGGCGACCGGCAGCTCTTGGCCCAGACTGTGTAAAAACGTGAACGAATTTCGCCTTGCCAGGTCAATGCAGTAGGCATTTACTGGGGGCGACTGAGATGAAGCGTTTCGTTCAAGGCGAGAGCCGGACTCAAAGCACATTGTTGCCGGAGCTACTCGATGACTATATTTCCGAATCAAATCCAGTCCGTGTGATTGATGTCTTCGTCGATGAACTGTCGCTAGGCAAACTAGGTTTCGAAGGTGTTGATCCGGCAGAGACGGGGCGGCCGGCCTACCATCCATCGGTACTGCTGAAACTCTATATCTACGGCTACCTCAACCGCATCCAGTCGAGCCGGAGGTTAGAGCGAGAGGCTCAGCGTAATGTAGAACTGATGTGGCTGACGGGACGTCTCACGCCTGACCACAAGACTATCGCCAATTTCCGCAAGGACAATGGCAAGTCCATCCGGAATGTTTGCCGTCAATTCGTTGTCCTGTGTCAGCAATTAAGTTTCTTCACCGAAGCCTTGGTCGCCATCGACGGCAGCAAATTCAAGGCCGTGAATAATCGTGATCGGAATTTCACCAGCGCCAAGCTGCAACGGCGGATGGAGGAAATCGAATCAAGTATCAATCGCTACCTGACTGAACTTGACACCGCCGACCGCCAAGAACCGGCTGTGGCGCAAGCCAGGTCAGAGCGACTACAGGACAAGATCGCTACCCTGAAGGCACAGATGAAAGAACTTCAGGCCATTGAGGTTCAACTCAATGCAACACCGGACAAGCAGATTTCCCTGACCGATCCGGATGCCCGTTCGATGAAGACCCGTGGCACGGGGATCGTCGGCTACAACGTCCAGACAGCAGTGGATGCCAAGCATCACCTCATTGTTGCGCATGAGGTCACCAACATCGGCATTGACCGAGACCAGCTGAGTTCCATGGCCAAGAGCGCTCGTGCGGCGATGGGCGTGGCAGACCTCACCGTGATTGCCGACCGGGGTTATTTCAAGGGCGAAGAAATTTTGGCCTGCCACGAAGCGGGCATTCATGCCATTGTTCCCAAAACGACCACTTCCGGCGCTAAGGCGGCGGGACGATTTGACCGGGCTGACTTCATTTACGATGCGGAGAAAAATGAATACTGCTGCCCGGCCGGAGACCACCTGATCTGGCGATACGCGAGTCGGCAGGACGGCTTGCTGCAAAATCGGTACTGGAGTTCAAACTGCCAGCGATGTGCCATCAAGGAGAAATGCACCCCCAGTACGAAACGACGCATCACTCGATGGGAACATGAGGGTGTGCTTATGGCCATGCAAAACCGACTGGATCACGCACCCGACAGCATGCGTATCCGGCGTCAGACGGTGGAGCATCCCTTCGGAACGCTCAAGTTGTGGATGGGCAGCGCGCACTTCTTGACCAGAACACTGGATCGGGTGAGCACGGAGATGGGATTACATGTGCTCGCCTACAATTTGAAGCGTGTGATGAAAATCCTGGGCAATGAGTCCCTGATGGAAGCAATGCGGGCCTGAAAAGGCCTTAATTCGAACCGGTCTGTCGTTTTACTACCCAATTCCACCAATTCCCCATCGCGACGGCCCAACCGCACGTCAGGCCTGCAAAATTCCCGCTACGTTTTTACACACTCTGGGCCGGCAGTTGCCTGATGATAATTTCATTGTAACTATGCCAAGTTGGTCAGGCGCCTGATATTTGCTGGTTATATTTGGTGAGAATTCATGGTCAACTCACGTGATATTCCGCACCAATCGGCGGAATTCGTTCATGCTCATCAGTAGCCCGCCTCTTTCTGGTGACGGAATGCCATGACATAGACCGCATCGGCCGCCGGTTCGTGGCGGTACAAGGCCACATAGCCGGAATCCCCGTAGGTAATCACCAGCTCGCGCAACTCCGGCATGTCAGGGAGCGGTCGGCCAATGTCTGGGGCCGTTTCCAGCAGCAGGAAGTGCCGCTCAATGGCCTGGCCGGCCCGCCTGGCGGCTTCCGGGGCCTTGGCGACCAGGAACTGCCGACATCGTTCCAAACCATCCGCCGCGCCTTCGGTGACGATTACGTGTGGCACTCAGGCATCGCCTTTTCGTCTTCGGTGCCCCAGGTGTTCAACCAGGTGCGCACTTCCTGGCCGGTCAAGTGCCGTCCGGTTTCCTGATAGGCCGCCCAGGAAGCTAAGGCTTCCTGTTTGAAGCTCTCGCGGGCTTCCTCCCGTTCGACGTATTGCTGGATGGCTTCGAGCATGATCCAGTGCGGCGAGCGGCGGCGCTGACTGGCGAGGTGTTGGACGCGGCCCTTCAGCGCCTCTTCAATCTTGAGCGATGTTGCCATTGCTGTTCTCCTATCACTTGGTAATACCTAGTGATAACTTAGCCCTTCCGGCCCTGTCCGTCAAATGATCGTCTAACGGCCGCGCCAATATTGTCCGTAAAGATGTTGATTTAGCGAGAAGTCGGACAATATAATTGTCGGACGGAATAACGGACAAAAAGCTCAGAAATGGCATTGATTGGCTATGCACGTGTATCGACCGCGGAACAGGATACTGCCTTGCAGACGGATGCGCTTCGCAAGGCCGGATGCGAGCGCATATTTGAGGACACGGTTTCCGGTTCTACATCGGAACGGCCCGGCCTGTCATCGGCACTGGCGTTCCTGCGTGAAGGTGATGTTCTTGGGGTTTGGCGACTTGATCGGCTGGGCCGTTCCTTGCCTCATCTGATCGAGGTTGTCGCCGGACTGGAGGCGCGTGGTGTGGGATTTCGCTCCCTGACCGAAGCCATCGACACCACGACACCCGGCGGTCGCCTCATCTTTCACGTATTTGGCGCGCTCGGACAATTTGAGCGCGATCTGATCCGTGAGCGCACCAAGGCAGGTTTGTCCGCCGCCGCTGCACGTGGCCGCAAGGGAGGGCGAAAGCCCGTGGTGACGGACGAGAAATTGCAGAAGGCCAGGATGCTACTAGCTCAAGGGCTCAACGTTCGCGAGGCCGCGCTACGACTCAAGATTGGAAAGACTGCGCTTTACGTGGCATTAAGCACTACACAGCCAGCACCCAAGGATAGCAGCGCCCCGACTTCTGAAAATGACACTCGCGCTGGCCCGCCTGGCACACATGTAAGCTGAGAATTCGGCATCAGCCGGGAAACGCTCTACCAATATTTGCGGACAACAACCGAATAACCCATGCCACGCCGATCACTCTTGACGACCGTCCAACAGGAAGCGCTGTTTGCCTTCCCTGGCTCCGATGTGGAGATTGCGCGGTATTACACCTTCGATGAGCGCGATCTGTCGATCATTCGCCAGCGGCGTGGGGCGCATAACCGGATCGGCTTCGCTGTTCAACTGTGCTACCTGCGCTACCCCGGCTACGCGATGGCCGCCGATACCACGCCGCCGGATGCCCTTCTGTCGCATGTATCGCGGCAGTTGCGCATCAATCCGGCAGCATGGGCCGAATATGCTCAGCGCGACGAGACCCGGCGCGAACATGCGCTCGAATTGCAGGCGGCATTTGGCTATCGTCCGTTCTCTACCGGGGAATACCGGAAGCAACGCGGCACGTTGACGGAACTGGCGCTCCAGACAAACAAAGGGATGGTGATCGCCGAGCAGTTGATTGAAATACTGCGCAAGCACCACATCATTTTGCCGCCCGCAGGAGTCATCGACCGTTTATGCGCGGAAGCATTGGCGCGTGGCACGCGCTTGTTCTACCAACGATTGACGGATGAATTGGACGCCACACATCGCAAACAACTGGACAAGCTGCTCACGCCACGCGATGACGTGCGCACCATTGTATTGACCTGGCTGCGCCAGCCGCCCGGCGAAGCGAAGGCAAGGCGCATCCTGCTGCATCTTGGTCGCCTTGATGCCATTCGTGAGGTCGGCTTGCCGGTCGGTCTTGATAAAATGGTGCATCAAGGCCGACTGACGCAATTGGCCCGCGAAGGGACGCAGATGAGTATTCAACATCTGCGCGATCTGGAAGCAACGCGCCGGCACGCGACACTGGTGGCCATGCTGATCGATACCCAGGCTACCGTCATCGACCAGATACTGGATTTGAACGACAGGATCATCGGCAAGATGTTCTCCGATGCGAAACGCAAGCATGCGGAATCGTTCCACAACAAGGGCAAGGCGATCAACGACAAGGTGCGGCTGTATTCGCGTGTGGGCCATGCACTGATTGATGCGCGCAAGACCGGCACCAATCCGTTTACGGCAATCGAAGCGGTCATCCCCTGGGAGACCTTCACGCAAAGCATCACGGAAGCAGAAAAGCTGGCGCAGCCGGAATCGTTCGATCATCTTCATCTAATCGAGGAGGGTTATAGCCAGGTGCGGCGCTATTCGCCCCGTTTGCTGGAAGCGTTCGCGTTCAAGGCAGCACCGGTCGCGCAAAAGGTGCTGGACGGTATCGACACGATCAAAGCCATGAATGCGGCTAACGCCCGGTCGATGCCGAAAGATGCACCGGTCGAATTCATCAAACCACGCTGGGAACAATATGTCGTGAAAGATGATGGCATTGACCGCCGCTTCTATGAACTGTGCGCATTGTCCGAACTGAAAAATGCGTTACGGTCGGGCGATGTATGGGTGCCAGGTTCGCGGCAGTTCAAGGACTTCGAGGAATACCTTTTGCCACCAAACCGATTTGCGGCGCTGCGCAATGCGGGCGATTTGTCGCTGGCAATCGACACCGATGGCGAACGCTATCTGCAGGACCGACTGGCGCTACTCAAAGAGAAATTGGTTGAAGTGAACCGCCTGGCCGCTGCCGGTGAATTGCCTGACGCAGAAATCGCCAACGAATTGTTAAAGATCAAGCCACTGACCAAAAGCGTACCGGAAGAAGCGGAACGGCTTGAAGAACACATTTTTGGCGTGATGCCTCGCCCCAAGATTACCGAACTGCTGCTTGAGGTCGATCAATGGACGGACTTTACCCGGCACTTTACGCACCTGCGCACCGATGCGCTGCCCAAGGACAGGTCGGCATTGCTGACAGTGATCCTGGCCGACGCCATCAACCTGGGGCTGACAAAAATGGCGGAGGCATGTCCGGGAACGACGTTCAACAAACTTGATACCGTGCGCGCCTGGCACGTTCGTGATGAATCGTATTCAAAAGGGTTGGCCGAATTGGTCAACTACCAGCATCGATTGCCGTTCGCGTCGCATTGGGGCACGGGCAAGACTTCTTCATCGGATGGTCAGAACTACAAGGTTGGCGGTCGTGGCGGGCAAACCGGACAGGTCAACTTACGGTACGGTTCAGATCCCGGAATCAACTTCTATACGCATATTTCCGACCAATACGCGCCGTATCACATCAAGGCCATCACCTCAACAATACGCGACGCGACGCATGTGCTGGATGGTTTGCTGTACCACGAATCGGAACTGAACATCGAGGAACACTATACGGACACCAACGGCTTTACCGATCACATATTTGCATTGTGCCCGCCACTTGGCTTCCGCTTCGCACCCCGTATTCGTGACCTCAAGGACAAGAACCTGTTCGTACCCGATGACCCGAAGAATTACCCGGCGCTGGCGAACTTTCTTGGTGAAAAAATCAATCAGAAAATTATTCTGACGCAATGGCAGGAATATCTGCGCCTGGTCACGTCAATCAAACAAGGCACCGTGACAGCATCGCTGATGTTGCGCAAGCTTGCCAGCTATCCACGACAAAACGGCCTGGCGCTTGCACTGCGCGAAATTGGGCGCATCGAGCGCACTATTTTTGCGCTGGACTGGCTGCTCGACCCGCGCTTGCGCCAGCGCGTGACTGCCGGCCTGAACAAGGGTGAGGCGAAAAACACATTGGCTCGCGCCGTATGCTTCAACCGGCTTGGCGAAATCCGGGATCGCACCTACGAGCTTCAACGTCACCGAGCCAGTGGCCTCAATCTGGTTGTGGCGGCGATTATCTTGTGGAATACGGTCTACTTGGAACGGGCAGTCAACGCGATGCGTGCCCAGGAATATCCCATTGATGAGGCGTTGCTCAAGCATGTTGCGCCGATTCACTGGAACCATATCAATCTGACTGGCGACTACGCCTGGAAACAGCATCGGAGGGTCGAGAAAGGCGGATTCAGGCCGTTACTACCAATTCCAAAGGCTTAACGTACTTTAATTTCCCTTTCGTCAAACCTCCCCTATGGGATTCAGTCGGTTTCTCAAATGCGCGAGCTGTACGGCAAGGACGGCGCGCAGACTGTCATGGGGAATTGTCAGACCTGGGTCGTACTCCGCGTGGCTGATTCGGAAACGGCCAAGTACCTTTCCGAGACGCTGGGCCAAGCCGACATCCAGGAGAAGGACGAGGGCCTGTCCTTCGGTGCGGAGTCGAACCGGGACGGGACAAACCTCGTCTCCAAGCGGACAGAGCGCGCGATTGTGCTGGCCTCGGAGATTCAGCACTTGCCCGACCTGGAGGGTTATATGCGGGTGCCTGGCCCCTATCCCGTGGCGAAGATCAAGCTCCAGTACCGTGACCGGGAAAAGATTGCTGCGCCCTTTGTGCCGCGTCAGCAAGGCGTGTTTGCGGCAGCGCCGGCCGAAGCGGTCGATGCCGATCCGTTCGCGTAAGGGGGGAAGCGATGCTCTCCGCGAAGGTGATCGAGAACGCGCAACAGGCTGAACACTACTTCAGCCAGGACAACTACTACACGACCGAAGAAGGGTTTGAGCAGTCCGCTTGGGCCGGTAAGGGCGCAGCGGCGCTGGGGTTGTCGGGTGGCGTTCATCGTGAGCAGTTCATGGAGCTGCTTGAGGGAAAGGTGGATGGCCAGGAGCTGGGCAAGTGGGTCAGGAACGAAGAGACTGGCCAGAAGGAGCGCGAACACCGCCCAGGAATAGACCTCACCTTTTCGGCTCCGAAAAGTGTTTCGTTGCTGGCCGAAGTCGCCGGCAACGAGGAAGTGAGCAAAGCCCATGATGTCGCGGTCGAGCGGGCGATTGCATACCTCGAACGTGTGGCCGCTCAGGCGATGGGGTTACGTCCCGCGAAGATACCGGCAACTTGGTCGTTGCCAAATTCCGCCACGATACTAGCCGGGAACTTGATCCGCAGACCCATACCCATGCGGTTGTTTTCAACCTTACCAAGCGTTCGGATGGTCAATGGCGCTCTCTTTCCAATGAGGAGTTGCTGGGCCACATCAAAGATGCCGGTGCCTACTATCGCACCGAGCTGGCTGGGCAACTATCTGCGCTGGGGTATGAAATTGAGCGCACGCACGCTGATGGGCGTTTCGAGGTAAAGGGCTTTACCAAGGAACAGCTTGAGCATTTCAGTCAGCGTAGCGGGCAGATTGAGCAGGCTTTGTCCGAGCGGGGCAAGAACCGTCAGACAGCGACCACCGAGGAAAAACAGATGGCCGCCCTGGACACCCGCCAGGCGAAAAAAGAGGTGGATCGTGGCCCACTTCGTGAGGAATGGCTTTCGCGTGCGAAAGATGTAGGGATCGAGTGGGACAAGATACCTCGTGACAAGGGCGTGACTTTCGCGCGCGAAAGTTCGGCGGAACTCTACCTCCGGGCGAAAGAGGCGGTTGATTACGCTAAGCGAGCGGCAGGCGGCTTTTTCCGCAAAGGATCTGTATCGGCACGCCGTCGAGTTTGGGACTGGACGAACCACCATCCAGGCTATCGACAAGGCAATCCGCGAGTCTAAGAAGTCGGGCGACCTGATTCCGATCGGAGACAAGCAGGAACGACTGACCACCCGCGAAGCCGTTACAGCAGAGCTGCGGATGCTGGATACATTGCAACAGTCAAAGGGCACGGTGGCCACAGTGGTCAAGGAAAGCGCCTTGGCCTCCAAGATCGAAGCCGCCGAAAAGCGTTTGCTCAGTGACCGCACGATTAAAAATGCCTTGAATCCGGGCCAAACCGATGCCGCCAAGCTCGTCCTTGGCAGTTCTGATCGCTATGTAGGCGTCCAGGGTTACGCCGGCACCGGGAAAACCACCATGCTCAACGTCGTCAAAGCCGTGGCGGAAGATCATGGATATGTGGTCAAGGGCATGGCTCAGAGTGCATCTGCCGCCGAGACGTTGCAATCAGAAACGGGGATGAAAAGCCAGACCCTCGAATCCTTCCTTCTGGAGCGCCAGAGAGAACGGGAGAAGGGGGAGAGGGAAGCCGAGCGCAGCAACAGCAGCCCTGACAAGGACAAGCCCACCAGTCGGGATGTCATGGGGAATCGTTACCTCGAAATTCCGGGGGGGATGTTCAAGCAGCGTCAGTTGTTGGTTGCGCGCGGCACTGTCACCAATGCATTGGCATTGGAGGCAGGGGATAGGCTTCGTGAAATGCGACCGAAAACCGCCTTGGGCAAAGAGGTGCGCGCCCATGCTTTGGCGACGGCTAGAGGAATGGTGAAGTGGGAGCGTGCAAGCACAACAGACCAGGTGCTTTATCGAGGGGCCGAGGTGGCTTCAAAAATTAAGGGCCTTTTTCAACAGGGGCCGCGTGATGAAGCCAATAAGCCGCAAAAAGAGCTTTGGGTGGTTGATGAAGCGTCTTTGCTTGGACAGAGAGATACAAACCGCCTGATGGCCGAGGCCGAGAAGGCTGGGGCGAAAGTCGTGTTTGTCGGAGATACGCGCCAGTTATCCGCTGTCAGCGCAGGTAAGCCGTTCGAGGTCATGCAAGAGCGTGGCGGCATGCAGACGGCAAAGATGACGGATATTCACCGCCAGCAGTACGTCGAAGGAATGACAGATGCCCAGCGGAAAGAGGTGGATGTTTTAAAAGGCACGGTTGCCGACATCATCGAGAAGCGCGAGCAGGATGCTTTCAAGAAGCTGGCCGGGAATACCGTCGAGCTGAAAGACAACGAGAAATTGATAGCCCGCATCGTTGCGGATGTCCGCCAGGACGTTGGCCGGGAGATTCGGCACGAACTGTCTGGCGCAGGTGAAAAGTCCCACAAAGACACTTTGGTCATCACCGCCTTGAATGAAGATCGGCGGGCTATCAATAACGGTGTTCGGCAGGCACTCAAAGAAGAAGGCGTTATCTCTGGCCAGGCCCGCGATACCGAGGTGCTGGTTAATCGCGGCATGACCAAGGCGCAGGCATCCCACGCGGAGAACTACCACGAAGGCGACGTGGTGCGGTTTGGGCGTGACTATGAACGCCTCGGGGTAAAGGGTGGCGAGTATGCCCGTGTGGTGGGAGTCGGTGACCTTGGCACCGTGAAGCTGCAAAAAACGGACGGGCAAACCCTGGACTGGCGACCCGCACAGACCTCAAAAATTGAGGTGTTCCATGCCGAGCGCCGGGAGCTGCAAGCTGGCGACAAGATCAGATTCACGCGCAATGACAAGGATCGAGGCTTGAACAACGGCGATGTCGCTTATGTGAAAGCGATCAACGGCGACAAGGCCACGGTGCAGTTAAAGGGCAAGACCGTTGCGATTGATCTGCGCGAGGTCAAGCACCTGGACTATGCCTATGCATCAACGATCCATTCCAGCCAGGGGAAAACGGTGGACGCGACCGCCTTTCACATCCGGGGGAAGTCCGGCCAGGTCTTTGGAGACCGGGCCTTTTATGTTGGTGCAACCCGCTCTAGGCATGAGCTGCGCATCTATACCGATGACAAAGAGGCTGCGTTGCGCGCCGTTTCCCGCGATCAGCACAAGGCGAGCGCATTGGAAGAGTTGAGGCGTGGGCAGAGTGCCGACCGCCAGCGAGTTGGCTATTCACGATAGGAGTGACGAATGGAAAAACAATACAGATTGACTTTGTTGGCCGGGGTGATGCTTGCCATGTCGATGGGAGTTTATGGGCAGTCGTCCACGACGCAGAAGGCAACAGACGTCATACGCGATACGGTTCGAGAAGAGCGTAAGACGGCCTTGGTTGTTTGGCCTCCGACAGAAAAGGCGTTGGCTGATGTTCGGATTGCACAGCAGTTAATTGATGTTGGTGATTATGTTTCGGCAATTAAATTTTTGGAGGGTGTAACGAAAGAGCCTCACCTTGCGCGGGCCACGAAAATGTTATCTGAGCTATATGGGATGCAAGGAGAGCATCGTGATACGCAGAAAGCGCGGGATTGGTCTTCTAAAGCGTGGGAAATGCATTTGGCAGAGTCTAGGATGGCTTTTGAAGATGCTAAGCGTGCAGAAAAACTAATTTCCTCTGGAGATTACGCAAAGGCAGCGCAAATTCTTGAGGTGTCGAATTACTTCTACCCATCGGAAGAAAAGGCGAGGCCATTGGCGGAGCTTTATGCCGAAGGCCGTGGCGTACAGTTAAATCAAGGCAAGGCGTTGGATTTGTTCATTCAAAGTCGTGATGTGCGCGCTTTTGATTATCTATGTGCTGGGGAGACAGCCGATGCTGAACGCGGTTGGGCATTGCTTCAAGAGTGGAGTAAATCTAGTGTCCTGCTGTACATGCCACACACCCGTTTGGGCTTGCTGAAATATCGCTGCTACAGCAGAACGGAAAACCCTGATCCAAAGACGGCATACAAATACCTGTCGGATGCTGCTTACATTAACCCGTCTCCATTTCGGGATAACACAGAGGCTTTGCGGTATTTACCAGCTGTGAAGGCCGAGTTAAAGAATCCGTACTACCTTTATGACCGTGCTGGTGCTGTCCAAAAATACATGAAGCCCGCCGAGGCCGGCGATGTGTCGGCAATGATTGAGCTATATCACGCATATAGCGATGGCCGCGGCGCACCTCAGAACAGACAGCTTGCCTTTGAGTGGATCATGAAAGCCGCATCGGTTGGCGATGGCTTTGCCCAAACGGTTGTCGGTGAAGCCTATCTGAACGGATATGTCCCTGTTGAGCGCGATTACCAAGCGGCGATCCAGTGGCTTGCGAAGGGCGCAGAGCATGGCCAGTGGCTTGCAGCCTCGATGTTGAGCGACTTCTACAAAAAAGGTCTTGGCGGCAAGCCTGACAGCAGCCGCGCGCAATTTTGGGCGAACCGCTGTAACGAGCTGGGCGGGAAGTGCGGCGGATCGCGCCAGACAGTTGCACCAGGTGCGCAGGGGTCGGCCCTTCAGAGGGCTTTTCAGCAATGAGGCGGGCTATCGTTTTTGCAGCCTTGATGGGCATTGCGGCCGGTGCAAGTGCTGCGAGTGTTGGCACGGAAGCGCGGGAAGGCACCGACACGAAGCAGGGGCAGACGATTGAGAACAGCCAAAATATCCAGCTGCGCAAGGGCAACAGCAAGCGGAATGTGACGGGTTCTGATCGTCGGGCTGCCGAGGAACGTGCACGCGAGAAGCGCCAGACCGATGACATTTCGGCCGAGCTGCAGGGGGGAGCCCTTTTCATCCCACTGCTTCAAGAAATAGAACGTGGTCAAGTTGATACTGGGGGCAACAAGGTGGCCGAGCTGATTCAGGATTGTGGATTTTTCACAGTCGGTCAGGCAACAGTCGCCGCGATTGAGCCAACGCCAGAAATTCTGAGCTACCTGAGCGGTGGCCAAGTGGTGAATATCTCTGTACAGGGCGGCAATGCGCTGGCCCGTATTCGAGTCACCGGAGCGTACATTACCAAGCGGTTTGATTGGTATTCCCGTGTGACCGCCTTCACGTTGGACTCGCCTCGTAATCTAGCCCGCTGCTACTTCGCATATGGGCTCACGGTTCGGAATGCGATGCGCAATCTGGCGCAGGGGGCGCAAGTGCGAGAGACACCGCTGCGGGAGAAGGTTGTTCTTGTTCGTGGAGATCTACAGGAACGCGCTGCGGCTGCGCTTGTGGCAGCACTTCGATCCCGTGGGCTGCTGGAAGAGATCGAGCGAAATACGCTCGCGGTCACGAGTGACGACTGTGCGCTGCCAACGATTTTTGGCCTGATGCAGGGAAACAGTGACTGGCAATGTGGACCACTGAGTGTGGACCCAAAGCATGTACAAGCCTCCATCGGAAACATGGCCGTGCTTGGTGAAAACCAATTCATGGGCCAGCGCCTGGCATTTGCACAAGTGACCGGGCAGAGCGTGACAGCACGCTCCAGCAACAGCCGTTCCACCTATGCCTCCCAGGATGCCACCAGCGAGACCGGACAGGATGTTTCTATGGCCAAGCGCAAGAGCACCACGGTTGACCGTTCGACTACGACCGGCGCGTCTGGCAAGGCCGATACCAACGCAACCCCGACGAAATAAGGAAACCCCATGAAAGGACTTACAGGAATATTACTTGGCTCTGGTGCATTGGCGCTTGTGTTTGTGATGTGGCTCTCCCTTGGCCAGCAGGCAGAAACGAGGACGGAGATTCAGGTCGACAAAGCCAAGATCGAGCTGGAACAGGCACGGTTCGATAAGCAGTTTGACGAGAAGTGGGCCGAGTTCGGTGGGAAGAAGCCATCGAAAGAGGTGCAGGAAGCCCATGAGCAACGCATTCAGGAGGCCGGCAAAGACTTGGCCCAGGCGCGGGATGCCCTCGGGGCCGCATCGGCCAAGAACGCCAGCGACCTAGCCGAGATGAAAGCGGCCATCGATGCGCTGGACAAAGAGTCCGCACCGCGCAAGTGAAGGGGGAAAACATGAAACGCACTATCACAGCCGCCTTGCTTTTCTCATTGGGTCTTGTTGCTCATGCGACGGATGCCCTATCGGCCGAGCCGATCCCGGCAACGGAGGCCACCAGCGCCGGCATCAAGTTCGACCAGGTAGAGAGTCGCGGGGCCATGTCTCTGCCGGCCGGCACCAAGTCTGTGCCGCTGTACGTGGATTTTCAGGGTAGCCCGAAGCTGACGCGCCAACTCTCCGAGCAACTGGAGGCGATGGGCTGGCAGGTGACGGATGACCGCAATGCCACC
>LNAP01002139.1_pt1 | contig 20060 bp, 20 predicted proteins | sample 602601 | NCBI WGS metagenome assembly LNAP01 (sample SAMN02440304, study PRJNA202911) | soil metagenome | biome: Subtropical and temperate rainforests or woodlands; isolation source: soil samples (1 kg each in a 20% v/v slurry with milli Q water) were... ...
ACCACCATCATGGACTGCGAAGACTCCGTCGCCGCCGTCGATGCCGATGACAAAGTGGTGATCTACCGCAACTGGCTCGGCCTGATGAAGGGCGACCTGGCCGAAGAAGTGGCCAAGGGCGGCAAAACCTTCACCCGCACCATGAACGCCGACCGCACCTACACCGGTGTCGATGGTAATGCCGTGACCTTGCATGGTCGTTCGCTGTTGTTCGTGCGCAACGTTGGCCACCTGATGACCATCGACGCGATCCTCGACGCCCAGGGCAATGAAGTGCCCGAAGGCATCCTCGATGGCTTGATCACCAGCCTGGCGGCGATCCACAGCCTCAATGGCAACAACAGCCGCAAGAACAGCCGCACCGGCTCCGTGTACATCGTTAAACCGAAGATGCACGGCCCGGAAGAAGCGGCGTTCACCAACGAGCTGTTCGGCCGCATCGAAGACGTACTGAACCTGCCGCGCAACACCCTCAAGGTCGGGATCATGGACGAGGAACGCCGTACCACGGTCAACCTCAAGGCCTGCATCAAGGCGGCCAGCGAGCGCGTGGTGTTTATCAACACCGGCTTCCTCGACCGTACCGGCGACGAAATCCACACTTCCATGGAAGCGGGCGCGATGGTGCGCAAAGCTGCCATGAAGGCCGAAAAATGGATCGGCGCCTACGAGAACTGGAACGTCGATATCGGCCTGAGCACCGGCCTGCAAGGCCGTGCGCAGATCGGTAAAGGCATGTGGGCCATGCCCGACCTGATGGCGGCCATGCTCGAGCAGAAAATCGCGCACCCGCTGGCCGGTGCCAACACCGCTTGGGTGCCGTCGCCGACCGCCGCAGCATTGCACGCGCTGCATTACCACAAGGTCGATGTATTCGCCCGCCAGGCCGAACTGGCCAAGCGCGAACGCGCGTCGGTGGACGATATCCTGACCATCCCCCTGGCGCAGAATACCGACTGGTCCGAGGAAGAAATCCGCAACGAACTGGACAACAACGCCCAGGGCATCCTCGGCTATGTGGTGCGCTGGATCGACCAGGGTGTGGGTTGCTCGAAAGTACCAGACATCAACGATGTGGGCCTGATGGAAGACCGCGCCACCCTGCGTATTTCCAGCCAGCACATTGCCAACTGGCTGCGCCATGGCGTGGTCAGCGAAGCCCAGGTCATGGAAAGCCTCAAGCGCATGGCGCCGGTGGTGGATCGGCAGAATGCCGGTGATGCGCTGTACCGCCCGCTGGCACCGGATTTCGACAGCAATATCGCGTTCCAGGCCGCGGTGGAGTTGGTGATTGAAGGGACCAAGCAGCCCAATGGTTATACCGAGCCGGTGTTGCATCGTCGGCGGCGGGAGTTCAAGGCCAAGAATGGTTTGTAACTGGTCATTGAAATGAAAAAGCCCCGGTCCTATGACCGGGGCTTTTTTATGTTGCAAGGCTTAACCTGAAACCACAATCAGGTAACTACCCGACAGCTCCAACTTACTGCCTTGCCCTGAGCCCGTTCCGTCAACCTTCAAGCCGATCAACTGACCGGTATGGTTATTACCGACGACTTTCACAACGATGGTGCCTGCAACTGGATGAGTGAATGTGCTTCCGGTTGCATCTAAATATTCAATTCCAAACTGAGTATGCGTCAGGGTATGAGTCCCGTTCTTCAGGTCCTGCCCGTAATTAATTGTCAGGTGGGTAGTAATATCTGTGTCCATTCTGACCTGGGAAGGGATACCAAAAAACTGATTCGGAGAAAAAACCTCCTGCTGACCATTGATAGAGGCGTGAATATTAGCGCTGTGTTGCGGGTTGTTTTTTTCAGTACTCATAATGAACTCCTGTTCGCGTCATTTAGAGGCGCTGATCCCAAACCAGCTCCCTCCCAACGATTAAACAAGCGCCACTCAAACCGCCGATACTGTGAAATCTGACAGTACTGACCAACGGTAAAAACACCCCCTACTGCGCCATCCCCAGCTCGCGTTTGACCATCTTCGCCAACTTCACGCTATCAATCGGCTTGAGCAAAAAGTCCACCACGCTCAGGTGCATCGCGTCGATCACGTCCGGTGCCTCGGCATCCCCCGACATGATGATGATCGGCAACGCAGCCCGGGTGGACTCGCGTACTTTGCGGATCAGTTCCAGGCCGTTGCTGGGCGCCATGCGCAAATCGGTGATCAACAAACCAATGGATGTGCTGGCATTCAAGAGTTCCCAGGCCGCCTCGCCGCTGTCTGCCGTCATGCAGCGAATGCCATCCAGCCCAAGAATCTCCGCCAACAGTTCACGGGCATCTTTATCGTCATCAACGATCAGTACCCGCTGCGGCGGTAGATCAGGCTCCAGCATCACGGCGCTTAGCGCCTCGCGCTCGGCATCGCTCAAAATATCTTGGTCGGGCATATATTTCTCAGCAGTTGCACTCAATCTCCCAGCACAGAAGTCAGACATCACCGGAAGGGCGAACAATGTGCACTTCGTCGGATAGTTTTCCTAGTGGGCGTTCTACGGGGTCTGGACGATATTCATGTAAGGTTTTTCCCTAGTCATTGAAGGCCGGATAGCTACCTAGACTTACGTCCAATGGGCACCCGCCGCGTGGGGGTCGACCATGAGGGACGATAACGACAAAAAAACTGCGGTCATGGTTATGAGTAAAGCTGATGCTTTCACCCAGGCAGGGAAAACTGCGGTATTGCAGAACATTCACGGCACCCTGCAATTCCTGCAACGCTTCCCTCCGTTCAATCAGATGGAAAACGCCCACCTGGCGTTTCTGGTGGAGCAGTGCCAGTTGCGCTTCTACGGCCCCGGCGAGAGCATTCTCAAACCGTCGGCAGGCCCTGTGGAGCACTTCTACATCGTCAAACAGGGGCGGGTGATCGGCGAGCGGCCGGATTCGGCGCAAACCACCTTCGAAATCACCACCGGCGAATGCTTCCCCCTGGCCGCGCTACTGGGGGAACGGGCGACGCGAACTGAGCACAAGGCCGCCGAAGACACGTTCTGCCTGCAATTGAACAAGCCGGCGTTTATCAAGTTGTTTGCCCTGTCCGGGCCGTTTCGCGACTTTGCCTTGCGTGGGGTCAGCAGCCTGTTGGACCAGGTCAACCAGCAAGTCCAGCAAAAGGCCGTGGAAACCCTCGGCACCCAGTATTCGCTGAACACCCGCCTGGGCGAGTTGGCCATGCGTCACCCCGTGACCTGCAGCCCGCGGACGCCGCTGCGTGAGGCGGTCACACTGATGCATGAGCAGCAGGTCGGCAGCATTGTGGTGGTCGATGAACACAAGGCGCCCCTGGGGATTTTCACCCTGCGTGACCTGCGCCATGTCGTGGCCGAAGGCACCAGCGATTTCACCCAGGCCATCGAACAGCATATGACCCAGGCGCCCTTCTTCCTCAGCCCGGATCACAGCGCCTTCGACGCGGCGATTGCCATGACCGAACGGCATATCGCCCATGTGTGCCTGGTCAAGGATCGGCGCCTGTGTGGGGTGGTGTCCGAGCGCGATCTGTTTTCCCTGCAACGGGTTGACCTGGTCCACCTGGCACGCACCATCCGCAATGCACCACGGGTGGAAAACCTGGTGGCGATCCGTGGCGAGATCAGCCAGTTGGTGGAGCGCATGCTGGCCCACGGCGCGTCCTCGACCCAGATCACCCATATCATCACCCTGCTCAACGATCACACGGTATGCCGGGTCATCGAGCTGAGCATCGCAGACAAGGGCGACCCCGGCGTGCCATTCAGTTGGCTGTGTTTTGGCAGCGAAGGCCGCCGTGAGCAGACGCTGCACACCGACCAGGACAACGGCATCCTGTTCGATGCCCGGGACGCCGCCCACGCCGCCGAGATTCGTGGCCTGCTGTTGCCCCTGGCGCAGCAAATCAATCAAAGCCTGGCGCTGTGCGGTTTCACCCTGTGCAAGGGCAATATCATGGCCGGCAACCCCGAGCTGTGCCTGTCCCGTGCCGAATGGGCCCGGCGCTTTGCCGCATTTATCCGCGAAGCGACGCCAGAGAACCTGCTCAAGTCCAGCATCTACTTCGACCTGCGGGTGGTGTGGGGCGATGAGCAAGGCTGCGAGCAACTGCGCCAGGGCATGCTTGAGCAAGTGGCGGACAATCGCCTGTTCCAACGGATGATGGCCGAGAACGCCTTGCGCCAGCGCCCGCCGGTGGGGCGTTTCCGTGACTTCGTGCTGACGCGCAAAGGCTCGGACAAGGCCACCCTCGACCTCAAGGTGCAGGGCCTCACGCCCTTCGTCGACGGTGCCCGCCTGCTGGCCCTGGCCAATGGCATCGCCACCAACAACACCCTGGAGCGCTTGCGTCAGCTGGTGGATAAAGAGGTGATCGAACGCCTGGACGGCGCGGCCTATGAAGAGGCCTACCACTTTATCCAGCAAACCCGTATGCAGCAGCACCAGTTGCAAACCTGCGAGAACCAGCCCTACTCCAACCGGGTCGACCCCGACAGCCTCAACCACCTGGACCGGCGCATCCTGCGTGAGTCCCTGCGCCAGGCCCAACGCCTGCAAAGCAGCCTGGCCCTGAGGTATCAGCTGTGAGCCTGTTCAGTTGGCTGCGCCCTGCCCGGCCAGGCCTGAATGCCCAGCAACAGGCGCGCCTGCAACAACTGGCTGCCCCCAAGGCACTCGGCGAACACAGTCTGCGCGAGCAGCGCTGGGTGGTACTGGACCTGGAAACCAGCGGCCTGAACCTCAATCGCGACCAGGTGCTGTCGATTGGCGCGGTGGTGATCGAAGACGGCGCGGTCGACTTTTCCCAGCAGTTCGAACGTACCCTGCAACGGGCCGACAACAAAATCAGCCCCAGCGTGCTGATCCATGGCCTGGGCCCCAGTGCGATCGCTGCCGGATGCGATCCAGCCGAGGCGTTACTGGACTTCATGGACTTTGTCGGCGACAGCCCGCTGCTGGCGTTCCACGCACCATTCGACCAGCACATGCTTGGCCGAGCGCTCAAGGACAGCCTGGGTTATCGCCTGACCCATCCGTTCCTCGACGTGGCAGACCTGGCGCCCATGCTGTGCCCCCAGGCGCATATCCGCGAAGCCGGCCTGGATGACTGGATTGCCCATTTCAACCTGCAAGTGGGCGAACGCCATCACGCCAGCGCCGATGCCCTGGCCACCGCAGAGTTGATGTTGATTCTATTCAGCCGTGCCCGCCAGCAAGGGCTGGACAGCCCTGCCGCGTTGCAACAACGCCTGAGCCAGTGGAAACGTCGCAAACAAGCCCCTTCCTTCTAACGGCTGCCGCTCAGTTAAGAGAGGCAATCGGTAACCTGTGGCGAGGGAGCTTGCTCCCGTTGGGGCGCGAAGCGGCCCTGAAACGGGAGCAAGCCCCCTCACCAACATCCGTCCCGCCCGACCAACGCCAATTGCACCCATCCGCCACCTCTGCCACAATCGCGAATAATTCTCGTTAGTTTAAACATCTCGATTGGTGATGCCTTGTCGTCAGCCCAAAGTCCCCACAGTGAGCTTGTTGGCACGTTGTACCGTGACCATCGCGGCTGGCTGCTGGCGTGGCTGCGGCGCAACGTGGCCTGCCCCAGTCGTGCCGAGGACCTGAGCCAGGACACCTTCATGCGCCTGCTGGGCCGTGAAGAACTGCGTGAACCCCGCGAACCCCGGGCGTTTCTGGTGGCTGTCGCAAAGGGCCTGTTGTTCGACTACTTTCGCCGCGCCGCGCTGGAACAGGCCTACCTCACCGAACTGATGCTGATCCCGGAAAGCGAACAGCCTTCCCCGGAAGAACAGCACCTGATCCTCGAAGACCTCAAAGCCATCGACCGCCTGCTTGGCAAGCTGTCCAGCAAGGCCCGCGCCGCGTTCCTCTATAACCGCCTGGACGGCCTGGGCCATGCCGAGATCGCCCAGCGCCTCGGCGTGTCGGTGCCCCGGGTACGGCAATATCTGGCTCAGGGGATCCGCCAGTGCTACATCGCCCTGTATGGCCAGCCGTTGTGAGCCAGGTCAGTTCCAGACCGGTCAGCGCACGGGTGCTGGATGCGGCGATTGCCTGGCAACTGTCCCTGGACTCCGGGGACAGCAGCGCCGTGGAGCATGAAGCATTCAACAAATGGCTGGCCAGCAGCGAAGAACACGCCCGCGCCTGGCGCCAACTGGGCATGCTCGACCAGCGCTTCAGCGTGGCCAGCGGCCCGGCACGGGCGGCGCTGCTGCAATCGCGCGAAGGCATTCGGCAACGGGTGCGCAAGCTCGGCAGCGGCCTGGCCAGTGTGGTGCTGGTCTGCGGCCTGGCGGTGTTCGCCGGCCAGCGCTACGTGCCGATCAACTACTGGCTGGCCGACCAACGCACCGCCACCGGTGAACAGCGCACGCTGAAACTGGCAGATGGCACCCTGATCAACCTCAACACCCACAGCGCCATTGACGTGCGTTTTGACGAAAAGCGCCGAGTAATCGTGCTGCAGGAAGGTGAGATCTTCGTCGAAACCGGGCACAACGATGGGCGCCCCTTTGTTGTCGAAACCCGCGACGGCAGCCTGCGCGCCCTGGGTACGCGGTTTATCGTCAAGCGCGAGGACGACGGCACGCGGCTCAGCGTGTTGCAGTCGGCGGTTGCGGCGCAGCCCGAGGCGTTGCACCAGGAGCAGGTGTTCAAGGAAGGCCAGCAAGTGCTGATGCGCCGTAACAGCCTCGGCCCGTCGCTGGCCGTAACCCCCGGCACCGACGCCTGGACCCGCGGCATGCTGGTGGTGGACAACGCGCGGCTGGGGGATGTGGTCGAGGAACTGGCGCGCTACCGCACCGGCTACCTGGGTGTGGATAAAAACGTCGCCGACCTGCGCATCACCGGCAGCTTCCCGCTGCACGACACCACGCTGGCGCTTAACGCGCTGCTGCCGACCCTGCCGGTGCAGATCGAGCAACATACGCCGTGGTGGATTAACGTGGCCGCCAGGCCCGTGCCAGACGGTTCCGTTAGCAATAATTGAATAAAGGCAATGTCGAAAACAAAGCCCTCTGCGCCCCCGCTACCGAGGCGCTGGTCGCTGAATGCCGACGGCGCTGCGGGGTGGCCGGTGCACTCAACCTCAATCGCTTCGCCGACTGCAAAAGCTACGAAGAGCGCGTGAGCATTCACAGATTTATTTTCACTTGGCCCTATCACTTTTTGATTCTCGTCCGGCACCTAGGCAATTGAGAAATATTTCCATTCCGGAGCCGCCCTATGTCCCGCACATTAGACACCTTGTTGCGCCCCAGCCTGCTAGCCGTGGCCATCGCCCTCAGCGCCCCGCTGACCAGCACCTCGCTGTTCGCCGCCGAACAGGCGTCCAGTGTGCGCGCCTACAACCTGCCGGCTGCGCCATTGGCCAGCACCCTGAACCAGATCGCCAGCCAGGCTGGCCTCCCCCTGACCCTCAGCCCAGCACTGGCCGCCGGCAAGACCTCGGCCCCGGTCAAGGGCCAGTTCGATGCACCGGGCGCACTGCGCGAGGCCCTGCGTGGGACGGGGTTGCAGTTGGAGCAGAGCAGCGCAGGCACCTACACCCTGGTGGCAATTCCAGAGGGTGTGGTGTCGCTGCCGGAGACCAATATCACCGGGCAGGGGAATTACGAGAGCGCGTGGGGGCCGGTGGAGGGTTATGTTGCTACGCGGACGGCGGCGGGGAGCAAGACTGATACGGCCCTGGTAGAAGCACCCCGCTCGATTTCCGTGGCCACCCGCCAGCAAATGCTGGACCGCAACGTTCAGAACCTGGATGACGCGGTCAAATACATGCCGGGAATCGTGTCCGCCAGCTACGGCAGTGATACCCGCTACGACTGGATGCGTGTGCGTGGCTTCGAACCCACCCATTTCCTCGATGGCCTGCCATTGCCTCGCGGTGTGTACGCCAACCCGAAAGCGGAAACCTGGAACCTTGATCGTCTCGCCCTACTACGCGGCCCGGCCTCGTCGGTCTACGGCCAGACCCCGCCAGGCGGTCTGCTGGATATGGTCAGCCGGCGCCCCAGCGCGGAATCGAGCAATGCCATCCAGGTGCAATACGGCAGCGACAACTATCGCCAGATCAACTTCGCCAGCACCGGCAAGATTGACGATGAAGGTCAGTTTCTTTATGGCCTCAGCGGCGTGGTGCGCGATGCCGGCACCCAGGTCGATCACATCGACAACAAGCGCTACAACATTGCGCCCAGCCTGACCTGGAACATTGATACCGATACCAAGCTGACCGTGCTCTCGCAGTTCACTCGCGACGATACCGGCGCCACCAGCCAGTTCCTGCCGATCGTGGGCACCAAGATCAAATCACCGCTGGGCGAAGTCTCGCACCACAAGAACCTGGGTGATCCGGACTACGAGTTCTACGACCGTACCTATTACGCCTTGGGCTATGCCTTTGAACATCGTTTTAACGATACCTGGCAGTTCAAGCAAAACCTGCGTTACACCAAGTCGGAGTTATCGTTTCAGCAACTAACTGTCGGTGCCCACGGCTGGTCCCAGATAGATGCTGATGGCAACATCAGCCGTTCCTCGACCAATGTGGACGAGGACATCGCTCAGTTTGCAGTGGACAACAATTTCCAGGCCGACTTCGCTACCGGCAATATCAACCACACTGTGCTGATAGGCCTGGATCATCAGCGCACTAATTCCTCCTATCTGTCCATTTTCGGCGGCGCCGGGACCGTTAACATCTACAAACCAGTTTATGGGCAGCCAATTGAGCGCCCGGCGCGCAAAGATGCGTACTACGACTACGACCAAAAAACCGTCCAGACCGGCCTCTACGTGCAAGACCAGATGGCCCTGGACAAATGGCGCCTGACCCTGGGCGGCCGTGAAGACTGGGTGCATCAAGGCACCACGTACCTCAACAAGAGCGACGCGACCAACACCGACCGCAGCAAGAACTTCAGTGGCAACGCGGCACTGAGTTATGTGTTCGACTCAGGTTTTGTACCGTACCTGTCCTACGCCGAATCATTCCAGCCAGCGAGCAACGCCAGCGTCGACCCGGTCAAGTCGTACAAACCTACCGAAGGCAAGCAGTGGGAACTGGGGGTCAAGTATCAGCCACCTGGCTCCAATACCCTGCTTAGCGCGGCGGTCTATGACCTGACCCAGAAAAACGTGCTGGTGACTAGAACCGGCTCAGGCGGCCAGTCGATCACCGACCAGGCCGGCGAAGTCAAGGTCAAGGGCCTGGAACTGGAAGCGGTGTCTGACGTGACCGAGAACCTCAAGGTCATCGCCGCCTACACCCTGGCCAAGTCCGAGGTACAAACAGGCACCTTCAAAGGCAACCGCCTGCAGTTGATGCCCAACCAGCAAGCCTCGTTGTGGACCGACTACACCTGGCACGACGGTGTGCTCGACGGTTTCGGTATCGGCTTTGGGGCCCGCTACACCGGCAACACCTACGGCGACCAGGGCAATACCTGGCTGGGCAAGGCTGATGCCTACACCGTATTCGACGGTGCGGTGCATTACGACCTCGGCCGCCTGGACAACAGCCTCAAAGGTGCCTCGGTAAAACTGAACGCCACCAACCTGTTCGACAAGCAGTACATCTCCACCTGTGATGCCTCCTACTGCTACTACGGTGATCAGCGCAGCGTCGTCGCCAGTGCCACTTACCAGTGGTAATCGGCTGAGTTAACAACCAGGCCGCCCCTTGGGCGGCTTTGGTGTGTCTGAAGGCTAGAAAATGAAAAGCACAACCATCCGCCGCTGGTCCTTCATCCACACCTGGACCAGCCTGATCTGCACCGTGTTCCTGCTGATGCTGGCGCTGACCGGCTTGCCGTTGATCTTTCACCACGAGATCGATCACCTGCTGGGCAACGAACCCGAGCTCAAGCAGATGCCGGCCGATACTCCGCAGCTCAACCTTGAGCAACTGGTGGCCAAGGCCCAGGCCCATCGCCCGGGCGAAGCCATGCAGTACCTGGCCTGGGATGAGGACGACAAGAACGGGGTGGTTGCGATCATGGCGGCCACCGCCGGCACCGAGCCCAATTCGTCCCACACCTTTATGCTCGATGCGCGCACCGGGGAAAGCGTGGAGATGCCGTCGGCCAATGGCGGCTTGACGATGTTCCTGCTGCGCCTGCATGTGGATATGTTCGCCGGCCTGCCGGGCAAGTTGCTGCTGGCCTTTATGGGCGTGCTGTTTGTGCTGGCGATTGTTTCCGGCACGGTGTTGTACCTGCCCTTTATGCGGCGCTTGAAGTTCGCCACGGTGCGCCAGGACAAGTCCACACGCCTGCGCTGGCTGGACCTGCATAACCTGATCGGCGTTGTCACCCTGACCTGGGCCCTGGTGGTGGGCGTCACCGGGGTGATCAGCGCCAGTGCCGACTTGATCATCGCCGCATGGCGCAGTGACAGCCTCACCGCGATGATCGAGCCCTATAAGAACGCGCCACCGCTGACCTCGCGTGCGCCGGCCACCGACCTGCTGAAAATTGCTGAGCAGGCCGCGCCGGGCATGACCCCAGACTTTATTGCGTTCCCCGGTACGCGCTTTTCCAGCGAGCACCATTACGCAGTGTTTATGAAAGGCAGCACGCACCTGACCTCGCACCTGCTGACCCCGGTGCTGATCGACGCCAGCGACCTGAGCGTCACCGCCGTGGCCGGGCGGCCGTGGTACATGGACGCCATGGGCATGTCCCAGCCCCTGCACTTTGGCGACTATGGCGGCATGCCGATGAAAATCCTCTGGGCGGTGCTGGATGTGCTGACCATCATCGTGCTGGGCAGCGGCGTATACCTGTGGCTGGTGCGGCGCAAGGCGGCCAAGTCATGAGGCCAAGGCAATCGAATTTCTGGAAGGTGTTCGGGGTGCCGCTGGGGATCGGGCTGCTCAGTGCTGCCGGACTGTTTGCGGCGTTGCTGGGGGATGGGGGTTGGGATTCCCTGAGCTGGATTGGACTGGGGATCCCGTCGGTAATCGGTGTCTGGGGGTTGCTGCGGCGGCCGTGAGGACGCCATCGCAGGCAAGCCAGCTCCCACAGTTGGCAGTGTTCACACATCAAAATGTGGGAGCTGGCTTGCCTGCGATGAGGCCCGCAAAAACAACCAAGATCCCCCTCGCCAGTCACCTCGCAACTGTCTAGTCTATGGCCGACCCTTTCCGAGGATTGCCCATGTTCGCGCCCAGCATGACCTTGTTCCACAACCCTGCCTCGCCGTTTGTCCGCAAAGTCCTGGTGCTGCTCCACGAAACCGGCCAGCAAGACCGCGTTGTCCTGGAGACTGTGCTGGTCACGCCGGTCAACCCGATCACCGCGTTGAACGAGGGCAACCCGCTGGGCAAGATCCCGGCCCTGCGCCTGGCCGATGGCAATGTGTTGCACGACAGCCGGGTGATCCTCGACTACTTCGACCACCAACATGTCGGCAACCCGCTGATCCCCCGGGACGGTTCGGCCCGCTGGCGCCGCCTGACCCTGGCCTCGATGGCCGACGGGATCATGGACGCGGCCGTATTGGTACGCTATGAAACCGCCATGCGCCCGGCCGACAAACACTGGGATAGCTGGCTGCAGGAGCAGCGCAACAAAATCCGCCGCGCCCTGGCCGAATTGGAACAGGACGCTATCGCTGAACTGGCCAGCCATTTCGACATCGCCGCGATCAGCGTCGCCTGCGCCCTGGCGTATGTGGACTTCCGCCACCCCGACCTGCAGTGGCGTTCAAGCAATCCCAAACTGGCCGCCTGGTACGCCGAAGTCAGCCAGCGGCCTTCGATGCTGGCGACCCAGCCGCCTGCCTGAGGCCGGCAGCTGCCAGGTTGCCGTGGCAAGCCCGCTCGCCACAACAAGCCCGTTTGCCACGACAGGCCTGCTAGCCACAGCAAGCCCTCCAACCACCACAAGTCCATCGCGCAACTGCACAAACAGTGCGTTGATTTTCCCCACCAGTTGCACCCTCTCCCGCTGGTCCTCCCGTAGCCCGATCATTGCATCGCCTCCTGTTCACTCGCCTTGCGCTTGCCCACGCCATACCAGTCCAGTTTGCGTGTCAGCACCATCACCGTACCCAGCAGCCCGAACAGCAACAGCGAGCCCATCAACAGCGCGTAGTCCTCGGCACTCAACAACCCGTACAGCAAGCCATACAGGGCCGCCAACCCCGTCGAAAACCCCAGCCCATGGGCCACGCTGCGCAGCACATGGCACACGTAAAAACCGATCAACAACACACAGGCACTGGCCGAGATCAGGTACGCCAGGGCAAAGCCGATATGCTCGGACAACGACAGCAACAGCAAGTAGAAAAACGCCAGGGCCACCCCCACCAACGCATACTGGATCGGGTGCACCGCCAGGCTCTTGAGCACTTCAAACAGGAAGAAACCGGCGAACGTCAGGGCGATGAACAGCAGCGCATATTTGATCGCGCGGTCGCTCTTGAGGTACTGGTCCACCGGGTCGATAAAGTTCACGCCAAAGCTGCGTTCGTTGAAGTCCTCGCAGCGACTGCCAACCACACAGCCGTACAACGATTCCTCAAGGTTGGTGGAGAAGAACGAGGTCTGCCAGTTGGCGCTGAAGCCTTGGTCGTTGATCTCACGCTGGGCCGGCAGGAAGTTGCCGACAAAGCTCGGATGGGGCCAGTTGGAGGCCAGCTTGACCTTGCTGGTCTTGCCCACCGGCAGTACCTGTAGTTGCTCGGTACCCTGCAGGCGCAGGTCGAAGGCAAAATCCAGCGGCGCGGGGTTCTTACTGTCCTGGGTCGGCAACATCACGTGTACGCCAGCGCCGAGAAAGCTCACTTGGGTGCCCGGGGCAAACTCCAGGCGCTGGCTGCCCAGCTCCAGTTTCAGGGCGTTTTCAATGCCGCGGATATCGCTGATACCGACCGCCAAAAATGCCTGGCCAAACTTGTAATCGGCAAAGTCCTCCTTGATGCCCATTTGCGCCGGCAGCACAAAGCGGCCGCTGATGCGGTTGTCGGCATGGAACAGTCGCGCCTGGTAGATTCCTCGCGCCCGCAGTTCGGTTTGCACCTGCCCATCGAGCTCGAACTGCTCCGGCAGGAAGTACAGGCGGCCCTGTTCTTCACTGAGCACTTCATAGCGTTTGTTGAGTTTTTCGTTGAGCTTCCACTCACGCACGGTCTTGCGAAACGGCACCACCATCAATGGCCCGCTGACCTGCTGGCTGTAGCTGGAGCTGCGGGCAATGTCCATCACGACGCCGTCGCGCAGTTCCTGGCGCTCGTTGATGATGCCGTTGATCATCAGCAACGGAATCAGCAATAGCAGGATCAGCAGCGCGATGGCGCCCAGTTTGAATAGCAGGCTGCGGTTCATGGGTCTCTCCCTGTTTTGATGGGGAGAGTCTGGCGGCGGCCTGTGGGGGATTTATGAGGGCAATGTGGAGACTGTGTGGAGATGCAGCACCACTTCCACGCCACCCGGCACGTTGCCGATCTGCAAGGAGCCGCCGTGCAGCTTCATCACTTCTTCGACAAAGTTCAGGCCCAGGCCGGTGCTTTTGCGGCCACTGACCGGACGCGGCAGGGAATAGAAACGCTCGCTCAGGCGTGGCAGGGCGTATTCGGGGATCGGTTCGGCCTGGTTGAACAGGCGCACATCCACAGCATGGTGCCGCACCTGGGCGCTGAAACGCAGCGTGCCGCCGGGCGGGGTAAAGTCCAGGGCATTTTCCAGCAGATTGCCCAGGGCCTGACGCAGCAGAAACGGCTCGCCAAACAGCTTTACGTCGGCTTCGATCAGGCGTTCGACCTGCAACCCGGCCTGCTCGATCCGCGCGCATTGCGCCTTGAGCACCTCATCGACCAAGGCGGCCAACGGTACCGAAATCTGCTGCTCCAAGCCCTGGCGCTGCTCGACCTGGGCCAGGTTCAGCAGGCGTTCGATCAACTGCTGCAAGCGCGCGCTTTCACTGGCGATATTACCGACGAACCGCTGCTGCTGGGCGACTGTCATTTCCCCCTGCAACAGTTCCGCCGCGCCGCGAATCGCCGCCAGCGGGCTTTTCAGTTCGTGGGTCAGGGTGTGCACATAACGCTCGACATAGGCCTTGCCTTCCAGTTGCGTGCGCATGTGCTCCACAGCGGTGGATAACTGCGCCAACTCGCCGCCACGATAATGCGGCAACTCGGCGCGGCGCCCTTCGCTGACCGCCTGGGCATAGGTGGTCAGGCGCCGTAGCGCCGCGCTCAACCACCAGGACAACAGGGCCCCCAACAGCAAGCCCAGCGCCACCAGACCGGCGCCGTACCACAGCAGGCGGCGTTCGGTACGGTCGACATAGGGCTGCAGCGAGCTGTTGGGCTTGGCCACCGTGACCACGCCAATGATCTGCCCGTTATCGCGGATCGGCGCGCCCACGTGCATCACCGAGGACGCCGGGTCATCGGCATCGCTGCGGGTCGAGCGGGCGCCGTACTCACCGCGCAGGGTCAGGTACACATCGTTCCATTTCGAGTAGTCCTGGCCCACCGCCGTACCGCTGGAATCCAGCAACACGACACCCTTGGCGTCCGTCACATAGATGCGGTGGTTGACCTGGTTTTTCGCCAGGCCCCAGATGGTTGCCCCCGGCTGGCGCTCGCCGTAGGCCTTGAGCACGGTGGGCCAGTGGCTTTGGCCAAGGGTGCCGTTCTTCACATCGTCACGCAGGATTTCCGCCAGCAGGTTGGCGGTGTCCACCAGGGTTTCTTCGGTGGACTGGCGCACGCCGGGGCGGATTTCCTTCATGACGGTGTTGAGCACAAAGTAGCCGGTCAGGCCGATAAACAGCGCATACACCAGGAAAATCCGCAGCCCCAGGCGCATCAGGCGTGGCTCGGGCTGTAGCTGTAGCCCAGGCCGCGATGGGTCTGGATCGGCTCGGCCTCGGCAACCACGCCCCGCAGCTTGCTGCGCAGGCTTTTGATATGGCTGTCGATATTGCGCTCGTAGCCGGCATCGGCGGCCACGCCGACCGCATCCAGCAACTGCTCGCGACTGAACACCCGTTCGGGCTGTTCCAGCAGGCAATTGAGCAGGCGGAATTCATGGCGAGTCAGGCCCAGCAACTGGCCGCGATACTGGATCTGCACCCGCTCGTGGTCCACCTGGAACAGCCCGCCGCTGGCCGGCACTGCCACCGGTGCCACGCGCTTGAGGATCGCCTTGACCCGCGCCGCCACTTCCCGTGGGCTGAAGGGTTTGACCACATAGTCGTCGGCGCCGATTTCCAGGCCCACCACGCGGTCGATCTCGCCGTCGCGGGCACTGAGAAACATCACCGGCACTTCGCTGAAGCGGCGCAGTTGCTTGCAGGTTTCAAAGCCGCTGATGTCCGGCAGGCCGATGTCGAGGATCAGCATGTCTGCCGGGGTCTGCCGCTGATGCTCCAGCGCGGCCTGGCCGAGGGTCAGCCAGGTGGTGGTGAAGCCTTCGCCCTGCAGGGCAAAAATCAGCGTATCGGCTATCGCCGCTTCGTCTTCGACAATCAGGATATGGGGCATGGCGTCCGAGCACTGGGAGCTAAAGGTGAACGGTGCCCCATGCCTTGTGCGGCGTCAATCAGCAGTCAGGTTTGTCGGCGGTGTAGCGCCGGGCCGGGTTCACCGCAGCGCCGAACTCGCGCAGCGCCTTGGCGCCGATCAGCAGCGGGTAGTTGAAGCTGCTGCGGTCGGTGAGGTTGACCTCCACCGTGCGCTTGACGTTGCCCAGGCACATTTCCAGCTCCACCACCGGGCGCTTGGCCACGCCGCTGTCTTCCTTGTCTTCGTCTTCGTCGGCGCGGTTCTTGATCTTGCTGATGCGCGCCACTTTGTGTTCATAGACCTTGTTGCTCACATCCTTGCCACTGAGACGGAACCGCACCCAGTCCTCGCCATCGCGGGTGAAGGTCTGGATGTCGCGGGCCGACAGCGAGGCGGTCAGCGCGCCGGTGTCCATCTTGGCCTTGAAGGTCTCGCCGATTTCCGGCAACTGGATATATTCGTAGCGCCCGTACAGGGTCGGCTCGGCGGCCATCACGGGCAGGGCAACCACGGCTAACAGGGCAAGGAGGGATTTCACGTAGGAGGTTTCCTTGAAGGTAAGTAGGCCAATACTAGACTGCAAACACAGCCCGAAGTTGGATCGTTACCCAGCATACGCAACACAAAGTGAAACATTCGTCAGGTCAATTGCGATTTGGCCTCTAGACTCAAGCTGCTTATCATGGCCCGTCCAACCGTTTGCAAGAGTTCCTTATGCGCCGCCTGCTCACCGGCTGTTTCGTCACACTGCTGCTGTTACTCAACACGCTGATCCTGATCGGCCCGCTGATGGTCTTCGCCCTGCTCAAGCTGGTGGCGCCCGGGCGGTCACGGGACTATGCCTCCCGGGCCGTGATGTGGATTGCCGAGACCTGGGCCGAGATCGACAAGCTGATCTTTGCCCTGTGTATCCCCACCCAATGGGATATTCGCGGCGATACCGGGCTGAGGGTCGATACCTCGTACCTGGTGATCAGCAACCATCAATCCTGGGTGGATATCCCGGCGCTGATCCAGACCCTCAACCGGCGCACGCCATTTTTCAAATTCTTCCTGAAAAAGGAGCTGATCTGGGTGCCGTTCCTGGGCCTGGCCTGGTGGGCCCTGGATTACCCGTTCATGAAGCGCTACACCAAGGCATTCCTGGCCAAGCATCCGGAACTGGCGGGCCAGGACCTGAAGATCACCAAACAGGCCTGCGAGCTGTTCAAGCGCCAGCCGGTGACGGTGGTCAACTACCTGGAAGGCACGCGCTTTACCGAAGCCAAGCGGGCCCAGCAGAACTCACCGTTCACTCGCCTGCTCAAGCCCAAGGCCGGTGGCGTGGCATTTGTACTGGCGGCCATGGGCGAGCAGTTGGATGCGATCCTCGACGTGACCGTGGTCTATCCACAGGACAGGATTCCAGGATTCTGGGATTTGATCAGCGGCGCGGTGCCCCGGGTGATTGTTGATATCCGCACCCGCGAGCTGGATCCGGCGTTGTGGCAGGGGGATTACGAGAATGATCCGGCGTTTCGCCAGAGCGTCCAGAACTGGGTCAACCAGCTCTGGCTGGAGAAGGATGCGCGCCTTGATGAGCTTATCAGGTGACTCGTCGCAGCCCGTGACGGCCACCTGGCAGGCTGGTTCATTTAAAACTTGATCGATGCCCCGGCACCGGCACTAAAACCCACACCGGCAACGCTCCCGGAGGCGTCCGCGCCGCCGGAGACACGACCCGTTTCCGAATCAGGCTTATTGCCGTTGATCATTTCATCGTAAGACATGAACTTCATGCCTGCAGCCTTCTCGAACTCCTCCCTGGTCATCTTGCTGTAGTCGACCGGGGGTTTCCCAAATACCGGGAATGAATTGCGCGATATTGTTGATTCGCTCATTGGAAGATCTCCTTAAAGGGAACGACACCCGGTCTGGAGCCCCCTCGCTGGGGGAGGAGAAGGCCGAGTTCCAGGCGGGTGTAGATCAGTGGTTAGAGCCGACCGCTCAGTTCCCTGGATGACTTCACACCGAGGTGTTTTTCAGCTCCCCGCCCCCCAGATGCCGGCTAGCTTGCCCAGTACTGAACTGTCGGCACCCTGGCCACCCAGGTACTGCAGGATCACCGGGGCAAACTGGCCGATCATGCCGCTGTCCATGCCCAAGGCGCTGAACGCAGTGTTCAGGTCGTTGGCGTCCTTGACGTTCCCCAACAGGCCATCGAGGCCGCTGGTCTTGCTGCCACCGGTTTGGCCGAGCATGCCGCTCAAGGCGCCAAGGCTGCCCAAAGCGTTGCCACCCGACAGCTTATCCAGGCCCGGCACGCTTTTGCCCAACTGCGAATAATCAGTGCTGCTGAGTTGGTTCTTGGCCAGGCCCAACATCGCACCGGTGCCACCGACGGCCTGCTCCGGGGTGACATTCAACTGTTTGGTCAACGCCCCCAGCAAACCTGCGGTTTGTGCGCTCGGCGCAGAGGCGGCGGCCTTGTTGGTGCCCTGGGCGCCAGCAACGGCGTTGGCCACATCACCCAGGCTGAAGCCTGCTGCAAATACCGGGCTGGCCGCCACGGTCAGGAGGCAGGACAGGGCAAAACCGCGTGAAATCTTCATCGAGACAACCTCGTAAATGTAGGAGCTAAAGCAGCCGTTTGACCCAGCATCCCACCGGTTGTTCCAGCTCACAGATTTGTTCAGAAAAGCCCCAAAAACCGACACCATCAAACTGCCACTAGGAACCCATCGCCAGCCACAGGGTCAATCAACACACTACAAAACTTGTCAGGAAGAGCCTTATGACTGCGTCCCAACCCCCAGTGATCGAGCACAAGCCCTCATTCTGGACCCGCCCGCGCCTGTTCATCGGCGTCTGCGTGGTGGTGGTTGCCGGTATCGGCGGCGCGCTCTACACCCAGGACAGCGTCAAGTCTGCAGCGACCCTGGTCAGCAGCACCCAACAGCCGGCGGCGCAAATCATGGCGCACAAGGATTACCTGGAAGTCCAACCGATTGCGGCCACTGCGCCGGAACCGGACCGCAGCCTCGAACTGTGGGCCCTGCCTGCAGGCGGCACGCCGGTGTCTTTGGGCCTGTTGCCGGAGGATGGCAAAGGCATCATCGGCCTCAACCCACGTCAGCAGGAAACTATCAGCCAGCCGGTGGAATTGATGGTCAGTTCGGAAACCAAGGGTGGCTCGGTGAGCAAGCAGCCTACCGGCCCGATGGTGTACCAGGGTGCGCTGGCGATCCGCTGATCCCCAGACACCCACTCGCCAATGTGGGGGCCCAGCTCCCACAGCCCCCACATTGGCGAGTGGTTGTTGCTGTTAAGCCGCGCTGAACAGCTTGTGCGGATCAATCACAAACTTCTTCGGCACACCTGCATCGAACTCGCCATAACCACGCGGCGCGTCGTCCAGGCTGATCACCTGCACACCCACGATCTCCGCAATGTTGATGCGGTCCCACATGATCGCCTGCATCAACTGGCGGTTGTACTTCATCACCGGGGTCTGGCCGGTGTGGAAGCTGTGAGACTTGGCCCAGCCCAGACCGAAACGAATGCTCAGGCTGCCCATTTTTGCGGCGGCATCCACCGCCCCTGGATCTTCAGTGACGTACAGGCCGGGAATACCGATCTTGCCCGCCACACGCACCACGCCCATCAGTGAGTTGAGCACCGTGGCCGGGGCTTCGGCCTTGACGCCGTCATGGCCATGGCCGCGGGCTTCAAAGCCCACGCAGTCAACGGCGCTGTCCACTTCCGGCTCGCCAAGCAGCGCGGCGATTTGCTCGTGTAGCGGGGTGTCGGTGGACAGGTCGGCGATTTCAAAGCCCTGGGCCTTGGCGTGGGCCAGGCGGATCGGGTTGACGTCACCGATGATCACCACCGCCGCCCCCAGCAAGCGTGCGGAAGCGGCAGCGGCCAGGCCTACGGGACCGGCGCCGGCGATGTACACGGTGCTGCCAGGGCCAACGCCCGCAGTGACGGCGCCGTGGTAGCCGGTGGGCAGGATGTCGGAGAGGCAGGTCAGGTCACGGATTTTCTCCATGGCCTTGTCGCGATCCGGCAGTTTCAGCAGGTTGAAGTCGGCGTAGGGCACCAGCACGTACTCGGCCTGGCCGCCGGTCCAGTCGCCCATGTCCACGTAGCCGTAGGCACCACCGGCACGGGCCGGGTTGACGGTCAGGCATACGCCGGTGTGTTGTTCCTTGCAGGAGCGGCAGCGGCCGCAAGCAACGTTGAACGGCACAGACACCAGGTCGCCGAGTTTCAGGTTCTCGACGTCGCTGCCCTTCTCGATCACCTCGCCGGTGATTTCGTGACCGAGCACCAGGCCGGTCTGGGCGGTGGTACGGCCGCGCACCATGTGTTGGTCGGAGCCGCAGATATTGGTGGAGACCACGCGCAGGATAACGCCGTGTTCAATCTTCCTGCCACGGGGGTCCTGCATTTTGGGATAGTCGATTTTCTGTACTTCGACCTGACCGTTGCCGAGATACACGACACCACGATTACCAGACATGCTTTCACCTCGCTGTTGTTTTTATGGAACTGCGT
>LNAP01002140.1_pt1 | contig 20058 bp, 21 predicted proteins | sample 602601 | NCBI WGS metagenome assembly LNAP01 (sample SAMN02440304, study PRJNA202911) | soil metagenome | biome: Subtropical and temperate rainforests or woodlands; isolation source: soil samples (1 kg each in a 20% v/v slurry with milli Q water) were... ...
GCCGGTGCTCGGCGGATTGACGCCGAAGTCGCCGCTCTCATTCTCGATGAAATAGCGGGCTACATACTTCGTGCCCACCTCGGTAACGATTCCCGTTACCGCAATCGTGGCCGCGAAGATGGCTGTGGTCACCAGATAATAGAACATGACGCGCCGAACAGGCCCCCGCATCGAACAGGCCGCCGCAAAATCGGCCCAGTATGATACTAACACGTTAGACGTAGCTCGCGTAACACCGATGGCATGCGAATAAACTATTCCGAGCGCGCCCCGCACCGATACGCTCGGGCAGTTCGCGTTTTAAGCCGGGGCCGCATGCAACGCCGCCACAGCCGGCATGTTAACGCCTTATAATGCCAAATAAAACTTGATATGACGCGGCCAGCGAATATTGTTCAAGGCTGATTTCAAGGTCACGCAGGCACCCATGTACCGCTCCTTCAAGAACTTCGCCGGCGCCCTCGCCCTCGGTGCCGCAGGCTTCGTTGCCGCCTCAGCACCTGCGGCAGCGCAGAGCATTGCCAGCGACATGGATTTCCGTGGCATGACCTCGCTGCGCGTGACCGCGAGCCCGATGACGGTCGATTCGCTCGATTGCAGCATCGAGTCCGCCGCCATGGTGCGCGAGCTGCGCCAGCAACTGGTCTCGGAAGGCGTGAAGGCGACCGATTCCGACGCTGCGCTGGCGGTGGTCACGGTGCTGTCGACGCGCGATCCCAACACCGATGTGTGCAGCTCGACGCTGATGCTCGGCGCCTACAAGAAGGCGTCGTTCTTCGACAAGGATGTCGGCTGGATCCGCACCGGCTATGTCGTGGTGTGGCAGAGCGCGGTTCTGGTGTCCTCGCCCAGCGAGTCCCATGCCGTGCAGGTCCGCGACGGCCTCGCCAAGCTCGGCGACGCCTTGATGGGCGACTGGCGCAACGCCAATCGCCCGGTCAATTCCGCCAGCAGCCAATAGGCCGCCGGCTTTCAATCACTCGCCGTAAAGCCAGTTGCCGACATAACCGCCGACCACGGCGCCGACGACCGTGACGCCGGCCTGGCCGGCCATGACGGCGTAGCTGCCGCCAGCCATCATGGCGGCGCCGCCACCGCTGCCGGTGAGTAGGACCGGGGTGATCATGCCGGCGGTGACCGCATTGGCGACGATGACGCCGCCGACGGCGCCGGCCGCGATCGCCGCGACGCGGTAGAAGCTGGTCTCGCTGTCGGTGACCGGGGTCGGGACCGAGCTCGACGCCGACGGCGCGGTCACGTTGGGGGCCGGCACCGTGGCGGCGGGCTGCTGCGCATACGCGGGCGCCATCGCAACGGGAGTGAAGGCAAGAAGGCTGAGGCCGAGAATCAGTGTGCGCATCGCGCTCTCCCGTTTATTGTGCCGCCGCACCCGGATGGCTGCGGATGACTGTAGAAGCTGCACTTCAAAGCAACGGCAGCTCGCCGACGTGCGATCAGACCGAGCGGAACGGCAAGGCGGCGAAGACTGAACCCGCCTTCTTTTCCTTACCGATCTTATCATACCACCTTCGTGACATCAGCATCGAACGCCTGGGACGGAATTTATTCTGTTCCATCACCTGCTTGACGTAGAGACGTGCCTCCTCATCGGTGAGCACGCCGCCGGCCAGCTCGTTATAGAGCGAGGCAGCCTCGCGGAACTTCTTCTTGGCGACCTTCTTACGCTTGCCGCCGAAGCGGTCGAGGATCGGCAGCATGCGGCCGTCGACCTCGCGCTCCAGCCGGATGCCGTTCTGCTGCGCGGCGTAGAGCACGATGCCGCGCGCCTCGGCGGGGTCGAGCCCGAACTGGGAAATCCCCTGCTCCAGCAGGCGGCGCTCCTCGGCCTTGGAGACGAAGGGCCGGTCGAGCCCCGCGAGCTCCACATAGCCCATGAAACGCTCGCTTGAAGTGTCCTGCTTAGGCATTGCCAGTCCCGCTCCCGGAGAACGGCGCTTGCGCCGCTCCCCCTACCCCAACCCACTCAACAAGCACGGCCCAAGTAGAGCCGGCGCAACACTTAATCCCGCATCAGCCCCAGAACTGCAGTATCGCGAAGAACGCATGGGAAACCAGCGTCAACGATACCCCGATCACAATGGCTTTGGCGATGGCGTTATTGATCGATACCACCGATGTTTTCGGGCGCAGGCCGATGAGGATGGCGGCCCCGCTGCCGAGCAGCGAGCTCAGCACGATCTTGGCGAACACCCAGCCGAGCTGGCCGTAGAGCGCGGGCCCCGCCTCGACCAGACGGCGGAAGTAGTTTTCCTGCCAGAACTCGGACGGTTGGTCGGGAAAGAAGATCTGCCAGGTCTGCAAGGCCGACCATGAGGCCATCGCCAAAGCGGCGACCGTGAGCAGCGTCAGCGACAGCGTGTTGGCGACCAGGATCGAGACGACGAGGTAGCGGAACCCCGGAATATTGAGGTTGCGCATCGCCGGAAGCTGGGCCGAGAGCATGCGGTTGCCGAGGTCGGCGCAGATCACCGCGCTGTTGCGCGCCACCACAAGGATGGAGGCGATCAGAGGCACCGAGATGGTGGTCTGCACGAAGCCGATGCCGGCCAGCGTTTCATCATGCAGGATCGACTTCAGATAGCCGCCGAAAGCGTGATAATTGAAGCCGAACCACATCGACACGAAGCCGAGAATGGCGCCCCCTAAGCCGAGATAGGCTAGCATGAAGGGCGAGGCGCACAGCACCCAGAAATATTCGGCGAAATAGCGCGCGAACCAGCGCAGCGGATGGCCGGCCTTGGCATAGCCGCGCCACGCATCGGCCTCCGGGCTGATCGCACCGGCCTCCACCGCGATGAGCGCGCTCTCGCCCTCGAGGTCCAGTCCCATCATGGCGCGCTCGATGGCGCCGATCTCGGCCGGCACCTGCCGGATGGTGCGGCTGCGCGTATCCAGCAGCAGCACCTTGTCGGCCAGCGGCAGCAGATCGTCGACATGGTGGGCGGCGATCACCACCGGGGTCGAGCGCTCGGTGCAGATGGTCTTGATGATGCCGGCCAGGCGCCGCGACGAGATGATATCGAGACCGGAATTCGGCTCATCGAGGATCAGGATCGGGTGCCCGGCGATCAGCGTGCGGGCGATGGCGATGCGCTGCTTCTGCCCGCCCGAGCACGAGGCGATGGGCTGGTCCGGCCGGATGTCGGAGAGCAGCGACATGATCGGGCCGGCATCGTAGCCGCGCGCGGATTCGGGGGCGTGGTCGGCGGCGATCTTCACGTTCTCGCCGGCATCGAGATCGTCGAACAGCGCATTGCCCTGGAACACCAGCCCGCACATGTCGCTGCGGCTGGCGGACAGATCGACCTCGCGCTCGCCATAGCTGAGCCGCCCCTCGATCTGCCACGCGCCGTGGCGCTCGTCGATGAGGCCGCAGAGTGCGTTGATGATGCTGGTCTTGCCGCTGCCGCTAGGCCCGATCAGCACCACCAGCTCGCGCGAGCCGACCTCGAAATGGGCGTCACGCACCAGCTCATTGCCGTGCGGCGTGCGGATCGTAAGGCCGCTGACGCGCAGGGACGCCTTAGCCGGAATGGACACTTCGGTCAGAACGGATGCCTCGCTCATGAGCCCGCTCCCACGCGCTGGAGCGGGATGGCGTCGTCGCCTTCCATGCGTTGCAGGCGGGCCAGATCATCCGGCGTCACCAGGAGGATGAGCGGCACGCGCGAGGCCACCGCGAACGCCTTGAAGACGTGCGCGGCCAACGGATTGAGGCTGCTCTGCGCGCCGAGGCCGCCAAGGTGCTGCGGCAGCGCGCCGAGCAGCGCGAAGGCACTGTCGGTGAAGGGGCGGAGCATGGTGCGCAGGCGCGGGTCCCAGAACATCTGCGTGACGACGGCCGGCACGCGGCGGTCGCGCAGCAGCGCGTCGATGAAGCCGATGGCGATGCGCTCGGCCATCCGGCGAGCTTCCTCGGTCTCGAGCTGGGTACGGCCGAATTCCACCAGCACCTGCTGCACGCGCGGGTCGGAGAGCGTCGCGGTGATGGCGCGGATCGCCGGCTCATAGTCCAGCTCATAGCCGAACGGCACGCCGAATGCGTTGGCCCAGTTGGCGCGCAGCATCTCCCATATGGCGGTTTGCAGCCGGCTCACCATAATGTCCTGAACGTCGCCGCGCAGCACCCGGCGCATTGCCGGCTGGGCATTGGCCAGCAGGCCCTCCAGCGCGGTCTGGGTGCGCGGGTCGCGCCAGGCGTGCGAGACGGCGTCGGTCAGCATGGCGCGCAGCACCGGGCGATAATCGGCGGTGAAGACCGGTGAGGTGATCACCCGCTCGATGGCCTGCGCTGCCTGATCCTGCACATTGCTGATGCGCCGGCGCAGTTCGCCCTGCGAAGTCTCCGAGGCCGCGCCCCACAATATGCCCAGGCTCGGATCGGCCAGCAGCGCCTGCGTGGCGTCGGTGTACTCATTGGCGGTCGAGCCGAACAGCTCGATGCGGATGCGGCCATCCGCCAGCGAGGCGGTGCCGTGGCGGATGACGCTGTGGTCCGGCCGCATGACGAACACCGGCACAGGGCGGGACCACACCTCCGGGTTCAGCGGCGCCGGTTCGCGGAAATACAGGATCTGGTCGGCGCGCGGCGCGTGCGGCAGCACCCACCATGCCGACCAGACGAAGCCGAGGATGATGAGCAGCGACGCGAGGCCGGCGCCCGCCCACTCCATGCGAGGCGACAGCCTGTAGGCGGGCACCTTGAACGGGGGCAGCTTGAAGGAAGGCATCTTGAAAGAGGGTAGCTTGAAGGAAGGCCTGGTCAGCGCGGGCATGGGCATCCCGCCTCGAAGCTGGGCATCCACGGCATCGCCATCAGGGTCGCGGGCAGGTTTATTCCTCGGCGCGGCAGGTCTAGAGTTCGGAGCCTCGATGCAGGAACCACGCCGTGCGTATCCGCCACCCCAAGCCGCGCAATTTCGGACTGACGATGTTCATGACGCGCCTGCTCGGCGCGCTGTTCCTCGTCATGTCGACCTATAATGCGAGCGGCTATTCGCTGATCCACTGGTTTCAGACGCGCGGTCCGCAGGACTGGCTGCTGCTGCTGCCGATCTCCTGCCTTTACCTCATCATTTATATTCTGCTGCTGCGTGTCACGGTTCGCCAGTTGCGCGGACCGGGCATCGCGCTGACCGTCGCGCTGCTCGGCTCCATCGCCTATGTGCTTGTCGACGCCGGCATCATCCCGCTGCAGGACGGCGGCGACCTGCTGCCGATCCTGCTCTATATGTTCGGCGGCCTGATCGCGATCGGCATATGCTGGGCATCGGCCTGGGTCATGCTGACCGGCCAGGTGAGCATCGACAATCTGAATGCCTGAGGGTTTCACGCCGCGCGCGACCGCGAACGGAACGTCAGCAGCGCGCTAACCCCGATATAGATGCCGATGGCGAGGACCGCGAGCAGCAGGCCGTGCGTCGCCGTGCCGGGAGCGGTCATCTTGCGCATCGCCGCGGTCTCGATGCCGCGCTGCGGCAGCATCAGCGCAATGGTCTGCGTGCCCTCGCGGTCATCGATCTTGTAGGTAAGCTCGAGATCGTTGCGGCCGGCTGCCAGCATCACGTCATTGGCGACATAGGTGCCGGGCGCCACTTCCTCGAAGGTTACAGGAATGAAATCGATGGTCATCTCGAGCTGGGCGCCGGGAGTCGGCTGGCCGTCGGAATAGCGTTGCAGGAACAGCACCAGCCGGTTGCGGTCATAGGCGATGACGGCTTCCTGATTGCCGATGCGGACCTCCGCGCGCGGCGAGACGGTGATGGCGCGCGGCTCGGCACCGTGATTGTGGCTGTCCTGCGCAAAGGCCCCGGCCCCGCCGGCCAGCGACAGCAGCGCGGCACACAGCCACAGCAGCACGACGCGCCGCATATTCATCCCCAAGCCCTGCACGCCCGCCTGCCCTTTATTGCCCATCACCCACTCCACGGCCGGCGACCGAACGCCGGGTCAATCTTGCCGTCCGCGCGATACAGCGCTTCCTGCCGGCGATGCTCGGAGCGAACATCGTCGATCAGCCAGCGCCAGAAATGCATCAGCCGACCTTCGTCGCGCACGCTGCCGAGCAGGATGCGCATGACCGACATGGTCACCTGATGTTCGCGCTCGAACTGCGCGCGCAGCCAGCGCTCGCGCTCCAGCTGCGGGTCCTCGCGCTCCGGCGGCGCGGGGTCCGGCCGGATGGGTTCGTCCGCCAGCCCGACTGTCGGCGGGGGCGTCGTCACATCCGCTGGATTTGGCGACTGCTCGGTCATTTCGTTCCGTCGACACCATCGCGCGATGATCACGCGCACCACTACTCTATCATGCGCCATCAAAGCGTGGTGACGCAGCGGCCACACCTTGTGCTATATGGCTAATATCCGCTTCGGAGAGTCCGTATGTTTTACTTTGTTCCCGTGGTCATCATCGCGCTCGGTCTTGCCGCCGACCTGCTGGTCGAAATCTCTGCGGAACTGTCCAGCGAGATGCTGCTGGAAGCCGATGCCGGCGTCTCCTCCAACGGCGCCCGGCTGATCGGCGGCCGCGTGATCGACATGCGCCCCGAAGCCTCGCTGCCCGGCACCTTCAAGGCCCATTACGTCACGGCGCCGGCGGCGCAGTGACCGGGGCGGGCTCGGCAGCCATGGGTTCGGCTGCCGGTTCGATCGCCGCCGGCTCGTTTGCCGGCACCGCCATTTCCTTGCCGACCTTCTCCCGCAACCTGTCCACAACCACACGCGTCATCTCGGTGATGGCGGTCTCGGCGCGCACATAGTTGCGGGCGGCGTCGAACCAGGGCTGCATCGGCACGGTGTATGCCGCGCCCATGTCGCGCAGCGTGGCGACGGCGCCCTCGACATCGCCGGTGGCGAGCTGGGCGTCGGCGCGGGTCACGGCGAGATTGGCTTCTTCCACGGCGTAAGGCTCGGTGGCGAGGCCGACATAGCGGTTCACCAGCGACAGGCCATAGCCGACATAGCTCGCGGAATCCCCGATATGCAGGCCGGCCACCGCGACATAGGACGGGAATACCCGGCGCAGCTCGGCGGCATTCGGCATGCCGGTGCGGGCCGGCTCGGCCAGCTCGGTGAGGTAGGGAGCGAACAGCTCGTTAGTGCCGGCGATGGCATAGACGTTCACCAGCTCGGCCTCGAACGGGCGGCCGGTATAGAAGGTCGTGCGCAACTGGCCGAGCGCCACCGCGAATACCGGCGACGAGACGTCGATGGCCGGGTCGACGCGGCCGGTATCCTCGGTCAGCGCCTGCCTGAGGCCGGTAATGTCCTCGGCCTGCTTGTCGAGCCGGGTGACCGCCACGGTCTGGTCGTCCAGCGTCTGCGAAATCTCGTTGTTGAGGCGCCCGAGCTGCTCGCCGGTACCGCGCAGGCCGGTCTCCAGCAAGGCGACCCGCTCGGTCAGCGGCGAGAGCCGCAGGTCGGTGGTCGGCATGAAGCGCGGCATCACGAAGGTCACCGCGAACGCCACAGCCGCACCGGCGACCGCGCCACCGGCAATGCCGGCCCATGGCGGGAGCGGCGGCATCGCTATGCCCTTCGCCGGCTCGGAAGCGACGGCGACGACGGGCTCATTGGCGATTTCCGGCATGGCAAGGGTCTCGATTTCGATGCCGTCGGCTGCGGGCGGCTCAGCAGGCGCAGGCTTGGTGGCATCGCCCTGGCGCAGCCAGTCCTCGATGGAAGACGGCGCGGCCGAGGCCGGCTCCTGCTCGTTATTGGTGGCCGGCTCGACCGGGCTCGCGCTGCCGGCCTCGTTATTGCCCGGCGCCGAACCGTCAATGTCGCTCTCGCGATGCACGAGGACCGGCTTCGCCCCGATGGTGACGCGCTTCGCGGTCATGCTGCTTGCTCCATGATTTCGGCCGTCAGGGCCGCGATTTCCTTGGTGGCCGAACTGCGCGCGTCGAGTTCGCGCACCAGCCGGCCGGTGGCCACGCTTTCGGCAAAGGCGATGCGCTGCCCGATCACCGTGTTCAGCGGCAGGATGTCGCCGGTCAGCGCCGAGCGCAGGTCGCGCCCGAGCACGGTGCCGGTGATGCAGCGATTGACGATGAAGGCGGCCTTGAGCCCCGGCTTGAAGATACGCGCCTCATTGATCAGCGCAACGATCTCCATGCTGGCCCAGAGGTCGTAGGACGAGGGCTGCACCGGGATCAGGATGATGTCGGAGGCGAGGATCGTCGAGCGGGCCAGCGCGGTGACGCGCGGCGGGCCGTCGATGATGACGTGGTCGTGGTTGCGCGCCATGTCGGGCACTTCCTGGTGCAGCACCTCGCGGGCAAGGCCGCTGACGCCGAACAGACGCGGCAGGCCGCTTTGCGAGCGGGTCTGCGCCCAGTCCAGCGCCGAGCCCTGCGGATCGGCATCGACCACAGCGACGCGCGCGCCGCCTGCCGCCAGCTCGCCGGCGATATGGGTTGCCAGCGTGGTCTTGCCGACGCCACCCTTCTGGTTGAGCAGGCCGATGATCATGTGGCGGCTCCAAGGGGATGGCGGGGTTGGTCGGGCGGGGGATTGTTGAGAGCTCGGCGGGTCATCAATACGCCGTCTCCAGCTTGGAGCCGGGCGCGGGAAGCAGGCGCTCCAGCACGGATGGCGCGAAACGATAGAACAGCAGCGGGGTCAGCATGGTGTCGAGAATGGTCGCGCTCATCAGGCCGCCGAAGATCACCACCGCCACCGGGTGCAGGATTTCCTTGCCGGCATCGTGGCCGCCGAGCAGCAGCGGGACCAGCGCGACCATGGCGGAAGCCGCCGTCATCAGCACCGGCACCAGGCGCTCGTTTGCGCCGCGAATGATGAGGTGGTGGCCGAACGCCTCGCCCTCATGCGTCATCAGGTTGATGTAGTGGTTGATCTTGAGGATGCCGTTGCGGGTCGAGATGCCGGCCAGCGTCACGAAACCGACGATCGAGGCGATCGACAGGTCGACGCCGGAAATCTTCAGCGCGATCACGCTGCCGATCAGCGCCAGCGGCACGTTCGCCATGATGATGCCGGCCAGCAGCACCGACTTGAAACGGACATAGAGGATGGAAAACACCAGCAGGAACGAGATCGCCGACAGCCCGGCGAGGCGCAGCGTGGAGCGCGCCTGTTCGGCATAGACGCCCTCGAACAGCATGAAATAGCCCGGTGGCATCTTGATGTTGCGCATCATGACGTCCAGCTCGCCGCCGATGAGATTGTTGCCTGTGCCGTCGGTGTTCGCGGTCACCAAGATGCGGCGCTGGTTGTTCTCGCGCAGCACAGTGTTGGGGCCGGTAGTCTCAGACACGCGCGCCACGGTGGAGAGCGGAACCTGCCCGGCCGGGGTGTCGATCAGCATCGAGCCGAGCTGCGTGGCCGAGCGGTCGGCCTCGCTCAGGCGCACCACGAGATCGAAGCGCTTGATGCCGTCGATGATCTCGGTGATCTCCTCGCCATTGGTGAGCTGGCCGATGCGGCCGGTGAGCTCGCCGGGCTGCACGCCATAGAGCAGCGCGCGGTCGGAATCGAAGTGCACCTGGATCTGCGGCACCGGCACCTGCCGCTCGATGGCGACATCGGTGAGGCCGGGAATGGTCTTCATCCAGCCTTCGACGTCGCGGCCGATGGTTCGCAGCGTGTCGAGGTCATTGCCGAATATCTTGAACACGATCTGCGCCGACACGCCGGCCAATATGTGGTCGATGCGCATGGCGATGGGCTGGCTGAGGCTGTACGAGCCCGGCAGACCGCCGAGGCGCGCGCGCACATCCGCCATGATCTTGGCGAGCGGGCGGGCACCCTCATGCTTCAGTTCCAGCTCGATCTCGGTGACGTTGACACCGAGCGCGTGCTCGTCGGCCTCCGAACGGCCGGTGCGACGCCCGACCTTCACGGCCTCCGGGATGCTCCCCAGCATCCGCTCGGCGGTGGCGGCGATGCTGCTGGATTCCTCCAGCGAGATGCCGGGCTCCAGAACCATGGTGATGACCAGCGCGCCCTCGTTGAATTTCGGTAGGAAGGAGCGCGGCAGGGTCGGCACCACGGCGGCGGCAATCAGCACACCGGCAACGATGCAGGACAGGATCGGCACCGGGTGGGCGAGCACCCAGCGTACCAGGCTGGTGTTGGCGCGCTTGATGCTGCGCACCATGACATTGTCGTGCTCCTCGATGCCCCGGGTGTTGGGCAGGAGATAGGAGCACAGCACCGGCGTCAGCGTGATCGACACGATGAGGCTGGCGAGGATCGAGACGATATAGGCGATGCCCAGCGGGGCGAACATGCGCCCCTCGATGCCCGGCAGCGCGAATAGCGGCACGAACACCAGCACGATGATCAGCGTGGAATAGACGATGCTGGAACGCACTTCCTGCGAGGCCGAGGCGATGACCTCCAGCACGGGCTTGGGAATGGCGCGATGGGCATTCTCGCGCAGCCGGCGGAAGATGTTCTCGACATCCACCACCGCGTCGTCGACCAGCTCACCAATGGCGATGGCAAGGCCGCCGAGCGTCATGGTGTTGATGGTCAGCCCCATCCAGCGCAGCACGATGAAGGTGGTGAGCACCGAGACCGGGATCGCCACCAGCGAGATCGCAGTGGTGCGGACATTGAACAGAAACAGGAACAGCACGATGGCGACCACGACGATCGCCTCGGTGAGCACCTGTTCGAGATTGCCGACCGCCGCCAGGATGAAGTCGGACTGGCGGAACAGATAGTCGTTGACCCGCGTCCCCTCCGGCATAGAGCGCTGGAGCTCGGCAAGCACGCGCTCGACTTCCGCGGTGAGCTTCACCGTGTCGGCCTGCGGCTGCTTGTTGACCGAGATCACCACCGCCTCGCCGCCCATGAAGCCGCCATCGCCGCGGCGCTGCTTGGGCTGGAACGAGACATCGGCCAATTGGCGCAGCAGCACCGGCTGGCTGAAGCGATGATCGACCACGACGTTGCGCAGATCTTCCAGGCTCTGGGTGCGCGAGAGGTTGCGGATCAGGAATTCCTGATTGCCCTGGTTGACGACGCCGCCGCCCTTGTTGGAGCCGAACGCCTGCAGGGCCTGGCGCACCTCGTTGATCGAGACGCCGAGCTGGCTCATGCGCAGCATGTCGAGCGTGACGCGGTATTCCTTCACCAGGCCGCCGATCGGCACCACGCGGCTGATGCCGGGCACCGATTTCAGCCGCTGCGCCACGGTCCAGTCGGCCAGCTCGCGCAGCTCCATCGGCGTGAGCGTGGTCGAGGAGATCGCGACCAGCATGATCTCGCCCATATAGGAGGAGATCGGCGCGAGGATGGAGGTGACGCCCGCCGGCATCTCCGCCTGGAGCGGGGCGAGCCGCTCGGTCACGATCTGGCGGTCGACATAGACATTGGTGTCCCAGTCGAACTCGACATAGACCACCGACAAGCCCGTGGTGGAGGACGAGCGCACGCGAGTGACGCCGCTGGCGCCGGCCATCGCCGCCTCGATACGGGCCGATATCTGGACTTCGACTTCCTCGGGCGCGAGGCCGGGCGCCTCGGTGAGGATGGTGACCAGCCCCTTATTGAGGTCCGGCAGCACGTCGACCGGCAGATTCTGTAGCGACATACCGCCATAGACCATCGCGCAGGCGACCAGGACGACCACCAGCAGCCGGGCACGCAGGCTGATATTGACCAGGAATGCGAACATGGTCGGTCGTGGTCCTCAGGTCACGTGGCTGTCGGGAAGAGCGGCAGCGGACCCGTGATGCAGATGTCCGGTGGAGAGGTCGGCAGGCACGGCGATGGTGCGGGAGATGGCGATCGCGGTCATCAGCGCCGCGAACACCAGCGTGCAGACGATGGCGGCACCCGTCGAGATATCCAGCACCGCCGAAGCGACCAGTCCCGTCAGGTAGCCGGCAACGCCGATATTGAACGCGATCATCAGCCGCCAATGCTTCGGCGCATGCTGGGTGGCGAGCGCCGGCACGATGAGCGAGGCGAACACCAGCAGCACGCCGACGATCTGCACCGAGGCGGTGATGACCACGGCAAACACGCCGTAGAACAGCACCTTGTTCTTCACGAGGTCCTGCGTGTACCAGACGCCGAGCGCGGCCGCCGAGATTAGCCCGAGCACGATGAGCTGGGTCTGCGAGACCCACAATATCTGCCCGACCAGCAGTTCCTTCAGATATTCGGAGCCGTTGGGGCTGTAGGACAGCAGCACGATCTGCAGCGCCGCCGCGACGATGTAGATGACGCCGATGATGGCTTCCTGGATCGCGGGGAAGCGCTTGTCGGTCCAAGTCAGCAGCATGGAGCAGCCGACCGCCGCGGCGATGGCGCTTATCTGCACCGCCCAGCCCGTCGTCGCGCCGAGCATCATGTTGCCGAACACCACCCCGAGGGCCGCGACCTGGGCCAGCGCGATGTCGATGAAGATGATGCCGCGATTGAGCACGATGGTGCCCAGCGGAACGTGCGTCGCGAGGATGAGCAGCCCCGCCACGAAGGCCGGGCCGAGAATATCGAGACTAAGAGCGTTCACGGCCAGCCAATCCATCAAGCAGGCGGTCGACTGAATCCTTGTAGAAGTTGAGCAGGTCCGTCGCCTCCGGCGTGCCTCCCACGGTGAAGGGAATCTTCACCAGCGGAATTTTGGCTTGCTCGCTCACGTAACGTGACGGCGCCGGATTCTCATAGGCGGCGTAGACGATGAAGCGGAGCTTCTGCGCCGAAACCTTATTGATAACCGTCGTCAGGTGCGCCGGGCCCGGAGGAACATTCGGCTCGGGCTCTACCGTCGCACCGGTGCGAATGCCGAGCCACCTCAGCAGATAGGTCGAGTGGTCATGCTGGACCACGATAGCGGTGCCCTTCAGCGGTGCAGCCTTCGTCTGGAGTTCCTTCGTCAGCGCCGCAAGGTCTGTGATGAAGGCTTTCACACGCTGGGTGTAGGCCTCCTTGCCCTCAGGATCGATCTGGATCAACCGCTTGGCGAGCTGCGCGGCCACGAGCCGAACATTGTTGGGGTCACCCTGAATATGCGGATGGACCTCATGTTCATCCTTTTTGCCGGCTGCTCCCGGCTTTGGACCCTCATCATGTTCCTCGATCACCTTGGCGTACTCGCCGGCCATGAAATAGCCGGGCTTGCCCTTGGCAACCCTGGGGTTGTTCGCCTTCTCCATCAACGACGGAAGCCATTCCTCCTCCAGTCCTATGCCGGTGCAGACCATGAGGTCGGCATTGCTGAGGCCGGCGATGATAGCTGGCGTGGGCTTCATGTTGTCCGGATTGTCGAATGGCGAGGTGGCGAGGGTCACCGTGCCGATGCGGTCGCCGCCGATGGTTTTCACCAGCGAGGCCCATTCGGGGACGCAGGCGAACACGTCGAGCGGCGCGGCCCTGGCTCCGGTCGCGAAGGCGGCGAGCAGCGCAGCGCCTGCCAAGACAGTGGTGAACAACTTCATCGCATCTTCCCCCGGAGCTGCATCACAGCTCCATCCGCCGAACCCGGCGCACCCCGCACGGTGCAGAAGCCGGTCGTCAAAACAATATTTCGACAACCCGCACGCAAGTGAGACTTGCCTCACCCAAATGAGACTTGCCCCACGCGCGTGAGACTTGAAGCGCACCTGTCACGCATTGCGGAACGCACGCGCCCTCTTCTGAGGCCGGCAGCGCAAACCCAGCGGAAGGCGGAACATAAAAGCGCCGCCGGCTCTCCGAGACGAAGGCCGGCGGAATTCGAGACTTAAGTCCGTTCGCGGCCAGCCAGCCCATCCAGAAGCCGATCCACGGAATCCTTGTAGAGACCGAAGAGATCGCCGGCTTCCGGCGAACCGCCGACCGTAAAGGGCAGCTTCACCAGCGGGATCTTCGCCTTCTCGGTCACGTATTTGGACGCGCCGGGGTCTTCATAGGGGGCGTAGATCACAAAGCGAATCTTGTCTTTCGGCACCTCGTCGATGATCTCGGTGAGGTGCGCCGGGCCAGGTGCCACGCCGGGCTCGGGCTCGATCGTGGCGGCGCTCTTCACGCCGAGCCACTTGAGCAGATAGATCGAATGGCCGTGCTGCACGGCGATGTTGATGCCCTTGAGCGGGGCGGCCTTGGTCTGGAGTTCCTTGGTCAGCGCGGTGAGCTGGCCGATGAACGCCTTGGCGCGCTCGCCATAGACATCCTTGCCTTCGGGATCGAGCGCGATCAGGCGCTTGGCGAGCTGGCCGGCGACGAGGCGCACATTGTTCGGGTCGCCCTGGATATGCGGGTTGCCGGCTTCGTGCATGTGGCCGGCGCCGGCCGTCTTCTTCTCTCCGTGGCCATGGTCCTGCTCGTCCTGATCGTCTTCGATCAGCTTCACGAACTCGCTGGCCATGAAATAACCGGGCTTGCCCTTTGCGACCTTGGCATTGCCGGCGCGCTCGAGCATGGCGGGCAGCCAGCTATCCTCGAGGCCCGAGCCGGTGCAGATGATGATGTCGGCCTTGCTGAGCGCGGCGATCATGCCGGGCGTGGGCTTCATGCTCTCGGGGTTGTCGAGAGCCGAGGTCGCCAGCGTCACATTGGCGAGGCGGTCGCCGCCAATGGCCTTGGCCAGCGAGGCCCATTCGGGCACGCAGGCGAACACTTCGAGTGGAGCAGCATTCGCGCCGCTCATGCTTGAGAAAAACAGCGTTGCCCCCGCAACAGCCGCAGCGAAAGACTTCATGACACCATCCCCTGTCGCGCCATCCTCCGCTTCGTGCATCCACCTCACCTGGCCCCTGTGACCGCCAATAGGCGAACACTGCAAAAGCAGGCAAAATAGTATGAAATCCGAAATACCGGAGTAATAGCCTTAACCTAGCACCACTTGCACGACTTAGAATGAAAGATAGGGGGAAACACGAACTGTCCCAAGGGAATTTTGTTGAAAATCTGTCCGAACGCCCCCTCGCTGCCATAAATGACTGCAGCAGCGCGACGGCTGACGACAAAAACCGCTGACCGCGAGAGATCGGTCAGGTTTCTTGGGCGTCAGAACAGCAAAGGAGCTGATTCTCGCGCGCCCCAGACCGCAACGTCTGTGGCAGGGGGCCGGCATCCCTCCAGGCAGCCTTCTCATCGCGACCCGCCTCGCCGCACGAGCACAGCGGCGCGATATGACCGCGCTCGCGAGACATGAGCTTATTCATCACGCCAAACGAAAACGCCCGCCGACCACTTGGGTCGACGGGCGTTCATTGTCAGCTTGCGTAGCGTATCAGACGACGCGCACGTCCAGCGTGCCGACGCCGTCGACACCGCCCTCGAGGTGGTCGCCGCGCACGATGGCGCCGACACCCGCCGGCGTGCCGGACATGATGACGTCGCCGGGCTGCAGCTCGAACAGGCCGGAGAGGTAGGAGATCATCTCAGGCACCTTCCAGATCATCTGGTTGAGGTCGCCCTTCTGGCGCAGCGTGCCGTTGACCTTGAGCCACACGCCGCCCTTGTCGGGATGGCCGATCTTCGAGGCCGGGATCAATGCCGAGCACGGCGCGGAGGCCTCGAACGCCTTGCCGACTTCCCACGGGCGGCCGAGCTTCTTGGCTTCGCCCTGCAGGTCGCGGCGGGTCATGTCGAGGCCGATGCCGTAACCCCACACATGGTCGAGCGCGCTTGCCACCGGGATGTTGATGCCGCCCTTGCCGATGACGACGAGCATTTCGAGCTCGTAATGCACGTCCGAGGACTTGTCGGGGTAAGGGAAGGTGCCATTGGTGATGACGTTGTCCGGGTTCTTCTGGAAGAAGAACGGCGGCTCCTTGTCCGGATCATGCCCCATCTCGATGGCGTGCTCGGCGTAGTTGCGCCCGACGCAATAGATGCGGTGGATCGGGAACAGCTTGTCCGAACCTTCCACGGGGAGGGTCGGGATACCCGGGGGGGTGATGACGTAGGCGGTGTTGTCGATAGGCGCGTTCATCAGCGTACTCCTGCGTAATAGTCGACGCGTTTTTCAATTGATTCGATCAGGGACGACATCAGCATCGCGACCGCGAACAGCATGATGGTCAGGGCCCAGAAGTTCTCCATGTCGAAGCTGCGCGAATAAAGCTCGAACAGTTCGCCATAGCCGACGATGGAAACCAGCAACTGCCCGATCACCACGCCCTTGACGCCGCGCACGACGCCGAGGCGGATGCCGGCTAGGATTTCAGGCAGCGCGGCCAGCACGATGATCTTGCTGTAGAGCGCCCAGGATGAGGCCCCATAGCTGCGCCCCATCTCGATGAGGGAGGGCTGCACGCTCTGGATGCCGGCGCGGGTGTCGAGCACGACGATCCACACCGCGAACAGGAACACGGTGACGATCACCGTGGTGTCGCCCATGCCGAACAGGATCATCAGCACCGGCACCAGCGCCGAGAGCGGCGCCGAGACGAAGATGTTGACCCAGATGCCGAACAGATTGTCGACCGCCGCGAAGCGGCCCATCGCCATGCCCAGAACCACACCGACCGTGATCGCAAAGAACATGCCGATCAGGAAGCTGTTCAGCGTGGTGATCGCCGCCGCCTGCCAGGTGCCGGTCTGCACCATGGCGACCGCCGCGACCAGCACGTCCGACAGCGGCGGGATGAGGAACAGGACCTCAGAGCGCCCGACGATCTCCCAGATGACGCACCACACCAGCAGCGAGGCCATCATCGGGACGCGGTATCCGAAAAGAGTCATTCCCGCCTCCCCTAATCGACGTAGCGCTTGAGGCCTTGCCAGATTTCCTCGACGGTATCGAGATAGCTCTGGTCACGGCGAATGGCGTCGGGGCTGACGCTGCGGTCGATCTCCGGCTCGATGATCTGCGAGATGCGGCCCGGCCGGCGCGACAGGATGACGATGCGGTCGGAGCAGTAGACCGCCTCCTCGATCGAATGCGTCACGAAGATGAAGGTCTTCTTCTCTAGATCGACCAGGCGTAGCAGGTCTTCCTGGAACTTGCGGCGGTTCTGCTCGTCGACCGCCGAGAACGGCTCGTCGAGCAGCAGCACGTCGGCATTCACCGCGAAGGCACGGGCAAGGCCGACGCGCTGGCGCATGCCACCGGAGAGTTCGTGCGGGTATTTGTCCTCGAAGCCGGCAAGGCCGACCTCGTTGATGTACCTGGCCGCAATCGACTGGCGCTCGGCCTTGCCCATGCCCTTCAGCTCGAGACCGAAGGCGACATTGCGCATCACGCTCGCCCACGGCATCAGCGCGAAGTCCTGGAACACGAAGGCGCGCTCCGGGCCGGGACCGGTGACGACATTGCCATTGACGCGAACTTCGCCGGAGGTCGGCTTGATCAGGCCGGCGATAATCTTGAGCAGCGTGGTCTTGCCGCAGCCCGAGGGCCCAAGCAGCGTGGTGAGCTTGCCCCTGGGAAAATCGAGGTCGATGGAGCGCAGCGCTTCCATCTCATTGTACATCTTGCAGATGCCGCGAACCTCGACGGCAACGTCGGAGGTGGCTTGGGTGCTGGCAGCCGTTGCGGCCGCGGCGGTGATGTTCCGCATGATCAGGACTTCCTCTTCTCGGGGCGCAGCACGCGAAGCTCGAAAGCCTCAAGCGCGGCCAGCGTCAGGGTGGACACCAGGATGATGGAGACGACGGCGGCATACATTTCCGCGTAGTTCGCCACCGAGCGGTGATAGGTGATCAGGTCGCCGATGCCGGTCGGGGTGATCAGCAGCTCGGCCAGGATCACGCCGATGAAGCCGGCGGCAAGGCCGAGGCGCAGGCCGGCGAAGATGACCGGCGAGGCGTCGGGAATGATGATCTTGAAGATGCGCTGATACCAATTGCCCTGGAACGACCGGCACATGTCGACCAGCGAGGGGTTGGCGTTGCGCACCGCCTTGTAGCCATTGAGCGCGATCACCGGCAGCGCCAGCATGATCACGGCCAGAGTCTTCGCCAACAGGCCGATGCCGTAGACGAAGGTGATGAGCGGGATCAGCGCGGCCATCGGTGCGGCCTGAAGCACGATGAACACCGGCGCCACCAGCCATTCGGCAAAGCGCGACAGGCCCATGACGACGCCCACGCCAATGCCGATGGTCGCCGACACCGCAATGCCGATGACGAGCGGCTGGAGGGTTTCGGCGTAGGCCATGACCAGCGACCCGTCGACCAGCATGCCCCAGAAGGCTTTGGCGGTCTCAAGGAAGGTCGGGAAGGCGAAGCTGATCGGAATGCGGCCGGCAATTTCCCAGGCAAGGAAGAACAAGGCAATCGAGGCAGCACGCCAGATGGCCGGGCGATACTCCGAGAGCCTCTTCCGAAAGGAGGAAGCCTCGGAGGTGTGAACGGCTCGCGAGGAGCCGTTCAACTGTGCGGGAGCCGCCATCCACCCGGTCTCAGTTCGTGCCGAGCTTGGAAATGGCGCGGTTCAGCGGCTCGAGAGCCCAGAAATCCTCGACCTTCAGGCTCGCCGGCTCGCCGGTGAGCTGACCCGACAGGGTGTAGAAGGCGAAGTCATCCTTGGCCGCGGCCTCGCCGCCACCCTGGAGCGGGAAAGCCTTGCCTTCCGCCAGTTCGGTGAAATAGGGCGTGATCTCGGCGACCTGGTCGGCCGGCAGATCGGGCAGCAGCTTATACTTGGTGCGCCATTCCGCGACGATGGCCGGGTTCTTGGTCACTTCGCGCCAGGTGGTCAGCACCGACTCGACGATGATGTCGACGTCTTTGGGGTTCTTGTCGAGGAAGTCCTGGCGGGCGAACATCGCCTCGTCGGTGGCATTGATGCCATCCAGCGGCAGGATGATGAACTTGCCCGGCGCCTTGGCGTTCAGCAGGTTGCGGCCGGCTGAGTCGACGATGGTCGCCTTCACATTGCCCTGAAGCAGGGCGCCGGTGCGCACTTCCGAACCCGGGATATAGCTGATCTTGGAGAACTTGATGCCCTGCTTCTGCTCCATCAGCTTCATGATGGCTTCAGTCCCGGAACCGCGCGAATGCACCGCGATCTCGTGGCCGTCGAGATCCTTCCAGGTCTTGTAGGTGTCGGCGGCGACCGCCGGGTAGAAACGCAGCGTGGAGAGCTGGAGGAAGATGCGCACCGGTACCTTGACCTTCTGGATCAGCGCATAGGGGCCGCCGACGCCGATGTCCGCCTGCCCGCCGACCACGGCCTGCGCCGCGATGTCCTCGGACTTGAGATAGGTCATCTCGATCTCGACGCCCCTCTGCTTGGCGAGCTCGAAAGCAGCCAGCAGATGGAGGTTCTCGACGCTGGCGATGTCGCCATAGGCGACGCGCACCTTGGCTTCCGCCTGGGGGGCGAAGGCGATCACGGCGACGCCGGCAACCAATGCCGCGCTGCCCATGAGGCGGGTCATTCGTGAAGAGAGGCTCTTGAGCATTTCAAACTCCCTATAGCCGCGTGGGTTATCCCACTGCACACGGCCACCCCCGCGAGGTTGGCGACCAATTATGTTTTGGTTTATATTGGCTCTGCCCCATGGTCAAGCTCACAATGGCTTGAGGCACAGGTGGAGCGCCGGAGGGCACAGGTCGAACCTGATCCAAGTTTGACCTGCACTGGCGGCATGCTTCCATGAACGTTTATGGTTCTAAATTACCGCCAAACCGGGTTCCGGGCCTGACTTCCGCAGGCGCAAATTAATCGATGAAATGCTTTGCTGTCTTTAATCCACGCGGCTTGTTAGTACGGAGGTCTACAACAGCATCGTAGTGATAATATTATTGGCCTCAGACACACACGCTATTCAGAAGGCCTGCGCATCCACACCGATCAGCATATCGCGGAGATTGGGTGGCACCGGAAAGCCGTAGCCCGCTTCTTGGTCAGAAGCTCGCAGCAGTCCATCTGCGTGATAGGTGCTGGTATAGAGTTCGCTGCCGACCATCTGCAGCGCGAGGACCAGCGCCTGCAAGGCGTCCAGGCCATACGCCATAGTCGCTTTCGAACCTTCCGGCCAATCGACCTCGTACCGGCAGCCCCAATTTCTATCGAATTGAACCGGCTGATAGAGGCGTATCTCTATCCGGACATCCGCCGGCTGCGATTTCAGGAACAGTTCGTGCGTCACCACAAGCATGTTCGGCCCTCAATAAACCAACGGGG
>LNAP01002141.1_pt1 | contig 20057 bp, 17 predicted proteins | sample 602601 | NCBI WGS metagenome assembly LNAP01 (sample SAMN02440304, study PRJNA202911) | soil metagenome | biome: Subtropical and temperate rainforests or woodlands; isolation source: soil samples (1 kg each in a 20% v/v slurry with milli Q water) were... ...
CACCAGCACCACGGCGGCGGCCTTGAAGTGGAATTTGTCGACCAGCCAGCCGCCAGCGATGTTGCCGATGATCGCGCCGATGCCGAACACGCCCACCGCCAGCGGCATCCACGACTCGGCCACGCCGGTCACCTGCACCAGGGTCGGTGCCAGGTAGGTGAACACGCAGAACATGCCGGCAAAGCCCACCGCGCCGATCGACAGCGCCAGCCATACCTGGGTGGTGTTGAATGCGCGCAGCTCGCGCATCGGCGAGGTCCGCACCTCATCCGGGTCGGGCAGCAGGAAGCGCGCGATCATCGCCACCGTGGCGATGGCCAGCACGCTGACCAGGGCGAAGGCGGTGCGCCAGCTCAGCTGTTGGCCCAGCCAGGTGGTCAGCGGATTGCCGATGAGGATGGCCACGGACAGGCCGAGCAGCACACGCGACATCGCCTGGCCGCGCTGGCCGGCCGGACTGATCGCAGCTGCCACCAGCATCGCCACGCCGAAGTAGGCGCCATGCGGCAGGCCAGCGACGAAGCGCGCCACCAGCATCGTGCCGTAGTTCGGGGCCAATGCGCTGGCCAGATTGCCGACGGCATAGAACCCCATCAGTGCCAGCAGCAGCTTGCGGCGCGGGAAGCTGGCGCCGACGAAGGCCAGGATCGGTGCGCCCACCACCACGCCGATGGCGTATGCGCTGATCAGGTGGCCGACCTGCGTCTCGCTGATCGACAGGCCGCGGCTGATCTCCAGCATCAGGCCCATGCTGGCGAATTCGCTGGTGCCGATGGCAAAGCCGCCCAATGACAGGGCGAGGATGATCAGGGTGCGCTGGCGCGGCGTCAGCCGAGCGGCCAGGGGGGAATTGGGGCTCATTCGGGGGCGCAAAGGGGCGGGGGAAGCGCCCCATTGTACTGCTGCACCGCAACAGGCATCAGCCGGGCTGGGGGTAAATCAGTGTTCGATGGGTGGTGCTGCCGGCGTGGCCGGCTGGCCAAGCGCCGCCAGGGCCCGTCGGTATTTGTCACGCAGGCGCTCGGCGGTGGCGGCATCCAGCGATGCCAGCCGCGCTTCATCGGCATTGTCGGCGATGTCGGCCAGCTTGACCTTCAGTGCCAGCGGATCCGCCGAAATTCGTGCGTAGTACGTGTCGGCATCCGCCGCAGACGTCCGGCTCAGCAGCCGGACCGCGTCCTGCAACGGAGCGGGAAAGGCCTGCACCTGCCCAGCGAAGGCCGGGCAGTCCTCGAGCACATCATGCAGCCAGGCCACCGCCTCGGCTTCATCATCGCCGCGCACGGCAGCGGCCACCCGGCCAACGTGGCCGATGTAGGGGTGTCCCGCCTTGTCGACCTGGCCGGCATGGGCCTCCATCGCCAGTGTGCGTGCGCGTTCCACCCAGTCCATTGCGATCTCCCCGGTGCAAGCGTGTATTGTCGTACGAGCTGTCTGCATGCCGCCACCACGGCCGTGCAGGCATCATCGGACGCTGCAGGAATGGCATCTGGATTCCATCAGGGAGATGAGACATGCAGGAATACACCCATCAGCTGGAACTACGCGGCCGCTTCCGTCTGGTAGCGGTGACCCACGAGCCGGTGTACGCTCCCGGCGATGTGGTCGGCCATGCGGTCATCGTCGACGGTGGGGAACGTCTGACCGACCTGATGTCGTTGGCCGATGCGCGCCGGTACCTTGAGGAACTGGTGCGGGAAGAGGGCGTAGAGCCCGGGCTGGAGAATGAAGTCAACCTGCGGAGGAAGGCGTCGCAGCGACGCCGCCGCTAAGCCGTCGCGCCCTCGGGCGCATCATGGAGGATTCGGGTGTTGTCCAGTAAGAAGTATCTGCTCATCGCCATCATCACGCTGGCGACCCTGCTGCTTGGGTTCGTGCTTTCCGGTTACCTGACGCTGCTGCTGCTTGGTCTGGATACCAAGCTGCTCACCTGGAATACCTATTACCAGTATTTCCACGCCATCGGCCAGCCGCAGGTTGCCCCGTTCGTGGGCAAGATCAAGTGGGCCGGCTACCTAGGCTTCGGCCTGCCGCTGCTGGTGCTGGCCATCGTCGGCCTGGTCGTGCTGCTGAAGAAGGACAAGCGCTCGCTACACGGTGACGCGCGCTTTGCCACCGGCGCCGATCTGGCCAAGCATGGCATGTTCAAGAAGAGCGGCCAGAGCATCGTGGTCGGCAGCCATGGCGGCAAGCTGGTGCGCCTGGACGGCCAGCAGTTCGTGATCCTGGCGGCCCCGACCCGTTCGGGCAAGGGCGTCGGCGTGGTCATTCCGAACCTGCTGGAGTACGGCGAATCGCTGGTGGTGCTGGACATCAAACAGGAAAACTTCGACCTGACCAGTGGTTGGCGCGCCAGCCAGGGGCAGGAGATCTACCTGTTCAACCCCTTCGCCGAAGATCGCCGCACCCATCGCTGGAACCCGCTCAGCTATGTCTCCGACGACCCGGCGTTCCGTGTCTCGGACCTGATGAGCATCGGTGCGATGCTGTATCCCGATGGCTCGGAAGACCAGAAGTTCTGGATCAGCCAGGCGCGCAATGCCTTCATCGCGTTCACCCTGTACCTGTTCGAGAACTGGGATGACGAGCGCAGCAGCGGCTTCCCGGGCGGGCAGGGCACACCGACCCTGGGTGCGGTCTACCGCCTGTCCTCCGGCGATGGCAGCGACCTGAAGAAGTTCCTCAAGGGCCTGTCCGAGCGCCCATTCCTCAGCAGCAACGCGCGCTCGGCGTTCGCCAACATGCTGTCCCAGGCCGACGAGACCTTCGCCTCGATCCTGGGTACCTTCAAGGAACCGTTGAATCCCTGGATCAACCCGGTGCTGGACAAGGCCACCAGCACCAACGACTTCCTGCTCACCGACGTGCGCAAGAAGAAGATGACCATCTACATCGGCATCCAGCCCAACAAGCTGGCCGAAAGCCGATTGATCATCAACCTGTTCTTCAGCCAGCTGATCAACCTCAATACCAAGGAACTGCCCAAGTCCAATCCGGACCTGAAGTACCAGTGCCTGCTGTTGATGGACGAATTCACCTCGATCGGCAAGGTCGAAATCATCGCCTCGGCGGTGTCCTACATGGCCGGTTACAACGTGCGCCTGCTGCCGATCATCCAGAGCATGTCGCAGCTGGATGCCACCTATGGTCGTGAAGTCTCGCGCACGATCATTACCAACCATGCGCTGCAGATTCTGTACGCCCCGCGCGAACAGCAGGACGCCAATGACTATTCGGACATGCTGGGCTACACCACCATCCGCAAGAAGAACGTCACCCACGCACGTGAAAAGACCCACAGCTTCACCGAGGAGCGTCGGGCGCTGATGCTGCCGCAGGAGCTCAAGGCGATGGGGCCGGATAAGGAAGTCTTCCTGTACGAAGGCATCCCACATCCGGTCAAGTGCGACAAGATTCGCTATTACAAGGATCGCTATTTCACGTCACGTCTACTGCCAAAGGTTGACGTGCCGATGCTTGATGTCTAAGTTGCAGACATGAAAGTGTGACGGATGCACACGTTCATGGAAGTGAATTAGTGAGCTGCGTCAAAAAAGCACCATACGTCGGTAGATTTCAGATTTGTCTGACATGGAATTGACGCGTGGTTGTGCGAATCTATGCATGGCTTGCGAATCTGTGTGATTCGTCATGCTTTCAGAGTGGCCAGGAGTTTCAGCCATGGGAACAGGGATGGTTCCGACGTTGGTGAGGGTGCGTGAAAGGGGCCTCGGATGAGGTTGCTTCACGCGACTTGGTTGGCAGCTTTCGAGCTGCAGGGGAACCGTGCCCATGTGCTGTTAAGCAGTGCATTCGTTACGTTTCCGGCGTGCATCGCGCAGTGCCGGACGACCAGGGGACCAACATCGGGACTGCTTTTTCGTACGTCAAAGTGAAGCCCGTATGAATCAGGCGTTTATTGCAAAAATGTCCATCGCCGCAGTGGCGGCGTTGATGGTGGCAGGTTGTGCTACCAAGCCCGCACCCGACTTTGGAGGGCGTTGGAAGCCGGTCAACCGTTTCGCGACGGCTCCGACCGAGATTCCGCTGTACTCCAGCTACGTCTATCAGGCGTCGCCAATGGATCGCACGCTGAAGGCCATGCTCGAGCGCTGGGCCAAGGATTCCGGCCGCACGCTGGACTATCGCCTCAGTTCGGATTTCACTCTGTATGGCGCGGTGTCGGAGATCGACACCACCAACGCACAGCAGGCCGTGATCGATCTCACGGCGGCCTATGCGGCGCAGGGCGTTTCCGTCTCCATCGTCGGCAACCAGATCGTCGTGCAGAGTGCTGGATCGACGCCGACCGCGTCGGCCCAGGATCCCGAAGCCAGCAGCGGCAGCTGAGACCGCGTCGAAATCATCGAACGTGCCGCACCCCGCGCCTGGCGCAGGGGCGTCGCGCCCATTGATGTTTCAGCAGTACGGAAGAACCCATGTTCCGCAAGAAGGATGCAGGCAACAGCCCCAAGGTCGAGCAGTCGGTCGCCAAGGCGGTCAGCTACGAGATCACCGTGGCCGACATGGCCCGGCGCAGCGAGCGTCGCGCCTGGTGGGTCGCCACCGGTTCGTTGCTGATGTCGCTGGCGCTGGCCGGTGGCTACTACTACATGCTGCCGTTGAAGGAGAAGGTGCCGTTCCTGGTGATGGCCGATGCCTATACGGGTACGGCGACGGTTGCGCGCCTGACCGGCAATTTCGAAGGGCAGTCGATCACCGCGAGCGATGCGATCAATCGCAGCAACGTAGCCCAGTACGTCATGGCGCGCGAATCCTACGATTTCGCTGTCATGGGCCTGCGCGACTGGGCGCTGGTGCACGTCATGTCCGACACGCGCACCAGTGCCGCCATCCGTGCCTTCTATTCCCAGAACAACCCACAGAGCCCGGTGACCCTGTATGGCAAGGATCGTGCCATCCGGGTGAAGATTCTCAGCATTACGCCGTTGGAGGCTCAGGTTAACGGTGGTTTCCGCGGGGCCTCGGTACGAATCCAGCGCAGCGTCTACGACAAGAACAAGGCGACGACGTCCTACCTGGACAATCAGTTGATCACGTTGCGGTTCCGCTATGACTCGAATCTGGCGCTGAACGAGCAGCAGCGCATTCTCAATCCTTTGGGCATGCAGGTCTTCGAGTATCGCCGCGACAATGATTACTCGCGCGGTGTGCCGGGTCCGGATGATGCGCAGTTGCAGCAGCAGGCAGAACAGCAGGCCACGCAAGCACAACAAGGCGTGTATGACCCGAACAACCCGGCAGCGGCCACCATGATCGACCCGGCAACGGGGCAGCCGCTCGCCGTGCCGGGCGATGTCCAGATCACCCCGCCGATGTCCGGCCAGTCGATGCAGGGACAGCCTATGCAAGGACAACCCGTGCAGGGACAGCCCGTGCAGCAGCCGATGCAGGGCCAAGCCGCGCCTGGGCAGGCCATGCCCGGTCAACCGGCCATGAGGCCGGTACAGAACAATTCCACCGGAAATGCTGATGGAGCAAGCAACCGATGAGTAGTCGAAAAGTCAGGGGGAGCGCATTGGCGCTGCTGTCGTTGTTGTCGCTGGTGTTCTGCAACGCGGCATTGGCGCAGGCGGTAGATCATTACGAGTATGAGAAGGATCGCATCTATCCGGTTCGCACCGGCCTGGGTCTCACTACCCAGATCGAGCTGAGCCCGAGCGAGAAGATCCTCGACTACAGCACTGGTTTCAGCAATGGCTGGGAGCTTACCCGTCGCGAAAACGTGTTCTACATCAAGCCGAAGAACGTTGACGTTGACACCAACATGATGGTGCGCACCGAGACCCATTCGTACATCTTCGAACTGAAGGTGGTGGCGACCGATTGGCGTCAGCTCGAGCAGGCCCGTCGCGCCGGCGTGCAGTACAAGATCGCCTTCAGCTATCCCAACGACACCGTGTTCGGTGTTGCCCAGGAGGCCGTTGAGGAAGAGGCGCAGCCGCTGTTGAGCACTGAAATGGCCAAGGACAGGCAGTACAACTTCAACTACTCCTATTCGACCAGCAAGGCGAAGAAAATGGGGTGGCTGATTCCGGTCAACGCCTACGACGACGGTCGTTTCACGTACCTGAAGCTGCCGAATTCACCTGAATACAAAACCGGCATCTTCCCCGCCGTGTTCGGCCGTGAAAAGGAATACGGCGAGGACTTCGTCGTCAACACCACTGTCGAAGGCAATACCTTGATCGTCCACGGGACTTACCCGTACCTGGTCATCCGCCACGGCGATTACGTCGTTGGTCTGCGAAGGAACGTGAAGAAATGAGCCAGCAGAACACTCCCGGAAACGATCCGAACAACGGGCGCGATGAAGGGCATGGCCCCTATGGTGGTCAGGATCCGGCCGAAACGCCAACGAACCCGTACTTCGGTGCTCAGCAGGCAGAAGCGGCGCCCAATCTCGATGCTGCTGCACCGCAGTTGCGCTCGGCTGAAGAGCAGCGCCTGAACCGCAAGGCGCTGATGTTCCTTGGCGGGATTGTGGTGCTGCTCGTTGCCATGGGCTTCCTGCTGTTCCGCAAGGGGCAGGACGACAAGAGCGCCACGACAAGCAACCGCCAGGAATCCCGTGTTTCCACGCCGGATCTGCCGACGGTTGGGCCGGCTGCCAGCGCGCCGGCGCCCATTGCACCTGCCGATCCGATTCCGATGTTGCCGCCTGCGCCGCAGCCGGATATTCCGATGGTCAGTCTGCAGGACGCCGACCGCGCGCGCTTGCGGCAGAGCGATGAACCACGGGGGCCATCGCTGCTCGATCGTCGTATCGGCAGCAGCGCCGGATTTAATGCAGGCGATTCTGCTGGCAAGCCGCCAGGACAGGGGGCCGACTACAGTCAGGCAATGATTGCTGCAATGCAGGCGGCCAATCCGCAGGCCCAACAGCAGCAGAAGGTACGCCGCGGCCCGGATGTGGAAGATGTCTCGAATGCCGCGTTCATCCGCAGTCCGGATGCTTTGCTGGTTCGTGGTACTTACCTGCGGTGCGTGTTGGAAACCCGGATCATCACCGACATCGCGGGCTATACCTCCTGCCTGGTGACCGAGCCGGTGTACTCGATCAATGGGCGCAACCTGCTGTTGCCGAAGGGGTCGAAGATCTACGGCGCATACGGCGGTGGCCCGAATGGCAAGCGCGTGGAAGTCATCTGGGACCGAATCACCACCCCCAATGGCATCGACGTGGCCATGTCCAGTCCCGGTGTCGATCAGTTGGGTGGTGCCGGTCATCCGGGCCAGTACAGCGCACATTGGGGCAGTCGCATCGCCTCGGCGTTGATGATCAGCCTCATCGCCGATGCCTTCAAGTACGCCGCTGCAGAGCACGGCCCGGAGTCGACGACCGTCGCAAGCAATGGGTTTGCTGTCCGCTCGCCCTATGAAAGTGCTACGGCGCGGACCATGGAGCGATTGGCCAACGAGGCTCTCAGCGAAGGCCGTCGTCAGCCGACCGTAACGATCAACCAAGGCACGATTGTGAATGTCTACGTCGCCAAGGACGTCGACTTCGCCAATGTGCTGAACCCGCGCAGGTAACCCATACGACCATGGACGCCGAAGTGTCACCCCTCGCCCTCGTCTCCAGCGATTTCCTGCGCTATCAGTACGAAGTGCTGGGCATCGCCGAGTACATGAACTCGCCCGATGTAACGGAAATCTGCATCAACCGTCCGGGTGAGCTTTACCTGGAGACGCGGGCAGGGTGGCAGCGCATGGACGTGCCGAGTCTGACGTTCGAGCGGGCGCGGCAGTTCTGCACCGCTGTGGTCAACGAGAGCAACACGGGCCAGCGCATCACCGATGCCGATCCGGTGGTCTCGCTGACCTTTCCGACCGGCCAGCGTGCGCAGTTCGTGATTCCGCCGGCATGTGATGCCGGCAAGGTGTCAATCACGATTCGCCTGCCTTCCAAGCACACCAAATCGCTTACGCAGTACCACGAGGATGGTTTCTTCAATCAGATCCTTGAGCAGGATGGCAGCCTGAGTGAGCAGGACCGCGAGTTGCTTGAATTGCGGCAACAGCGTGAGTACGCCGAGTTCTTCCGGCGGGCGGTGATGTACCGCAAGAACATCGTCGTGTCCGGCGCTACCGGCAGCGGCAAAACCACCTTCATGAAAGCTTTGGTAAACCATATCCCGGACAGCGAGCGTCTGGTCACTATCGAGGACGCTCGCGAGCTGTTCCTGACCCAGCCCAACGTGGTGCACCTGCTGTACTCGAAAGGCGGGCAGAGCGCCAGCAACGTCACGGCCAAGAGCTGCATGGAAGCCTGTCTGCGCATGAAGCCCGAGCGGATCATCCTGGCCGAGCTGCGCGGCGATGAAGCGTTCTACTTCATCCGCAACTGCGCCTCGGGTCACCCCGGTTCGATCACCAGCTGCCACGCCGGCAGCCCGGAGCAGACGTGGGACCAGTTGGCGCTGATGGTGAAAGCGTCGACAGAGGGCTCAGGTCTGGAATTCAACGTCATCAAGCGTCTGTTGATGATGACCATCGATATCGTCGTGCATATCAAGGCGCATGCTGGTGCCCGCTACATCACCGGCATCGATTTCAATCCTGGGCGCGCCCAGGGGCAGGAGGCTTGAGCAATGTTGCCAGGATTGGAAATGATGGCGTGCCCGGAGATGGCCGTCTCGATGGACGTGATGCAGCACGTCATCAACGTTGAGTCCTCGCGCAATCCGTACGCCATTGGCGTAGTTGGCGGCGCACTGGTGCGTCAGCCCAAGGCACTGGACGAAGCACTGGCCACCGTGCGCATGCTGGAGGAAAAGGGTTACAACTTCTCCATCGGTCTGGCCCAGGTGAACCGTTACAACTTGGCCAAGTATGGTCTGGACTCTTACGAGAAAGCCTTCCAGCAGTGCCCGAACCTGCAGGCCGGGTCGCGCATCCTCGCCGAATGCTATAAGCGTTCCGGAAAGGATTGGGGAAAGTCTTTCAGCTGCTATTACTCGGGCAATTTCGAGACCGGCTTCCGCCACGGTTACGTGCAGAAGGTCTATGACTCGATGCGGCGAGGGCAGCAGGTGGCCAGTAATGGCGTCGCGCCGATCGATGTGGTGAGCCGCGGCGAACGCCGTACCGTCAAGGTCGAGCACCATCCGCAGTTGGCTTCCCCCGCTCAAGCCCGCATCGTAGCTCAAGCCGATGGCCCGATGTATGTTCCGTCCAACGATCCAGCGCGAGCGTATACCGTCTATCCCTCTGCGGGCGCGATGGCGCGTGGAAGTCTGGTGAATCTTGCCGATCAGGCGTTGTCGAGGGTTGTTCTGGGCTCTGTGGATCGGATGATGCAGCCGCAGTCGCAGCCAGATGGAAGCTATGCGCAACAGGCGCCGCAGGGCGCTGCGGGGCAGCGCGGGCAACCGATGATGCCGCAGCAGCTGCCTGGCGTCGCGGCCGGTGGTGGCGAGAGCCCGGTGATGTTGCAGCCTTGGGGGCATCAGGGCGAATCGGCGTCCCCCAACAACATGTACAACGCGCCGGTGCAGCCCGTGCCGGCTCAACAGATTCCCCCTGGGGATGCGGCCTTCGTGTTCTGACGAAGTCGTGGTGCGACCAGTCCCCCCGGCTGGTCGATTCAGTTGTGTTAGTCCATCAACAAGGAAATCAATCCATGAAGCGTTTCAATCTCGACCTCGTCCAGGCCCAGCGCACGCTGAAGTCCATGCTGATGGCCACCCTCTTCGTCGGCGCAGTATTCGCTCCGCAGGTGTTTGCTTCCGGCTCCACCGACTTCGGCGGCACCGACGAAAAGGTCTGCGGCTTCTTCAATAACATCAATGGCCTGCTGAACATCGCCTCGATCGCCGTGGTGACGATTGCCGTGATCTTCGCTGGCTATCAGATCGCCTTCGCCCACAAGCGCATCGCCGATGTCGCGCCGATCCTCATCGGTGGCGTGCTGATCGGTGCTGCCGGCCAGATCGCCCGCATGTTGCTGGGTGAGGGCAGTGATGGCAATTGCTCGGGCAGCTCGGCTGCCGTCATCAATAACGTACTGCAGTACTACAGTGCATAAGAACGTCCTGTTCCGCGGCTGCACTCGCCCTGCGATGTTTCTGGGCGTTCCCTACCTGCCATTCTTCATGGTGGCAGGTGGCTTGCTGCTGCTGAGTGTGTACACGAACTTCTGGTTCCTGCTCACCATTCCTGTCGCCATTTTCATCATGCGACAGATGGCCAAGCGCGACGAGCTGATCTTCCGCCTGCTGGGTCTCCGCCTGCTGTTCAAGTTCAAGGCGCGCAACCTGCAGGAACACGATGGAATGTGGGTGTTCAGCCCGAACCACTACCGCAAGAAACCCGCCCGCACGGATTGACGGGCAATGGCCGGGCAGGTGCACGCACCTGTCCGGCCACCTCGTAGTTCCCAGGCTTACCTTTTGGAAGCAGTCGCATGTTCTCTCCAGATACCTCCATCAGCGAATTCATTCCCCTGTCGTCGCATGTTGCGCCGAACGTGGTCAAGACCACGGGCGGTGACTATCTGTTGACCTGGTACCTGGGGGGTCTGCCCTTCGTCGGGCGCGAAGAGTGGGAACTGGAGCATCGCCACAACACCTTCAACCGCCTGCTGCAGACCCTGCGTGCGCCGGACTTCGTCAACGTCGCCTTCTGGGTGCACGACATTCGCCGGCGCCGCACGCTGAAGGGCAAGAGTCACTACAAGCAGCGCTTCAACCAGGACGTGTCCGATCAGTACATGGGCATGCTGTCATCGCAGCGCATTATGCAGAACGAGCTGTTCCTGACCATGATCTACCGCCCGGTCGTGGCCGGTAAGCGCTTCGTGGAAAAGTCGGCGAGCATCGAAAAGCTGCAGGGCGAACAGGACCAGGCTGTTGAAAAGCTGCTGGAGCTGGCCGGCAACGTCGAAGCGGTGATCCGCGATTACGCGCCGTATCGCCTGGGTATGTATGAGGCCAAGAACGGCGTGGTGTTCTCTGAGACGCTGGAGCTGTTCGGCTACCTGATCAACCGCGTGGACGAGCCGGTGCCGGTGCTGCCCGCGCCGGTGAAGGACTATCTGCCGATCAGCCGCCACATGTTCTCGGCCAAGACCGGTGACTACGTCATCAACACGCCCAATGGCGCCAATCACTTCGGCGCCATCCTGAACATCAAGGAGTATGCCGAGGGAACCTACCCGGGCATTCTCAATGGTCTGAAGTACCTGGACTACGAATACGTCATCACCCACTCCTTCAGCCCCATGGGGCGGCAGGACGCACTGAAGGTGCTCGATCGCACCAAGGGCATGATGATCTCCTCCGGAGACAAGGCGGTCAGTCAGATTGCCGAGCTCGACTACGCCATGGACCAGCTGTCCTCGGGCAACTTCGTGCTGGGTGAATACCACTTCATCATGGCGGTCTATGGCGACAGCCAGGCCAAGCTCTCGCAGAACGTGGCGACCACGCGCGCCGAGCTGTCCAATGCGGGCTTTGTCTCGACCAAGGAAGACCTGGCGATCACCTCATCGTTCTATTCGCAGCTGCCGGGCAACTGGCGCTTCCGCACGCGTCTGGCCAACGTCAGCTCGCTGAACTTCCTGGGCCTGTCACCGCTGCACAACTTCGCCACCGGCAAGCAGCACAACAACCCCTGGGGCGACTGCGTCACCACGTTGCAGACCACCAACGGCCAGCCGTACTACTTCAACTTCCACGCCACGCATCCCTCCGAGAATTCGCTGGGTGAAAAGGCCATCGCCAACACCATGGTGATCGGTAAGTCCGGTACCGGTAAGACCGCGCTGATCAACTTCCTGCTGAGCCAGGTGCAGAAGTACGAGCCGTCGCCAACCATCTTCTTCTTCGACAAGGACCGCGGCGCCGAGATCTTCGTGCGCGCCTGTGGTGGCAACTATCTGGCCCTGGAAAACGGCGCGCCGACCGGATTCAACCCGTTCCAGTGCGAGAACAGCGAAGCCAACGTGCAGTTCCTGGCCGACCTGATCAAGGTGCTGGCCGGCAAGCGTGAATACAGCGCCCGCGAAGAGGAGGACATCTATCGCGCGGTGGAGAGCATGCTGGACACGCCGATGCACCTGCGCAGCATGACCAATTTCCAGAAGAGCCTGCCCAACATGGGCGATGATGGTCTCTACGCCCGCATGCGCCGCTGGACCTCGGGCAACTCGCTGGGCTGGGTGTTCGACAATCCGGTCGATACGGTGGACCTGAGCAAGGCCAACATCATCGGCTTTGACTACACCGACATCATCGACAATCCCGAAGTGCGTGTGCCGGTCATCAACTACCTGCTGCATCGCTTGGAATCGCTGATCGATGGTCGCCCGCTGATCTACGTGATGGACGAATTCTGGAAGATCCTGGATGGCGAGGGTGGGCTGAAGGAATTCGCCAAGAACAAGCAGAAGACCATCCGTAAGCAGAACGGCCTCGGCATCTTCGCGACGCAGAGCCCGGAGGATGCGCTGAAGAGCGACATCTCCGCAGCGCTGATCGAGCAGACCGCGACGCTGATCCTGTTGCCCAACCCGAACGCCAGCAAGAGCGACTACATGGACGGCCTGAAGCTGACCGAGGCCGAATTCAAAGTGGTCACTGCGCTGGACGAGCGCTCGCGATGCTTCCTGGTCAAACAGGGCCATGCGTCCAGCGTGTGTCAGCTCAACCTGCGGGGCATGGATGACATCCTGTCGGTCATCTCCGCATCGACCGATAACATCGAGGTCATGCATCGCGTCCTGCAGACCGCCGCAGTGCGTGCACGGGTCACCGTCGACGAGCTGACCCCGGACCAGTGGCTGGACACCTTCTACAAGAATCGAAAGGGCTCGGGAAAGCGGGCCGATAAGGACGAGGAGGCGGCATGAAGACCATCACCGATCTGCACAAGGAAAATGCCATGGCAAATGAAACCCGACAGAGCGCGCCGCGTCGCCGGCGCTTGGCGCCGATCTTTGCCGCCATGCTGACCTTGGGTACAACGTTCAGTACCGGCACCCATCAGGCGCAGGCGATGACTGTTTATGACCCTGCGAACTGGATCATGAACTTCCTGCAGGAATACAAGTCCGCTGGCGAGTACCTCACCGAGGCCGGGCGCTGGTCGGAAACCGCCGCGCAGTACATGAAGACGGTGGACAACTGGATCTCCAGGCTGCAGAACTGGTACCAGATCATCGCTTCACCCCTGATGCCGCCCACGCCTGTGCTTACCCGGATTCCCGAGAACTGGAACGTCGCCGAGAAATGCGGAGGCGGTTCGATGGTCAGCCAGGAAGGTCTGATGTCGTTGCTGGGTGTCAGCCCGGGTGGTGACATCGGTGCGCAGCAGCGCTCCATCTGTGCCTACATCCAGGTACTTGAGAACAAGAAGTACAACGAAACCGTCGACGTGGTGACCAAGTCGATGCCCGCCATGGAGCAGATGCTGGGGCAGCTTCGGAACATCCGCAACGCGTTCCGCAACGAGGGTGCCTTGCAGGAGGATATTTCCAACAATACGGCCAGCCAGCTTGCGATGGACAAGGCGTTCAAGGAATGGGAAACCAAGATCAAGGTGTACGACCAGCAGATTGCCGCCCTCCAGGGGCGCCAGCGCAACCTGACCGAGCGCGCACTGAAAGGCGAGAGCAACCCGCTCGGCACCGTGATCAAGGCAGCCGCGCTGAAAGCAGCTCTCTCCAAGTGAACCACGTGCGTAAAGCACTCCAGCAGGGCCCCGATACGGGGCGGGTGATGTGATGAGTCAGGGAATGATGCAGGGCATGGTGATCGGGGATCTGCTGCACGGAACGCTGTTCGCCTCAGTGGGCGACTTCGTGTTCTTCAAGCTGATCCTGGAGTACCTGCGAGAGGAGATCGCCAACTTCGGCGAAGGCGTGCTCGGTCGCATGATGACCTGGGTGGGCTCGATCGCCCTGGTGCTGATGACGCTGTGGGTGCTGATCCAGGGCTTCCGCATCGTGACCGGGCGCAGCCGGGATTCTATGGCAGCGCTGGCCACGAACATGGCGCGCGCGGCGCTCATCGTCACCGTGGCCACGTCGATGGCGATGTTCGGCAAGGATCTGCAGTCCTTCCTGACCCAGGACGTCCAAGACGAGATCACCTATGTGGTGACCGGCAAGGACGACACGGCCGAAGAGCTGATCGATCGCAACCTTGGCTACATGCAGTTGGCGCTGACATCGGTAAGCGTGCTGGATGTGGCGGGCGACGTCACCCTGGACAGCGCGAAGACGCGAGCGATGTGGTTCATCGGCCTGGGCACGGGCGGTCCTGCAGTCACTGCCGGTGCCATGTTGCTGCTGTACCAGGTCGCGATGGCCATGTTCATCGGCTTTGGCCCGCTGTTCATCCTGTGCCTGCTGTTCGAGCAGACCAAATCGTTGTTCCAGCGCTGGTTGTTCTATGGAATCGGTACCATGTTCTCGATGGCAGTGCTGGCAGCAATGACCGGTATTGCGATGGAAATGGTCGCCCGCGTCGCTGCTTCGTTCTGGGGTGCGTCCGCGTTGGGCGCGCTGTTGAGCACCAACCTGACCGAAGGCATGAGCAGCATGGCGCTGCAGCAGGGCGGCATGGGGTTGATCCTCACGACGCTCATTCTGACTGCGCCCCCAATGGCCGCGATGTTCTTCCAGGGTACGCTGGGTACCTTCATGGCATATTCGCAGATAGGCGGTAGTGCTGGGTCGGCTTCGCCAGGCCCGCAGGGTCAGCCGCCGGGTTCGCAGGGTGGTGGTGGTGGCGGTGGTGCGTACATGCCTCCGCAGCATTCGGTGAACAGGGCCGATAGTGCTACCGGGCAGGTTGCCATGCCAAAGATCAACGATGTTACGCCCGCCTCTCCTGGCCAAAGAGGTAATGCTGTACCCAATGGCTCTTGATTGATCGTGCCGCTCGAGATTTGAAGAGGGTTTCTTATGATTAGTTTGCGGTCCATACGCCTTTGCACTCTTGGATTCGCTTTTCTGGGGGCACATGTCGCCTACGCGGAAGGCGGCTGTCCCCCCGGCTCGTATCCTATCGGGGGCCAGGGTGTGCAAGGCTGCGCCCCGATTCCAGGTGCAGGGGGCGGAGTTTCGCAGCAGAGCCCGTCGCCGCCCCCGAGACCTTTGGGTGAATGGATAAGAACCTGGGGCGGCGTCGCTGTATCCCCGACTACGTCAGACGCCGGTGTTTCAACCGGCCAGCTTTCGAAGAAGGCTGCTGAGCGCGATGCCATGGCAAAGTGTGCAGATAGCGGAGCACGAGACTGCAAGGTAAGCGTTACCTACTTTAATCAATGTATGTCTTGGGTAGTGCCCAGCGGCCGCACAGGGAATGGCAGGTCTGGAATTGGTACCGGCCCAACGCTCGAGCGTGCGGGGGAAATGGCGCAGGGAATCTGCCAGAACGATCAGCCAGGGGCATGCACTGTGATCCACGAGAACTGCACGGAGCAGATCTTTAAAAAGTACTAGCCGATCTTTAGTTGCGGTGTAGGACTGGCCCTTGCGAGTGAATATCCACTCGTTCGGAAGTAACGAGGATCTCTAGTCGAAATGCCATCGTTTGACGTTGGTTGAGCTGGCCATTCGACCGAGAATCTGGAGGTTGCCCTCGCCGAGGACGCTCAAGAAGAGATGGCCTGATGTGGTGACCGGCAGGGATGACACGGCGGAAGAGCTGATCGATCGCAACCTGGGTTACATGCAGCTGGCGCTATCCAGTGTTGACGCGCTGGACGTGATGAGCGATGTGACGCTGGACAACGCAAAGACCCGCGCTATGTGGTTTATTGGCATGGGCACGGGGGGGGCCGGCAGTCACGGCTGGCTCAATGCTCTTGCTGTACGAGGTCGCGCTGGCGTTGTTCATCGGCCTAGGGCCATTGTTCATCCTATGCTTGCTGTTTGACCAGACCAAGCAGCTGTTCCAGAAATGGCTGCTCTACGGCATAGGCACGATGTTTTCCATGGCGGTTCTGGCGGCTATGACCGGCATCGCGATGAAGATGGTGTCCAAGGTTGCGCTCGCCTTCTGGGGGAGCACGTTAACGGGTACGCTGATGGGTGAAAATTTCAGCGAAGGCATGTCGAGCATGGCACTGCAGCAGGGTGGCATGGGCCTGATCCTGACCACTCTGATCCTGACTGCGCCCCCAATGGCGGCAATGTTCTTCCAGGGAACATTGGGCAGCTTCATGGCATATTCGCAGATAGGCGGTAGTGCAGTACCGGCATCGCCGGGCCCGAATGGTCAGCCGCCGGGTTCGACGGGCGGCGGTCAGAGTTACAAGCCCCAAGCCCCCGCGGGAGAAGGTGGAGGTTCACCCATGGGAATGCAGGCAGCTAACCCTAGGTTGCACGTCGGCCCGGATTCCGCGACACAGTCTCCAGGCCTTAGGGGTAACGCTGGTACGGGTGCAGCTTGAATTGGATGATTGCGGTCCAGAGATTGGAGGAAGTTGGAGAATGAAGTTTCGACGCTATGTAATCTCCTTGTCGATGCTTGCTTTTCTGGGCGCAGCTGCGACGGCTGCGGCGGAGGGGAACTGTCCTCCTGGCTACTATCCAATCGGTGGTCAGGGCGCCCGAGGTTGTGCACCCATTCCAAGTGGCGCACCGAGTAGCGGGACTTCCGAATTGCCCGCAAACTCTCCGACGGGGCGGTGGATAAAGACTTGGGGGGCAATCGCCGAGTCCCGGTCTACTCAGGACGCAGGAGCATCGACCGGCCTTCGGTCACAGCTAGCGGCAGAGCAAGAGGCGTTGCGGAAGTGCAGTTCAACAGGTGCCGCCGATTGCTCCGTCAGTTTGGCGTATCGAAATCAGTGTGTGGCTTGGGTCATTCCAAGTGGGAAGACTGGTCGTGGAATGTCGGCAGTGGGGCGTGGTGCTACGTCGGAAATGGCGCTGATAATGGCGCATTCCAAGTGCAAGAATGATGTAAACGGGAAGTGTGCGGTGCTGTATGAAAACTGTACCAAGCCTATTTTTGAAGAGTTTTGATGTAAATGTGCCGGTGGGCTCGCTAGTATATTCTCGAAGAATGTTATCCTCGGCGAGTCACGGCATAAAATGCTGCGCGCCTACTTCCGGCTGAATGTGTCTCAGCAGTCTCCTCTCCTGAGCTGATGTTCACTGGGACGAAATGCGTTAATGCTACTACAGTAGACTGGGCGACTCAGACTGCCTTGCGGGACCGCAGAGCGGCGGCCGGAGCAAAATGCAGATCCGTCTACGTTGCGCGTACTATTCCACTTTTCAAGAGATATTAGGCGTACGTTGAATGACTCGTATTGCTGCCGGTTCTCAACTGGTGCGAAGCTATCTACTCCATTTTTGAGGAATTCTAGTTCGCTTCAATAGTTAATTAATGGCCTCGGAAAGTGTAATTTCAGGTGGCCGGTAGAGGCCGATATTGGCGGTTCGGTGGTCGAAACCAAACTGATGGCGCGACGCGATCGCGGCAAGGAATTGTGTGAACGCTAAGATCAGATTACTGTCCCGATTCGCCGCCACTGTGTGGTGATCGGCAGCGATGTCGACACTTTGCCGAACGTCGGAGCCACCTTCATGGAATCAGGTGATGCTCGCACGGTAAAAGCCCGCTAACTGAGCCACAAGGCGATTGATCGTTGCCAAGCCTCGCGGGCGAAGAAGTGAGGAGTGCAAATTGGAAGCATGGTTACAAGGTTGCTGATTGCCTCTTCCAAAGTGCTTCACTGGATGTGCTGGGAGGTGGCGGATCCCAGCCATTTTCGGGTGGCACGGATTTCTCACAGGGCCGCTCGACAAACGAGGACGCACCCCCATGGTGGCCACCAAGGAGGGCCGCACGGTGGCCAAGATGGCGCAATCCTGGAGCGCGATCATCGTTGGAACTTTGCCTAGGGCCTCTACGCGATCCACCTGAGGTTGAGCGAGCTTGACGAGTGCGGCGCGACGGTCAGCCAGTGCGCTGCAGGTGACTGCAAAGTTGCGGCTGCGTTCACGCTTGGCGAGTGCACCGCAGTGGTCCGTGCCCGCAGTAGGGGCAGTGAAGTTGTGCAGACCTATTCTGCCGTGGCAGGGACGCTGCCCGAAGCGGAGGAAAGGGCAGTGGGAGAATGTATCGATGCCAATGCGAAAGCCTGTCCTCTGGTATTCAACAACTGCATGTGAGGCTACGGGCGATTTGGGGGCGCTGCGCCGTCCGCGTCCGTCTTGCTTCGTGGATGCAGCCCAGGATTTTGTGACTGGTGGCTCCATTTCAAGCTTGCGCTCTTCGACTCAATCGACCTCCTCGCGCTAAGCTGTCCTGGCGTCAGAAAAATGACGCTTCGGCGCTACCATTGCAGGAGCTTTTCCGTCCATGAGGACCCTGTCTGCCCGTCCGACGGGTGACGCTTGCCACCATCGCTGCCGCGGTGCTCCCGGAGCTATCATCCGCATCTGCAGGGTGACCGGCGCGGCCGGGCAACGCCACCGTGCCCGCCATCAACGCGGGCATCGGCAAGACGACATTGAAGGAGTGGGAGGGGATGGACGACAGGTTTGGCGCACACATGGACGATGCCCTGGCATTCGTTCCGTCCGGTGCGAACCTGCTGGAAGCCGTCAGGGGCGAGCTCAACGGCGATGGCATCGAGTACCAGTTGCTGGTCATCGACCAGCCGACGCCGGAAGGGCTGGTGCCCGGCCAGCACGGACCGAACCGGGTGCTGCTGTTGCTGCGCGGTGACGGGCGCGGGCGCTGGCAGCTGGCCGCGCGCAACGACAAGCTGGTGCCGTGCTCCACCCGCGGTGGCCTGGCTGGCGACCCTTTTGCGTATGCAATGGTTGAGGAAGACACCTTCAGCGTGATCACCAACGGCGGCAGCCGCGAGCGCTGGAGCAGCACGTACCGGTTCCGCTACGCATCGGCGGACAAGGCGTGCTGGGTGGATGGGGTGAGACGCAAGGTCGTGGATATCGAGACCGAAGCGACCAACATCCGGGATTTCTCGGTGGCGGAACTGGGCAGGGTGCGGTTCGAGGACTTCGACCCGTCTAGTGTCGCCGAGGTGTCGCTTCCATGAGCCAAGCTCCAACCGGCGGAAAGGAATCCGCGCTGATGAACATCCAGGAGTTGCACTGTGTCGACCGATAGAGAGTCGCAACTGCTGCGGCAGGCGACGAAAGCCGGCATCGACTCCCCCCTTGAACTGGCCAATTTCATGGCCCAGGCAGGGCACGAGTCGCGTGGCCTGAGCCGGCTCAACGAGAGTTTCAACTATACCCGGGGCATCTCGCAGATCCCGGTCGAAGCGGCGTGGCGCAATGGCACCGAGGCGCTGGAGTCCGCGCGCCAGGAAGCCCTGCGAGGGCGTCCGGAGGATCTGGCCGAGCTGATGTATGGCGGCCGGATGGGCAACGACGCGCCCGGTGATGCGCTGAAGTACCACGGGCGCGGTTATCTGCCGCTGACCGGCAAGGAAAGCTACGAGCGCGCCGGCAGCGCGCTGGATCTGGATCTGGTCAACCATCCCGAGCTGGCATCGCAGCCGGAACACGCAGGGCGCATCGCGGTGTGGCAATGGCAGAACCGTGTGCCGGAACACGCGCGCGAGGACGTGCGCGAGGCAACCTACGCCATCAACGGCGCCATCAATGGGGTGGAGGACCGGCTCAAGCGTTTTGAAGCGTGGCAGCAGAAGCTGACCCCGGACGTGATGGACCGGCTTGCCCGCGGCGAAGTGGGCGAACCTGCACAGTTGCCTGAGCGCGCGCGCGATATGTCCGATCCGGCCCATGCCGGCAACCGGTTGTTCACCGACGCACGGGGTCATCTGCAGCAGATGGGGCCGCAGAGTGGCATGCGCAGCCAGCAGGAACTGGACAATGCGGCCGGGGCCCTAGCGTTGAGCGCACAAAGGGCAGGGATGAGCCGTATCGATCACGTGGTGGCCGGTACCGACGGCAGGGCGCTGTTTGCGGTGCAGGGCGTCATGGGGGACCCGGCGATGCAGCGCTCGATGGTCGAGCGTGAGGCCGCCGCCCAGTTGCCGCTCGAGCAGAGCAGCCAGCAGTTGGCGGCCGAAGC
>LNAP01002142.1_pt1 | contig 20054 bp, 19 predicted proteins | sample 602601 | NCBI WGS metagenome assembly LNAP01 (sample SAMN02440304, study PRJNA202911) | soil metagenome | biome: Subtropical and temperate rainforests or woodlands; isolation source: soil samples (1 kg each in a 20% v/v slurry with milli Q water) were... ...
ACCACTTCCAGGCCGATGACCTGATGATTGTCCTTATGCATATCCATAAGGTCAATCAGCTACGCCTGCTTCGCAAGGCGGCCTTCCTCGGAGGCGTACAGATAATATTAAGTAGCTTGGTGCCAACCAGCCGCCGCGGGATAGCAATCAATATTCCATTGCAGATGCCTCTGACTCGCAGATGCGAGCGCAAAAGCGACTCTTACAGTAAATGGATTCAAGGTTGTCGCTGTCGACTAGACGTTTTTCGAATGCCACTGGCGCGATTTATTTTATCACATTCAGTCTTTTTGGTCAGTTGACCGCTTCAAGCGCTAAGCCGTTCGGGGTCTCTATTGATTGAAGCTCGCTTCGGCGAGCCATAAAATTTGCATGTGCCAACGCTTCGCTAAATGCAAAGGCCATTTGATGCGGATCATCAATTGAGCGTCCGAAAACGACGGGGACCAATTCTGCTACGGTACGTGGTGCTTTGCGACAGGCTTCCAGGATTGCAAGGCATCGGGCCTCGTGGTGCGAAGTCAGTCCATCCACGCGTGTATGCAGGCCAATGAACGGAAGGTTATGCCCAGGCAGAACGAGAACGTTCTCTGGGATGACCTGCTTGAGACGATCGAGGGAGCGCAGATAAATGCCGAGCGGATCGCCTTCCGGATCCATTGCATCCACACTGATGTTCGGCGTGATCTTGGCGAGCACCTGATCAGCGCAGAGCAGCAGGTTATCTGCTTTGGCAGACCTAAGCGGTCGCAGAGCCATCCGGCAAGACCCATGTGATCAGGGTGACAGTGAGTGACGAAGATCTGCGTAAGCAGCCGGTCACGGAGCGGCCCGTTGAACAGCGCGTCCCAAACCTCTCGCGAGGTCTGATCGTCGATCCCCGTGTCGATAAGGGCAAAGCCGTCTCCGTCCTCAATCAAATAGACGTTGACATGATCGAGCCGAAACGGAAGCGGAAGACGAACCCAAAATATGCCCGTTGCTACCTCGACCATCTCAACGGGCTTCGGCGGAAGGAGAAATGGAAATTCAAGCACGCGGGACATGAGAACCAGTCCGCTCCTACAAAAGTTTGACGACTTTGTCATCGACAGTTACCGATCTAACTATTTGAGTAGCCGCCAAGATGCAACAGAAAATCCCTGAGCTAAAATATCGCAAGAGAGCCGCATGGCGATATCATGAGACCTGTGCGCGGGTGGTCGTAGACCATTGAAAAGCATTGCATGCTCGGTTGAGGCCTGTCTGGCGGCGGTGTCGAATGGGGAACTGGTAATTCTTACGCTGTTGCAGCGAGAATGTTCATTGTGCGCTTGAGGTTGTAGGCGATAGCGGTGAGGTGGATCTGGGCGGCGGCTTTGGCGAGACCTCGCCATCGCATTCGGCGCAAGCCATAACAGCGCTTCCAGGTTCCGAAGATCTTCTCGATCCGGCCGCGCACGCGATGGATCGGTTGATTCCGCTCATGGAGCTTGCGCAGTGTTTCCTGCTCGTCGCGGCCCCACATGCCGGTTGCGACGATCCGGGGTATACCGCCCTTCGCCCGTACGGCATCACGAAAGTGAGCGCCGCGGTAGGCGCTGTCGGCAAACACCTCACCGGGATTGTCGGGCAATGCTTCAGGGCCGGCCTTGCCATCATTGATATTGGCCGACGTAACCGAGATCTCCTCGACCAGCGCTGTGTCGGCATCGGCACCAACGTGGGCCTTGAAGCCGTGAACAGCTCGCTTTCCCTTGTGCTTGACCCAGCGAGCATCGCCGTCTTCCTCGCTTGCCGACGCAATGATGGTGGCATCGACCAGTGTTCCGGTCTTGACTGTTATCGCCTTCGATTTGATCTGCAAAGTCACGGTCTCGAACAATGCCCGATCAAGCTTGTGCGCAACAAGCAACCTGCGAAATCTCACAAAGGCGGTCCGCTCTGGTGTCGCCTCGTTTGCGGCGAACCCGCAGAAGCGGCGAAAGGAGGCACGATCATCCAGCGCTTCTGCCAGTCTCACATCGGACAGGTCATACCAGACTGACAGAAGCAGCGCCCTGAACATCGCCAGTGGCGGCCAGGCGGGCTCGCCTTTGGAGGCCGGATAGAGCGGATCAAGAAGCATCGCGACAGGGCTCCAATCGATCAGAGAAGCAAGCGCGTCGAGCGATGAAGCCGCCCGCTCGCGTCCTGCGAAACCAAACCGCTCCTGACCAATCGATCGATGCGCCACCGGCTGCTCTCCTCCTCGGAAAGCCCATAGAATCAACTGTCATCGCCTCTTTCTACGACCACCCGCGCACAGGTCTCATCAGATATAGTTGACCACCAAGGTATTATTGATCAAGCATTTAAGGCGTCCTTGTTGCCACCTCCGGCAACATTCGCCTCGACGCAGGATCGCTGATCCATTTTTGATTGCCAGGTATTTTGAAAGATTCGCAACAGATTGCCGTTTCCGGCGCGACGATAATAGCGCATCGCGTGCTCTGAAAGCCTCGTAAGGTGCACGATCGGGAAATCCGTTCGTCGTTCGCGGTGGCGCCTTGCCGAACACGGAGAAATTCGTGAATTCGGAAGGCAAGCATCGTAAAGAGAGCGCCTGTTATCTGACGCGTCGGAATCGATCCCGCAGGACGTTCACCACGTGATATCATAACGAAGGAGATGCCGACGCCTCACCCCGTTGTCTGTCACGAGCTCGGCTCCCGATATCCTGCGGCTGCAAACTTTTGCGCCCGATTGTCTCGCAACTGCCAAGGTGGGGGTGCGGTCCATGCCGCTGGAATCCACTTTCCGGATATTCTGATGACGCCAGGCAACCTCGGTTCGATCCCGATCTGCGAACATAGAGGCCGCCGGCGATGCGGTTGAGGTCGCCCGGGGGTCGTTGATAATATAGCGGCCGAGGCCCGATACTCGAAAATCTTGGCATAGAAGCGCTCATAGATTCGAGGCACCGAAATCGGAACCGTCGGTCGCACCGTTTTCAAGTCCTCAGACAGGTGTTGCGTGGATCTGGCGTTGGCCACGCAGGCGCCAGCAGCGATCGGGAGATAGTATCCGGCAGTGCGCTCAAAAGTGTGGGACAGTGGCAGGAAGGACAGGAAGACGTCGCTCTGCTCGACCGGCAAACACTTAAGGATCGCTTTGACGTTGGCCATGATATTGCCGTGGGACAGCATGACACCCTTCGGCCGCCCCGTCGTACGCAACGTGTATACGATGGCGGCAAGGTCGTTCGGCTGGACCGCGATATCATTTCGGTCCGCGGTAGGGGCCGAACCGGCGGCGCGTGGATGATCGGCCTCCACCAGCCATTCAAGACAGCGAGGCCGCTTGGTTCGGTCACAGGAGCCGCAAGGCCATCCCTGGCTTGAAGACTCAAGTGGGCGCCAACGCAGAGACAGTTATCATCGTAGAACTCTCGGTCAAACTGGGCAATGTTCGTCACGGTCGCGCTGGGCATAGCCCTCTGCCGGGCAATCTCGGCGACGTCTACGCCGATCGCGCCTATAGAGATAAGATCTTCGCCTTAGCGGTACTCGCCAAGGGGGTGGATTCCCAATGTCAATAAGACCGGCACTTGGGGTCAATGTATTGATTTCGCGCAAGGATCAATGCACGCTGGACTGCTATCTTTATGCATGATTTCCGAGACGTCGTCGGTAACGTGGCGCGGCGTGCCGACAAGCGTTTGGTCGCTCGGCTTTGTCTACTTGTTGATGGATATCTCATCCGAGTTCGTTCACAGCCTGTTGCCGGTGTTCCACGTGACAGTGATTGGCGCCAGTACGGTGAGCGTTGGCTTGATCGAGGGCATCGCCGAAGCGATAGCAGCCATTGCGAAGGTCTTTTGTGGCGCTCTGTCGGACCACATTGGCAAGCGCAAGCTCTTAGCTGGGATCGGTTACGGCCTCGGCGCCATCACCAGCCAGTTTTCCCACCCCCGAGCACTGCTTGGGAAGTGCTGGCTGCACGGTTCGCTGATCGCATCGGAAAGGGCATACGCGACGGTCTCATCGCCGATGTCACGCCACCCGAGATCCGCGGCGTTGCCTGCGACATCCGCCAAGCACCCCGCTTATGGCGCTCAGGCGTCTGCTTGCGGCCTGAATCCACTGTTATACGGAACGTCTGATCCTTCATTTCGAGTGCGGCCCAAGCGCATGTCCGAGAAGCCCAAAAACCCGCTACGGATTTTCACCGAAAGCTGCCCGCTGCTTGCGCTGGTCGTTTCCGGCTTCATGCTGCTTGGCATCGTCGGACCGGCGTCGGCGCAGTTTTTCAATTTCGGCGGACCGCCGCAGCCACAGCGGCTAAAACGGGGTGGGTCTGGCGGCGGTGGCTGGTTCGGCAACGACATGTTCGCGCCGTTTCAGCAGACGCCGCAGGGCCCGGCCGTGCGGCTCGCGCCGCGGCATGTCGTGCGCGAGGATTTTTCCCGCGCGCCGCCGCCGGAGAAACGCGAAACCGTGCCGGAGCGAAACGTGCTGGTGTTGGGCGACGCGATGGCCGACTGGCTGGCCTATGGCCTCGAGGATGCCTATGCGGAGCAGCCCGACATGGGCGTGATCCGCAAGCACAAAACCGGCTCCGGGCTGATCCGCTACCAGCCCAAGGGCGATCCCGCCGACTGGGCCGTGGCGGCCAAGGACATTCTCGCCACCGAGAAACCAGACGCCATCGTGGTGATGCTCGGCCTCAACGACCGCATCGCGCTGCGCGAGCCCGTCGTGGACAAGAAGGACGCCAAAAAGGACGATAAGATCAAGTCCGCCGCAGCGCCGGCGGATCATGTCGATGCGGCGGCGAAGCCCGACGACAAGCCTGTCGATACCGAACTGTCGCCGGACGATGCGGCCGACAGCGATACGCCGTCGATCGTCGCGCCCGAGAAAAGCGCGCGCTCGCCGAACGGCGTCTACGGGTTTCGCGAGGATCGCTGGGTCGAGCTCTACACCAAGAAAATCGAAGAGATGATCGGCGTGCTGAAATCCAAGGGCGTACCGATCTTTTGGGTCGGCCTGCCCGCGGTGCGCGGCCCCAAGGCGACCTCCGACATGCTGTTCCTGGATTCGCTGTATCGCGACGCTGCGGGCAAGGCGCGCATCACCTATGTCGATGTCTGGGACGGTTTCGTTGACGAGGCCGGCCACTTTCTGCAGCAGGGCCCGGATTTCGAAGGCCAGATCCGCCGGCTGCGCGCCTACGACGGCGTGTTCTTCACCAAGGCCGGCGCGCGCAAGCTTGCGCATTACGTCGAACGCGAGATCACCCGGATCATGGCATCGCGCTCCGCGCCGTTCACGCTGCCAACCCAACCCGCGACGCCCGGCGCCAATGAGCTGCCCGGCGCGCCAGCGCCGCGTCCTCTCGCGGGGCCGATCATTCCGCTGGTGGCGTCGTCAGTCGGCACCGATCAATTGCTCGGCGGCCCCGGCTCGCGTCCGGCTGCGGTGGATGCGCTGGTGGTGCGCACGCTGGTCAAGGGGGAACCGTTGGCGCCGCCCGCTGGCCGCGCCGACGATTTCGCCTGGCCGCGCCGCGAGGTCGGGCGCGAAATCGCCAAGGGCGAACCGCCGGTGGCCTCGGCATCACGCCGGTGAGGGCCCCCGCGACGCCACCGAAGGTGCCGAAAAAGCTCCCGGCAGGGTCGCTGCCAACATGTAGCATCGACGCGCGAGTTCGGCTTCGTAGCGCATTCGGTCGGCCTGCTGGCGGCACACTGCGTTGATCTCAGCTACCCGCGCTGCGAATTCACGCTGAACGTCCAAGGTGACCGCCATGGTCATCGGCGTCATCATCTCGATCAGCAGGCTGGCGACCGCCGTATCGACGACTTTGCCGGGAACCGTTTGGCAGATCTTTCCTCCGCGACGCAGCGCGGTCTCCTGACAGACATAGGTCAGCCGCACCAGCACGCGACCTTGGAGTAGCGCCGGACCCTCGCGAAGCCCCCAACCGGCGCTCAGCACCGAAAGCCCGGCGTTATCGGCGAGCCGCCGCTGGTTGGCTTCGAAGCATTCACAGCTGATGTAGCCCTGATGCATACCCGGCATGACGAACTGCCATTCCGCCCTCGGAAGCTTGACTTCCGCGATGTTGGGGACCCTCGCCGAATTGAACGAGAGCATGAACGCGCCCAACGCGATGGCGGCTACCCGCTGATGAGGGCCGCTCAGCAACTCGGAGCGAACGAAGGCGACAGGTTTGGTCGTCCGGCAGCACTCGGCTACGGCGATCGAGTCGGCGTCCATCGTGGCAGGGGCCAGGTGGTCGATGCGCATATCCAGCATTGCAATGGGCACAAAGCGCCAGCGCCCGAAATAACGCCAGACCACAGGCGGAGTCAGCGAGACTAAACATCACGCCGGTAAAGAAGAACGTCCCCGCCGGTCACCTGCAAGGAATGGTTGTGATGGAAGACGCATTCGGTTTTTTCCGTCAGCGGTAAGACCGTCCAAGCACATGCCGGTGTCGCGTCCATGTGGCAATGCTGAGCAAACAAGCGCGCCGGTTCCTCAACGGAGGTTGCAAGATTCTGCGGATCACCCATCGGCAGCGGTCTCCATGGTTCATCATGAGAGCTGCTGCCGGTTCTGTGGACGCGCGGTTAGGACGCCGCTGCTCGCTGGTTCGACCGACGCGATCCTGGTGCCGTCGATGCGGACGCACAGACCGCTGCGCAACGTATTCGAGGCGTCATCGAACGGGCAGATGTTCGTGAATACGACCGACCGGCTGGCAGGGCATGGCGGGCACGCGAGCGAGCCCGTCCCGCGCGCCCCAAAAGCCGCCGCGGTCGCAGCAGCCCCGAGGCCGAGCGGCGCGTGGCAGGGCAACCGACGTGGCCGGCCACATGCTGCTATTTGCCAAATTTGATAGGGATCGCCGCCCGGTGGTTTACGGCCCATCAGGACCCGGACATTGCCTCGACGGCGCACGATGGCTCATGTGCATAAGGGAGCATGTGTAGTTGTCCATGCAAGTTTGGTAGTCCAGTCTGAGCACTCTCGCCGTGCATCGAGTAATCGAATCCTCTCCTAGCCCAGCATGCCTCACTACTACTCGCCTGCAAGCTGGAATAACGGAGAATGGTGCGTCTCCGAGCGACGGAGGCGCGTTTCATGCTGGGAGATGTAATCACGAGTGACCGGTACGATTCCTTGGCGCTTTGTCAATTGAATCTGGAACACCATCATGCCTTCTTCACGGAAGGCCATTTCTGACGACGCAAGATAGAGCTCCCACATTCGACAAAAGCGTTCATCGTAGAGACGTTCTATTTCCTCGCGCCGCGCGAGGAATCGTTCAGACCAAGCCTTGATTGTGTCGGCATAATGCAGGCGCAGAATCTCAATATCGGTCACCAGCAAGCCTGCACGTTCGATTGCGGGGAGCACCTCCGATAGCGCCGGAATATAGCCGCCCGGGAAAATATACTTGGCAAGCCATGGGTTGGTAATCCCAGGGCCATCCGAGCGGCCAATCGCGTGCAGGAGAAACACGCCATCATCGGCGAGGAGTGCGGCGCACTTGCGGAAATACGCCTCGTAGAAGCCGACACCAACGTGTTCGAACATCCCAACCGACACGATGCGATCGTAAATTTGGCTGATGTCGCGGTAATCCGTAAGATAGAATTTGGCCCTGTCGCCAAGGCCAGCGTCCTGGGCGCGAGCCCTTGAAAATTCAAGCTGCTCGTTGGACAATGTGACGCCATCCACGTGAGCTCCGCAGTTTTCGACCAGATAGCAAGCAAGCCCACCCCAGCCAGAACCGATATCAAGCACACGCTGTCCCGATGCTAATAACAATTTCGCAGCGAGATGTCGTTTCTTTGCAAGTTGCGCATCATCGAGCGTCTGATCCAAACGTTCAAAGTAGGCGCAGCTATATTGTCGGTCCGCGTCAAGGAACATCGAATAGAGACGCCCGTCGAGATCGTAATGATGAGCAACATTCTTCTGCGCTCGATTACGAAAATTAAACTGTTTGAATCGACGGCCGAGATACCGCAACAGCCATTGCGGTTTCGCCCAATGTGTGGGGTTTCCGGAACGGTCCTGAGCAAGCAATGTTCCCAACAGGTCAGCAATCGACCCCTGTTCGACCACAAGCGTGCCATCAACGTAGGCCTCGCCAAACCTGAGGTCGGGGTCCAACAGAATGCCCAATTGTGCTGACGTCGAAGAAAATCGAATGGCCAAAGACATGCCACTCCCGTCACCCACGGTGAATACATCACCTGTGGCTGTGGTCACACGTAGATTACCCATGTGGATAAACGAGGCGAAAGCATGTTTGAGCAGACGGGCTATCAGCCAGTCCCATCCATCGGCCGCAATTCTGGACGGCAGCATCTTGGTGCTGGGAAATTTCATGACGCAACGAACCCCTTTTTTATCATTATCTACTTCGCCTCGTTCAGCGATTGATTCATGTCAAGGAGAGGTGTTGGACTGCGACCAGTCGTTTTAATCTAATAGTGTGCCACAGCCGAGGGTTGCACCGAATCAGATCGGATACCGGCGTTGAACGTGGAAGCCTCATGATCGCCGATGCCGAAGGGTGTGCAGCGTGTTGGATGAAGCTCACAAACGCGATGGCGCACGCTCCCTCCTTTAACCAAGTGAAATCTCAACATTCAAGGTGTTCGGCGATTCCGGGTACGGTGCGCAGTTGAGGCTTGATAATCCAGTCCTGGATAGTTCGCAGATCGATGGCGTCCACGGGTTTGCCGGCAGAATCGCGGGCGTCCGGGCTGGCTTCGACCGCGTGCATGAAGATCTCGCCCAGCCCCCCTGTCGCAGAAACATCCTATCCGAAACGGTCGCCGATGCCTCGCTTACACCTTCGAAGGCGAAAAAATTGATCACGTCGCCGCCGTTTTGCAAGCAGCTCATGACGACGAATTCATTTTCACTATACAAACGAAAATCTCCGACCGTCGATTTCGGCGACGGTCTGTAGTGAGTCATCTGAGCGTCGGTGAATCAATTTTGGAATTTTTTGCAAGATAATTCCTAGCGTCACCTACGGTAAGGATAGTTTCTGCAATCTCGTCGGAAATTTCACATCCGAATTCGTCTTCGAAGGCCATCATGAGCTCGATTTTGTCGAGGCTGTCTGCGCCGAGGTCGTCGCTGAATCTCGCCGAATTGATAACCTTCTGCGGTTCGACGCCCAAATGCTGAACGACAATCATCCTAACTCGATCATCAACGACATCCATTGCTCGATCCTTTTCAGACGATTCATCCCAGATAAAACACGGTTAGTTCGATTTTAGCGGCGCCGCGTGTCCAGCAAGAACCAAGTAATTCAGCCAAAGCGTGATAATCAAGTCATGTTTGCCTCAGGAAAAGGCTTTGAGAAGACCACGGGTTTATGACTGTCTTGCAGACGCGACGGTGACCTTGAGCGAACGGTCGGCTCGGTCCTCGACGCCGCGGAGCACCGCGAACGTCACGGCAAGATCGTCTCCAGGGACGTCGTTCAATAGCTCTGCGCGAACGCAACGCAACACCTGATTGATCTTGTCTGCCTTTGTCTCGCCCAAGGCCGTGATATGCAGCATTTTTGCCCGCCGGTCGGTCGGGTCTTCCCGGCGCTCCACAAGCCCCTCGGCCTGAAGAAGGTCGATGAGCCGGACCAAAGAAGGCCCTTCGATACCCATCTCCTCAGCCAATACACCCTGCCGAGCACATTTTCCTCTACGCGACAGGATTAGTAGCGGGGCCGCCGTCGCCAGCGAAAGGTCATGCGCAGAAAGAGCTTGATCCGCCTTGCGACGCCACAGGCGTGCGAGACGCGAGATCAAGAAGCCGATTTCCTCATGGATGATTGCCCGGGATATGGCCATGCATATTTGCATAGCATACTAATAAAGACCGTACAACCAAATAGGCTAGAATAGGTATATTGTCCATTCAACCTTTGAGCGGCGTGTTCGTTCGGAAACTCGCCACAACGTACCCTTCCCATTTGTGGGACCAGGAATATCGCGGCGAACTGAGATGAATTTGGAGCCACGGATAAGAAGTAACGATTGTGCTTGGAACAAGCGCCGGGACGTTGCGATGATGCCGATTTTGCCGCCTAAGCGCGAACATCGGAGATCGCGAAAGCGATGCTGGATCGGACTTCCGGGGCAGCATCGCCATGATCGTGCATAGTAATTTATTCCATGCGAGCCGTTCTCAGCTCACCGTGCTGGTCCCTACTTTCTTCGTCGTGGCGGTCGATGCGACGGGAATGGGAATAATCCTGCCTCTTTTACCGTTCTATTCGCAAAGGCTTGGTGCGACACCGTTCATCCTGGGATCTCTTATCTCTGTCTACGCCCTTTGTCAGTTGGTCGCCGGTCCCGTGGTTGGGATGCTATCGGATAGATACGGTCGCAAGAACGTGCTGATTATCAGCCAGGCCGGGACGCTGGCCGGCTTCGTGCTTCTCGCGTCGGCCAACAGTCTGATTTTGGTATTCCTGGCGCGGATGATCGACGGACTCACGGCAGGAAATATTTCAGTTGCCCACGCTTATGCGGCCGAGCACAGCGCGTCCTCCGCTCGTAAGCAAGCGCTGGGAACGACAAGTGGCGCCATCGGAACCGGTTTGCTGGTTGGTCCGGCCTTATCCGGGTTTTTAGTCCGATTCGGGGACGCGGCCCCGATATGGGCGGCGGCAGCTTTATCGCTGATCAGCATCGTTGCCACTATCGTGCTTCTTCCGCCGGACCAGCCCAATTTCGGTAGCGTTTCCTTACAGTCCGCCACGGCGCCGAGGACGGCTCAAGTTTTGCACTTGATGCGAAGCGCCCGGGGCCCGCTCGGCCTTCTTATTCTTTTTTTCTTCGCCAATTCTATGTTCACATCCCAGGTTGCGTTGTTCCTCTCGGCCCGCTTTGTCTGGCGGGGGCATCCTTTCGGGGCGAGAGAACTCGGATTTGTATTTGCTTATGCTGGCTTCATCAATATCATCGTGCAGGGTCTGCTGATCACAAAGACCGGTCGGCTCGTTTCCGACAGAATAATCGTAGTGGTCGCCTTCGCTTTCATGAGCGCGGGATTTGGCGGCATTGCCATTGTGGACATGATCGGCCTTCTCGTCCTTTTCCTGACGCTGATTATGCTCGGAACAGCCTTTGTCCGAACAACGCTCACGGCAGAATTATCACAAAGCGTTCCCCTTAGCCGCCAGGGCATGATCATGGGAATCAATCAGTCACTCATGTCATCCGCTAACATCGCAGCGCCGCTCGTGAGCGGCGCGCTCATCGACCGCGGACTTTATGCAACATGGGCATTTTCATTGACCGCCGTAGCTATGTGCGGCGCCGTCGCAACCTTAGCATTATTCGTGTCGCCGCTCGATCCCGACGCACTGGACGTGCCTCTGGTACACCGAAATAAAATATAAACCGAAACAAAAGCTGAAATGGTGAAGTTCTCATCGTTCGGAACGTTCAGCGGGGCGTAAGAAGGGACAGCCTATGGGGCGTAACCCCAAGACAGCCGTCGAGGTACCCCTCTCTCCGCGTCGTTTTGTCGGATTGAAGGCCTCGGCGATCATGAAACAGCGAACAAAACGGCGGGCCGCGTGATTAATTCTGGGCTGCAGATGCGGTGAAAAAGCGAACAAAGCCGCAATCTGAATAAATGCTTCATTGAAGAAAACACCGGACATCAAACGATGACAATCTTTGAAATGGTACTGTTTCTCGTTGTCGTCGTAGCTATCGGCGCGGTCATCGCCAAGGTCTACGAATGGCGCCAAGACGTCCTCTATGGTCGCTATATACGGCGTGATGATCAATTCGGGAGTCACTGATCGGACGCTCGAGACACCCAAATTGGGCCGGCATAAGACGACTGCGGAAGCTTGACCCTTAAGGTAGGTTGCCTTTTTATTTCCGGGTCGATTCGGAAAAACTCGCCGTTAATAAATGAAGCACGTTCATTTGCGGTTCAAATGTCTACCTAAATTTAACTATCCGGGATCAGCCTAACCTCACTCGCGTGAGCAGTTGCGTATTTACAATCGCCGCCGCCGCTTCGTCCCGGCGGCGGCTTTGCATGATAAAAGTGAGCATCATGGCGGACGAAGACAAAGATCGCAGCCTCCTTGACTTGGTACAGCAGATACTGAGCAAGCCAGATGTCGCAGTTTCGGAAATCGCCTCAAAGTCGCCAGCCGAGAATGAGCCGGGCGCACCGCAGATGATGCCCACGGTAACAGCGCCGGCAAAAGAAACCAGATCCGCGGCCGAACTCGCTCGGATGATCGAATACGACCTTGCCAAATACGACGGTTGCCCGAAAAAGGGCTTCCAAGTGACGGTCTATGGCGCGACTGCTTGGCGGGCCATGCTGACCATTACTCCTGCGGCAGGCGGACTTCGTAACGCTGAGCAGTGGCGGAAACGTACCCAGGAGATCGCGGAGGAGTTGCAAGCCCGGTACGATCTATCTTGGTAGCGCATGGGTTCGAATAAAGGCGCACCATGCAATCTGGTCCGGAGCCAGACGGGGCGTGAAGAATGGCTCCTCGCAAATACATCATACGTCCGTCGCGCTTTTTCGACATGGCTTCGGTTGTTGCCGTCTTCGCGCCGTTCCTCTCCGCCTTTTGCCCCCAGCCGGACCTGCTCCGTCGCCCGGCCGCTCGTTCCTCAGAAAAGCCAAACCAAAGCCGTCCCGGCGGTTAGACCGTTAGACCGGGACGGTGAGTGAGTTATAACGAAAGTGGTTGCGGGGACAGGATTTGAACCTGCGGCTTCACGTTGTGAGCGTAGCATGAAACAATTGGTACGGAGAAGTCGGCGCGATCAGCGTTCTTGTTCCTGAATTCTCACGCGCTCAGCATTCCGGATTTGCACAGCATCACCTTTATCGCCTTCCGATCGATGGCGATACTGCATAGGCTCATTGATCGATGCTCGGCCGAATGAATGTCCCCGCCCGAGATGCTGTACAATCCGTTCCCTCGCCGCTTCCATGATGCTGTGACGCGCGCGTATATCCTTGGGAAACACCCGTTCCAGTGCTTTCTCGATCAGCACCATTTGGGATTGCGCCGCGACCAGGTCGGGATCGCGCGCCACCGTCTGCCGATCGGCCGTGCGAAACTTCTCCGCCGTCACCCGCCAGCGGTTGCGCGGCACCTGCCGCCGCTCAATTTGCGCGCGCCCGTTGACGGCGTCGATGACCTTGATTTCTTTTGTGACGGGCTCGACGCCGTCCCGGCGCAGGTTAACGCGGTCGCCTGGCTGTGCGTTGCTGTCTGCGGTCGCCTTTTCAAGACCCACGCCCCACACCTGATGCCGCCGGCCATTATCGAGCTCGATGGCCACGTAGGTGGATGTCTCGGCGTCGGTACGATTGAGGTAGGGTGCCTGACTGACCTCGATCAGGCGCCCCGATATGCCCTTGTCGTAATCAAACCTATCCGCGCGTTCGCCTCTATCGGAAACCGAACGAGCCTCAATCTCGGGATTGCGCAGATGCGATCGGTCCCACACTTCTCGTCGATCGGCGAGCGTCTGCCGGTCGATTTCGGTCGGCTGATAGCCCTGTACCTCGATTCCGCGCGCGCCGGCTTCAAGCCAAGCCTCGCGCCGGAACTCCGCGGAACCACGAACATTAAGAGCCTCCCAATCTCGATGTTGTGCCACGCTGACCATGTCACGGATCACCTCGGCGGCGGCCAGCCGCGTGACCAGGCGGTCTTCTGTGACCTTGAAGGCGAGATACTCGCCGCGCTGATCTGCGTAAAGCCGCGCCTCCCCGTCTGGTCCATCTTTTCCAAACTCATTCGCCACAACATAATATTTGCGACGGATGCGATCGGGGAGCGCGTCTTCGACCGTAGCGGAGGATTGCTTGTCGGACGGCGCTGACTTCGCTGCGGAATCCTCGCCTGACTTGTCCGTGCCGGGATCGCGCCCTGTGCGACCCTGCCGTTTGAGGCTAAAATCCTGGCTGTCGTCACGCGTGTCGTTCATGCTGCTGCCCGTTCTTCTTGCGGCTGGACCGTCGCGCCGGCGGGATGGCCTGGGCGTCGATATAATTTAGGGTCCAGGTTTTCATATCCTCCTCGGAGAGCCCTTCAAGATCCACGTCCACATCGCCGAAATCGAAACTGGCATTGGCAGGTATTGTGGAAGGGTCGGCGACTTCCTCGTCCGTCATCGGCCGCGCCCGGAATACCGCGCGGAGCTCGGCGACCTCGGAGCGAAGCTCCTTGATCTCGGCGTCAAGCAGCGCGTTCGAGCGGCCCTTGGGCATCTCCGGGACCGGTGCCGGTAGCAGACGTGTGAGGAATGCCTTGTCTTCGTAATATACGATCTTGTCGGCAATGATGGGCGGAATGCCGGTGCCGAGGATGAAGGCCTTGGATTTCGGGAGCAGTTTGAGCTCTTGCGGCAGCATCAATGCGCGGCGATGCTCGGAGATGGTTTCGCTGGTCGAGCGCATCGCCAATCCTTTCGGACCGCTGCGGCTGCGCGCTTTCACGGTGTCGTAACCGATCCGCTCCGAAAGTTCGTTCGCCACATCCTGCTCTTTTGGTGCAAACACCACCTCGACGGCATGGTTGGTCATGAAGTTGCGGGCGGCGTCGATGCCGTAGATCGCGCGGAGCTGCGCCGGGCTCTGAATCACGGTGAGCAGGCGGATGCCGTAGCCGGCGATGAAGGCGACGGATTTCGCGAGCACATTGACATTGCCCAGCGCGGGGAATTCGTCGAGCAGCAGCAAAACCTTGCGACTGAGTTTTGAATTCTGTTCCGGCAGCTCGCGGGTATTCAGATCGACCACCTGCTGAAAGAACAGATTCAGAAGCGGCGCCATGCGGTCGAGATTATCCGGCGTCACGCCGAGATAAATCGACATCGGCCGCTGCCGCAACAATCGCAGATCGAAATCATTGGTCGATGTCGCGGCATCGATCCGAGGGTTGAGCCACAAACCAAGGCGCGCCGTCACGGTCTTGCGCACCGAGTTCATGGTGTTTTCGGACGCGGCGAGGAAATCGTTCAGCGCCGTGATGCAATGCCGGGAAAGCGGCGACGGACTAGACTTGCGGGCTGCGATGATTTTCTCGAAATGCGTCTTGAGGTCGTGGGTCGCGGACAGCTGGTGCAGGATCTCACCGATCGTTAATGGAAGCCCTGGCGTTTCCGCGACATAGCCGCCGATCGCGACGAAGGCCGAACGGGCAGCCTCGAACCAGAATGGATCGCCGCGGCTCTCCGCCGGAAACAGCATCACGGCGATGCGCTGCAGATCGTCATAGAGGTCCGCGGGATCGCTGCGTACATAACCGAGAGGATTGTAGCGCGCGGTACGGCCGTTCTCCTCAAACGGATCGAACAGATGGACCTCCTGACCATGGGCCGCCCTAAATCCGGCCGAGCGATCCCAGTTCTCCTTCTTGACGTCGAGAACAACGACGGAATCTGGCCAGTTCAGCAAATTGGGAATGACATAGCCGACGCCCTTGCCGGCGCGGGTCGGTGCGTAAACCAGGACGTGTTCGGAGCCTCCGAAACACAGCAGCGCACCGTCCTTGCGGCCGAGCAGGATGCCTTCAGCGGAACGCAAGCCCGCAGCCTTGATCTCGCGCTCGGAAGCGAAACGGGCGTTGCCATGAAGAGGAAGCGGACGGTGCCGAAGGATACTGCCGAGCAGTCCGAAGCATGCGATGAGGCCTGCGAGCGTCGAAAGCGTCAGCCAGCGGTCGAATCGGGGATCAGATCCGTAACGGGGCCACTCCCTGACGATCTCGGACCAGTGGAAGCCGCCGTCATGCAGCCGCAACCCGAGCAGCAGAACATTGGAGGCGACCAGCAGAAACAGCGCGCAGGCCGCGAGCGCAAGCGCTATGCCGAGCGCCGCCCTAGCGGACGTGGTCGCGTTTGCGAACGGGGTCATAATAGATTTCCGTGATGCGATAGCGGCCGTCGCGCTTTTGCATCTGGACCACGACGTCAACCAGCAGCAGCAGCAGCGAGCGAATATCGTCGCGATGCAGATCCCGACCCTCCGCGCTTTCCTTGACCAATAGTGTCAGCTGCTCGAAGGCGAGCCGAGCGCTGTCGGCATGAACCGTCGTGATCGATCCTGGATGCCCGGAATTCACGTTTCTTAGATAAAAGAAAGCCGTGCCGTCGCGCAACTCCTGCAGCAGGATGCGGTCGGGCCGCATCCGCAGGCAGGATCCGAGCAGTTCGCGCGGGCCGATCTTGGCAAGACCTTGGCCGTCCTTGGCGTAGAGCAACCGGACACAGTTGTGATGCGGGATGACAAGCTCGGCGGTATCCTCGATCGTGATGAGCCGCTCATGCGTCGGGATCGCCGCAATCAGCGCCTTGGATAAGGTAGTCTTGCCCGAGCCCGTTGCGCCGGAGATGATGATGTTGCGCCGGGCCCGCACCGCAAGTTCGAGGAACTCGCGCCAGGCGCCAGCTTCTTTCAGGGCGAGTAATCGATGCTCGTCGGCGGTGAGCTCATCACTGGCGGCGCGAACCTCGTCGAACAGTTTTGCCCGCTCAAAGGCGTCCAGTGTCATCGTCAACACCGACGGCTTGCGGATCGTGAGACTGATCATGCCGGCCGGGACCGCCGGCGGCACCACGATCTGACAGCGCTCCTCGCCGATCAAACTGGTCGAAACCACCGGATATTCCGGTCCGATGTCCTGACGGGTGTGGCCGGCGGCCGCGGTCGCGAGATGCATCAGGTAAGCATGCGTCAGCGCTGCCGCTTCATGGCGGGTCCAACCATCGGGCCCTTCCACGAAAATCTCGCCGGGGCGGTTGACGACGATTTCGGTCAGGGTGTCATCCGCCAGATATGGAGCCAGCGGCTCAAGGTAGCGCGCCAGCACGAGGCGGCTACCATCGCGTTCGATCGATGCGACCTCGCTCATTTTGTCACCACAGCCGGGGCAACGATTACCCCGGGAACAGTACGGTCCAAAATCTGCGTGCGGGTCTCGATCCGCTGCAGTTGATAGACCGAGGAGAAGTCGACGTCGCGGGCGACAAAGATATTGACCAGTTCGCCCTGGTTCTTGTTCAGCGTCGGCGGGATGTTGATGGACTGCTCGACGGCGATGCCGGCGGCGGTGTTGGTGGCGCCGGTGGTATTGTTGATCTGGATTGAGCTGTCTTGAAGTTGCTGGCGCCCGATTGAGGAGGCGTCACTGACGATCGACAGCAGCAGTGCCGAACCGAATCGCTCCCAGAAATGGGTGTCGATGTCGCCGTCGAAACCGGCGCGGCCTAGCGCGTCGGTGGCCGGCGACGCCAGTGCTGCGATCACGCCGGTCGGGGTCTTGGCGCGGGTCCACAACACGAACATGCGTTTCGAGCCGCGCCGCACATTGCCGCGATACTCGCCGACCACTTGCGTGCCCTTTTCCATCAGCACGACGTTGCCAGAATCCGACATCACGTCTCGCATGACGACGCACGAGACGAAACCCGCCACGTCCGACGACATCGCAGTCTCCAGCACGCACGGGATTGACGTTCCCTGTGTGACCAGCAGGTTGCGATTGGGAAGCCGTGCCGCGCGCACGCCCTCGATGGGTGTGGGTTTCAGCTTGTCGGCAAGGTCGTTGCGCGGCTCTCCCCGCCCAAATCCATAGGGATCGGTGCCGATGCTTCCGGTCACGTCGTCGCGGGCGGAATGCCCGGATGAAATCGGCCGGTTATAGGCCATAACTGGCGCGCGCCGCGCGCTCTCCAGAAGCTGGTCTTGAGCGGGCACAGGTGCTGCCGGCGCGGCCACAATCGGGGCGGCCGCGATTGATGCCGTGGTGACCGGCGCCGCCGGTGCTTCCCGGACCGGCTCGAACGCCGCCGCCTGACGGATCATGAGCTTGCGGGCGGAATCGTTGACCGGCTTATCGCCTTTCCAGGTGCCCCAGATGATCAGGAACGCAAATGCGGTAAGCGCCAGCGCGCCGAATCCGCGCTTGAGCATCGCCGTTCGACCGTTGTCTCCTGTTCCCACGGGCGTAATGCCACGGTCATCGGGCAGCGTCTCGTTTTGAAGCTCGGTCATATCGCGTCGCCTATCGTGACTTTAGGGATGGAGGTGACTTCTTCGCCCGCCGCTCGATCGAGGGGCTCGTAGTATTGGTGCCAGGATTGACACCGACGGCGTCGAACGCTTCGTTGAAGATGCAGAGCACGGTGTCTCCCTTGCGCAGTCGAAATTCTCTGGCAGTGGCATGAACGACGACGAGCTCGCCGCGGACATCCTTGGGCACCAGGCTTTCAGAGCCGTCCGAATTGATCAGGTAGATCGCCGGAATTTCGCGGTTTCCCTCGAAGCGGAACGTGGTTTCCTTGCCATCGTCAAAAACGGCTTCCGGCTCGAGATCGATAGATCCCTGCGCTGAGAATCGCCAGTTGCGCGCGCCATAGGCATGATGCAGGGCAAAAGTTTGCTCGATCAGGGCGCCTTCGCGCTCGGCGCCACGGGCCGCAGCCTCGGTGCGCCGGCGCTCAATCTCATCACCGGGATAGGCGAAGCGGACGACGAAGTAGCTATCCGCAAGCGTCGTCTCAGCGATCGACAACTCGAACTGGTACGAGCGCTTGCGGCCGTCGGGGCGGGTGGTGACAATCTGCAGATTGGTCGGGGGATGTTTTTCTCGTGGCTTGAGGAACAGGATCGAGCCGGCCGGTGCGACCTCCCATGCAACCGAGTCGCCGATCGCGACATGGGCGATCTCCTCGTCGTCGGCAAACACAATTTGGGTCGAGGCGCGAATGACGCCATTGAGGCGGACCACATTGGCGGAGTCATAGGTCACCATGCGCACGCGTGCATCGCGTTGACCGGGTGCAGGCTGCTGGAGTGCCAGCACCGGTCCAGCAAATCCAAGGGCTAAAGTCATCAGAAGCGCGAAACGTTTCATGGCAGCGCCTCCGAGTCGGCGCGGTATTCCGAAACCAGAAAGCCGAGTGGATTGATCAGGCGGTCGGCGGAGGACATCGGCGCGTTGGCGTAGGAGAACGTCAGGGTCGAGACCCAATGGGTGACGCGGGTTTCCTCGCCCTTGCGGCTTTCCTTCATGAAACGCACCGACGCGACATTGTCGGCCAGGAGCGAAATCGCCTTGATACGCACCGTGGCGACCCCAAAACGGCCTTGCACGACCTGCGGGCTTTCGGGATTGGAGCCGCGATACCAGGCCGCGAAACGGGCCTGTTCGCCCTGCCCCGAGAGCAGCGAAATCGTGCGGAAATTGGTTTCGGCCTCGGGGTAGCTATAACCCTCTCGCGCCCGAACATAACGCCCGAGGAAATACTTGGTCACCGCCTCGTCATATCGTGACGATGTGGATGTGAGCGCGGAGACTGTCTCGACGATGCCGGTGGCATTATCGACCCGGATCACGAAGGGCTCGACGGTCTTCAGCGGCGCAAGCGCTGCGACGGCACCGACGGAAGCTACCGCCAATGCGCAGGCGCCCGCTGCGATCACCCAAGCTACTCGCCGCGAGCGATGGGCCGAGAGCAGCAGATCCTGTTCCCATCGCCGTGCATTCTCGAAATAGGTTTTCAGATCATCCTGACGAACCATCTCATGTCTCCTTGCCGCACGGGCGGTAAGAAGTGTTGGTGTCGGCAAAGCGGTTTGGCGCGAAACTTATGACGCCTGAAGCCGAAGGCGGACTCGAGCTGGCATCGCCTTTGCGGATGATTGGGCCAGATGGAACAATAGGCGGCTCCGGTGCGGCCAAGGGCGTGCCGGTTTCCCAGTCCCACAGAGAACGATTGAGCGGCCGGCGCGCCAGACCGTCACACGACGGTGGCGCCTTCGACCAGATCGCGCAGCCGCCAAGCTGCCATGCGATCATGCAGATGATGGATAATCGACGCCACATTTTCTGATGCCCCTGTATTTCCCCTGGTCGCCTGATGCCGGCGATCGTTCACTGTTTTGCTTACGCGGCCGTCGTCCCCTGCGATCGGGTGCGCCGCATGCTGCTGCCCTGGCGGCTGGCCCTCATCGCCGCGAGACCGCGGCTGGCCGACCAGCGCGCGC
>LNAP01002143.1_pt1 | contig 20053 bp, 21 predicted proteins | sample 602601 | NCBI WGS metagenome assembly LNAP01 (sample SAMN02440304, study PRJNA202911) | soil metagenome | biome: Subtropical and temperate rainforests or woodlands; isolation source: soil samples (1 kg each in a 20% v/v slurry with milli Q water) were... ...
GCTTGAACAAATGTCCCAATGCCTGGCCACTGGGGATCGGATTGAGATCCGTGGATTTGGTAGCTTCTCCTTGCATTATCGGGCGCCGCGAGTAGGGCGCAATCCGAAAACCGGTCAGTCCGTCAGTCTTGACGGTAAATTCGTTCCTCATTTCAAGCCGGGGAAAGAGTTGCGGGATCGGGTGAATGAGGATGAGGAAGAGCATAATGTGCTTTAAGGGTCGTACTGGGGGCGAGTCGTGAGGAGCTTCAGGCGTAAGCTCTATGCAGCGCTTTTAATGGTTATAGCGCTTATGGTTGTACTATTTTTGCTTGAAAATCAGCAGGGGGTTTCTTTGTTTTTTTGGGGCTGGGCTGCCCCAGACCTCCCGGTATCTGCTCTCTTGATCATGGCGTTACTGTTGGGTATGGCGCTTAGTCCCCTGTTGGTCTGCCTTAGGGGGAGAAAAGGGCGTCCAGGTTGAGTTTCAATCCGATTCCTTCCTGAGTTTAATTCAATTCAAGGGTGGAAAGTTTTCGGTGGTTTTGAATTTTATATTTTTGTTTCGGTAGGCTTGCAGGTTTAACAAGAGTGGTCTTCACTTTGTAATAGTGTTGTTGTAGGGTTAAGGGGCATGTTAAATGGCTGGTTTGTTGAGGGAAAAATGCCGGAATGTTTAAGGTTGATTCTGCAATAAAAAATGAAGATGAGGTCGACTTGATAGAGCTTGTCAAAATTTTGTGGGCGCAGAAATTTGTGGTGCTTGGTTTCGGGGTGTTGGGTGTTGTGCTGGCTTATGCCTACACTTATTTTTCAATAGTAGCACCTATGTATGAAGCAAAAATCTATGTCATGCCCCCGACCCAAAGTGGGGTTATTGGTTTTAACATCGGGCGTAGCACGGACGATGATAGTCTGAAGCCTTATACGGTCAAGGATGTGTATTCCGTTTTCACCAAAAACCTCGAAGGCGGGGCGCTTCGTCAGCGTTTTTTTAATGAGGTATATTTACCCTCTCTTTCCAGTAGTCCTCGTACCGGTTCCGTAGATCAACTATATAAGAACTTCACTCGGCAATTAGTGATCGGTGCGGATAAAGGTATTCCGGATCGATACTTCGTTAGTCTCCAGGGAAATAACTCAGATCAGGCGGCTGCATGGGTTAAGGCCTATGTAGAGCGTGCGGGTGCAGCAACAAAGGCGGAGATAATCCTGAATATCACGCAAGAGATAGCGGCCAAAAAGAATGAGCTTGAGAGGGAAATTGCAAGCTTGCGCGAGGCGGCCCTTCTCGATCGTGACGACCGGATTTCTCAATTGCGGGAAGCATTGAGTATCGCCAAGGCTATCGGTCTGGTGGAGCCGCAGTTGTCTTCAAATACGGTGATAGCCGTGGCGGGTAATATAAGCGAGCCATTTCCCTATTGGCGCGGTAGTAGGGCGCTGACAGCGGAGATCAATGTGTTGCAGTCTCGAACTTCAGATGATGCCTTTGTTCCAAATTTGCGGAAACTGCAAGCCAGGCATAATTTTCTAGCTCAATTGAATGTTGATGCTGGCCAAGTCTCTGTCAGTCGCCAGGATGGCGATGTTGAAGTGCCCAGCTCTCCAGTGCAGACTAAAAAGAAAATGATACTGTTGCTGGGGCTAATCGCTGGATTTCTGTTAGGGGGGCTTTTGGTCCTGGCTCGTATTTTTTTGTTTCAGTCTGCTGTTCTTGGAGTTGGTGGTTCGGAGCGTAGGCTAGAAAAGCCGGCCAATAATTGATTTTGTTTTTTTTTTTTTTTTTTTTTTGAGTTATATAGAGCCCTGCTAGTGCGCAGTTATTTGCGTGCTTTGCGGGGTTTCTTGCCTTTGTGACTATGACTTTTCGCATTGAATTTTTCTTGATATGGCCATTTGAAGTCAACTTGGTCAAGGCCTAAAGCGAGTGATCGCTGGGCTTCCTCAACAGGCATTTTGCCATCCCAAAACAGGCTTGGGTGCCGTGGGAAGCGCTTGTCGGAAATGACGCATGATTTTTTCGTGTAGAGCCAGAAAACTGGTTTGAGAGAGAAGTGTAAATATCTGAAAGCCATGCCCGCCGAGAGCAGGCATAATGTGAGTCCCACGGGGCTCAGCGAGCGATCACATGAATCTGTCCATAATAATGGCACATCGGGAGGGTGCATGGAGCAGATGAAGGCCTGGGTCTGCTATCCGGCAGGAAAGGCATTCAGCGCCATTGTCGCCTGGTCTGAGCTGATTGCGGGGATGTCAAGGCGGGTCGCCGAATGAATGCCGATAAAAGCGTCGTGAATGCCAGCGTCAAGCTGCAATCGGCCCCCAGCTGGTATTTGGTCCAGTGCAAGGCCAGGCAGGACGGCAGAGCCGAAGAGCATTTGGCTCGTCAAGGCTACGTTTGCGTACGCCCGAAGTGCGTTCAGCAATTGCTCGTGAAAGGGCGCTTGCATAAGAGAGTCGACTCTCTTTTCCCCGGATATTTGTTCGTTCAGCTGAATGACGGTTGTGGCTGGGGACCATTGCGTTCCACGCGTGGCGTCAGTCGTATCGTCAGCTTCGGCGAAAAACCGGCGCCTGTCAGTGATGATCTGGTCTGGCGGTTACAGGAAAGGGCAAAGGGTCTTGAAATACCGTTATTCAGGGCTGGAGAGGCTGTTCGCGTCGTCAGTGGTGAGCTCGCAGAGATGGATGCCATCTTCAAAGAGATGGACGGGGAAAAACGAGTTATCTTGTTGATCAGCCTGCTTAATCGAGAGCAGCGAGTCAGTGTACCGTTGGCAACCGTCTTAAAGCACTGAGGGAGAATGGCGTCAGCCCTTTTGAGGGCTCGCCATGTTATGAAGAGCGTTTTGAGGAAGCAAACGTTAAATCCTGGGGCGGTAGCGTACCCGATCAGAGCCCAAAATCAGTGGCAGTTTCTGGTCGATTTCATGGTGCGGTCACCGATCTTGAGGGTTTCAGCGGTAAGTGACGCCCGGGCGGCGGGTCTAGTCCCAGTGTGTACATGATTGCTTACAAGTTTAAAATTAAAGGAGTTGTGTTTGATGTCAGGCATAAAGCAGGCGAGCGTCGCTAGGTTCAAGAGAAAAGAGGCCATCATCGGTATTGTGGGCCTCGGCTACGTAGGTCTGCCTTTGATGCTGCGTTACAATGCAATCGGTTTCAAGGTCCTGGGTATTGATATAGATACTTCCAAGGTCGATGCATTGAACTCGGGCAAGAGCTACATCGAGCATATTTCCGGCGAGAAAATAGCACAAGCCTGCGAGAGCGGCTTTGAGGCCACCACCGATTTTAAACGCGTGGCCGAGTGCGATGCGCTCATACTCTGTGTTCCTACGCCGTTGAATAAGTATCGCGAGCCTGACATGAGCTTCGTGGTAAATACCACTGACGCGATCAAACCTTTTCTGCGCGCTGGCCAGATCGTGTCCCTGGAAAGCACCACGTACCCGGGGACGACTGAAGAAGAGCTGCTTCCTCGCATCCAGGAGGGCGGATTGCGTGCAGGCGAAGATATCTTCCTTGTTTATTCTCCCGAGCGTGAAGACCCGGGAAATCCTCATTTCGAAACCCGCACTATTCCCAAAGTGATTGGTGGTCATACGGAGGCCTGCCTGGAGGTGGGGGTTGCTCTCTATGAGCACGCCATCGACAGGATCGTATCTGTCAGTTCGACCAAAGCTGCCGAAATGACCAAACTTCTGGAAAATATTCATCGCGCAGTGAATATAGGCCTGGTCAATGAAATGAAGGTGGTTGCAGATCGGATGGGGATCGATATCTTCGAAGTCGTCGATGCGGCTGCTACCAAACCATTTGGCTTTACTGCTTATTATCCAGGCCCTGGTCTGGGTGGTCATTGCATTCCAATCGATCCTTTTTACCTGACCTGGAAGGCACGTGAGTATGGCTTGCATACCCGCTTCATCGAGTTGTCTGGCGAGGTCAACAAAGCTATGCCTGAGTACGTATTGGGCAAGCTGATGGATGGTCTGAACCAAAGTGCGAAAGCGCTGAAGGGCAGCAGAGTGCTGGTGCTTGGAATCGCTTACAAGAAAAACGTTGACGACATGCGTGAGTCACCTTCAGTCGAAATCATGGAGTTGATTGAAGCTAAGGGCGGGGTTGTTGCTTACAGTGACCCGCACGTTCCAGTCTTTCCGAAAATGCGAGAGCACCGCTTTGACCTTGTCAGTGAAGAGCTGACGGAAACTAATATCGCTTCGTTCGATGCCGTGGTTTTGGCAACTGATCATGATAAGTTTGATTATGACTTGATTTGCCAGCATTCGAAGTTGTTAGTCGACACTCGTGGGAAGTATCGAAGCCCACAAGCTCATATCATTAAAGCCTGATTGGTGGAGTTATCCTTTTGAAACGTTTTGCCCTGATTGGTGCAGCCGGTTATATAGCGCCTCGCCATATGCGAGCTATCAAGGATACCGGCAACGAGTTGGTATCTGCGTATGATATTAATGATTCCGTCGGTGTTATCGATAGTCTCTCACCACAGAGTGAGTTTTTTACCGAATTTGAGCGTTTCTATGACCACGCTTGGCAGCTCAAGCGCGACTCCGCGGACGCGTTGCAATATGTTTCGGTTTGCTCGCCAAATTATCTGCACGCCTCTCATATTTCTGCAGGTCTGCGATTAGGGTGTGATGTTATTTGTGAAAAGCCACTGGTGCCCACGGTTTCGATTCTGGAGAATCTAGCGTTGGTCGAGCGCGAGACTGGCGCGCGTGTCTATAATATTTTGCAACTTCGTCATCATCAGGCGATTCTCAGTTTGAAAGAGAAGGTTGCGCGGGAAGCTCGCCAGCAAAAATACGATGTTGAACTTACATATATTACCTCGCGAGGTAAGTGGTATATGGAGAGCTGGAAGGGTGATCCACGTAAATCCTTCGGTGTCGCCACCAATATAGGCGTGCACTTTTACGACATGCTTCATTTTATTTTCGGCAACCTTCAGCGCAACGTAGTGCACTTTACCAGCGAGTATAAAGCGGCTGGCTATCTTGAATACGAAAAGGCCCGCGTTCGCTGGTTCCTGTCCATTGATGCCAATGATTTGCCAGATGTGGTGAAAGGCAAAAAGCCAACCTATCGTTCGATCACTGTCGATGGTGAAGAGATGGAGTTTTCGGAGGGGTTCACTGATCTCCATACCATCAGCTACCAGGAAATACTGGCAGGAAGGGGATATGGACTCGAGGATGCTCGACACTGTGTGGAAACGGTAGAAGTCATCCGCTCCTCCGTGATCAGCGCCGCCCGTGACGATGAAAGTCATCCCTTTCTTAATACCCTCAATCGATGAGACCCATATGAGCTATCAGGCACATCCATCCGCTATCGTTGACGAAGGTGCGCAGATTGGAAGCGGATCTCGCGTATGGCATTTTGTACATGTCTGCGCAGATGCGCGTATCGGAAAAGACTGCTCGTTAGGTCAAAACGTATTCGTGGGTAACCGCGTCGTTATTGGAAACAATGTGAAGATACAGAACAACGTCTCTGTGTATGATAACGTGACTCTTGAAGATGATGTTTTCTGTGGCCCGAGTATGGTGTTTACCAACGTTTATAACCCTCGCAGCGCGGTATCGCGCAAAGACGAATACCGTGACACTCTCGTCCGAAAAGGGGCCACTTTGGGGGCAAACTGCACGGTTGTTTGCGGCGTGACGATAGGTGAATACGCCTTCATCGGTGCGGGTGCCGTAGTCAATCGCGAGGTTAAACCATACGCGTTGATGGCAGGAGTGCCAGCGAAGCATATCGGCTGGATGAGTCAACAGGGCGAGCGAATTCCACTACCGCTGGAGGGCGATGGGGAATACACCTGCCCTCACACTGCGCTGCGGTATAAGTTGATGGGCGATAAGATGGAGTGTCTTGGCGAATGAATATTCCTTTCGTCGATTTGAGGACTCAGTACGAAGCCTTGAAGTCGCAGATTCAGCAGCGCATTGATAATGTACTTGAACATGGCCAGTACATTATGGGACCTGAAGTTGCTGAACTTGAGTCCCGACTTGCAAGTTACACCGGTGCGAAACACTGCATTACCGTCTCAAGTGGTACTGATGCACTGCTTATCAGCCTCATGGCGATGGGCGTAGGGCGAGATGATGAAGTAATCACCACTCCGTTTACCTTTGCAGCAACTGCCGAGGTCATCGTCCTGCTGGGCGCGAAACCGGTCTTTGTCGATATTGATCCGATCACGTGCAATATAGACGCAGGTAAGCTCGAGCTCGCGATAACGTCCAGCACGAAGGCTATCATGCCGGTCAGTCTCTACGGCCAGCCTTCTGACATGGATGAGATCAATGCGATCGCGGCGCGTCACGGAAATATTCCAGTAATCGAGGACGCGGCGCAAAGCTTTGGCGCTGAGTATAAGGGCCGCAGAAGCTGCAATTTGTCGACCGTCGGTTGCACGAGCTTTTTTCCCAGCAAACCGTTGGGTTGCTATGGCGATGGAGGGGCGATATTTACCTCCGACGATTCTTTCGCTCAAGCCTGTAGAGAAATTCGCGTTCACGGTCAAAGCCAGCGGTACTGGCACACCCGTGTCGGGCTAGGTGGTCGCATGGACACGATTCAGTGCGCGATCGTATTGGCAAAGCTGGACCGTTTCGAGTGGGAAGTTGCCCAGCGACTGGAAGCAGGGGCTCGTTATAATCGTGCAATGGATGAGCTGGGTGTGAAGCGGGTACAGCAAAGTTCCGACCGCACCAGTGTATTTGCCCAATACACGATCATGGTTGAAAATCGGGATCAGGTTCAAGCCGCTCTCAAGCTGGAGGGAATTCCCACAGCTATCCATTATCCCGTCCCACTGAATGAGCAACCAGCTTACCGTGTTTTTGGCTCGTCATTGGATACTCCCGTGTCCAGTTCTGTAGCTAAACAGGTCATGAGTCTCCCGATGAGCGCAGATGTAGGACCTGTCTTTGAACATGTCGTAACAGGCTTGCGAAGTGCTTTGAGCAATGAGTCGTGAATGAATAAACGATTCTTTGGCAATGCCGGGATATTCTTGGGCGCAAATATAATCAATGCCGGAATCCCATTTCTGCTTCTGCCATTTCTGACCCGTGCATTGACCCCGGCAGATTACGGGGTTGTGGCGATGTTCGGGATAATGGTCAATATTTTCGGTACGTTGACCGGATTGAGCGTGCATGGGGCAATTGGCGTCCGTTATTTCGAACTGGAAAAAAGTGTCCTGGCGAGATACGTCGGGGCATGCGTCAGTATTCTCGTCGTCAGTACGGCCGTAATATTCGCTTTGGTGGCTATATTCGGGAAGTGGTTGGTGGCGCCGACAAGCTTGCCTTATGAATGGTTGTTGATTGCCGTACTGATCTCCGGTTTGCAGTTCTTGATCAATATTAAACTCACGCTTTGGCAGGTGCGTGGAGTTGCGAAAAAATATGGGGTTTTCCAAGTATCTCAAGGGCTGGTAAACGCCGCTGTCTCGTTGATTTTCATATTTGGTTTTTTGATGGCGTGGGAAGGCCGAGTACTTGGCCAGGTCGTCGCAACCAGTATATTTGGTGTTTTGGCGTTGTCTGGCCTGTTCCTCAGCGCTGAGTTGAGTCGACCCAAGGCCGCTGAAGGACACGTTACAGACGCTCTGATGTTTGGTGTCCCGCTTATTCCACATGTGATTGGCGGTTTGGTGATGGTCGTCGCAGACCGGTTCATTATTGCCAATATGCTGGATGTCCAAGCGGTGGGAATTTACACCTTGGCGCTTCAGATCGGCATGATTATGGGTTTGATCGCTGATGCGTTCATCAAGGTTTATGGCCCTTGGTTGTATGCGAAGTTAAAAGAAAATACGGATGAAACACGTCTCGAAGTGGTAGGGGTCACCTATTTGGTGTGGTTGGTATTCCTCGCATTGGCGTTTGTAGCATTCTGTTTCTGCGAATTGTTTTTTTCTGCTGTTGTGGGTAAAGAGTTCGCTGCAGCCAAGGAAATTGTCTTCTGGTTTTTTTTGGGGCAAACCTTCAAAGGTATGTATCTCTCGGTGGCTGGCTTTTTCTTTTTTTCATCGCGTACAAGCAACGTGTCAGTGGTGACTGTATGCACGGGTTTATTCTCCGTTGTAATCACTATCATATTTGTGAAGCTGTTAGGGTTGCAGGGGGCCGCTATGGCGTATGCGCTTTCTGAGGGAGTGCTTTTTATATTCGCATGGTTACTTTCAAGGCGCATATATAAAATGCCGTGGTCCGACGTCGTCTCTTCTATATCTTTAATTGCGAGTCGAGGGTTGAAATGAGCGGTTTAGCAGTTCGTATCATTTCGAAATTTCTTGATTTTGTGAGGAGTGTATCTTGGAAGATCACGTATTCAGCTTATCGAGATAAGTATGATCTGCATAAGAATTTTTCATTTAATGGTGCTTACATTCAATTTTACGGAGAAGGTAGAATTCAGGCAGGAGAGGGCAGCTATGTTGGGGGCTTGTCAACCGTGCAGGCCGTTTCGGAATGCAGTGTAACCATTGGTGCTGGGTGTCGCATTTCACACAACGTAAGGATGTATACGCAGTCTGCCGATGCCGATGCCGACTTTTCCTGCGCGAATCCCCGGGAGAAACAAGGCAACATTATTATCGGTGACTATTGCTGGATTGGTGCCAATGTATTTATCAGTCCTGGTGTGACTATTGGTAGGAACGCAGTCGTGGGGGCGAACTCCGTTGTTACTAAGAACATTCCGCCTGATGAAATATGGGGTGGTGTTCCGGCAAAACTTATCAGACAAAAGAATATCGCAAGTGATGCGGTCTTATAATGAGTTTCGGTTCTTAATTGCCGATTATTTTGAGAGTAAGATATGCGAATAATTGCCAAGCTGGATGTTAAGCCTCCACAGGTAGTGAAGCCGGTTCACTTTGAAGGGCTACGTAAGATCGGTGTCCCAGGCGACCTCGCTTATAAATATTATGAGCAGGGAGCTGATGAGATTTTCTATATCGATATCGTGTCGAGTTTGTATCGACGTGAAATCCTTTTCGATCAGATTTCGGATACAGCAAAGCGAATCCTTGTTCCCTTCGCAGTAGGTGGCGGGGTCCGTACCACTGATGATTTTTCCCGACTGTTCCACCATGGGGCGGACAAGGTCGTCATGAACACCGGCGCTCACGAAGAACCAGAGCGAATTGATGCGGCGGCTAAAATTTTTGGTGGGCAGTCAGTCGTTATCAACATCGAGGCTAAACAGACCAGGGAAAATGGCTGGGAATGCTATACCGATTGTGGTCGTATTCCATCGGGCCGTGATGTTGTGCTGTGGGCCAAGGAAGCGGAGGCACGTGGCGCTGGGGAAATTCTCCTGCAGTCAGTTGACTGCGATGGCCGTCAACGCGGATTCGATATCGACCTTGTGAGAGCCGTGGTTGAAGCGGTGAATATTCCTGTCGTCGCATCCAGTGGTGCGGGAACACTCCAGGATATCCTGAATGTTGCGCAGCAAGCTGCGCCGAGTGGCATAGCGCTCGCCTCGGTGCTTCATTACGATAAAACCACGATTGGGGACGTCAAACGTTTCTTGATCGAGCATGGTGTGGAGGTGGCAGTATGAGTCAGCAGATCGGTGTGGTTGACTACGGTGCTGCGGGTAACGTGTTCAGTATTGCCAGGGCTCTTGAGTGCGCTGGTGCCAAAGTCAAGGTGGTCAAGCACCACCAGGATCTGGTTGGTGTCGATAAGCTGGTCATGCCCGGCGTCGGCAGTTTTGTTGATGGTATGCGAGAGTTGAAAGAGTCTGGCATGTCGGAGGCCATCATTGCTTATGCTGCGACGGATCGCCCGTTGCTTGGCATTTGCCTTGGCATGCAGGTTCTCAGTTCGGTTGGGTTTGAATACGGCGAAACGGACGGGCTTGATTTGATGCTGGGTGAAGTGCGCCAGATGCAGTGCAAGGGTGTCGTGCCGCATATGGGTTTTAACAACCTGTCAATCGTCGCTGAAACACCATTGTTGAAAGGCGTCAGTTCGTCGGATCTATTCTATTTCATGCATTCTTACGAAGTGCAGAAATATACCGATGTCATTTCACTGACTACTTACGCAGGGCACCAATTTGTTTCTGGCGTCCAGCGTGGAAATATTTTCGGGTTGCAGTTTCATCCGGAAAAAAGTCGCCAAGCCGGCATCCGTGTTTTTGAAAACTTCTTAGCTTTGTGAGTCCGAAATGAATAATCAAGAGTCGTTTGGACGCTACGGTCTTCCGTTAAATATCCAGTTTTGCAAAAAATGCGCCATGAACAACCAGCGGCCTTCGTCGACTGTGGAGTTCAAAAACAAGCCCGGTGAGATCAAAAAAGCCATTTTTTTCGATGAGCATGGCGTTTGCGATGCATGTAATTTTGCTGAAAAGAAAAAGCTGATTGACTGGTCCGAGCGGGAGCGCGAACTGAGGGAGTTGTGCGACCGCCATCGCAGAAATGATGGGCGTTATGATGTTGTCGTCCCAGGCAGCGGCGGGAAGGATAGCGTGATGGCCGCGCATGTCCTTAAGTTTAAGTACAACATGAACCCTATTCTGGTGACGTGGCCGCCTGCAATTTATACTGATATAGGGCGGCGCAATTTTGATGCCTGGCTCAATGCTGGCTTTGCGAACTACACCTATAATCAGAATAAAAGAGTACACCGTACGCTGACTCGGCTTGCCTTTGAAAAGCTTTGCCACCCGTTTCAGCCGTTTATTCTCGGGCAGAAAAATCTAGCTCCGAAAATGTCTGTGATGCTCGACATTCCGCTTGTTGTTTTTGGCGAAAATGAAGCCGAATACGGCAACGCGATTCTTGATAATGACAAGCCGACCCGCGACCCGAAATATTACACTGCAGAAAATCAACTGGGCGATCTTTATCTTGGTGGCGTCAGTGCCAGTCACCTGATGGAGGAATACAAGTATTCAATGGCGGATCTTGAGGCTTACCTGCCGGTGGATCCTTACAAAATTCAGAGTGTGGGCACAGAAGTTCATTACTTGGGGTACTACATGAAATGGCACCCTCAAGAGACTTACTATTTTTCTGTAGAACACTCTGATTTCATGCCGAATGATCACCGGACCGAAGGCAGCTTCAGTAAATATAGCTCTTTGGATGATATGATTGACTGGCTGCATTATTATACGACTTATACGAAGTTTGGTATTGGTCGTGCAACTTATGATGCGGCGCAGGAGATCCGTAACGGCGATATTACCCGTGACGAGGGGATCTCTTTGATTAAGCGCTTTGATGGTGAGTTTCCGGAAATTTATCAGAAGCAGTGCCTTGAGTACATGGGGATCTCCGAGGAGCGTTTCGCGGAAGTGATTGAAGAGTTTAGAACGCCTCATCTCTGGGATAAAACAGCTGCCGGTTGGGAATTGAAAAAACCAATCTGGAAGGCCTGAGTCGTTTTGTTTAAAGGAGTGTGAAGTGAAGGCATTAATCACGGGTGCTGATGGATTTATCGGTTCTCACCTGACCGAGTTGCTCGTACGCGAAGGCTACGAAGTAAAAGCGCTGTCTCAGTATAATTCGTTCAATTACTGGGGATGGCTCGAAAGTGTTGAATGTTTGTCGGGCATTGAGGTCCTAAGTGGCGACGTCCGCGACCCACATTACTGCAAACATATTACGAAAGACGTTGATGTTGTTTTCAATCTGGCAGCGTTGATCGCTATTCCTTATTCATATGTTGCGCCTGATAGCTATGTCGACACAAATATCAAGGGTACCTTGAATATTTGTCAGGCCGCCCTTGAAAACGGAGTTCAACGAGTTATTCATACCTCCACCAGTGAGGTCTACGGTACGGCTCAATACGTACCTATAGATGAAAAGCATCCGTTGCAGGCGCAATCACCTTATAGCGCATCGAAAATTGGCGCTGATGCAATGGCAATGAGCTTCTACAATTCATTTGATCTGCCTTTGACCATCGCTCGTCCTTTTAATACCTACGGTCCTCGGCAGTCTGCCAGGGCGGTAATTCCTACGATCATCACCCAGATTGCCAGCGGAAAAAAACAGATTCAGTTGGGTGATACCACCCCGACACGCGACTTCAACTATGTTGCTGATACTTGCCGTGGGTTTCTGGAGTTGGCACGTTGCAAGGAGGCCGTAGGAGAAACGGTAAATATCGGTTCAAACTATGAGATTTCTGTGGGTGATACGCTTGATCTCATCCGCGAGCTCATGGGAAGCGATGTCGAATTCTTAACGGATCAACAACGAATTCGCCCCGGTAAGTCGGAAGTATTTCGCTTGTGGTGTGACAACACAAAAATACGCGGATTAACAGGCTTCGAACCGCAGTATGACATTCGACAAGGTCTGCAGAAGACGATCGACTGGTTACTGCTCCCAGAGAACCTGGCCAAATACAAAGCCGATATTTATAACGTTTGAGGCGCTCCCATGTTCGACTCTCTAATCCAGTTCGTACGCGCGCAATACCGTACGAACGATTTCATTCCACTTCATGCCCCCGTTTTTCTGGGGCACGAGCGTGATTATGTAGTGGAAACCATCGAGTCGACGTTTGTCTCAAGTGTGGGGGCCTTCGTTGATCGCTTTGAGCGGGATATGGCCTGTTATACCGGAAGCCCCAGGGCTGTAGCGACGGTGAACGGAACAGCCGCACTGCACGTAGCCTTGTTGTTGGCCGGAGTCAAAGCTGGCGATCTGGTGGTGACTCAGTCATTGACCTTCGTTGCGACGTGCAACGCAATTGCCTACTGTGATGCAGAGCCCGTGTTTGTCGACGTCGATCGCCATACGTTGGGATTATCGCCCGCGGCTCTTGAAGTCTGGCTGGAAGATAATGTGCAAAAAGGCACCGACGGCTTATGCCGGCACAAGGGGACTGGGCAAGTCGTACGCGCTTGCTTGCCGATGCACACCTTCGGACATCCGGTCGAGTTGGATAGTCTGGTGGATGTCTGCAGTCGCTGGGGATTGGTTCTGGTCGAAGATGCAGCGGAGTCCCTGGGCAGCTTGTACAAGGGGCGCCACACCGGCTGTTTCGGTCGTGTGGGAACCCTGAGTTTCAATGGCAACAAGATCATTACCACTGGCGGCGGCGGGATGATCCTGGCCAATGAGGAATTGGGCACCCTCGCCAAACACCTCACGACTACCGCTAAGCAGCCTCATCCCTACGAATACGTGCATGATGAACTCGGGTATAACTATCGTCTGCCAAACCTGAATGCAGCCCTTGGGTGCGCGCAGTTAGAGCAGTTGGAGCGCTTCATTGCATCGAAACGTGAGTTGGCCTCGAATTACGCGCAGCTGTTTGAGGGAAGTGATTTGCAGTTCGTCAAGGAGCCTGAAGGCTGTCGATCCAACTATTGGCTGAATGCAGTCATTTGCGACAGCAGTGCTCAGAGGGACGAACTGCTCAAGGCCACAAATGACAATGGGGTGATGACGCGACCCATCTGGAAACTGATGAATTACCTGCCGCTTTATTCGCGATGTCTACATGGCGACCTGACAAATTCCGAGTGGTTATCTGCACGCATTGTAAACTTGCCAAGTAGCGTTGTGCCGGAGATGCAGGCGTGAAACGCACTGTCGCAGTATTTACCGGGTCGAGAGCAGAGTACGGATTGCTCTACTGGTTGATGAAGGATCTCCAGTCGAGCAGTGAGTTTCAGCTACAGGTCATCGCCAGTGGAATGCATCTTTCCCCCGAGTTCGGAGAAACCTGGCGCCAGATTGTAGAGGACGGCTTTGATATCGATGCCAAGGTTGAGATGTTGCTTTCTTCAGACTCTGCCGTCGGTATCGTCAAATCGATGGGCGTTGGCACTTTGGGTTTTGCCGATGCTCTTGATCGCCTGCGCCCGGATTTGCTCGTAATTCTCGGTGACCGTTTCGAGGCGTTGGCAATTGCGCAGGCTGCTTTGGTTATGCGCATTCCCATAGCACATCTTCATGGTGGTGAAATTACCGAAGGCGCTTATGACGATGCAATTCGACATGCCATTACCAAAATGTCCTACCTACACTTCGTAGCGACTGAGACATACCGAAATCGTGTCATCCAAATGGGCGAGTCTCCTGAGCGTGTCTTCAACGTCGGGGCGGTGGGAATCGATCATTTAGTGCGCTCGCCGAAAATGAGCATTGAGGCCCTGCGAGAGAGTCTTGGATTTGACCTGCATACGCCCTATCTGGTCGTCACCTATCATCCGGTCACGGTGATGGAAGAAGGTCCTCAAGAAACTTTTGTAGCGCTTACAGAGGCGCTGGATATGTTTCCCGGCTACCAGGTCATTTTTACCTATCCAAATGCCGATAATGGAGGGCGAGCTATCATTCCCCTGCTGGAAGCCTACGCACAGGCCCGGCCAAAGCGAGTGCTGGCCATACCATCGTTGGGCTTTAGGCGTTACTTGTCCGCGATATCCATGGCGTCTGCGGTAGTAGGTAATTCTTCGAGCGGGATCATTGAGGTGCCGGCTTTCGGTATTCCAACGGTGGACATTGGTGTACGTCAGAAGGGGAGATTGGCTGCCGATTCGGTGTTGCATTGCGAACCCAGCCGCGATTCGATCGAGCAGGCGCTTCGTACTGTGCTTACGGCTGAATTTGCCAATGCATGTAAAACGACAGTCAATCCCTATGGACGGGGTAACGCCTGTGAAGCTGTCCTGGCGGTCCTGAACAGTTACGACGGTGCATCCCATAAATCATTCCATGATTTGAGTTGATTCATGAAGCAGACCGATACAGATAGGGTGTACATCATCGCCGAAGCCGGCGTGAATCATAATGGTGACCGGGCTTTGGCTTTTGCATTGGTAGATGCAGCGGCGGACGCCGGCGCGGACGCTGTCAAGTTTCAAACATTTGACGCCTCAAAACTTGCCTCCAGCAGCGTGGCTAAAGCGGCCTACCAGAAAAAAAGTACAGATGAGGCTGAAAGCCAACTGTCGATGCTGAAGAAGCTTGAATTGCCAAGAGAGTGGCATGCCGAGTTGAAAAGTTATGCTGAAGCGAAAGGGATTGACTTTCTTTCGACGGCGTTCGACACCGATAGCCTGGACTTTCTCAACACGCTGGGAATGCCTCTGTTCAAAGTACCGTCGGGCGAACTGACCAACGGTCCTTTATTATGGAAGTTCGCAAGCACCGGGAAAAAACTGGTCCTCTCGACGGGCATGGCTACCCTTGCGGAAGTGGAACAGGCGCTCGCTATTGTTACGCATGCCCTTGCATTTACTGACGAACCAAAGAACATGGACGAAGTTTGGCGCTACTGGGGTAGCCGTGAAGGGCGCCAAAGACTGATCGGGCATGTGGCATTGCTTCATTGCACCTCCCAGTATCCGACACCCTGGGGAGAAGTAAACCTCAGGGCGATGGATACGCTCGCCTCTGCATTCGGGCTAGAGGTCGGTTATTCGGATCACACTGAGGGCAGCCTGATTTCGATCGCCGCTGTAGCCCGTGGTGCACGAATTATCGAGAAACATTTCACGCTCGACAGGTCAATGCCGGGGCCGGATCATCTGGCATCCCTCGAACCCCATGAACTCAAGGCAATGGTTTCGGACATTCGTGCTTTGCAGCAGGCGCTTGGAGATGGAGTCAAGGCCCCACAGGAAAGTGAGTGGGACACTCGTAGGGCTGCTCGCCAACAAGTAGTGGCGGCTCGCCAGATTGAACAAGACGAAATATTGACCCGCGAGCACTTGACTACTGCGAGAAGCGGGCAGGGCATGGCACCTACGGCTTTGTGGGGGTTGGTGGGTTCGCGCGCCTCGAGATCTTATTCCGTCGGCGAGAATATTGAACCTTGAACGGTCATAAGCCTTTGGTGATCTTGGGGGCCGGTGGACATGCCAAGGTTCTCCTGGCGCTCGTCCAGTCGGTTGGTTTTGAAGTGCTGGGGGTATGTGATCCAGCGCTGGCAGACCAGGGAATCGAAGAGTGGCGCGGAATTTCGGTTCTCGGTGGTGACAACGCACTTGAAGCGCTTGACCCACGGTCGATCGAACTGGTCAACGGTCTTGGGCAACTGGTTGGCGGCACGGGGCGACGGAGCATCTTTCAGCGTCTCAAGCAGCAGGGGTTTCGCTTTCCGGTCCTCGTGCATCCAACGGCATGGGTAGACCAGAGTGCGATCCTTCACGAAGGCGTCCAGATCATGGCGGGTGCAGTGATTCAAGCAGATGTGGTCATAGGTGCTAATTCCATCATCAACACCCGCGCCGGAATCGATCACGATTGCCGGTTGGGTGAAGATGTCCATGTCGCACCAGGCGCCACGCTCTGCGGTGGTGTGCAGGTCGAGGGCAGGGCATTCATTGGTAGTGGTGCCACTGTCATTCAGGGGCTGAAAGTTGGAATGGAAGCAGTTGTCGGAGCGGGTGCTACCCTGAGCAGAAATCTTGAAGCACGGCATGTTTTGTTAGGTCCTTCGGGGCGCAAGAAAGAAGCACCGAAGGAAGACTAGGAGTAATTTATGCAGCAATGGGAATCAGTACTCGTGAGCCCGGAAACATCCCTCGAGGATGCTGTCGCGACGCTAGATCGCGAGGGCTTGCGCATTGTTCTGGTTGTGGATAATGACCGCCGCCTGCAGGGGACCCTGACTGACGGAGACGTGCGACGCAGCTTGCTCAAACATCAACCGTTGGACATCCAGGTGCATCATGTCATGTGCGCATCGCCGCAGACCGTTGAACGGGGCTGGAGCAAAGAGCGTATTCTGGCGGTAATGGAAAAGCATCAATTGCTGCAACTACCGGTTGTCGATGCCTCACATCGCGTTGTCGGTCTGGAAACCCTCCATGGAATTTTGCACAAGAAACAGCACGATAATCCTGTATTTCTGATGGCGGGAGGTTTCGGTTCGCGCTTGCGACCGTTGACTCAACATTGCCCTAAACCCCTGCTGAAGGTTGGCGATAAACCCATTCTAGAATTGATCCTGGAAAGTTTTATAAGCGCCGGCTTCCACCGGTTTTTCGTATCTACCCATTACATGCCAGAAATGATTCGCGAATATTTCGGAGATGGCAGTCGTTGGGGCGTGAGCATTCGTTACGTTCACGAAGAGGAACCGCTGGGTACCGGAGGCGCGCTGGGATTATTGCCACATGATGAAATCAGCTTGCCGACGTTCATGATGAATGGTGATCTGTTGACTACCCTCAATTTCCAGAACCTGCTGGAGTTCCATCAGGAAAATGCTGGGGTAGCGACGATGTGTGTCCGGGAATACGAACAATGTATTCCCTACGGCGTGATTCAGAGCGAAGGTCATCGAATACTTTCAATGATCGAAAAGCCTGTGCATCGATTTTTTATTAATGCAGGTATCTACTTGCTCTCCCCAGAACTGGTTAAAAGTGTCAAGCCTGGAACGCGAATAGATATGCCAACCCTACTGGAACAACAGATCGGCAACGGAAAGGAAGTAAACATGTTTCCTGTGCATGAGTACTGGTTGGATATTGGGCGGATGGAAGATTTTCAGCGTGCACAATCCGACATCTCCGGGCTCTTCAATGGATAACGTACAAAGCAATGCGGACCTCTTGATCGTCGTGCCTGCTCGCGGGGGGAGTAAACGTCTCCCCGGGAAAAACCTCATGGAGATGCAAGGCAAGCCTTTGATCCGCTGGACACTGGAAGCGGCTTTGGAGAGCAAGGTCAGTGGCCTGATTGTCGTCACCAGCGACGATGATGCAATCCTTGCAGAAGGTGAGCGGTCAGGCGTCAAAACGCTGAGGCGTCCCGAGTTTCTTGCGTCAGACTCTGCTTCCACGTTTGATGTCTTGATACACACGTTGGACTCTCTCGCCGCAGAAGGTATCAGTCCGAAAAAACTGATGCTTCTTCAACCCACTTCGCCTCTACGGTGCGCCGCGAATATTCGTGAAGCGCTTCAGTTGATGGAGGATACAAACGCCTCCAGTGTCATTAGCGTCTGTCTATGTGAGCATTCTCCCTTGTGGAGCAATGTACTGGGAGCGGAAGGAAACATGGCTGATTTTTTGCGCCCGGAGTTGCTCAATCGGCGCAGCCAGGACCTCCCTGATTATTATCGTTTAAATGGATCTATCTATTTGGCAAACACTGAGGACTTTGTTCGCGAAAAGGGATTTTTCATGACCAACAGCGTTGCCTATATCATGGGCGCCGAGCAGTCGGTCGACATTGATAACCATATTGATTTCAAAGTTTGCGAAGCGCTTATGGCAGAGCGCATTTAATGAATACCTTTTCAAAAATGCGTATTTCGCTATCCGCCCTGTTCTCCAGAAGTGGTTGGAAAGAACTGAAAATATCTGACGTATTGGTTGTTCGTCATGATGCGAGTTGCGGGTACCATTATAATGGGAAGGGCTATTCCCCCATAATTGACACCCTAGTGGATATCTGTCTTTCTCGAGGAATTGGTGTTCAATCGGTAGCCGCTCCTTATAGTAGATTGACCGGGGATCAGGCGTATAACTCCCCCGTTGCGTTTAATCGAGCATTTATCTGGATCGCGCTGACAGGGCGAATTCTCGCTAAGCTATGTGGTAGCAAGAAACAGGGCGACTGGGTTGCGTTACAAAGAGCGAAGGTGTGGCTAAAAATTCTTGCAGCTGTCAAACCGAGATTGGTTATTGGAATTCAGCCTGAACCTGCCTTGTGTCGAGCATGCCGAGAGATGGATATTCCTGTTTATGATTACCAACACGGCGTCCTGGATAAGGACGATCCCTGGTACGGAGAGTTATTAGCCAAGTCAGTTGCTGCGTCGGATTTGCCTCATGGTTTCCTGTGTTGGGACCACCCAAGTGCAAATGTATTACGAGCTTGGGCTCCCGATAAAGGTGCCTCAGTGACGGTGGTAGGCCATCCATGGTTTCAGCGTTTCAAAAACGCAAGGGCAGAAGACCTTTTGGTTCAAGCGGCCAAAAATGAGTATGGAAGAATATTTCAGGATGATAAACCTGTGCTGCTCGTGGCGCTCCAATGGGGATTGCACATCCATTATTACCCCGAAGAGAGCTTCAATAAGGTGATGTGCCACGCCTTGGAGTCGGTTATCAAGTCAACCAGCGGTACGTACAACTGGTTGTTACGACTCCACCCTGTCCAATTGAGGGGTGAAGAAGGGGACGCCTGCGAACGGTATTTGTCTTCCGAGTTTTCAGGCATGACGGTTGAGTGGCACAGGGCGAGCACAATGCCGCTCCCACTCCTGTTGTCTCAGGTTGATCTGCATATTACGGACATGAGCACAGTGGTGATCGAGGCGTCGTGGTTCGGCATTTCGTCTGCGTTGCTCAATCCCTTCTTGAACAAGGGGGGATGTATAGACAATTTATACGAATATGAACGAAATGCAGGTATTGCGACTATAGTTCCACAAAGAGCTCAGGCTATTGAGTTGTGGATTGAAGAGAAGTTGAATGTAGGAAAGATGTTCCCCGTCGTAGACACCGGTGAAAGCACCGCAGAGTCTTGGGTAGATAATATTCTGAATTGCTCGATAGCACGCTAGTTTCATAACCTATCTGAGCAGTGTCGGTATCCATGATTCGTGTCGAGGGGACATCGATATGAAAATCTATATCAAAAAGTCAACTATCTATGTATTTCTGTATGCTGTCCTTGCGATAATATTTTTTTTCGTTGCAGGGCGTGATGCTCTGGATGGGTTGATTGATTTTCAGTTTTATGCAGACTCTCTGACCTACGAGAAAGCCTATTTTGAAAATAGCTTCAACTCTTTGTCGGAAATGGTCTCCATCGGTAATAATTATCTTGGCCCACTGTTGCTTCTGGATGCTGTAGGGGGTAGCAGATTTCTGATTTTGATGGTCAATATTTCTATTCTGTTTTGGTCGATAAGGCTGGTGGGTAAAGGAAAGGAACCTGCTCGTCTTGGGTTTGTGATTTTTCTATTGTTCTTGAGTCCTAGGCTCTGTACGTAAACCCAAGAAATACGATTTTCTGTAAAATACACCGCCATTAAAGCCAGGAGGCCAAGATGGCAAAGCGGTATGAACTCCC
>LNAP01006827.1_pt1 | contig 20050 bp, 19 predicted proteins | sample 602601 | NCBI WGS metagenome assembly LNAP01 (sample SAMN02440304, study PRJNA202911) | soil metagenome | biome: Subtropical and temperate rainforests or woodlands; isolation source: soil samples (1 kg each in a 20% v/v slurry with milli Q water) were... ...
GCTTTTTGCTTTACGATAACGCGATTTATTCGAACATAAGGGTTTGATCGTCATGACACGCATTGTTGTGGTGACTTCCGGCAAAGGCGGCGTGGGCAAAACCACGACCAGCGCCAGTTTTTCTGCAGGACTCGCGATGCGGGGCCACAAAACCGCTGTCATCGACTTCGATGTCGGCTTGCGCAACCTCGACCTGATCATGGGCTGCGAACGGCGCGTCGTGTACGACTTCGTCAATGTGATCCAGGGCGAAGCCACGCTCAACCAGGCCCTCATCAAGGACAAGCAGCTCGAGAACCTGTTCATCCTGCCGGCCTCGCAAACGCGCGACAAAGACGCGCTGACGCAGGAAGGCGTGGAAAAGGTCATCAACGACCTCAAGGGCATGGGCTTTGACTACATCGTCTGCGACTCGCCCGCCGGCATCGAAACGGGTGCGCTGATGGCCGCCTACTTCGCCGACGACGCGCTGGTCGTGACCAACCCGGAAGTCTCGTCGGTGCGCGACTCCGACCGCATCCTGGGCATCCTGGCCGCCAAGTCCAAGCGCGCCGTGGACGGCGACGAGCCCGTCAAGGAATACCTGCTGCTCACGCGTTACAGCCCCAAGCGCGTCATCGACGGCGAAATGCTGTCGCTGGGCGACATCGAGGACATCCTGCGCATCAAGCTGATCGGCGTGATCCCCGAATCGGAAGCGGTGCTGCAGGCATCGAACCAAGGCCTGCCGGCCATCCACCTGCGAGACACTGACGTCTCCGAAGCGTACAAAGACGTCGTGGCCCGATACCTTGGCGAAGACAAGGCCCTGCGCTTTACCGACTACGAAAAGCCCGGTTTCCTGAAACGCCTGTTCGGAGGCAAGTAAGCAATGTCCTTCCTGTCGTTTCTGCTCGGTCAAAAGAAAACCTCCGCATCCGTCGCCAAGGAACGGTTGCAGATCATCCTGGCCCACGAGCGGGGCCGCGGCGATTCGCCCGACTACCTGCCGCAGCTGCAGCAGGAGCTTATCGCCGTCATTTCGAAATACGTGAAGATCAACCCCGAGGACATCAAGGTGCACCTGGAACGCCAGGACACGCTGGAGGTCCTGGAGGTGAAGATCGAAATGCCGCAGAACGAGACCTGATGCGGCTGTGCGCCACCCCGTGGCGCACACCACGGTCAAAAAAATGCCCGGCGAATGCCGGGCATTTCGTTTTGGAGCAGCGCAAGCCTTAACGCTTGCCGACCTGATCGCCGATGACGCCGCCGATCGCCGCTCCGCCCACCGTTCCGAGGATGCCGCCGTTGGTGATCACGGCGCCTGCCACGCCGCCCAATGCGGCGCCGCCGACGGTGCTCTTTTGGCGATGGCTCATGCCGTCCCAGGAAGAGCAGCCAGCCATGGCGGCGGTCATCGCCAGCGCGACACAGATTTTGGAGAGAGATGCGATTTTCATATTTGTGGTTCCTATTCTCGTACCCGGAAGCCGCGCATGAAACTGGATGCGAGCGCGCGGCGCCCATCAGGGCCTGGAACCTTCAGGATCGCAAAATAATCGTGCCCTGGCTGTGAAGTTTGCCCATGAATTGTGTCAAAGGGCGAGTTAATCTTTGCGCGCCCCAGGGACATTGTTGCAGCCGGCAGGCGCTATTTGACCAGACGTAACACCTCGCGGAAGCGCGGATGTTCGCAAGTGCGCATCCACTCGAATATCGCCATCTCGGACGTGACGATTTCAGCGCCATGGGCACGCGCACGGCGCAGCGCCGCGTGATGATCGGCAGGCTTGCGCGAGCCCGCCGCGTCCGACACCAGCACCGCGTGATAGCCCAGGTCGATCAAGCCGATCACGGTCTGCAGCACGCATATGTGCGCTTCGCAGCCCGCCACCAGGATGGTCTTGCGCGCGGCCGGCAGCCAGGCCTCGAAGCCCGGCTCCAACGCCGACGAGAAGTGCATCTTCTGGAACGAGGCCTGGATCTGCTCGCGCAACGGCTCCACGGTGGCGCCCAGCATCTTGGCGTGATGTTCGGTGGCGACTACCGGCACGTCCAGCAGGCGCGCGGCCTGCGCCAGCTTGTGGGCGGCGTTGAGCACCGCCTCGTGGTCATGGATGACCGGCATCAGGCGGCCCTGCATGTCGACGATCAGCAGGGTGGAATCGGTAGCGGACAGCAGCATGGCGTGGAACTCCTGAAAGAAGTCCCTAGCATAACGCTGGCAAAAAAAATCCCGGCGCGAAGCCGGGATTCCTGTCAGGCGCTGATTACTTCAGCGCCTTGTAGCGCAGGCGCTTGGGCTTGGCGCCCTCTTCGCCCAGGCGGCGCTTCTTGTCGGCCTCGTATTCCTGGTAGTTGCCGTCGAAGAACACGACTTGCGAGTCGCCTTCGAAGGCCAGGATGTGCGTGGCGATGCGGTCCAGGAACCAGCGATCGTGGCCATGACGCTGCCGGGGAACTCCAGCAGCGCGTCTTCCAGCGCGCGCAGGGTTTCGACGTCGAGGTCGTTGGACGGTTCGTCCAGCAGCAGCACGTTGCCGCCGGCGATCAGCGTCTTGGCCATGTGCAGGCGGCCGCGTTCGCCGCCCGACAGCTGGCCCACGACCTTGTTCTGGTCGCCGCCCTTGAAGTTGAAGCGGCCCAGATAGGCGCGCGAGGACATTTCGAACTTGCCCACGGTGAGCAGGTCGGCGCCGTCGGCCACCGCGTCGAACACGGTCTTCTTGTCTTCCAGCGCATCGCGCGACTGGTCGACGTAGGCCAGCTTGACGGTCTGGCCGATATTGACCTCGCCCGAATCGGGCTGCTCGCGGCCGGCGATCATGCGGAACAACGTCGACTTGCCGGCGCCGTTGGCGCCGATGATGCCGACGATGGCGCCAGGCGGCACCTTGAAGCTGAGGTTGTCGATCAGCAGGCGGTCGCCGTAGGCCTTGCTGACGTTATTGAATTCGATGACCTCGTTGCCCAGGCGCTCGCCCACAGGAATGAAGATTTCCTGGGTTTCGTTGCGCTTCTGGTATTCGTAGGACGACAGTTCCTCGAAGCGGGCCAGACGCGCCTTGGCCTTGGCCTGGCGGCCCTTCGGGTTCTGGCGCACCCACTCCAGTTCCTTCTTGATGGTCTTCTGGCGGGCGGATCCTGCTTCAGGCGGTCTTCCTTCTGCTCCAGCCACGAGCTGTAGTTGCCCTTCCAGGGAATGCCGTAGCCGCGGTCCAGTTCCAGGATCCATTCGGCCGCGTTGTCGAGGAAGTAGCGGTCGTGGGTCACGCCCACCACGGTGCCCGGGAACTTGTGCAGGAACTGCTCAAGCCATTCCACGCTTTCGGCGTCCAGGTGGTTGGTGGGTTCGTCCAGCAGCAGCATGTCGGGCTTGGACAGCAGCAGGCGGCACAGCGCCACACGGCGTTTTTCGCCGCCGGACAGCTTGCCGACGATGGCGTCCCAGGGCGGCAGGCGCAGCGCGTCGGCCGCGATTTCCATTTGGTGTTCGATATCGTCGGCGCCGCTGGAGGCGGCGGCGGCGATGATGGCTTCGAGTTCGGCCTGCTCAGCGGCCAGCGCGTCGAAATCGGCGTCCGGCTCGGCATAGGCTGCATAGACCTCGTCCAGGCGCTTCTTGGCGGTGACGACGGCGCCCAGGCCCTCTTCCACCGACTGGCGCACCGTGTGCTCGGGGTTGAGCTGCGGTTCCTGCGGCAGGTAGCCGATGTTCAGGCCCGGCATGGGGATGGCTTCGCCCTCGATTTCCTTGTCGACGCCGGCCATGATCTTCAGCAGCGTCGACTTGCCCGAGCCGTTCAGGCCCAGCACGCCGATCTTGGCGCCAGGAAAAAACGAAAGCGAGATATCGCGCAGGATCTGCCGCTTGGGCGGCACGATCTTGCCGACGCGGTTCATGGTGTAGACGTATTGGGCCATGGGCTCGTGTGAGTGATATAGCTGATAAACCGTTGATTGTAGGCCGGAACCTTGACCCGCGTGTGTCCACGGCCGAATACCCGGCCTGCGCGGCTGGCCCCGGTCGTCAGGCGGCCTTGGGCCGCGCCGCCCGGGCCCCTGTACCCGTCTGCGCCAGCATCACCCCGGCCAGCGCCATCGCCCCGCCGACGATGTGGAACAGATGCGGCTTTTCGTCCAGGAACACTGCCGCGATCGCCACCGTGGCCACCGGCATGACATTGAGGAAAATGCTGGCGCGGTTGGGTCCCAGGTGCTTCACGCCCTGCATCCACAGGAAAGGCGCGAACAGCGACGGGAACACGGCCGCGTACAGCACCAGCGGCAGGTTGTCGCCATTGAGCGGCGAAGGCGGCGCCATCAGGAAGGCCGGCAGCTGGAACAGCACGCCGAACGCCACCTGCACATACAGCGACTGCCACGGCCCCACGGGCAAGGCCCAACGGCGCAGCAGCACCCCGTACAGCGCATAGGCCAGCGCGCCTATGCCCATCAGCAGGTCGCCGCGGTTGGCGCCCACTTCCAGCAGGCGCGCGGGATCGCCCTCGCCGATCAACAGGGCCAGGCCCGCCAGCGACAACAGGCCGCCCAGCATGGCCATCACCGAGGGCAGCTCGCGCAGCAGCAGCGCCACCACCGCAATAGTCATCAGCGGAATCATCGCCGTGATGATGCCCATATTGGTCGCCGTGGTGCTGGCGGCCGCCACATAGGCCAGGCCCTGGTACAGGGCCATGCCCAGCCCGCCCAGTACCGCCAGCTTGGGCAAGTGGGACAGGATCTGGCGGCGCTGCGCCCAGACGCCCGGCAGCACGAAGGGCGTCAGCACGACGCCGGCCAGGGCCCAGCGGTAGAAGCCGATGGCGGCCGGCGCGATGGCGGTGGCCGCCATCTTGGTGACGATCATGTTGACCGACCAGATCAGGGCCGCCAGCAGCGGGTACAGCAGGTAGCGGGCAGGGATATGCGGGGTGGAGACGCGCGTCATGAGGGGCAATGCACTGATAAGGATGAGACAGGGCGAGTGTAGGATCTGTCCGACCTGATGTATATAATGAAAAACAGACAAAACCAGACGAAGTTCCGACATGTCCGCCGCCGATCCCGCGCCCGCGTTGGCCAGCCACCTGCCCTACCCGCTGGCTTGCCGTATCCTGCATTTCACGCCGAATTCCCGCATGAAGCGCCACAGCTCGCCCTGGGCGGAACTGAACCTCGCCATCTCCGGCATCATGGAAATCGGCATAGGCGACATCACCTATCTGTCGCCGCCGCAGTACGCCATCTGGATACCTCCCCATGTCGAGCATTGCTGCCAGAACGAAGGCGAGGTCCATTACGCCTGCATCGACATCCCCGCCGCGGCCTGCGCCGGCCTGCCCAAGGAACCCTGCACGCTGGAGATCAGCCCGGTCATGCGCGCCATTCTGGGCGACTTCGAACGGCGCGGCGTCAGCTATCCGGATACGCCGGAAGACCGGCGCATGGCGCAGATCGTCATTGACCAGGCGCGCCAGGCGCGGGCCTACGCCAGCTATCTGCCTTCGACCGCCGACCCGCTGCTGGGGCCAATACTGTCGGCGCTGCAGCACAGCCCGGGCGACAAGCGCGGCGCGGCGCACTGGGCCGCCACCGCCGGGATCACCGAACGCACGCTGCTGCGCCACTGCCAACAACACCTGGGCATGACGTTCAATGAATGGCGCCTGCGGCTGCGCGTGGTCAGCGCCCTGGGCATGCTGGACGCGGGCCGGCCAGTACAGTCGGTGGCGCGCGAGCTGGGCTACAGCACGCCCTCGGCCTTCATCGCCATGTTCCAGCGGCTTACGGGCGAATCGCCCGACAACGCGCGCAGGCGCAGCCAGGGCGGCGCGCCCGCTCCATGACCCCGGGAAACCGCGTCATCCAAGCGCCTGATGCAAGGCGGCGCCGATCGCGAGACAATACGCTGTAGCCAGGGCCTGTCAGCAGGCCCGTATCATGCCGTGCCGTCGCGGCTTCATCGCGCCCAGGAACCCTCTTCATGTCTGCCTCCGCCACTCCCCCCGCCTCCTTGACCCACTTCAGTACCGCCGAACTGGACATGCTGGCCAAGACCGCCGACGCCCTGAGCGCCTATCTGGGCAAACCCGTGCTGGCCGAAGTGGTGCTGGGCGATGACGGCACCGAATGGGTGACCTATGGCGTGCCCATGGATGAAAACGCCAAGCCCGACGAGGACCAGACCCATGTGCAACTGGGCGGCCCCGGCGCCCGCCTGCTGGGCAATCGCGGCGGCCTGCCCCCGTCCGATGACGACACCTACGACTGCCTTTATCTCTGGGCCGTCGAGATCTCGCTGAACGAAGGCGAGCGCTTCATCAAGCTGGACCACGACGGCGAAGAGTCCGCATGGTCCGACAATCTGGAAGACGTGCTGCCGTTCGCCCTGACGGAAGAACCCGCGCCGGCGGACCCGGACGCGGAGGATGACGAGGACGAGGAAGATGAGGACGAGGCGGACGGCCACGATCACGACCATCCTCACGACCACAACCACCGCCACTGAAGCGATGCCGGACGGCGGGTTGCGACTGGCCTGGCGCCAGGCAACCGCGCCATCCACGGATCAGACGGAGATCCGACCTTCCTGCACGGCGTGGCAGGCCACCACCGACACTCCCGCCGCCATCGCCACCGGCGCCTCGGCCCTGCAGCGATCATTCGCATGCGGACAGCGCGGATGGAAGGTGCAGCCCGAGGGCGGATTCAAGGGATTGGGCACTTCGCCTGCCACCGCAGTCCGCGGCTTGCCCGCACCGTTGATATCGGGAATGGCTTCCAGCAGCATGCGTGTGTACGGATGGCGCGGCCGCGCGAACAACTCGTCGCGCGGCGCCACCTCCACCATGCGTCCCAGGTACATTACCCCCACCCGGTCGGCCACGTGGTGCACCACCGCCAGGTTGTGGGAGATGAACAGATAGGTCAGCCCCAGCTTGCGCTGCAGATCCTTCATCAGGTTCAGCACCTGGGCCTGCACCGACACGTCCAGCGCCGAGGTCGGCTCGTCGCACACCAGGAACTCAGGGTTCACCGCCAGCGCCCGCGCGATCGAAATGCGCTGGCGCTGGCCGCCTGAAAACTGGTGCGGATAGCGGCCCTGATCGGCCGGATCCAAGCCTACCTGCTTGAGCAGTTCGCCCACGCGCGCACCGCGCTCGTCGGCCGTCATGGCGGTGTGGGTCAGCATGGGCTCGGCGATGATGCGCCCCACCCGCCAGCGCGGATTCAGGCTGGCATAGGGATCCTGGAAAATCATCTGCAGGCGCTTGCGCAGGGCGCGCCCACCCGGCTCCGACATGCGCGACAACGGCTGCCCGTCAAAGCGGATGTCGCCGCGGGTCAGCCCGTACAGGCCCACCAGCATGCGCGCCACGGTCGATTTGCCGCAGCCAGACTCTCCAACCAGCGCCAGCGTTTCGCCACGCGCGATCTCGAACGACACGCCATCCACGGCGCGCAGCATCACGCGCGGCTTGCCTGCAAGCTTGCGTTCCAGCCACGGCGGCGACACATCGAACCAGCGCGCGGCGTCCTTTACTTCTACCAAGGGCGTCGTCATGCGGCCACCTTATCGTTGTTGTCGTGCAGCCAACAGGCCGCGCGCGAGGTGCCGGCCGCCATCAGCTCCGGCCGATCCACGGCGCAGCGCGGCAGACGCTGGCCGCAGCGCGGATTGAAGGCGCAACCCGGCGGAATGGCGTTCAGGCGCGGCATGCTGCCGTCGATCTGCACCAGCCGTTCGGAATGCCCTTCCAGCGACGGGATCGATCCCATCAGCCCCGTCGTATAGGGATGGCGCGGCTTGTGGATCACGTCCGCCACCGGGCCGATCTCGGCAACGCGGCCGGCGTACATCACCGCCACCCGGTCGGCAGTCTCGGCGATCACGCCCATGTCGTGCGTAATCAGCATCACGGCCGTGCCGTTTTCGCGGCACAGGCGCTTGAGCAGTTCGATGATCTGCGCCTGGATGGACACGTCCAGCGCGGTCGTGGGTTCGTCCGCCACCACCAGCTTGGGTTCGGCCGCCAGGGCCAGCGCGATCACCACGCGCTGGCGCATGCCGCCGGAAAACTGGTGCGGATAGTGATCGATGCGCTCGCGCGCGGCCGGAATGCCGGTAGCCGCCAGCAATTCCACTGCGCGGTTGCGCGCCTGGGACCAGCTCAGGTCCAGATGCGTCACGATGGTTTCCGCCAACTGCCGGCCCACTGTGTACAGCGGGTTCAGCGAGGTCAGCGGATCCTGGAACACCGCGCCGATTTCGCGGCCGCGCACGCGGCGCATCTGCTCGTCGGGCAGGTTGTCGATGCGGCGGCCCGCCAGCAGGATCTCACCCGCGGCGATGCGCCCCGGCGGCTCCAGAAGGCCGATGATGGATGCGCCGGTCAAGGATTTGCCGGCGCCGGATTCGCCCACGACGCCCAGGACTTCGCCAGCCTGGATGGAAAAGGACACGTCGTCCAGGGCGCGCAGCGTGCCGCGGCGCGTGGGGAATTCCACGCGCAGATTGCGGACTTCTAGAAGTGCGCTCATGTAAACCTCAATTCAGCCGGGGGTTGAGCGCATCGCGCAGCCAGTCGCCCAGAAGGTTGACCGACAACACCAGCAGCACCAACGCCGCGCCCGGGAAGATGGTGATCCACCATTCGCCGGAAAACAGAAAGTCGTTGCCGATGCGGATCAGCGTGCCCAGCGACGGCGCCGTCGGCGGCACCCCTACCCCCAGGAACGACAGCGTGGCTTCGGTGATGATGGCCGTGGCCAGATGTACCGTGGCCAGCACCAGCACCGGGCCCAGCACATTGGGCAGCACGTGGCGGAACATGATGACGGGCGAGGCCACGCCGATCACGCGCGCCGCCTGCACGTACTCGCGGTTCTTCTCCACCAGGGTGGAACCGCGCACCGTGCGCGCGTACTGCGGCCAGCCCGCCAGCGCGATCGCGCCGATCAGCACCGGGAACGCGATCAGCTCATGCAGCTCGCGCGGCACCGCCGCCCGCGCCACGCCATCGATCAGCAGCGCGATCAGGATGGCGGGGAACGACAGCTGCACGTCGGCGATACGCATGATGAAGGCGTCGATGCGCCCGCCCGCGTAGCCCGAGATCAGCCCCAGCACGATGCCGATCAGCATGGACAACAGCACCGAGGCCAGGCCGATCAGCAGCGAAACCCGGGTGCCGTACAGGATGGCCGAGTACAGGTCGCGGCCCTGGCTGTCGGTGCCCAGCAGATAGGTAGGCTGGCCGTTGGCCTCCCAGGCCGGCGGCAGCAGCGCGTCCAGCAATTCCACCTTCGTCAGGTCGAACGGGTTGTGCGGCGCCACCCAGCCGGCCCCGAAGGAGCCGATCAGCAATGCCGCCAACATCAAGGTGGCGATGATGGCCACCGGCGCCCGGCGCCAGGCCCAGGCGATGTCGCTGTCCCACCAGCGTTTGAGTACGGCGCGCATCAGTGAGCCCCCCCGCCGCGGGTCAGCCCGGAACGCAGGCGCGGGTCCACGACAAAATACAAAAGATCGACGATCAGGTTGATCACCACGAACACCAGTGCGATCAGGCACAGGTAGGCTGCCATGACAGGCACGTCGGCGAACTGCACCGCCTGGATGAACAGCAGCCCCATGCCCGGCCACTGGAATACGGTTTCCGTGACGATGGCGAAGGCGATGATGCCGCCCAGCTGCAGGCCGGTGATGGTGATGACCGGCACCATCGTGTTCTTCAGCGCATGGCCGAAGTGGATGGCGCGGCGCTTCAGGCCGCGGGCGCACGCAAACTTGATGTAGTCCGAACGCAGCACCTCCAGCATTTCTGAGCGCACCAGCCGCAGCACCAGGGTCATCTGGAACAGCGACAGGGTGATCGACGGCAGGATCAGGTGCTTCCAGCCCGTGGCCGTAAACAATCCCGAGGACCACCAGCCCACGCTGACGGTGTCGCCCCGCCCGTAGCTGGGCAGCCAGCCCAGTTGCACCGAGAACACCAGGATCAACAGGATGCCGATCAGGAAGGTGGGCAGCGACACGCCCAGCAAGGACCCGGCCAGCAGCAGCTGCGACACCAGGCTGTTGCGCTTGAGCGCGGTGTACACGCCCAGCGGCACGCCCACCAGCAGCGCCAGCAAGGCAGCCACCATGGACAGCTCCAGCGTGGCCGGCAGGCGGGATTTCAGCAGGGTCGAAACCGGTTCGCTCTGGCGCAGGGAAATGCCGAAATTGCCCTGCAGGGCGTTGGCCACGAAATGGCCGAATTGGACGATGGCGGGCTCGTTCAGCCCCAGGCGCTCACGCAGTTCGATGCGCTCGGCATCGGTGGCGTCCTGTCCCAGCATGATGGTGACAGGGTCGCCGACGTATTGAAAAAGCACAAAGGCCAGTAGCGCGACGGTGAGCATCACCGCTACGGCCTGCAACAGGCGACGCATAGGCGGAAAAGGCGTAACAGCGAAAGCCCGCCGGCCTGTTCATGCTGAACAGGCCGGCGGGCTGCGCCGTTTGATTAGCCTGGATCAGTCAACCTTGACCCAATCGGCAACGAGGCGATTGTCGGCACGGTGGATGACCGTGACGTTCTTGCGCATGGCCCAGGGAATAACCTGGTCGTGCAGCGGGATGTGGCCGAAGTCCTTGGCGTGCCCTTGCAGCACGGTGATGATGTCGGCGTCGCGCTTGGCCGGATCGGTTTCGGTCTTGATCCGGTCGATGATGACGTCCAGTTCCTTGTTGCTGTAGTTGCCCAGGTTGTACATGCCGTCCGCGCCCTCGCCCTTGGTGCGGATCAGGTTCTGCAGCGTGTACATGGCGTCGAACGTGGGCACGCCCCAGCCGAACAGGAAGGCGCTGGTGTCGAACGACTGCACCTTGGGGAAATAGGTGGAGCGCGGCATGGCGTTCATGGTGGCCTTGACGCCTACCTTGGCCCACATGCCGACGACCGCCTGGCAGATGGCTTCGTCGTTGATGTAGCGGTTGTTCGGGCAGTCCAGCGTGAAGTTCAGCGTGCCGTCATAGCCGGCTTCCTTCAGCAGCGCGCGGGACTTTTCGGGATCGTAGGGCACGCGCGCCTGCAGGGTCTGGGCCCAGCCGTGCACCTGCGGCGCGATCATCGTGCCGGTGGGCGCGGACAGGCCGCGCATCACGGCGCGCTTGATCGCGTCCACGTCGATGGCGCGGTACAGCGCTTCACGCACGCGGATGTCCTGGAACGGATTCTTGCCCTTGATGTTGGAGTACTGGAGTTCCGGACGCTTCTGGTCCAGGCCCAGGTAGATGGTGCGGTATTCGTTGCCTTCCACGACCTTGGCGGACTGGCGCAGACGCTCCAGATCCTGGGCCGCCGGATCCAGCACGAAGTCGATTTCGCCCGACAGCAGCGCCGCGGTGCGCGTGGCGTTCTGCTTGATCGGCGTGAACACGACTTCGGTCACGTTGCCGACCTTGCCGGCCTTGTTCCACCAGTCCTTGTTTTCCTCGAACACCGTGCGCACGTCCACTTCGCGCGACTTCAGCTTGTAGGGGCCGGTGCCGTTGGTGTTGCGCGCGGCGTAGGTCTCTTCCTTGTTGACGAAGTCCTGCGGCTTGGCGGCGTTGTTCTTTTCCGACCAGGCCTTGTTCATGATGAACACGTTGGTCAGCTGGCGCAGCAGCACGGGGTTGGGCGCCGAGGTTTCGATCTCGACCGTCAGGTCGTCGATCTTGCGCGCTTCCTTGATGCCGGTGGTGTAGGCCTTGTAGTTCGAGGTGGGCGCCATGGCGCGGTGGATCGAGAACACCACGTCGTCGGCGGTAAAGGCGGCGCCGTCGTGGAACTTCACGCCGGGGCGCAGCTTGAAGCGGTACAGCGTGGGCGACACCTGCTCCCATTCCGTGGCCAGGCGCGGGTTGATCTTGAAGGACTTGTCGTAGTCCACCAGCGGTTCATAGACATAGCTGTTGGCGGCGATCGTCATGCCTTCGTTCTGCGAGTGCGGATCGAAGGTAAGGATGTCGCCCTGGGCGGCCCAGCGGAAGGTCTTGGCCTGCCCGATCGTGGGCACGGCGACGGCGGCGGCGATCGCGATAGCAATCAAAGTGCGGCGCATAGGTTCAACTCCTGACTGTAGTCTGAATACCGGCGCGATATTGCCTAGCCGCAAGACCTCCGTCAATTGAGGGTTTATGCGTACCGTAGGGGGTTTTCACAGAGGGAAAACCAAATGGGGACACATAAGCTTGTAACAAAATAATCGAAGCAAACAGCGTTGGGTATGCCCCGGGGCGTGCCCGCCTAGCTATTCGTCGTCCGGCGCCGACAGATCCAGCGGCACGTGCTCCGTCATCAGCACCTCCAGCATGTCGATCAGCATCGCGGCCTTTTCCTCGCCGAAGGGCGCAAGCACGGCCTTCTGATGCTGCAAGGCTTGATCGCACAGCGCGGCGATCAGGTTGCTGCCCTTGGTGGTGATGCAAACCCGGGTCTGGCGCCGGTCCGCGCGCACGCCGGTGCGCGCCACCAGGCCTTCGACCTCCATGCGCTGCACCACCTTGCTCAAGGTCGGCTGCTTGGTGATGGCCAGCACCGCCAGCATGCCTATGGTTTCTCCCGGGCTGCCCTGCAGGCTGGCCAGCACCCGCCATTCGGTCACCGACAGGCCGGCCGCCTTCACCTGCAGATGGAATTCCGCAGAAATGCGCTGGCTGGCCTGCGCCAGCAGATAGGCCAGATAGCCATCGACGAAGCGGGCCTTGCGCGCCGCCGCGTCCGTGTCCCGCTGCTTGTCCAACCGCATGTTGCTTTGCTCCCACGCACCGGAATCCAGGGCCTGCGCCGGCCCGACGAAATGCGCATTGCACCACGCTGGCGCAAACGCGCGCCATGATGTGCCGTAATGCTGTTGCGCAGCACAGGGTATACCCGGAATCGCAACCCATTTTTGCACCATCGCAGCGCCTGAATCGCACTGCGACCTAGAGAACAACGAGTATATACGTCATTGTTTTAGCGTGATATTTTTTGTTTTCCATGAAATTTCATCTTTTTTGTTGACAGCTAAAACGTTGACTCCTAAAGTATTTTTAAGACGATAATTTCCTGACGTGACGATGCTGCGCAGCAGCAACCATTGAGGACCCGCAGGCCGGGCCGCGAAGGAGAGCCAGATGGCTGAAAGGTCTTTCAAAAAAGAAGTCCAGCAGTTGCGCATCGGCGCGGGCGAAGAGTTCCGCGGAGAAGGCATACTTGCGGTCACCAAGGCCTTGCTGCAATCCGGCGTGGGCTACGTCGCGGGCTACCAGGGTTCGCCGATCTCGCACCTGATGGACGTGCTGGCCGACGCCAACGACATCCTCCAGGAACTCGGCGTGCACTTCGAGGCCAGCGCCTCCGAAGCCACCGCGGCAGCGACGCTGGCCGCCTCGGTCATGTACCCCATCCGCGGCGCCGTCACCTGGAAGTCCACCGTAGGTACCAACGTCGCGTCCGACGCGCTGGCCAACCTGGCTTCCGGCGGCGTCACGGGAGGCTCGCTCGTGATCGTGGGCGAAGATTACGGCGAAGGTTCGTCCATCATGCAGGAACGCTCGCACGCGTTCGCCATGAAGTCGCAGATCTGGCTGCTGGATCCGCGCCCCAACCTGGAAAGCATGGTCAAGGCGGTGGAAGACGGCTTCGAGCTGTCCGAGGCCAGCAAGACGCCCGTGATGCTGCAGCTGCGCATCCGCGGCTGCCACGTGCATGGCCGCTTCATCGCCAAGGAAAACAAGCGCCCTGCCTTCTCGCTGGCGCAAGCGCTGGAAAGCCCGGCGCGCGACACCAGCCGCATCGTGCTGCCGCCCGCCTCCTTCCTGCACGAACAAGAAAAAATCAAGGAACGCTGGCCCGCCGCCATCCGCTACATCAAGGAGCACAAGCTCAACGAGCACTTCGACGGCGACCAGGACGATATCGGCCTGATCCTGCAAGGCGGCCTCTACAACGGCGTGATCCGGTCGCTGCAGCTGCTGGGCCTGGCCGACAACTTCGGCAACAGCCGCATCCCGCTGTACGTCATGAACGTGACCTACCCCGTCATCGAGGACGAGGTGATCGACTTCTGCCGCGGCAAGCGCGCCGTGCTGCTGCTGGAAGAAGGCCAGCCGGACTACATCGAACAGAACCTGCACGCCGTGCTGCGCCGCGCCGGCATCGACACCAAGCTGTCCGGCAAGGACGTGCTGCCGATGGCGGGCGAATACACCACCCAGGTCATGCGTGACGGCCTGCGCGAATTCCTCAAGCGGCAGCGCCCGGAATCGCTGCAGACGCATCCCGCCGCCGCGGCCGATGCGGAAGCCGCCGAACGCCAGCTCCAGATCACCGAGGTGGCGCGGCCCAAGCCCGCCCGCCCGGCCGAACAGCCCATCACCTTCCACAAGCACGTCGAGGGCCTGGCTGCCGTGGTGCCGCCGCGCCCCGCCGGCTTCTGTACGGGCTGCCCGGAACGGCCGATCTTCTCGGCGCTGACGCTGGCGCAGGAAACGCTGGGCCAGCACCATATTTCCTGCGACATCGGCTGTCACCTGTTCTCCATCCTGCCGCCGTTCAATCTGGGTGCCACCACCATGGGCTACGGCCTGGGCGCCTCCAGCGCGGCGGCCTTCAACGTGCCCGCCGCCAAGCGCCCCATCTCCATCATGGGCGACGGCGGTTTCTGGCATAACGGGCTGTCCTCGGGCATCGGCAACGCGGTATTCAACAAGTACGACGGCGTCATCGTCATCGTCGACAACTTCTACGCCTCGGCCACCGGCGGCCAGGACATCCTGTCCTCGCGCGCCGAAAATCCGGACCGCTCCACCAACAACCCGATCGACGCGGCCGTGCGCGGCGTGGGCGTGAAATGGGTGCGCACGCTGGACCGCACTTATGACGTCGCCAAGGTGCGCGCCACCATCGAGGAAGCGCTGACCACCGACATCAAGGGTCCCAAGGTCATCATCGCGCAGTCGGAATGCATGCTGAACAAGCAGCGCCGCATCAAGCCGCTGTTCAACAAGGCGGTCAAGGAAGGCAAACGCGTGGTGAAGGAACGCTTCGGCGTGGACCCGGACGTATGCACCGGCGACCACGCCTGCATCCGCCTGTCGGGCTGCCCGTCGCTGACGGTCAAGGACAGCGGCGACCCCTTGAAGGAAGACCCGGTGGCGCACGTGGAAAGCAGCTGCGTGGGCTGCGGCAATTGCGGCGAGGTCGCCCATGCCGCCGTGCTCTGCCCGTCCTTCTACCGCGCCGACATCGTCCACAACCCGACCGGCCGCGACCGTTTCCTGGCGCGCATGCGCACTGCCGTCATCGGCTTCCTGCAACGGCGCCGCGCCGCGCGCCTGGCCCACTACGCCCTCTGAGGACACCTGTTCCATGAACCCGGCCGCTATGCAACAAGCCAACCCGATCAAGATCGCCATCCTGGCCATGGGCGGCCAGGGCGGCGGCGTGTTGGCCGACTGGATCGTCGACATGGCCGAGCACGCCGGCTGGTGGGCCCAGACCACCTCGGTGCCCGGCGTGGCCCAGCGCACCGGCGCCACCATCTACTACCTGGAGCTTCTGCCGGAAGCCGAAGTGCAACGCGCCGGACGGCAACCCGCCCTGGCGCTGATGCCGACCCCGGGCGACGTGGACCTGGTGGTGGCCGCCGAACTGATGGAAGGCGGCCGCGCCATCCAGCGCGGACTGGTCACGCCGGAACGCACGGTGCTGCTGACCTCTTCGCACCGCAGCTACGCAGTCAGCGAAAAATCCGCGCCCGGCAACGGCATCGCCGATCCGAACAAGGTGCTGGAAGCCGGCCGCGCCGCGGCCAAGCGCTTCCTCTGCTTCGACCTGCAAGACCTGGCCGACCGCGCCGGCAGCGTCATCAGCGCCAGCCTGTTTGGCGCGGTGGCCGGCAGCGGCACCCTGCCGTTTTCGCGCGAGGATTTCGAAGCCACGGTGCGGCGTGCCGGCCTGGGGGTGGAAGCCAGCCTGCGCGCCTTTGCGCTGGGCTATGAATCCGCCGACCAGGCGCCCGCGCAGCCTGCCCCCATCGATCTGGCGCGCCCTGTGCCGGCCGTGCCCGAACGCGCCGCCAGCTCCAAGGCGCAAGCCCTGCTGGATACGATCAAACGCGACTTCCCCGCCTGTGCGCAGCCCATGCTGACCGCGGGCGTGCGCCGCCAGATCGAATTCCAGGATCTGGCCTACGCCACCGAATACCTGCGCCGCATGCGGGCCATCCGCGACCTGGACGCCGCCCATGGCGGCGAGGCCCGGCAATGGGCGCTGACCTGTGCCGCCGCTCGCTACGTGGCCACGGCCATGGCCTACGACGACGTGATCCGCGTCGCCGACCTGAAAACCCGCGCCACCCGCTTTGACCGCGTGCGCCAGGAAGTGGGCGCGCGCCCGGACCAGCTGGTCTACACCACCGAATTCATGCACCCGCGCCTGGAAGAAATCTGCGGCACGCTGCCCGCCGGGCTGGGCCGTTGGCTGGAAGGCTCCAAGGCCTTCGGCGGCTTCGTCGAGCGCCGCCTGGGTCATGGCCGCCGCATGCAGAGCGGCACGCTGGGCGGCTTCCTGATGCTGTACACGCTGGCCGGCATGCGGCGCTTCCGGCGCAGCACGCTGCGCCACCAGGCCGAAGCCGCCGGCCTGGAACAGTGGCTGGACCTGATCGCCAGGCTGGCCCCGCGTGACTACGCGCTGGCCGTCGAAGCCGTCAACTGCCGCCGCCTGGTCAAGGGTTATAGCGACACGCATGTGCGCGGCGGCGGCAAGTACCGCCAGTTGCTCGCTGCGGCGGAACAGCTCGCCGGCCGGCCCGACGCCGCCGAAGCGCTGCGCTCGCTGCGCGAAACCGCGCTGGCCAACGAGAAATGCGGCCCCATGGAACGCCAGCTGGCTGAAAAGCTGGCGGCCTGAGACCAATACAGATAGGGACAAACGCCGTGCAGACATTGAAACTCATCGTCCGGGAAGTCCGGCAGGAATCGCCGCTGATCCGTTCGTTCCGGCTGGCGCGCAAGGACGCCGGCCCCCTGCCCGCCTTCGGGCCGGGCGCGCACCTGAAGGTGACGGTGCCGGGCCTGCGCGAGCCGCGCTGCTACTCGCTGGTGCAATTGGCGCCCGAGGCCGGCAAGTTCGCCCAGCCGGTGGAATACCGCCTGGGCGTGCGCCTGGAAGAAACCAGCCAGGGCGGATCGCGCCACATGCACGCGCTGGCCGAGGGCGACACGCTCACGGTGGAAGGCCCGAAGAACGACTTCCCGCTGCACGAATCGCCCGCCGGCGACGAACCCGTGGTGCTGATCGCGGGCGGCATCGGCATCACGCCGGTGGCGTCCATGGCGGCCGCGCTCAAGGCCGCGGGCCGCGCCTTCCACCTGCACTACTGTGGCCGCAGCAAGGACCAGCTGGCCTTCCTGCCCGAGCTGCAAGCCCTGGCCGCCGACAACCTGAGCCTGCACGCCGATGACGATCCGTCCTGTCGCTTCGATCTGCAAGCGCTGCTGGAAGCGTCATCGCCGCGCCAGCACCTGTACGTGTGCGGCCCCAAGGGCCTGATCGACGCCGTCATCCAGGGCGCCCACGCGCGCCACTGGCCCGATGCCCATATCCATTTCGAGCTCTTCGCCACCGCCGCGCCGCAGGCCGGCGACCAGCCCTTCGAGGTCGAACTGCGCCAGTCCGGCCGGGTGCTGACCATCCCCGCCGACAAGACCATCATCGACGTCATGGAAGAGGAAGGCTGCGACCCGATGTACGACTGCAAGCGCGGCGAATGCGGCGTCTGCCAGGCCGCCGTGCTGGAAGGCGAACCCGACCACCGCGACTACTACCTCTCGGACACCGAGAAGGCCAGCGGCAAGATCATCCAGATCTGCATCTCGCGCGCGAAATCCGCGCGCCTGGTGTTGGACCTGTAGCCCGACGCAAGGAAGCGCCACCATGGCCAAATACCGCGACAATCCCGACGCCATCCGCGCCCTGCTGCGCGACACCGAGGTGCACAAGGACCTGTTCATCGACCAGGAGCTTTTCGAACTGGAGATGGAACGCCTTTACGCCAACACCTGGGCCTACGTCGGCCACGACAGCCAGGTGCCCAATCCGGGCGACTACGTCACCACCACGGTCGGCAACCAGCCGGTGGTGATGGTGCGCCACAGCGACCGCTCGGTGCGGGTGCTGCACAACCGCTGTCCGCACAAGGGCACCATGGTGGCGGGCGATGCCTGCGGCAATACCGGCAAGTTCTTCCGCTGCCCTTACCACGCCTGGACCTTCAAGACCGACGGCAGCCTGCTGTCCATTCCGCTGAAGAAGGGCTATGAGAACACCGGCCTGGAAAACTGCGAAGCCAGCCAGGGCATGGCCGCCGTGAAGGACGTGAAGAACCATCGCGGCTTCGTATTCTGCCGCCTGAACCCGGAAGGCCAGTCCTTCGAGGACTTCTTCGGCGAATCGCTGTCCACCCTGGACAATATGGTGGACCGCTCGCCCGAAGGCCGGCTGGAAGTCGCCGGCGGCGTGCTGCGCTATATGCACCGCTGCAACTGGAAGATGCTGGTCGACAACCAGACCGACACCTGTCATCCGATGGTGGCGCATGAATCTTCCGCAGGCACAGCCGTCAAGGTCTGGGAACAGGCGCCGGAAGGCACGCCCAAGCCCATGGCGGTGGAACTGTTCGCGCCCTTCATCTCGCCCTACGAGTTCTTCGAGAACATGGGCATACGCGTGTGGGAAAACGGCCACGGCCATACCGGCGTGGCGGATTCCATCCATGCCTCGTACTCGGGCGTGCCGGGCTACTGGGACTCCATGGTCGCCGCCTACGGCGAGGAGCGCGCCAAGCAGATCCTGGGCGACGTGCGCCACAACACCGTGTACTTCCCCAACATCATGGTCAAGGGTCCGATCCAGACGCTGCGCATCTTCAAGCCGATCGCCGCCGACCGCACCCTGGTGGAGTCCTGGACCTTCCGCCTGGTGGGCGCGCCCGACCTGCTGCTGGAACGCACGCTCATGTACAACCGCCTCATCAACGCCCCGACTTCAGTGGTCGGGCACGACGACCTGGAAATGTACGAGCGCGCGCAGGACGGCCTGCAATCGCGCGCGCGGGATTGGGTCAACGTGGGCCGGCTGTACTCGCCCGATGAAGTCGGCCAGAAAAACGTCGCCACCAATGGCACCAATGAATGGCAGATGCGCAACCAGTACCGCGCATGGGGCCGCTACATGACCGGACCGGAGTCGGTATGAGCGCAAGCGACCGCGAGTTGATCGATTTTGTCTACGCCGAAGCGCGCATGCTGGACGAGCTGCGCTTCGAAGACTGGCTGAACCTGTACACCGAAGACGGCTATTACTGGATGCCGCTGGCCCATGGCCAGACCGACCCGAAGCTGCACGCCTCGCTGATGTACGAAGACAAGCTGCTGCTGCGCGTGCGCGTGGAGCGCCTGGCCGGCCAGCGCACTTTCTCGCAGCAGCCCAAGAGCCGCTGCCATCACCTGCTGCAGGCGCCCATGGTGGAGCATGGCCATCCCGATGCCGCGCCCGCCGAAGGCCGCCACGTGGTGCGCACCGCCTTCCATTACGTCGAAACGCGGCACGACACGCAGACGCTGTACGCGGGCTGGGCCACCCACCATCTGGTGGAACAGGATGGCGCCTTGCGCATCCGCCTGAAGCGCGTCGACCTCGTCAACTGCGATTCGGCCTTCGGCAATATCCAATTGTTCATGTAGGAGCGGCTTGTGAGCACCACGGTCCATCAGGCATTCCGCGACACCGCGGCCCGTTACGGCGCCCAGCCCTTTCTGTGCATTCTGCCGGAAACGGCGCAGGCCTACGGCATCGCCGCCGGCGAGCTGGCCTATGCCCAGGCCGCCGAGTCCATCGAAACCCTGCGCGCGGCCTATGCCCGCGCCGGCTACGGCCACGGCCACCGCGCCGGCCTGCTGCTGGAGAACCGCCCCGCCTTCTTCCTGCACTGGTTCGCGCTGAACGCGCTGGGCGTGTCGGTGGTGCCCATCAATCCCGATCTG
>LNAP01002145.1_pt1 | contig 20047 bp, 22 predicted proteins | sample 602601 | NCBI WGS metagenome assembly LNAP01 (sample SAMN02440304, study PRJNA202911) | soil metagenome | biome: Subtropical and temperate rainforests or woodlands; isolation source: soil samples (1 kg each in a 20% v/v slurry with milli Q water) were... ...
GTGCGCAGCCGACGGCAGCGCGCCAGCATGCCGGCGGCCAGCATCAGGGCCGCAGGGTCGAGCCGTCGTCCGACCGTCGCCCACGCAAGGACGGTTCCGCCAAACGCGGGCCGGCCCCGGTTGCCGCTCCGCAGGCACCGAAGAAGCACGGCGGTCGCAAACCGAAACCGAAAGGCAAGCCATGAGCGAGAGCTGGATCGTCGGGATCAACCCGGTCGAAGGTGCGTTGAGCAACGATGCCGAGCGCGTGCGCGAAGTGCTGGTCGAGAACGGCCAGCGCAATGCCCGCGTGCTGGATCTGGCCGAGCGCGCGAAGAAGCTGAATATTCCGGTGCAGCATCGCCCGCGCGACGAGCTGGACAAGCTGGCCGGCGAGGCGCGCCATCAGGGCGTGATGGCGCGTTACGAGGCGGCACCGGCGGCGCATGAGAGCGACCTGGCCGCTCTGCTGGAGCGCGACGGCAGCGACACCCTGGTGCTGGTGCTCGACGGCGTCACCGATCCGCACAATCTTGGTGCCTGCCTGCGCAGCGCGGCGGCGGCGAAAGTCACCGCAGTGATCGTGCCGAAGGACCGCGCGGTGGGGCTGACCCCGGTGGTGCGCCGCGCCTCGGCCGGCGGCGCTGACCGGGTGCCGTTGATCGCGGTGACCAACCTGGCGCGCACGCTGCGCGAGCTGAAGGATGCCGGCGTGTGGATCACCGGCCTGGCCGGCGATACCGACACCACCGTCTACGGCGTCGACTTCAGGGGGCCGGTGGCGCTGGTATTGGGCAGCGAAGGCGAGGGCATCCGCCGGCTCACCCGCGAGCTGTGCGATTTCGTGGCGAAGATCCCGATGCCTGGCACGATGGAAAGCCTCAACGTCTCCGTCGCCACTGGCGTGGTGCTGTTCGAGGCGCTGCGCCAGCGGAGCGCGAAACGATGAGCTTCTTCTGGTACGACTGGGCCGGTTACCTCGGCGTGGCGCTGGTGCTGCTGGCGTTTTTCCTGCTGCAGGAGCGCAAGCTGCAAGGCAGCGGGCTGGTCTACCAGCTGATGAACATCCTGGGTGCGATCGGCGTGATGCTGTCGCTGGCTTTCGGCAGCTTCAACCTGGCCGCGTTCATCATGCAGGTGGCCTGGTTGCTGATCGGCAGCTATGGCATCGTGCGCGGCATCAAGCGGCGCCGCGAGGCGCGCGAGCAGCCGTAACGCGGCTTGCACGGCGCGGGGACGACCCACGCGCACTTTCCCATCGCGGGGACGGCCCTGCAGCAAACCGAGGAACGTCATCATGGCGTGGATCTATCTGCTGCTGGCTGGCCTGTTCGAAATCGTGTGGGCCATCGGCCTCAAGTACACCGACGGCTTCAGCCGACTCTGGCCGAGCGTCGGCACGCTGGCGGCGATGGCGGTGAGCATCGTGCTGCTGGCGATGGCGGTGAAAACGCTGCCGATCGGCACCGCGTATGCGATCTGGACCGGCATCGGTGCGGTCGGTGCGGTGGCGCTCGGCATCGTGCTGTTCGGCGATCCGGCCACGTGGCTGCGGCTGCTGTGCGTTGCGCTTATCCTGACAGGCATCGTCGGCCTCAAGCTCACCGCCGCCCCGTAGGAGCGCACCCTGTGCGCGATGCCCTCACACGTAGCGTGGCGAAGAGCATCGCGCACAGGGTGCGCTCCTACGGGGCAGGCGAGGGTCATTCGCCGAGCTTGGTGGTTTCCGGGCTCGAGGTGAGGTCGCGCTTGTTGCGCTGCTTGTCCAGTGGCTCGCCGGTGACCTGGAACCACACGTTCTCGGCGATGTTGGTGGCGTGGTCGCCGATGCGTTCGATGTTCTTGGCCATGAACAGCAGGTGGGTGCACGGGGTGATGTTGCGCGGGTCTTCCATCATGTAGGTGAGCAGCTGGCGGAAGTAGCCGGTATAGGCCTCGTCCAGCACCACGTCGTCCTTCCACACCTGGTAGGCACGCTCGGCATCGCGGTCGCGGTAGGCTGCCAGCACTTCGCGTACTTCGCCTGCGGCGAGCGTGGCCAGCTGGTGCAGGCCGCCGACCGGCGCCACCGGTGCCACCATCGACAGCGGGATCGAACGCTTCGCCACGTTGGCGGCGTAGTCGCCGATGCGTTCGATGTCCGAGGCGATCCGCAGCGCGGCGTACACGTTGCGCAGGTCGCCGGCCATCGGCGCACGCAGCGCCAGCAAGCGCACCACGTCGTGGCCGATTTCCTGCTCCAGCTGGTCGATCGCGTCGTCGTTGCCGACCACGCGCTGGGCGGCGCGCTCGTCGCGGCGTTCGAGCACGTCGATGGCGGCTTCCAGCTGGGTCACCGACAGCTCGCCCATGCGCACGATCTCGCCGGTGAGCCGGGTCAGTTCGCTGTCGTAACTCTTGATGATGTGGTCGGTGCCGGTGTTCATGTGCTGCCTCATGTCTTGTTCCCTTCTCCCCGCGGGAGAAGGTGCCCCGAAGGGGCGGATGAGGGTGCGGGCGGAGCGAAGCGTCGAGGCTTCGCCCGTACCCTCACCCCGGCCCCTCTCACCCGCAAGGGGACTCCCTTCGGTCGCCGACGGAAGAGGGAGTATTAGTTAACCAAACCTTCCGGTGATGTAATCCTCGGTCTGCTTCTTGCCCGGCTTGGTGAATATCTTCTCGGTCTGGTCGAACTCGATCAGCTCGCCCAGGTACATGAAGGCGGTGAGGTCGGAGACGCGCGCCGCCTGCTGCATGTTGTGGGTAACGATGACGATGGTGAACTGGTTTTTCAACTCTTCTACCAATTGCTCGATGCGGCCGGTGGCGATCGGGTCGAGTGCCGAGGTCGGTTCATCCAGCAACAGCACGTCGGGCTTCAGCGCGATCGCGCGGGCGATGCACAGGCGCTGCTGCTGGCCACCGGAGAGGCCGAGCGCGTTCTGCTTGAGCTTGTCCTTCACCTCGTCCCACAGCGCGGCGCTGCGCAGGGCCTGTTCCACGCGGCCTTCCATGTCCGCCTTCGACAGTTTCTCGTGGTGGCGGATGCCGTAGGCGACGTTCTCGAAGATCGTCATCGGGAACGGCACCGGCTTCTGGAACACCATGCCGACCTTGCTGCGCAGACGGTTCATCGAATAGCCGGGGTCGAGGATGTTCTCGCCGTCCAGTTCGATCGAGCCCTTCGCTTCGAGTTTCGGGTAGATCGCGTAGATGCGGTTGAAGATGCGCAGCAGGGTCGACTTGCCGCAGCCGGACGGGCCGATGATCGCGGTGACCTGCTTCTCCGGGATATCCATGCTGATGCCTTTCAGCGCCTGGAAGCCGTTGTAGTAGAAGTGCAGGTCGCGCACGACGAGCTTGGTGGCGGCAGCCGCCGCTGCCGCCACCGGTGCCGGGTTCGTGGCGAGGGCGGAATCAGTCATGGGACACCTTGGTGCGGGAAAGGATCAGGCGGGAGGCCAGGCTCAGCAGCAGCACGAACATGGTGATCACGAACGCGCCGGCCCAGGCCAGGGCATGCATCGCGTCGCCCGGATCGTTGGCGTACTGGTAGATGATCTGCGGCAGGCTGGACATCTTGTCCATCGGGTTGATCGCCATGTAGTTGTTGCCGAACGCGGTGAACAGCAGCGGTGCGGTCTCGCCGCTGATCCGCGCCAGCGCCAGCAGCACGCCGGTGATGATGCCCGAGCGCGCGGCGCGGATCAGGATCTGCAGGGTCAGCTTCCACTGCGGCACGCCGAGCGACAGCGCCGCCTCGCGCAGCGTGGATGGCACCAGCCGCAGCATCTCGTCGGTGGTGCGCACGATCACCGGCAGGGCGATCAGAGCCAGCGCCACGCCGCCGGCGAGGCCGGAGAACGTGGTGGAACCGTGGGTGAGCGCGGTGCTCGGCAGCACGATGATGGTGTAGACGAACAGGCCCATCACGATCGACGGCGCCGACAGCAGGATGTCGTTGAGGAAACGGATCGATTCGCCCAGCCGGGTGCGGTTCGCGTATTCGGCCAGCCAGGTGCCGGCGAGCACGCCGATCGGCGTGGCGATGCCGATGCCGATGAAGTTGATCACCAGGCTGCCGACCATGGAGTTGAGCAGGCCGCCGTCCTCGCCATAGGCGGTGACCTTGGTGAACAGCTTCAGGTCCAGCGCACTGATGCCCTGGCGCAGGGTTTCCCACAGGATCCAGGCCAGGAACGCCAGGCCAATCAGGGTGGCCAGCGTGCTCAGCACCATCGCCAGCGCGTTGGTGATGCGGCGGCGCAGATAGGGCGAATTCATCAGCGGCCCTCCTTGCTGGCCAGCCGGCGCAACATCAATCGCGCGATCAGCAACACGATGAAGGTGACCACGAACAGCAGGAAGGCCAGCGCCATCAGCGCGGATTTCTGCAGGCCGGCCGCCTCGCTGAACTGGTTCGCGATGGTCGAGGCGATCGAGGTGCCGGGATCGAGCAGCGAGGCCGACAGATGCATGGCGTTACCGAGCACGAAGGTCACCGCCATGGTCTCGCCCAGCGCGCGGCCGAGGCCGAGGAAGATGCCGCCGATCACCGCCGAGCGGGTGTACGGCAGCACGATGTCCCACGACACCTCCCAGGTGCTGGAGCCCAGCGCATAGGCCGACTCCTTCAGCCGGGTCGGCACGGTCTGAAACACCTCGCGCATCACCGAGGAGATGAACGGGATCACCATGATCGCCAGCACGATGCCGGCGACCAGGATGCTGGCGCCGAACGGATAGTCGCTGCCGAACAGCTTGCCCACGAACGGCACGTGTTCGGCCACCCACGACAGCTTGCCGTCGTCGGGTTTGTTGCCGAGGTTGCTGGTCAGCCACGGCTTGATGTGATCGGCAAAGAACGGGGCGAAGATGAACAACCCCCACATGCCGTAGATGATCGAGGGGATGCCGGCCAGCAGTTCGATCGCCGAGGCGACCGGCGTGCGCAGCCAGGCGGGTGCCACTTCAGAAAGGTAGACCGCGATGCCGAAGCTGATCGGTACCGCAATCAGCAGCGCGATGAACGAAGTGATCACCGTGCCGTAGACCGGCACCAGGGCGCCATAGACATCGTTGCCCGGGTCCCACTCCGAGCTGACCAGGAAGTGCCAGCCAAACGTGCCGAAGGCATCGCGGCCGCCCCACAGCGTGGCGCCGGCAGCACCGAGCAGGGACGCCAGCACGATCAGCGCGCAGCCCTTCAACAGCCAGCGGAACAGCCGCTCGTGGCGGGCATCGCGACGGCTGCGCTGTTCCAGGATGTCGATGGTCGAGATGGCCGTTTCGGTCGCTGGCATGAGGATCCAGTGGTGCGGGATGGAAACTCGAAATCCCCCGCCGACGGGATCGGCGGGGGATTTCCTTCTACTGCATCAATGCTTGAATTCGGACGCCCAGTACGCCTCGATCTGGCTGACCAGCGACGCCGGCAGCGGCACGTAGTCCAGCTCGCTGGCGGCCTGCTGGCCATGTTCCAGGGCGGTCTTGAAGAAGTCGAACGCCACCTTGCTGTTGGTCGCATTCTTCGGCGTCTTGTACATGATCATCCAGACCGTGGCGGTGATCGGCCACGCCTGGTCGCCCGGGGCGTTGGTCATGATCAGGTTGAAGTCCTTGGCGCTGGCCCAGTCGGCCGTCGCGGCGGCGGCGGCGAAGCTGGCGGCGGTCGGCGAGACGATGTTGCCGGTGGAGTTCTTCAGGTCGACCCAGCTGATCTTGTTCTTCACCGCGTAGGCGTATTCGACGTAGCCGATCGAGCCCTTGATCTGGCGCACGTACTGCGACACGCCCTCGTTGCCCTTGCCGCCCACGCCGGTCGGCCATTCCACGGCGGTGCCGAACTTCACCTTGCTGGCCCATTCCGGGCTGACCTTGGACAGGTAGTTGGTGAAGTTGAACGAGGTGCCCGAACCGTCCGAGCGATGCACCACGGTGATCTTGCCGGCGGGCAGGGACAGGCCGGCATTCAGCGCGGCGATCTTCGGGTCGTTCCAGTTGGTGATCTTGCCCAGGAAGATGTCGGCGAGGGTGGTGCCGTCCAGCTTGATCTGGCCCGGCGTCACCCCGGAGATATTGACCACCGGAACGATGCCGCCGACCACCAGCGGAAACTGGCCGAGGCCGAACTTCTGCAGGTCCTCGGTCTTCATCGGTGCGTCGGAGGCGCCGAAGTCGATGGTGCCTTCCTTGATCTGCGCGATACCCGCGCCGGAACCGACCGACTGATAGTTGAGGTGGTGGCCGGTCTTCTCCGCGTACGCGGCCGACCACTTGGACATGACCGGGTAGACGAAGCTGGAGCCGGCGCCGGTGATGTCGGTGGCGTGCGCGGCCACACCGAAGGTCGAGGCCACGGCAAGCGTGGCGACGGCGGCGAAGCGAAGCGGGAATTTGTTGATGGTCAACACGGTAGCTCCTTGGAGGGAAGTCGGATGCGACCCCGCCATTTCAGGCTTTTCGTGTTGCCATTGGATGAAATGAATGTTTCAGCCGTATGACAGGCTGTCACATGGCCGCTTCGTGGTAGGGCGGGCATTGCCCGCCGCTTTGCCGCTCCTGGGGTCAAACGCCGGCGGGCAGTGCCCGCCCTACGGCACAGGATCAGGCTGCGTCGAGGCCGCCGTGGACCTGCTCGAACAGCTCCAGCTGACGCCAGCGGTTGATCACGCTGCAGAACAGTTCGGCGGTGCGCTCGGCGTCATACACCGCCGAATGCGCCTCGCGGCTGTCGAACGCATGGCCGGCGGCCAGCACCGCCTTGCTCAGCACAGTCTGGCCGTAGGCGAGGCCGCCAAGGCTTACCGTATCGAAACAGCTGAACGGGTGGAACGGATTGCGCTTGTGGCCGCAGCGGCGCACCGCCTGGTTCAGGAAGCCCAGATCGAACGCGGCGTTGTGACCGACCAGGATCGCCCGCTGGCAGCCGGCCTCGCGCACTGCCTCGCGCACCGCCTGGAAGATATGGTCCAGCGCCTGCCGCTCGGCCAGTGCGCCGCGCAGCGGGTTGGTCGGATCGATGCCGGTGATCTCCAGCGAACGCGGGTCCAGGTTCGCACCGGGGAACGGTTCCACGTGCGTGGACACGGTGGGCTGCAACTGCAGGTAGCCGCCTTCGTCCATCACCAGCGGTACTGCGGCGATTTCCAGCAGGGCGTCATGTTCGGCATCGAAGCCGCCGGTTTCCACGTCGACCACCACGGGCAGGAAGCCGCGGAACCGCTCGGCCATGCGCGGCGCGGCGCTGTTGCTGAGAATATCCATCGGCGAAGCATATCAGCCGCTCCGCACGGCGTGAGATGCGACACTGGTTCTGCGGCTACACGGCGCTGTCTTGAATATGTCATCAAAGCTGCACCCAACCGTAAAAATCCCCCGGCAGAATTGTTAACCAATCGCTAGCCGGCCATCGGATCGACGGGGCGATCGAGATGCTTTCCACCCACTTGCGGAGAATCACATGCGTTCCAAATTGATTGCGGTGGCGATTGCCGCCGGCCTTGGCCTGACCAGTTTCGCCGCCGCCGCGGCACCGGCGCAGACCCGGGCGGCTGCCGCCAGCAGCGGCGAAGTCGAGCAGCTGAAGGCGCAACTGGCCGCGCTGCAGGCCAAGGTGGAGGAACTGGAACAGCGCACCGATGCGCAGTCCGACATCAACGTCAGCACCGGCCAGGCGGTGGAGAAGGCCACCAACGTGACCACCTCCAGCGACAAGAAGCTCGCCGCGCTGGAGAAGGCGATCAACAACACCACGCTGTCGGGCAAGATGTTCTTCGACTTCACCAGCATCGACGACAAGAACAGCGACAAGGGCAAGAGCGACAAGTCCGGCATCGGCCTGGACGTGAAGCGCTTCTACCTCGGCGTCGACCACAAGTTCAACGACATCTGGTCGGCCAACCTCACCACCGACTTCAACTACGCCAGCAGCGACGGCCAGACCAGCGTGTTCGTCAAGAAGGCCTACGTGCAGGGCAAGTTCGACGATGCCGCGGTGTTCCGCATCGGTTCGTCCGACATGCCGTGGATTCCGTTCGCCGAGAAGTACTACGGCTTCCGCTACGTCGAGAACACCATCACCGACCGCCTGAAGTACGGCAATTCGGCTGACTGGGGCCTGCACCTGGCCGGCGATATCGGCGCCAGCAAGTCGCTCAACTATGCGGTGTCGGTGGTCAACGGCAACGGCTACAAGAACCCGGGCCGCAGCAAGGGCGTGGACTTCGAGGGCCGCGTGGGCTTCGTGCCGTTCGAGAACATGGTGGTGGCGGTTGGCGGCTACAGCGGCCATCGCGGTCAGGAGACCGAAAACATCGGCGCGGCGCACACCGCCGAGCGCGGCGACTTCATGCTGGCCTACGCCAGCAAGGCCTTCCGCCTCGGTGCCGAGTACTTCACCGCGAAGAACTGGAACAACGTGCTCAGCCCGCTCGCCGACAAGGCCGACGGCTATTCGCTGTGGGGCAGCGTGGCGGTGGCCGACAACGTGAACCTGTTCGCCCGCTACGACAGCGCCAAGCTCAGCAAGAGCCTGGATCGCGAGGCCAAGGATAGCTATTACAACGCCGGCGTCGAGTACCAGGTGACGAAGGGCTTCAAGCTGGCCGGCGTGTGGAAGCACGGCAAGGTCGACAAGTCGGTCGCCACCCCGGTGCCGCCGCACGTGCAGAACACCAAGACCAACGAGATCGGCGTGTTCGGCGAAGTGTCATTCTGATGCAATGCGCCGGCGGCATGCTGCCGGCGCGGAATGAATGACGGACGGTCTATCGCAACGGAGTTCCACCCATGGACGGAAAACGGCGGGCATCAGCCCGCCGTTTGCTTTTTCGCCGTCGGGCAAGTCGCGCCGTCAGCGATTGTCCAGCGTGGCTCCGGTCAGCAGGCCGCGGGCCAGCATGCTGCACTGGCGCCGGTACAGCAGCAGCTGCCACTGGCGTCCGCCGAGCTGTCGCCACAGCACCGCCGAGCGCACCGCGGCGAGCAGGTTCGTGCGCACCTTTTCCACCACGGTGGTCTGCTGCAATTGTTGCGGGTTGCCGCTGACCATCACGCGCGGCTTGAGGATCGACAAGGTGGACGCGTAGACCTCGGCCAGCCGGCTGCTGACCTGGCTGGAATCCTGGCCGAAATGCTCGACCTGCCGCTGCGCGGCAACGATGCCCTGCTGCAGTTTCTCAAGCAGATCCGCGCGTGCCGACAGGCTGCGCTCCAGCCGCATCACGGTCACCGTCATGCGCGTCACCGACATGTCGGGGGTGCTTTCGTCCAGCTGTCCGATCAGGGTGCGCAGGCCGAGTCGCACGTTCGAGATGTTGCCGTACACGCCGACCACCGAAGGCGCATCGATGCGGAACACGCTGGCCACGCTGGCTTCCATCGCGGCCTCGTCGCAGCGCCCTTCGTTGGCCAGCTGCTGCGCCAGCGCACAAGCCTGGAACAGGCCGGCGAGGGCGAGCACGCGTTCTTCGGTCATGGAAAAAGTTTCAAACACGGGATGCCGATTCTCTTGCTGGGGATGTGGGTGATGGAGTGCATGCCGGCAGCAGGCCACCGTAAGGTGCATCGGTGGCGGCGATCACCGCGCCGCCGAGGCAGACTTCGCCATCGTAGAGGACCACCGACTGTCCGGGGGTAACCGCACGTTGGGGTTCGTCGAAGCGTACCTCAAGGCCGCTGTCGGTCACGCTGACCACGCAGGCCTGGTCGGCCTGGCGGTAACGGGTGCGCGCGGTGCAGCGGAACTGCACGGCAGGTGCGGCGCCATCGACCCAGGTGGGTGTCTCCGACTGCAGCCGCTGCGAGTACAGCCAGCGGTTCTCGCCGCCCTGGGCGACGTACAGCACGTTCGCCGCCACGTCCTTGCCGACCACGTACCAGGCCTCGCCGCTGGCGCCGTGGCGACCGCCGATACCCAGTCCGTTGCGCTGGCCCAGGGTGTAGTACATCACGCCCTGGTGCTCGCCGATCAGTTCGCCGTCCGGCGTGCGCATCTTGCCGGGACGGGCCGGGATGTATTGCGACAGGAAGCCGCGGAAATCGCGTTCGCCGATGAAGCAGATACCGGTGGAATCCTTCTTCGCATGGGTCGGCAGGGCCGCCGCGCGGGCCATCTCGCGCACGCGCGGCTTCTCGATCCCGCCCAGCGGAAACAGCGTGTCGGCCAGTTGCTGCTGGCCCAGCGCATGCAGGAAGTAGCTCTGATCCTTGGCCTCGTCCATCGCGCGCAGCAGCCGATAGCGGCCATCCTTGCAGTCGACGCGGGCATAGTGACCGGTGGCGATCTTGTCGGCACCCAGGGCATGGGCCTCGTCGAGGAAGGTCTTGAACTTGATCTCGCGATTGCACAGCACGTCGGGGTTCGGCGTGCGCCCGGCACGGTATTCGGCGAGGAAATGCTCGAACACGCCGTCCCAGTATTCAGCGGCGAAGTTGCGCGCGTGGAACGGGATGCCGAGCCGGCCGCACACGGCCACGGCGTCCTTGCGGTCGGCGTCGGTGGTGCAGGGACCGCTGCGGTCGTCCTCTTCCCAGTTCTGCATGAACAGGCCTTCGACCTCGTGGCCGGCCTGTTGCAGCAGCAGCGCGGCGACCGAGGAGTCGACGCCACCGGAGATGCCCAGCATCACCTTCACGATGCGTCGCCTTCGGGCAGGCGACTAAGAGCCTGTCCATGATCCGCAGGTACCCCGCGCCGGGAGCTGTTTGTGCGCAGGCCAAGGAAGAACGAAGGAGTGGACGTCCGTCCAAGACGGAGTGATGACGCCGGCATGCGGGCAAACAGATCCGGCGCGGGGTACCTGCGGATCATGGACAGGCTCTCAGGGTATCCAGCGGCAGCCGCTGGCCGCCCAGCCACAGGTCGATGCTTTGCAGGATCATCGGGCTGCGCAGGCGATCGCCCAGCGCGGCGATCTCGGTGCGGGTCAGCCACAAGGCGCGGCGGATGTCGGTGTCCAGCGGCCGGTCCGGATCGTGGCTGAGCGCACGGGCGGCGAAGCTGAAGCGGACCACGGCGTCGCCGTGCTCGGTGCTGCGCCATTGGTGCACGCCGATCAGGTGCTGCAGCTCCACCGTCCAGCCGGTTTCCTCCAGCGTTTCGCGCAAGGCAGCCGCGGCGAGGCTTTCGCCGTCGTCCAGGTGGCCGGCCGGCTGGTTGTAGGCAAGCCGGCCGTTGACCTCTTCTTCCACCATCAAATACCGCTCGCCGTCGGCCACCACGCAGGCGACGGTGACGCGCGGGCGCCAGATCTCGGCGGGAGTGGTGGAATCGGCCATGGTGCGGTGGGCGGGGGCTGGAAAAGCAGCCATTGTGCCATCACCTCCCTTGTCACACCGTTGCGGGAGTGGAAGCGGCACCGCGGCGTATACTTCGTATCAGAGATCACACCCCAAGAAACCATGGCCCACGAACCCGAACATGAGCAAGACAGCGGCCGCGGCTTGGCGCTGGAAACTGCGAAACCGGAGGTGGCGCGTCCGCCGCTGTTCCAGGTGCTGCTGCTGAACGACGACTTTACCCCGATGGATTTCGTGGTCGAGGTGCTGCGCAGTTTCTTCAATCTCGACCAGGAGCAGGCGGTGCAGGTGATGTTGCACGTACACACCCGTGGACGGGGCGTCTGCGGCGTGTTTACCCGCGAAGTGGCCGAAACCAAGGTAACCCACGTCAACGAATATTCACGCTCCCATCAGCACCCGTTGTTGTGCACTATGGAAAAGCTCTGAGCGACCCCATTTCGTGCTCATCGCGGCGTTGAAGGCCGCTCAACTTTTCAAGCGGAGACGATCCGAATGTTCAGCAAGGATCTGGAAGTCACCATCGGCCATTGCTACAAGCAGGCCCGCGAACAGCGCCATGAATTCATGACGGTGGAGCACCTGCTGCTGGCGCTCACCGAGAACCAGTCGGCGCTCGGCGCCCTGCGTGCCTGCGGCGTGGATCTGCCGCGGTTGTCGGCCGACCTGGAACGCATCATCAACGAGACCGTGCCGGTGCTGCCGCCCGGCGACGAGCGCGATACGCAACCCACGCTGGGCTTCCAGCGCGTGCTGCAGCGCGCGGTGTATCACGTGCAATCCTCCGGCCGGAAGGAGGTCACCGGCGCGAACGTGCTGGTGGCGATCTTCGGCGAGAAGGATTCGCACGCGGTGTATTTCATGCACCAGCAGGAAATCACCCGGCTCGACGTGGTCAATTACATTTCGCACGGCATCGCCAAGATCGGCGATGAGCCCGCCGCGGGCGTGTCCGGCGGCGAGCGCGAGGGCGAGGAGGGCGGCGAGCCGAAGGGCAACCCGTTGCACGAGTTCGCCAGCAACCTCAACGAGCTGGCGCTGGAAGGCAAGATCGACCCGCTGATCGGCCGCGCCGACGAGATCGAGCGCACGATCCAGGTGTTGTGCCGCAGGCGCAAGAACAACCCGCTGTACGTGGGCGAGGCCGGCGTGGGCAAGACCGCGCTCGCCGAAGGCCTGGCCAAACGCATCGTCGATGGCGAGGTGCCCGAGGTGCTGGAGGACGCCACGATCTGGTCGCTCGACCTGGGCGCGCTGGTGGCCGGCACCAAGTACCGCGGCGACTTCGAGAAGCGCCTGAAGGGCGTGATCGCGCAGCTGAAGAAGCAGCCGGGCGCGATCCTGTTCATCGACGAGATCCACACCATCATCGGCGCCGGCTCGGCCTCGGGCGGCACCATGGATGCCTCGAACCTGATCAAGCCGATGCTCGCTTCCGGCGAGCTGCGCTGCATCGGCTCGACCACGTTCCAGGAATACCGCGGCGTGTTCGAGAAGGACCGCGCGCTGGCCCGCCGTTTCCAGAAGATCGACGTGGTCGAGCCGACCGTGGCCGACAGCATCGAGATCCTCAAGGGCCTGCGCTCGCGCTTCGAGGAACACCACCATGTGGCATATACCAACGAGGCGCTGAAGGCGGCTGTGGACCTGTCGGTGAAACACATTCCCGACCGGCTGCTGCCGGACAAGGCGATCGACGTGATCGACGAGGCGGGTGCGCGCCAGCGGCTGCTGCCGCTGGATCAGCGCACCGGCAAGGTCGACGTGAGCGAGGTCGAGTACATCGTGGCCAAGATGGCGCGGATCCCGGCCAAGCAGGTGTCGGCGTCGGATCGCGATGTGCTGCGCAACCTCGAGCGCAACCTGAAGATGGTGGTGTTCGGCCAGGACCCGGCGATCGAGGCACTGGCCGCATCGATCAAGATGGCCCGCTCGGGCCTGGCCGATCCGTCCAAGCCGATCGGCTGCTTCCTGCTGGCCGGCCCCACCGGCGTGGGCAAGACCGAGGTGACCAAGCAGCTGGCGATGCAGCTCGGCATCGAGATGATCCGTTTCGACATGTCCGAGTACATGGAAGGGCATTCGGTGTCGCGGCTGGTCGGCGCGCCCCCGGGCTACGTCGGTTTCGACCAGGGTGGTTTGCTGACCGAGGCGGTGACCAAGCATCCGCACGCGGTGCTGCTGCTGGACGAGATCGAGAAGGCGCACCCGGACGTGTTCAACATCCTGCTGCAGGTGATGGACCGCGGCGTGCTGACCGACACCAACGGGCGTGAGGCGAACTTCAAGAACGTGGTGGTGGTGATGACCACCAACGCGGGCGCGGCGATCGCCGCACGGCGCAGCATGGGCTTCGTCGAGCAGAAGCACGAGTCGGACGCGATGGAAGTGATCCGCCGTATCTTCACGCCGGAGTTCCGCAACCGGCTGGACGCGGTCATCCAGTTCGCCGCGCTCGACTTCGAGCACATCCTGCGCGTGGTCGACAAGTTCCTGATCGAGCTGGAAAGCCAGCTGACCGAGAAGCGGGTGAGCCTGGACGTGGATGCCGACGCCCGCCGCTGGCTGGCCGAGCACGGCTTCGACCCGCAGATGGGCGCACGGCCGATGGCGCGGGTGATCCAGGAGAAGGTGAAGCGCGCGCTGGCCGACGAGCTGCTGTTCGGCAAGCTGGCCGAGGGTGGCGTGGTCCACCTGAGCGTGGTGGATGGCGAGTTGAAGGTCGACTGCAAGGCGGCCGAGAAGCTGCCGGCCGTGGTCGAATAAGCCGAACGCCGGGCAAAGCAAAGGCGGCGCATTGCGCCGCCTTTGTCATGTCTGGCACCACCATCCCGTGTGTGGAGTACTGCGCGCAGGCGCGACAGCCCCCGCCGCCGCTCTTACTTCATGCGGTACGTGATGCGTCCCTTGCTCAGGTCGTACGGGGTCATTTCGATCTTGACCTTGTCGCCGGTAAGGATGCGGATGTAGTGCTTGCGCATGCGGCCGGAGATGTGGGCGATGATCACGTGCCCGTTCTCCAGTTGCACACGAAACATGGTGTTCGGCAAGGTCTCCTGGACCGTGCCTTCCATTTCGATGACGTCGTCTTTGGCCATGTGTTCCGGGGTTCACGCGCAGCCGTCATGGCTGCGTAAGCCGACGATTATGCCACGGATGAGTGTTTGGTTAAAGAATCATCAACGCGGGCCCGACCAGCCTGCGGTCAGGCGAAATGCTCGTCCAGCTTGCGCCGGATTTCCTGCTCGATCATGCCTTTCAGTGGCGTCAGCATCAGACCCAGTTCGGCCTTGACCTGGATCGCGTCGGTGCCGACGGCAATCGAGCCGCTGACGCCGGGACGGGAAAACAGCAAGGTATCGTCCTGCCAGCGCCCGTCCATGCCGAATTTCTCGTGCATGCGCGCTGCCACCTGGTCGACCACGGCGCGGGCTTCGGCGATCGACAACTGGTGTGGGCGGCGGATATCGATCTTGGGCATGGCAGGTTCCGGGCTGAAAGCCTCATCTTAATGCCATGTGGCTGCATGCTAGAGTTTCGCGGTCCATCGACCGGTTCATTCATGCGTATCGAATTTCCCAATGCGGCCCGTGAGGATTTCCATTGGGCGCAGGCGCAGTTGCGTATCGGCAGCGCGCCCGACAACGACCTCGTGCTGGCCGCCAGCCAGGCGGCGCCACAGCATCTGCGGATCCAGCAGGATCGCCGCGGCTGGGTGCTGCAGGTGCTGCCGTCGGCCGACCGCATCCACGTCAACGCGCGGCCGGTGCGCGAACGCGCCTTGCTGCGTGCGGGCGATGTGGTCAGCGTGGGTGACTGTCGCCTGCTGCTGCGCGCCGACGGGGACCCGGCCCAACGCCCGCCGTTGAACGTACCCGAACAGGGTCGCTGCACGGTGGCCTTGCGCGCCGTGGCCGGCCCGTTGTCCGGGCGGGTGCTGCCGATGCAGGACAGCCTGGCCTTCGGGCCGCACGGCGATTGCCCGCTGGAACTGCCGCAGGGCGACATCGTGGCGCTGCGGATCTTCTGGGAAGGCGGCCAGCTGTGGCTGGAAACCACCCAGTCGTGCGAGCGCCACCCGCTGCGGGTCAACGGTGTGGCGGTGCAGAAACTGGCCTTGCAGCCCGGCGACCAGCTCGGCGTGGCGATGCATCGCTTCGTGGTCGACGGACCGGGAATGGAGCCGGAGCCGGAGATCGTGATGGCCGAACCGTTGCCGCAACAACTGCCGGAAGACACTGCCGGCCCGAGTGGCGAAGTGTGGTGGCTGATCGTCACTGCCGCCGTGCTGGCACTGGGCATCGCACTGGTGCTGCTGATCCGTTTCTGAGGGCACACGCTGAGGGCACGCGCTGAGGGTTGACCGCGCCATGCTGCGCCGCGCCATAATGCGCGGAATACCCTCGACAGGACGCAGGCGCACGTGAGCAGAGTCTGGAACTTCAGCGCCGGTCCGGCGGCGTTGCCGCAGGCGGTACTCGAACGCGCCCAGCGCGAGATGCTGGACTGGAACGGCAGCGGCGCTTCGGTGATGGAGCAGTCCCACCGCGGCAAACGCTTCATCGCGATGGCTGCCCAGGCCGAAGCCGACCTGCGCGAGTTGATGCAGATCCCGGCCGACTACGCCGTGCTGTTCCTGCAAGGTGGTGCCACCCAGCACTTCGCGCAGATCCCGATGAACCTGGCTGGCGAGGGCGACAGCGCCGACTACATCGTCAGCGGGCACTGGAGTGCGAAGGCGGCCAGCGAAGCCAGACCCTATGTGCGGGTGAACGTGGCGGCCAGCGGCGAAGCGGACGATTACCTGGAGCTGCCGCCGCGCGACAGCTGGCAGCTCGACCCGAACGCCGCCTACGTGCACTACACGCCGAACGAGACGATCCACGGCGTGGAGTTCCATGAGGTCCCCGAGGTCGGCGCGGTGCCGCTGGTGGCGGACATGTCCTCGAACATCCTGTCCGAGCCGCTGGACGTCAGCCGCTTCGGGCTGATCTACGCCGGCGCGCAGAAGAACATCGGTCCGTCCGGTCTGGTGCTGATGATCATCCGCCGCGACCTGCTGCAGCGGGCCGGCCGGCCGATGGCGCGGATCTTCCGCTACGCCGAGCACGCCGCCGCCGATTCGATGCTCAACACGCCGAACACCTGGGGCTGGTACGTGGCGGGGCTGACCTTCCAGTGGCTCAAGGCGCAGGGCGGTCTGGGCGTGATGGCCGAACGCAACCGGACCAAGGCCGAGTTGCTGTACCGGGCCATCGACGGCTCCGGCGGCTATTACCGCAACCCGATCGAGCTGTCCGCGCGCTCGCGCATGAACGTGCGCTTCACCCTGCACGACGCTGCGCTGGATGCCGCGTTCCTGCAGGAATCCGAAGCAGCCGGCCTGCTTGCGCTGAAGGGCCACAAGGCGCTCGGCGGCATGCGCGCCTCGCTGTACAACGCGGTGCCGCCGGAAGCCGTCGAGGCGCTGGTGGCGTTCATGCGGGATTTCGCGCAGCGGCGCGGCTGATCGGGCCATGGCGGAATTCTTCAGGCAGGATGCCGCTTCATCATTTGGACTTCTATCCATCCAGGCGGCTAACGCATGACCGACCCGAAAACCCCGTTGAGCGAGATGCGCGAACGCATCGACAGCATCGACCGGCAGATCCAGCAGCTGATTTCCGAGCGCGCGAACCATGCGCGGACGGTGGCGAAGGTGAAGGGGGAGGGGCTTTCCGCGATCGACTATTACCGTCCCGAACGCGAGGCCCACGTGCTGCGCATGGTGGTGGACCGCAACGAGGGTCCGCTGTCCGACGCCGAGATGGTGCGGCTGTTCCGCGAGATCATGTCGTCCTGCCTGGCCCAGGAGGATCCGTTGAAGATCGGCTTTCTGGGCCCGGAAGGTACCTTCAGCGAACAGGCCGTGCGCAAGCATTTCGGCCACGCCGCCTACGGCTTGCCGCTGGGCAGCATCGAGGAAGTGTTCCAGGAGGTCGCCGCCGGGCATGCCGACTTCGGCGTGGTGCCGGTGGAAAACTCCGGCCAGGGCATGATCCAGGTCACCCTGGACATGTTCCTCACTTCCGAAGCCACCATTTGCGGTGAGGTGGAGTTGCGCGTGCATCAGTGCCTGCACTCGCTGACCGGCCAGTTGGAGGATGTGCGCCGCGTCTACGCGCACGCGCAGTCGCTGCAGCAGTGCAAGACCTGGCTGCGCATCAACCTGCCCGACGTGGAGTGCATCGCGGTGGGCAGCAATGCCGAAGCCGCCCGACTGGCCCGGCACGCCGATGACGCGGCGGCGATCGCCGGCGAGACGGCGGGCAAGGTCTACGGCCTGAAGACCGTGGCCAGGGGCATCGAGGACCGCGCCGACAACACCACGCGCTTCCTGGTGATCGGCCGTTCGCTGTTCCCGCCCTCGGGCAACGACCGCACCTCGCTGCTGATCACCGTCAACGACAAGCCGGGCGCGCTGTACGACGTGCTCAGCCCGTTCGCGAAGCACGGCATCAGCCTGAACCGCATCGAGTCGCGGCCGGCGCATACCGGCAAGTGGCAGTACGCGTTCTTCATCGACGTCTCCGGCCATATCGACGGCGATGCGTTGCAGGCCGCGGTGCGTGATATCGGCGTATCGGCCGCCACCATCCGCGTGCTCGGTTCCTACCCGGTGGCCTTGCCTTGAGCGTTCGCCTGGACTGGAGCAGCCGACCGGGTCGGCCGTTGCATGGCAGCGTGCGCGTTCCCGGCGACAAGTCGGTTTCGCATCGCGCGCTGATGCTGGCCGCGATCGCCGAGGGAGAGTCGCGCATCCGCGGCTTCCTCGAAGGCGAAGACACCCGCGCCACTGCCGCCGTGCTGGCGCAGCTCGGCGTGCGCATCGACACACCGTCGGCGGGTGAGCGCGTGGTGCATGGCGTGGGCCTGCACGGTCTGCGCGGCGCATCGCGGGCGCTGGATTGCGGCAATGCCGGCACCGGCATGCGCCTGCTGACCGGCCTGCTGGCCGGGCAGGCGTTCGACAGCATCCTGGTTGGCGACGCCTCGCTGTCGAAACGGCCGATGCGCCGGGTGACCGATCCGCTGGCCCTGATGGGCGCGCGGATCGACACGCACGACGGCCTGCCGCCACTGCACGTGCACGGCGGCCAGCCGCTGCACGGCATCCGCTACGAACTGCCGGTGGCCAGCGCGCAGGTGAAGTCCGCGCTGCTGCTGGCCGGCCTGTACGCCGCCGGTGAAACCGAAGTCATCGAACCGCACCCGACCCGCGACTACACCGAGCGCATGCTGGCCGCGTTCGGCTGGCCGATCGCGTTCGCACCGGGCCGCGCGAAACTTGAAGGCGGCCATGCGCTGCATGCCACCGACGTCGAGGTGCCGGCCGATTTTTCCTCGGCGGCGTTCTTCCTGGTCGCCGCCAGCATCGTGCCGGGCTCCGAATTGCGCCTGCCCGCGGTGGGCCTCAATCCGCGCCGCACCGGCCTGCTGCAGGCGCTGCGCCTGATGGGTGCGGACATCACGGTCGAGCACGAGCGCGAGGCCGGCGGCGAGCCGGTCGGCGATCTCGTGGTACGCCACGCGCCGCTGCATGGCGTCGAGCTGCCCGAGGCGCTGGTCCCGGACATGATCGACGAGTTTCCCGCGCTGTTCATCGCCGCCGCGGTGGCCAGCGGCACGACGGTGATTCGTGGTGCGGCCGAGTTGCGGGTGAAGGAATCCGACCGCATCGCCACGATGGCCAGCGGTCTGCGCACGCTCGGCGCGGTGGTCGAGGAAACGCCGGATGGCGCGGTCATCCACGGTGGCCGGCTCGGCGGCGGCACGGTGGAGAGCCACCTCGACCATCGCATCGCGATGAGTTTCGCGGTGGCCGGACTGGTCGCCACCGGTCCGGTACGGATCAATGACTGCGGTCATGTCGCCACGTCGTTTCCCGGCTTCCTGGAGCTGGCCAACGGCTGTGGCTTCGCGCTGCGCGGCGCGGGCTGAACTGTCCGCGCCGTGCATGTATCGTTGCGGCAAGGCTTGCCTCCTGGTTGAAGATTGTCCTCATGTCCAATGTCGTACCGCCATTCATCGTCGCCATTCCCGCCCGTTACGGCTCGACCCGCCTGCCGGCCAAGCCGCTGCGCGCGATCGACGGCGTGCCGATGGTGGTGCGCGTGGCACAGCGCGCCCTGCAGGCCGGCGCCGAGCGCATCGGCAGCGGCGAGCTCGGCTATCGCCTGTCGATCAAGACCGGCGACGAGCTGGAATCGCTGGCCAACCAGTTCAACCGGTCGGCGGAGGCGTTGGAGGAATCCTACGCCACCCTCGAGCAGCGGGTCGTCGACCGCACCCGCGAGCTCACCGAATCGCTCGAGCAGCAGACCGCGACGGCCGAAATCCTGCGCGTCATCTCCTCCTCGCCAACCGACGTCCAGCCGGTGTTTGACGCCATCGCCGCAAGCGCAGTGCGCTTGTGCGCGGGCTTGCACTGCGCCCTGTTCCGCTACGACGGCACGCTGCAGCATCTGGCCGCTCATTATGGAGTCGAGCCGGAGACGGTCTCGGCCCTGCAAAGTCGCTATCCTCGGCCGCCTTCGGCCGAGACGGTCACGGGTCGCGCCTTGCGCGAGAAAGCGGTCGTGCACATTGCCGATGTCGTGGGCGATCCGCGCTTCCCCGAATCGCAGCGCATCACGGCGACCGCGGGCTACAGGGCCGCCCTCGCCGTGCCGATGATGCGGGAAGGCGAGCCGATCGGCGTGATCTTCGGCCCCAGGTCGCTGCCGATGACGTTGGCGTAGATCATCGC
>LNAP01002146.1_pt1 | contig 20043 bp, 22 predicted proteins | sample 602601 | NCBI WGS metagenome assembly LNAP01 (sample SAMN02440304, study PRJNA202911) | soil metagenome | biome: Subtropical and temperate rainforests or woodlands; isolation source: soil samples (1 kg each in a 20% v/v slurry with milli Q water) were... ...
ATGTGCGAGGGTGCGGCTGAAAAACAACGTTGGCTCCGTGCTGTCGACAAGCATCGGGTCGGTGACCTGGCGGTGCAGGAAGAACGTCTCGCGCACATGGTCCAGCAGCATGAAAATAATCACCAGGCCCCTGAGGGCATCGATGGACGTCAGGCGTTGGCCCAGGCGGGTGATGGGCGGGATTTGAACAAGGTTTGTCATCGAAAGTCGCAGGCAGGGGGTGGGTCACGCTGTCGGTTAGCAATCGACAGTTTCTATGTTGTTATAACGTAACATACACCCTATTGCTGTGTCATCAGCAGCCGCTCTACCGTAAAACCTTTGTTTCTCAGTCGTTTCAATAGGGCTGCGTAAGCTTGAGGGGCTACGTGAGTTGTTCGAGACAAAATCCACAAATATTTGCGAGTCGGCTCACTGACGGCGGCCAGTTGATATTGGTTGTCAATATCTACAATCCAGTAGTCCCCCCACACTGCCGGAAGGAACGACAGCCATTCTGGCGCGAAACGCACTTTAAGCTTTGGAGAGTGGGTATCACCCACTTGATGACCAGTGGCGATAAAAAGATAGGGTTGGCCATTGCGCAATCGACAGCGGTAGAGCGCTTGCACGGTACCGTCGGCTTGCAGGTGAAAATCGGTGCGGGTGAAGCCCGCGCACTTTTTCTGAAACTGATTGGGGGTTCGGGCGATCTCGTACCAGATGCCCATGAACCGAGGAAGATCAATACTGACGACAGGTTGCAATGAGCGATTGGGGCTGTCTGCCTGATTACCAGAAACGGTAGAACTCAAACCGGCCAAAATCAGGCCAGTAAAAAAGTAGTCAAGTATTCTGCGCATAGCACTATCGCTCAAAACTGGCGACTCATACCCCTTTTGCCGTTGGAAAGTCTGGTGAACAACCTGGTTCTTAGGTTCAACGATAGACCTAAAGCCAGTTCAATCCATTGTATCGCTCCAATTTGGTACTGATGAACGGCGGCCGTGCTTGTTGAGCCAGGCGAGTTTGCTGCATAGATGTGAATGACCCCGGGTTTTATAAGTGCTCTCTAGGCTCGCGGTGCAATGTGTTTGAAACTCAATCGGTGACAGCTGAATGTCCAATAATTGCAAGTTAGACGGCTTTCAAATGCACGCTGGTGAACGGCCGACGCGACGATAGGAATTCTCGGTAACGCAGTCATTCGTGCGGGGGACATGGCCTGGCGTTCGTGGTTACCAGCCGCTCACCTGTGCGGCTCGATTCATCTAACTGCCCCGGCGCCAGTGAAAGCAATCGTGCGGTATTGATAAGCGCCATATGGCTTAAGGCCTGCGGGAAGTTTCCTAGCATGTGTCCGCTGCGAGGGTCGAACTCCTCGGCGAGCAGGCCAACGTCGTTGCGCAAAGCTAGCAGGCGCTCGAACAGCGCCTCGGCCTCAACTTGACGACCGGTCACGGCGAGGCAGTCGGCTAACCAAAAACTGCAAGGCAGAAAGGCACCTTCGCCTGGCGGTAGGCCGTCGACGGCCGTCGCAGTCTCAACGCGGTAGCGCAGCACCAGGCCGTCGACCACAAGTTCGCGTTCGATCGCAGCGATCGTGGATCGTACTCGAGAATCGTCCGGCGGCAGAAAGCCTACCAGTGGGATGAGTAGCAGGCTGGCATCAAGCGCCGTACTGCCGTAATGCTGAGTGAAGCACTTACGTTTCACATCGAAGCCAGCTTCGCAGACCTGCGCATGAATTTGTTCGCGGGTTCGACGCCAGGCCGCAACGGGGCCCTCTAAGCCATAGCGTTCGACCGCTTTTATACCTCGATCGAAGGCAACCCAAGCCATTACCTTCGAGTGCGTGAAATGCCGTCGAGGCCCACGGACTTCCCAGATACCCTCATCAGGCCCTTGCCAATGGCTGTCAAGATAGTTCAGCAAGGCACACTGGATGTTCCAAGCATGCGGCTGCAGCACCTGACCCGCCGCGCGCGCCAAATGCAGGGTGTCCATCACTTCTCCATAGACGTCGAGCTGGAACTGTTCCGCCGCTGCATTGCCTATGCGCACCGGTGCGGCCTGCATATAGCCAGGAAGCCACGGGATTTCGGTTTCTTTAAGCCGGCGTTCGCCTGTCACGCTGTACAGTATCTGCAGGTCGGCCGGGCTACCCGCCACAGCGCGCAACAGCCAGTCGCACCAAGCCAGAGCCTCGTCGGTATAACCAGCGAGTAGCAGAGCGTTTAGTGTGAAGGTCGCGTCGCGTAGCCAGCAGTAACGGTAGTCCCAGTTACGCACGCCACCCGGGTACTCGGGCAGCGAGGTGGTTGGTGCTGCGACGATGCCACCTGTGGGCTGGTAGATGAGTGCCTTTAGCGTGAGTAAGGAGCGCAGCACTGCATCCTGCCAGCGGCATTCAAAGCGACAGCGCCCAGACCAATTCTGCCAGTGGCGCTCGGTTTGCTCCAGCGTACTTTCGGCGTCAATGGCGTGCTGTGCCGGTTCATGCGACGGCCGGTAATTGAGCACGAAAGGCACGCGCTCACCGACTCCGACTTCAAAGTCGGCCCGTGAGGTCATCTGCTCGCCACGTATGTGTACAGGGGTATGCAGTTCGAGAGTGTCTGGCCCGGCAGTCGCGAACAGCGCGCCATTGTGCCGGGTTACCCAAGGGACAATGGAGCCGTAATCAAAACGGATAACGAGTTCCATTCCCATGGCGACGCGCCCCCGCAGGCCTACGACGATGCGTAACACATCCCAACGTTCGTTCGATAATGGCATGCAATCAATCAGGCGTACTGCACCAGAAGGGGTCTCGAAGTCTGTTTCCAGGATTAAAGTACCTTCGCGATATCGGCGACTTACCGAAGTGATTTTTTCGCGTGGGGCAATCGCCCAGCGCCCATTCTCTGAGCCACCTAGCAGGGCTGCGAAGCAGGCGCCCGAGTCGAAATAGGGCAAGCACAGCCAATCGATCGAACCATCACGGCCCACCAGTGCGGCGGTATGGCCGTCACCGATCATGGCGTATTGCTCTATAGGCATGGACATTGTTCAACTCGCCGAATCAGAATGCTGCCAGCCGTAATCGGTGTTATCGAGTGCGGTCAGTAACGGCTGATGTTTTGGCCTCAATGCGGATCTTGGCTAAAGCGTTCATGGGCGACCTCTACGATGAGGTCCCTAAGAAATCATAGCAGGGGGTTGCCTTGCGTGTAGCGGCTCAAGTGATGCAATAGGCCAAGGCCAAGGCCAAGGCCAAGGCCAAGGCCAAGACTGATGCGTGATGCCCGGAAAGTTTTACTACTCTGCACGGGGTGTGCATCATCGCGCAGCCCAAAACATATTCCACGCTCGTGCAAGCTTATTGGCCACCTTGGGAAAGAACCGGGCCTATCCTGCATCGCCGAAGATCACCTTGGCCATGGCATTAATGTGCGCGAAGCGGAACAACCGATGTGAGCGCCCGGCAGAGACATCTCTGTATTCCGCCCGCGATGTCCGGAGATGGTATGCCCAAGCTCTGCTGCCAAGGCTGGAGCATAAGAACAACCCAGCTTCTGGCATCAGATGGTGCAGCGCTAATCGTGGCTTCGTGTGAAGCTGTGGCTCATCACCAATTGCCGCATCCCCAGTTCGGGATTAGTAACCTCCTGCAATCTGACATCTTGCAGCTGCTGAACTACGCTTTGGTTCCAGGACTCATGGAAACGACATGCATTGAATGTCATCGTCAAACTCCGCGTAGGAACCTGTTAATCAAGGAGCAGGCAGATGCGGGACAGGTTTCTTCCAATACTGGTCGCCGTTTTAAGCATGTCCTGGTCTGTTTTGCTCTTCGCAGAAGACGCACTGCACCCTGTTGAACATCCTCCTGCAGATCTCAAAGTCGCCAATCGCAGCATCATGGTCTTCCGTGCAACTCTGCTGGGAGAGTCCCCGGACACTCGAGCGAAGCGCGCGAAAACGGTGATCAACGAAGCGCTGGATGATTCTGACGATCTCGCTGTTACCCTCGACCCCATTCAGAATAGCTACTTGATTCTGCTGGGAACCAAACGCGCTTTTATCGTCTCACCCAAAGATGTCGACAGTTTGGAATATGCCTCGGTGCGTGAGGCAGCCGAAGGCACGGCTGAGAAGCTTAGGCAGGTGGTGGCTGAAACTCAGGAGGCACGAAGTCTACGGTTGATTCTCAGAGCTCTTGGCACTGCGGCATTCGCCACAGCCATTTACTTTGTGCTGCTTTGGGGCATGGCCTATTTACGACGGAAACTGCTGGGGAAACTCCCCGAGTTGATGCATCGACACACCCGGACCTTAAGGGTCGGGCGAACCCAAGTGATCGACGCTAATTATCTATACCCACTGGTCAGTCGTTTGTTTGGGGCACTGCGTTGGGGCGTGATACTGCTGCTGACGTATGAGTGGTTGGGATTCGTCATGTCGCGCTTTCCATACACCCGACCATGGGGGGAAAGTCTCAACAAATACCTTCTGGAAGTCGCAACTTATTTGCTGCAAGGCATAATGGATGCAATACCTGGAATGGGTGTTGCAGTGGCGATCTTTCTCATCGCGAAGGGTACAACCGCGTTCACTCGTCGAATAGTCCATCGCGTGGCCACCTCTGGGTCCTTCAGTTGGCTGAGCCATGAAACCCTCCGGCCGACCCAGCGCTTGACCTCGTTAGCAATCTGGTTGTTTGCCTTCGCCATGGCCTATCCCTATTTGCCGGGCGCCGGCACCGATGCCTTCAAAGGATTGTCGGTGTTGATCGGTTTAATGATCTCGCTCGGCGCGTCCAGCGTAGTGGGCCAAGCGGCTGCGGGTTTGATCCTGACCTACACTCGAACCTTGCGCCCGGGTGAGTTCGTGCGCATTGGCGAGTATGAAGGCACGGTCACAGAGCTGGGGACGTTCACAACAAGCATTCGTACTGGCCTTGGGGAAGTGCTGACTTTGCCCAACTCGATGATTACGGGCACCGTCACCAAAAACTATTCTCGAACCGTAAAAGGTGCTGGTTATGTAGTCGACACCGTTGTAACCATTGGCTACGACACACCATGGCGGCAGGTAGAGGGGATGCTACTGGAAGCCGCCAAGCGTACCCCGGGTGTTCAGGAGGACCCGCCACCTCAAGTGTTTCAAACGGCATTATCAGACTTCTACCCGGAATACCGGCTGGTTGCCCAGGCGATTCCCAGCCTGCCGCGACCCCGTGCGGTACTGCTCAGCATACTGCACGCCAACATCCAGGATGTATTCAACGAGTACGGCGTACAAATCATGTCACCGCACTATTTGGGTGATCCGCGCGAAGAGAAGAAAGTACCCAAAGAAAAGTGGTTCACGGCACCCGCACTTCAACGGAAGGACACTTGATCTTACTCAAAGGAAGTCTGTGACATGCTCGAATTTATGTTGCACGCCCTGCGTTCCAACCCGGAAATTGCGGTATTCCTCGCCATTGCGCTGGGCGTTTTTATCGGCCGTATTCGAATCGGCAGCTTTCATCTAGGTTCAGTGGCTGGTGCGCTGTTGATGGGGCTATTGATCGGTCAGATCGGCCTGGAGGTACCCGCCGGGATGAAGTCGGTATTTTTTGTGATGTTCATTTACGCCGTCGGTTTCAAGAGCGGACCGGAGTTTTTCGGCAGTCTTAATCGCGGCACCCTGAAATTGGTGGTGCTTTCTGTAGTCCTGTGTGCAACGGCGCTGGGATCAATTCTATTGATGTACGCCTTCTATGATTTCGACGCAGGTTTTACTGCCGGGCTCGGCGCCGGGGCGTTGACCGATACGGCAATCATGGGGACAGCGAGCAGCGCCATCAATCAATTGGCAATCGATGCTGCGGCCAAGGCCGAACTCAACAGCCACATGGCAATCGCCTATGCGATTACTTATTTGTTCGGCACCATTGGCCTAATTGTCTTCGTGGGCAGTGTTGCTCCGAAGTTGCTAGGTGTCGACCTCAAGGTATCTGCTCGCGAACTGGAACTGGAATTGGGCATTGCCAATGATGAAGACGCAATCACTGTGCCTTACACGCGCATCGTGGTGCGCGCGCACCAAGTGATTACCAACGGTTCTGCAGATGGCCAGCGCGTTGCCGATTTAGAAGGGCAGCACCAGTCGCTGACAATCGAACGTGTAGTGCGCGTCGGCGTGGTGATAGAGCGTGATGAGGAGTTCGTCCTCAAGGCAGGGGACATTGTTGGGGTTTATGCCCCGCGAGAAGAAGTCGGTACGCTCACCGAATGGATAGGGCCGGAAATGGACCATCCCGAATCCTTGTCATTCCCGACTCGTCAGGTGGACATTGTGCTGACCTCGCCGGAGTTTGCTGGCAAAACTATCCATGAGGCTCGAGTCAGGCTGGCCAGTACTCAACGCCTCGGTTGTTTCGTCAACACCATTACCCGTCAGGGCTACGACTTGCCTTTGTTGCCCAATACCGTATTGCGTCGAGGCGACGTGATTACTCTTACGGGCCGCACCACCAGTGTCGAAGCGTTAGCCGATCGATTGGGAAGGATTCGAGAGAACAACTACAAAAGTGATATCGCAATGCATACGTTGGGTATGGTGGTAGGGTCATTACTTGGCCTGCTAACTACCCATGTCGGAATGATTCCCGTGGAGCTAGGCGTTGGAGGTGGAGTATTGGTCACTGCCCTGGTGATTGGATGGTTCAACTCACGGCATCCTGAAATCGGCGCGTTGCCACCGGCTGCACAATGGGCATTTTCAGAGTTCGGATTGACCGCGTTCGGTGCGGTGGTGGGCTTGCTGGCCGGACCGGCTGCGTTTGCGGCGATGAAAGAGCACGGGATATCGTTGCTGCTGTCCGGCGCTGTGGTAACGATCCTGCCGCCGCTGGTGGCACTGTACTTCGGTCGCTATGTACTGCGCTTGCATCCGATGATTCTATTTGGAGCCCTGGCCGGAGCGCAGACCGAAGCAGCATCGATGAACAAAATCATCGAGCAATCCGGGAGCAACACTCCAGTAATTGGTTTTACCGTTTGCTACGCGATTTCCAATGTGTTGTTGGCAGTGTGCGGTCCGATCATCATCTTTGTGGTAGCCGGTTAAGCAATAGGCTAGAAACCTTTAGAGTACTTTACGGAAAGGATTTGTCAGAAGGGGCGGGTGGAGTCGCGATAAAGCGGCATCCACCACCCCTACGAAATCGCACGAGCGAAAACACCATATCTGTCCTGCCAGGTTATTTACCTGGACTCGCAAAGCCAAGTACGGTGATCACTGGATTTTGAGTGAACGGGGTGTTGTCAGCGTAAGCGTCCGGCGAAGTCATCTATTTTTATGCCGGCTGTGCAGCGATATATGTTCGGCGACGATCATGAACTTGTTCCAGGCCGCCCGGCACAGTCATTGAATTTATCCGGATACGGTGAGTCATTGGCGTTAGACGAACCTGCATGGAGAATCTAAAGATGACCGCCCCCCAACAAACGCGCCAAGCTCTACCGCATGGTCATGCCCGAACACGTATGTCCTTTTCGGGCTTAAGTCCCGTGACCTGCTCAAGCGCGAGGGTTATAACGTCGATGACCATTGGCTGCGCACATGCGAACAAACCGATGATTTCAAGCGTGGGGTAGGCGTGGACACCACCCCGAAGTCACTCAATACCGCCCGATGTTTACGGTATTTGCCGTGGCCCTGTTGATGGCACTGGCCAGTGTGTATGCCGCCTTCGGCACGCTGTTTAGCGGGCGGGTAATCGAATGATTCCCAGCCATGAGCATGACCCTGTTAAGTATGACTCAGGGCGTGCACCTATATCTTTTGACATAAGTGGCGACCGACTTGCGAATCTCCACCCTTGCGTCATCTGCGCTCCCCCAACGCCCCATCTTCAGCCATTTGCCTGGTTCCAGCGCCTTGGAGTATTCGAAGTAATGCTGGATCTGGGCGATCAACAGTACAGGAAAGTCTTCCCATTCCTTCACGTTAGCGTACATAGGGCTGAGCTTCTCGTGAGGTACCGCGACGATGATGGCTCCGGTGCCAGTTCTACCTGTAGTGTAGATCACGCCTACTGGCCGGCTGCGAATTACAACACCAGGCGATACTGGGTAAGGGCAAATCACCAGTACGTCGAGAAGGTCGCCATCATCACTCAGCGTATTTGGAATAAATCCGTAGTAGGCCGGATAGAGCGGCGATGTACTGATGAAGTGGTCGACGAAAATCTGCCCACTTAATTTGTCCACCTCGTAATTAACTGGAGAATGGTTTGCGGGAATGTCGACAACTGTAAAAAAATCATCGGGAATCTCGTTGCCTGCTCTAATATCCTCATAACTCATTTTGCACCTCAATGATTTAATAAGGTCGCCCGTTAATTCCATTCAGCTTGCAATACTCCTCCCATTCCATTTCTACCATTTCTGCCACCTCTCGATGAAATTCTATGGTCATGCATTTCAGCTCTTCGGGTGACTCTGAAATCAGGGTAAGAGTTAATTCCCACACCTCGATCCCCAGACGCGTGGCCTCTTCTTCGAAGGCTGACTCGATGCACTGTTGTTTTTCATCCTCACTCAGTCCCTTAACGGCGTCATTAAGTGCTGAATCGCCCTTGAAGAACTTCGACAGTGCTAGATCTCTTCGCAAGTCATCGGAGTTCATCGGATGCTCCAGCTTCGTGAGTCGCCCGAGGATTTCCACCTCGATGCGAGGTAGCGTCGGCCCCGGTCATGCAATCGCAGGTTCATCAAACCAACCGAGGACTGTTCTATAAAAAAATAGATGCATTGAGTCCCACCAACGTATCCACCAAACACCTGGTTCACCGTCTTCCAATGCTATCAATGGCAGGCTCCCAAGTTTCTGCTCAGCATCGTACAAATCCAGTTTTCCAACGATGGTGCCAGCAGAAATAGGCGCTTCGAGTGGGCCGTCAATCTTCAGCCGTGTCTCTACTTCACGGTTTTCATTCTTGGGCAAGGTGAGGGTCAGATCGTCCAGCAATCCCACGGCGATCAATCGTTCTTTGCCTTTCCAGAGCGCAGACCACGTGAGTATCTCCCCTGCTTTTTTGTAGGTTTGGGTATCAAAGAAGCGAAAGCCATAACCCATGAGTTTTTCCGTCTCTGCCGTGCGTTTATGTGCGCTGCTAGCGCCAAATATCACACTGATCAAGCGTCGCCCGACTCGGTGCGACGAAGCCACCATGCAATAACCGGCGGCCTCGGTATGGCCAGTTTTCAATCCGTCAAAGCTTGCATCGCGCCATAAAAGTAGATTGCGATTGGCTTGCCGAATACCGTTCCAGGAAAAGTGTTTCTTGGAGTAAAGGGCGTAGGAGTTAGCCCCTTGGCTGATGATTGCGCGGGCCAACAAAGCCATATCGCGAGCAGATGAATAATGCTCTGGATCAGGCAGCCCGGTGGAGTTCATAAAGTGTGTGTTACCCATGCCTAATACGGATGCGGTGGAATTCATCATCCCGACGAAGGCTGCTTCGCTTCCGGCTACATGTTCGGCGAGTGCAACGCTTGCGTCATTGCCAGAGTCGATGATCACACCGCTCAGCAAGTCGTGAACTGAAACCGAACTGCCCGGGTCAAGAAACATTCGTGAACCACCCGTACGCCAGGCATTTTCGCTAACGGTGCTGCTGTCATCAGCCTTCAGGTTCCCGGCCTTGATTTCACCTGTGGTGACATACGCGGTCATCATTTTTGTCAGGCTTGCGGGGGGTAATCGCATTTCGCTGTTGTGACTGGTAATCACGCTACCCGTAGCCGCGTCGATCAGTATCCAGGCTTTAGCCCCGAGCTTTGGAGGGGCTGGGATCATTGTCCCAGGTGAGTGGGTTTCAGCCAGCGCAGGGTTAGCCAAAACTACAGGCATTAGGCAGAACATGGTTAACACAAGCAGGGACAGCAGGTATTTCACAAGGAAGACGCCTTGGATCAGCAGAATGTGCTGCAAAGCTAGCTCTCAGGGCTGGGGGCCTCAAATTAAGTTGGATTAAGTTAAATTTAATGTGCAGATGTCGATGAATCCGCAATCAACTGGAAATTGTCGGGCAGATAATCAAGACACGGGTACCGCTATGCATGGCGGTAGGCTGAATATCCAGCGTGTAGCCATGTAATTTTACGATGGCCGCGACCAGGGATAACCCGAGGCCATGGCCGGGTTGCATTCTGCTGGCGTCCCCTCGATAGAGCCTGCGAATGACGTGGGTGCGGTCTGTCTCGGGTATGCCAGTCCCATCGTCAGCGACTTCAATGACGACCGCTGAATCCTTGATACTACCCCGCAATTTTATGTGGCCTCCCTCTGGAGTAAATTTGATGGCGTTATCGAGCAAGTTGACCAAGGCTTCAAACATCAACGAAGAGTCGCCATACAACTGAGGCAGGTCATTGGTAATTTCCAGGGATAGCGTCTGGGAGCGATCGAGCGCCAAAGGCTCATAGAATTCATACGCTTGCTGTAACAGCGCCATGATTTGGAATGGTGCAAAAGCCGAGCGGCGACGAATGTCGTCGAGTTCAGCAACCCGAAGCAACCCTTGAAATCGAACCATGATCGATTCGCTTTCCTCAAGGGCTTGATTCAATGTTTGCTCGTGATCACTGTCCATAGGCAGTTGCTGGAGCTGATAGAGTCTTGCACGCAGCCGTGTGAGTGGCGTACGCAGATCGTGGGCGACACCATCACAGACGCTTTTGACCTCATGCATCAGTTGCTCGATATGATCAAGCATCGTATTCACTGCGCTTGCCAGCATATCCAATTCATCGCGGCGGGTGGATAAGGGTAAGCGCTCCGACAAGTTGCCTGAAACGATACTCTCGGTACAAAGTTGTAGGCGTTTGACACGGCGTAGCGGCAGACGCCTCAACAAATACCAACCAATCAATCCGGGGATGAGTGTTAACGAAAATCCCCACAGTAGTGCCTGCTCGATAATCCCGCCAACGGCTAAAATCGAGCCGCCGTCACGCGCCAGGATAAGAATATGCCCGTCGGGGCGACGTGCTAACAGGGCATAACTGCTTCTGGTTTCCTTGTCAGGCAACGCAATGCTCAGTCCGCGCTCAAGATAATGAACCTTGCCATCATCGGGCAAACTGGAGCGCAATTTGAGCAGGTCTCCAGCAATGTGTGTGCCGTCGGAAGTGAACAATCCATACGCATCGATTCCGGGCGTTGAATAGGCTTCACTGGCAGCCAGTTCTTTCACCAGTTTTTTGTCATCGATTTTTTGATAGTAGTGGGCACGCTGCAATAATGTCCGCTCTGCGACGGTTCCCAGGTAGTGGGAGATTTCCCAGTACAACACCCCGGTGAAAAGAGCGCTCCAAACCACAAAAAATACGGCGTAGAACCCGATCAATCGACTACCGGATGAGCGCCATTCCTCAGTCTTTGGTAGCAAGGACATAGCCGGCACCGCGTATCGTATGAATGACGGGAGTACCTTCATCGCCTTCAAGCTTTTTGCGCAGACGACCAATGTGAACATCGATGATGTTCGTCCCAGGGTCGAAGTGATAACCCCAGACCTCTTCAAACAGCATGGTTCGGGTGACCAACTGACCGGCATTGCGCATCAGGTAATTTAGCAGCTTGAACTCGGTCGGTAGTAGCAGGATGTGTTCGTCATTGCGAGTCAGTTTGTGCTCAACCAGATCCAGTCGCAGGTTTCCGCAGCTAAGTTGCGGATGGCTTGTGCCTGCACTGGTGCGTCGAAGCAACGCGTCAAGACGTGCAACCATCTCGATAGCAGAAAAGGGTTTTGTCAGATAGTCATCGCCGCCAGCCCGCAGGCCCTGAACGCGCTCATCGACGTCTGAAAGTGCGCTGATCATCAGGACCGGTGTTTGAATCCCTAGACTACGCAACGTACTGACAATGGTCAGGCCATCAAAATCGGGAAGCATACGATCCAGGGTAATGGCGTCGTAACCTCCTGCAATCGCCAGTGCCAGCCCGTCGCGCCCAGTTGCAGCCCATTTCGAACTGAAACCGTGGCGTTGGAGTTCCGCGATGATGACTTCCGCCGTTACCTTGTCGTCCTCTATAACCAGTGCGCAACTCATACCATCCTCCGATTCAGCCTGCCTCTAAGGCTTGCGACTCAATGCCGAGAGCCTAGGGAGGTCTACCTTAGTGACCAGCGTTGCGGTCGAAGATTAAATTTTCTTAACACACCTTAACCTTGTTGCCTGCCAAAGCACGGATATATTCACGACAGATGTGCCCCACACCGGAAGGAGGGAAAGCATGACCCCTTATTTGGCGTTCTTTTTGTTGGCCTTTGGTTTGGTGTGTACCTACGCAAGTCGGGTCACTGCGTGAAACAATCGGTGTGACTGATGTGGAGCTGGGGCTATCAACGAGTCTCTTGCAACCAATGAATTCTTACCGATGTCAATTGTGTATGGATGCAAATCAATGCTCGGTTTCCGCCGTTGGAGCCCCTATGACTCGGCAAGAAGAGTTTTTAGCAAAAGCGTTGGAAATACACCATGAGTACGAACAGGCGACAGCTGTCATCCTCGACATGATGAGTAAAAACATGGCCCGGGGCCCTGAGTGGGACGCTGCTGTCGCCAGGCAGCTCGCAACGCTTGACACTTGGATGGAGTTGCCGAGAGGTTATGGAGACTTCCGGGCTGACCACTGATCGCCCACATTTTGCATAGGCCAGATCATGGGCGTTCACACACAGGTGTGGAGTTCTCGGGTGAGTGGTCACACGGTTTCAGCGTCTCGTGTGATATACGCCTCGTTCACCTTATTCCATAGAGAATTGTAATTCTCCTGCGTGAGGTATTTTGCTACACGCCAGGCTGTCGAATCGTCCGCGCGATAGGATTTAGTGGCTTTCACGACCGGTCGGTAGTGCCAACTACCGTTTTCCAACCGGACGTTTTCAGGAACTTCCATTCCCGCAACATTGCCCTGGATACTGGCTCCCTCCATTACCAGTCCTTGCTTAGTGACGCGGTAGTCCTCCTCCCAACGGACCTTCTCGATGGTGTGGTTCCACGCCAATGTGAACTTCGAAATGGGTAACTGGGCCCAGACGACACCGGCCAGGCCCAGGCACAATCCAATCATGCGTTAGCCGTACCGATCTGCTTCGACCGCCCCAGGTGTTGAAGGACTACCAGCAGCCCAAGTGCGAAGCCAACTTCATCGGTCAGCGGCAAAGCAACTATCAACAGCGCACCTGCGCCAACACTCAAGAAGCGTTCCCATAGCGCCATCTTCTGCTGCAAGTAACCCGTTGACGCCATTCTCCACAGACCGACCGCCAACGTGGTCTTGATCAGCATGTAGGCAGTCATCCATAGACTGTCACCTTGCAACATGAGCGCCGGGTTTTAGACGGCCATGAACGGAGTGATGAATCCAGCGAGCGCAACACGGACTGCCCATAGGCTGATCTTGAATCCGGTCTCCTTCGCAATCGGTGCAGCGGCAAAGCAGGCGAGGACCACCGGTGGCGTCAGGTCGGCGAGGATGCCGAAATAGAACACGAACATGTGTGACACGATCAGGGTACACCCAGTTCCATTCCCAGCTGGAAGAATCCAGTGCAAAGAATGCCCAGGGCGATCCAGAATGCACAGCGCAGCCCAAAACCATGCACTCTGAGAATGATCGCCGAGCCAAGAATCCCGATCGCCGTCAGTGCCAGCCCGACCCCGCCGGCAAAAGCCGCCCGGTAACCAAAGCGCTTCATCAGCGGGATCGTGAATTGTCCTGTCGTCACGACGTTGGCAATCCCCAACCCAGTAATGGGGCGCCCGGGTGCATTGCTATCGGCAGGTTTTTGGCTGCATTTTCCAGCTTGATGTCCTTGGCCGCCGAATGAGAGTTGCCCAGTCGGGTCAGGTTTTCGAACAACAGCTTGGTCATTTCATAAGCCACTTCATCGGACAAGTCGGCACGCGTTACCAGAATATTAGTGATCGCCACCGTCGGTACCGCTTCAGGTTGCCCACCCGTTTTTTGTAGGCTCCCATGGCAGCGGCATTCCCCAAGTGATCGCTGCTACGCGCCAGGCGCATCAAGGCAAACGCGTCGACAAACTGGTGTCGCTGCATATTGCCTTTGCCAAGATAGGCCTCGGTACGCTGGCGCTGACGGGTGACTTTTCCGCTGGACGTGAAGAGCCGCCAGTGCAAGTCGCCGCCTCGATCATGCATTTTTTCCACCGTTATCTGCCTAATGCGCGAATCATCCGCAGCGAAGATCTCATTCTGGCTGGAGGGGCGGCAGGTATCGCAGCAGCCTTCAATACACCGCTAGCCGTTGTAGCCTTTGCCGTCGAGGAGTTGGGGCGCAAGCTGGAGACTCGCACTAGCGGGGTTTTGCTTAGCACGATCATTCTGTCGGGGATGGTCGCCATCGCCTTGCAGGGTAACTACAATTATTTCGGTCACTTCGATATTCACGAAATCGGTCTGGATATCATCGTCCCGGTCGTGGTGACCGGCATTGGTTGCGGGTTGCTGGGCGGATTGTTCAGCCGGATGCTGCTGTGGCCTCAACGTCATCATCGATTCGTCCTCTGGGAATGGCGGCGCGTGCATCCCGTCTGGTTTGCCGGCGCTTGTGGGATGATAGTGGCGATTCTGGGTTGGTTGAGTGGCGGCATGTCATTTGGCAGTGGCTACGGGATCACGTCGCAGATCATCGTGTCCGATGTCGGCCTGCCGTGGCGCGCGCCGATCACCCGTTTTCTTGCGACGGTAGTGACATACTTCTCCGGTATTCCGGGCGACATTTTTGCCCCGTCCCTGGCCGTTGGCGCCGCGGTAGGTGAGAACGTCGCGGACTTCTTTGGTTTGGCGGCGCAGCCGATTATTGCGCTGTGCATGGTCGGTTTTCTCACCGCTGTAACACAGTCTCCGATCACTTCCGCGATCATTGTGATGGAGATGATCGACAGCCATGGGATGGTCATCAGTCTCTTGGCAGTGGCATTGATTGCCAAAGCAGTCAGTGCGCGGATGGGGCCCGAGTTGTACCAGCAACTGGCTCGCGGCTTTCTGCAATCACCGGATAATGACTCCGCAACACGAAAATCAAATCGATAGGTTGTTTTTGTGAACCAGGGTTCGATCCAGTGCACTGAGCTTCGCTTTGTCTTCGGACATTGTGAGCGCATGCTCTGCCCGCTTGAGTAAAAGGGTCATATGTCTGGCACAGGGATTCTTGAAAATATCCGGATTGATCTGGGCCAGACTGATCAGTGCCTTCATCATTCGAAGGTCCACTTCAATCAAGCTCGCGCCATCTCTGGCGATGGGGGCAAAAAAGTCATCGAACAGATCATCGACGTCCAGTCCGCGCAGGAAGACTCGCTCGCACCCGGAATCTACATGCTCGATCTCCCCTGGTGGCTTACCCCAACAGGTGAGACTCCTGACACCGCGACCGAGTACGTCAATTGCAGTTCCGGGGTCATTGACCGCAGGTGACAAGGCGCGTGAGGCAATCTCCGACAGCACCGAAAGCCCGAACCGGGGATCGTGCTCAAAGGTTCGTCGTACGCCAATGGTCAACGCGCCAAGGATCTTTTCAGTGCAGGCTTCCAGTTCTTCGACGCGCTCATTGCTTAAAATCGCGACGCGGGCTAAGCGCATGTCTTCATGTACAAAGGTGCCAGGAAGAATATCGAGATAAATCTGCGTCTCGTGCTCTTCAGCAATTGCCCCTAAGGCATGTACATCGATGTGTTGGACATACCCGGTCTGAAGGCTGGTGATGGCTCTCGTTGAGTATGGAACAATTCCGTCGGTAGGGTAGGCGACTCCCCCCAGATAAGGCCATTTGACCCGATTGTTGATCGCATTGATGGTGGCCTCTTCGACGCGATCAATGGTTTCACCCACCCGTCCCAGTCTCGATAGGTGATCGATCCAACGCAGAAGTGTGTACACGATCAAAATCACTACGGCGATGGTCACCGCAAAAAGCAAAACCCTTCCCTGCGCGCCATAGACACCAGTGCTTAATGCAATGATCCCAACCAAGCTGAATAGAAATGAACCGATAAAGGTAGCTAGCGCATTTTGGGTCGTGCTGTCTTCCATCACCAATGTGGTGGCGCGGGGTGTGACACCACTACTTGCGGCACCATAGGCGGCCACCATGGTGCTTAGCGAAAAGGTGGTAACGGCGAGCATGCTGGAGGCGATGATGCCCAGAATCTTGTCAACGGCGTCGGCGCCGATACGCGCGGGCAGTGAGGCGGGAATGTAGTCCTTGAAGACAACGGCGAGCAATGCGGTCGCCACCCCCAGGACAGAAAACAAGCTGGCTCTGACCCAAAGCCGTTTAGTCATCTGATGCAGTAGCCAGCGCCAACGAGCAATCATCGTCAATACCCTCTCTAGCGACGTCATTGAGCCAGGACGCATATTCGGGTCTGCCGATGCAGCAACCCAATTACCTTTGATGGAGTGCCATTGTCGGCGGAAGGTTCATTGCCGGAGTCATTTGCTTCCCATCGGCAAGCTACTTATCATCGAGCTGGGTGCGTTGCTGCATACGGCACATCGCAGGTTAATGCTCAAACGCTGGTCGGGCCGCTAGCGGAGAGTCAATGTGCCTGATCAAAACTCGGCGTCCCCCTCTATTCCGCGTCCCCAGCTGTTGACCGCTCGCGCGCTGACTGCGATTGAGCAGTTTTCTCATATCGAAGCCGTCAGTGGTGTGGTGCTTTTACTCGCGGCATTGGTTGCGCTGATTTGGGCGAACAGCCCGATTGCCGATTCTTACGAGCATTTCTGGAATACCCAGCTCACATTGGGACTAGGTGACTTCAAGGTCGCGTGCTCATTGCACTTTTTGGTTAATGACGGGTTGATGGCGATATTCTTCCTCGTGGTTGGCGCGGAGATACGCCAGGAAATTCATGACGGCGCGCTCGCGAATTTAAAGTTGGCGACCCTGCCTCTAGGCGCCGCATTGGGCGGAGTCTTGGTGCCGGCGATCATCTACATGCTGTTCAATCATGGAACCGAGGCCAGTGCAGGTTGGGCCGTACCGACGGCCACCGATATTGCATTCGCAGTAGGTGTACTCGCACTCCTGGGGAAGTCTATTCCGGGGGGGATTCGTGTGTTGCTGTTGGCGCTGGCCATTATCGACGACATTGTCGCCATCCTCATCATCGCCGTGTTCTATACCTCGACCCTCAATTATCTCGGTTTGGGGGTGGCGTTGAGCGGTCTGGCACTGGTGTTGGCTTTTCAGCGAATGGGGATCAGCAAGGCCTACGTGTACATACTGCCTGGTGCAATTGTTTGGTTGGGTCTCTTGAAAACCGGTGTGCACCCAACGCTCGCGGGGGTGATTCTCGGGCTGATGACGCCGGTCATCTCCAAACCTGCCACGGAACGCCCGCTGGACACCATAGGGCGCACGTTTCATGAACTGATGGATCGACTTGCCCAATCCGGGAGTAGTGCGCAGGCAGTGGCGACACCGCTCAAACAACTCCGACACGCTGAGCGGGAAATATTGCCTCCTGTGCAGCGAGTGCAGGCGGGATTGCATTCATGGGTCGCGTTTGGGGTCATGCCACTTTTTGCATTGGCTAACGCTGGGGTGAGTCTGGAGGGCAATAACCTGGGCGATGCGGTTTCCCTGAATGTGTTCATTGGGGTGGTACTGGCGCTGGTGCTGGGTAAGCCTATGGGAATCATTTTGGCCAGCGTAACCCTCGTCAAATTCAACATTTGTGAGCTACCCCAGGGGGTGACTTGGGTGGGTGTTGGCCTGGTGGGACTGTTGGCTGGCATCGGATTCACCATGTCCATTTTCATTGCGTCGTTAGCGTTTCCTGATCCGGCGTTACTCTCGGCAGCGAAACTCAGTGTTCTGGCGGCTTCTGCCTTGGCCGCACTCTTTGGATTGATCTGGGGGAAACTGAAGTACTGAGACTTTTAGCTATGTGCTAGTTTCATCGGTGCGATCACCACTGGGCGACGGCAGCCCGGCCATTGCTCGATTGAGTTTACATCCTGCCGGTGGTGTAGCTGATGAGGAGTCGTGGCGTTGAATCAATGATCACTGTGCGGAAAGTCGAAGCAGCCTATCGTCGCAACCTCTTTTCACGAGTCGAGTGCTTTACAAAATGGCCTTTGGCACTATCCGCGGCCTGTGCTTTGTTGTCAGTTCTCCATCCCTCTCAGTTGGGGGCCGTTGAGGAGCATGGGTAAACCCGGCCTAGTGCCGGGTTTTTTGTACGCTGGATAAGTTTCGACAACTGACAGCGCGGGTCTTGGCTAGCTGTTTCTGATCGTTACCTGGCTGATAATAGGGACGTGGCTGTGTTTACACAGCGATTACGGCTGGTGGGATGCCTTTCGCATCGTAGCCGTCAACGTGACTTCGGTCGTCACGACAACGGGCATCGCAGTAGGTGACTACACACTGTGGGGCAGTTTTTCTGTGTTGTTGTTTTTCTACCTGACCTTCGTTGGTGGATGCTCAGGATCTACCGCTGGTGGCCTAAAAACTTTCCGCTTTCAGGTTGCTGCCGCGTTGCTCCTGAGTGGCTTGAAGCAACTGATCCATCCTCGCGCAGTGATCCAGAAAAAATACAACGGTCACCCGATTGATGAGGAAGTCCTGCGCTCGCTGTTGACGTTCTCATTTTTCTTCACCATCACCATCACCATTGCCGTGATCGCATTGGGATTGGCGTTGATCGGATTGGATTGGACGACGGCCTTGAGTGGGGCCGCCACTGCAGTATGCAATGTTGGGCCGGAGCTTGGCACGATCATTGGGCCTGCGGGCAATTCTGCTTCGTTGCCAGACACTGCAAAGTGGTTGCAGACCGTTGGCATGCTACTTGGGCGCTTGGAGATTCTGACGGTGCTGGTGATTTTGACGCCTGTGTTCTGGAGATATTGATCACTTTGCCTTGGATCCGCCAGCAGATCGTTTACCAGGTCGTAATGTCCGAGTGCGCAATAGCGGTCCTCTGCTCAAAATAAGAAACGGTCGTATTCCCAGCCACTGGCGCGATCGGCTGAATAGTTCACCAGATTGTAGGTCTTGAAGTCCTGAGCGTAGTTATTTTGCTGTCCGCCAGTGGATGGTCGGTGGCCATGGGGTCAGCCAAAACAGGAAGAGTTTGCTGGCTTCGTTACTCACCTTTGGCTTGCTCGTTGGCAGTGCTTCAAGCCAGGCCTCGGGTTGGTGCGATTCGGTCAAGGTGCTGAAGTTTGCCGGCCTGAACTGGGAGAGCGGGATGCTCCTGACCGACATCATGATGGGAGCAAGCACCTGGCGGTGTTCAAGGATCCGGAGGAACCGCCCAAAAGGCCGTTTCTACAGCCGATTTGTTGAACCAGAACCTGGCGCGGATGACCCAGGAGCGCATCGAATCGCTAAAGCTGGCAAGGATAATCCTCAAGGAGCACCCGGAAGCCTGGCACGCCTGGATCGATGAAGCCGCGGCAAAAAAATCAAGGCAGCGCTCTAACCGGTCTCGAGGGCACGGATGCCCGCCGCTTATGTAACGTCGCGACACTCTCTCACTACTGATTTTTACCGCTTCTGCACAGAGGCGACTCCTTTGGGCGCTCAGGAAAAAGTCCATGATCAAATCACGAACTGCTGTCGCCTTCGCGTCGAACCAGCCTCTGCAAATCGTCGAAATCGATGCTGGTGCTAATCATCGTCACCGGCATCTGCCATACACGACGAAGGGGACCGGGTCCGCGAGTCTGGGCACCTAACGCCTATGCGGCTTACGCGCGAGACCTGGACGGTAACAAGCTGGCGGCGTACTCCTTCAAGGCTGCGTAAGCTGCATATTGCCGCGCCTGAACGACGCGGCCTCCTGAAATCAGCGGGCGTCCACGGAATCCGGGTTAGCTATCAAGCGACCAAACATCAAAACCCCACATCCAGCACCACACTGTCCAGATAACTCCCCGCTGGCGGTGTCGCCTGATCGGTGTAGATCTTCGCGTTGTAATTGAAGACCTGGCTCCCCGTCCCCAGTCCATTTCCGGGATTGACCTCGGCGTC
>LNAP01008129.1_pt1 | contig 20042 bp, 16 predicted proteins | sample 602601 | NCBI WGS metagenome assembly LNAP01 (sample SAMN02440304, study PRJNA202911) | soil metagenome | biome: Subtropical and temperate rainforests or woodlands; isolation source: soil samples (1 kg each in a 20% v/v slurry with milli Q water) were... ...
GTTGTTCAGATCCGAGTAGTTACTTTTCGGGTCGTAGAAACGGAACATCGCTTCTTGCTGCGAGGTCACCAGGGTGTAGTCGCCATTGCGCTGCACGGCCACTTCCGAGGCACGGCGAACAATGTAAGTACCGCGGTAGCGCGCAATGTGGTTCCACACCGCTTCCACGCCGTTCTGTGGAATCGGGAACGGGATACCGCCATAGGCGTCAGCAAAACCGTTGCCGCCGTCCAGCAGTTTGGCGGTGGTAGCGTTCTTCACGGTGTTGTCGTAAACCCACTGCGGCGCGGAGCCGGAGCGACGGGTTGGGTACACCGGCAACTGGTAGTCAGTTGGGTAGGCGTTGAACATGGCGATCTGACCTGGGGTCAGGTTGGCCTTGTACTGGTCCATGTTGGCTTTGGTGATAGTGAACAGCGGCTTGTCGCCGGCGAACGGATCAACATGGTGCTGGCCTGGAGTTTTGTACTCGGCCGGGGCTTTGGTGATGCCACCGGTCCAAGCCGGAATGGTGCCAGCCGCGTTACCGGCTTTTTCCGCACCGAACGGCGTCAAGGTCGTGCCTAGCTTTGCAGCTTCCGAAGACGAAACAGCGGCAAACGCGCTACCGGCGGTAAACGCCAGCGCGATCGCTGCACTAATCAGCGTGTGCTTTTTCAGCATCTTGATTCTCCGTGGTCAATCATCGTCCAGGCGCCCGTAGGCGCCCGGCTTCTTTTATAGAGGGTGTTAGAACGAGTACTTAACGTTGACGCCGATGTTGTCGCGGTCACGGCTGGCGTTGTTCTCGCCACCGCCGAAGAACTCGGTGTAGGCCAACTCGCCTTCCAGGCTGTTCAGGTAGGACGCCTTCACACCCAAGGTGTAAGCCTTACGGCCTTCGATGAAGTTACCGGTCTGGTAGGAGTTACCTTCGAAGTCGTCTTTGTAAACAACGTACGGGGAAACGTTCACGCCGGCGTATACGTCGTTCCAGGTGCCAGAAAGTACGGTGGTGAAGCCGTAAGCGTTTTTGTTGACCTGGTCATCACGGTCAGCACCGCCGATATACGAATTGTTGCCACGGCCGGAGTAGTAACGGGTAGTGCCGTCATAAGCCTTGTACTGCAAATCGGAACCGCGCAGGTGCTCGGACGCCAGCTCAAACACGCCAAACAGCGAGTCGAAACCAACTGCAGGACCGAAGTTATAGATGGTGCCCAAGGAGGTGTTGTAAGCCTCTACGCGCTCGGAGTTGTGGATCTGGTCACCCAGCTTCACAGTCTGGCCACCGATGTTGGTGGTCTGGCCGCCGCCAAGCTTGAGAGCCTGGCCGAGCAGATCGCCCAACAGGTCGTTGGTGGTCGCGACGCCGATAGGCAGGTTTGGACGGTAAGCCAACTCACCAAATACAGAGGCATTGCCAACGGTGGTGTTAAAGCTGAAGCCGTACATGCGGATATCTTCAGCGTACTCACGACGAGCATTTACCTGGTTAGCTACATCGATGGCTGCCGAGCCGTTGGCTGCAGCCAGTGCTCGCGCGGCAGGAGCGCTACCTGCGTTGGCTGCGAGCTGCAAGTTAGCGCAAGTAGTACCGCCAATTGCACCGCAAAGCGTGTCCGGACTACCAAAACCACTGTAATCGGAGTTCAGGTCCGCGTAGATGGTCGGCTCTTTCGAGTGGTAGTTAACGAAGTACGCGCCGAACTCGGTCGAATTCAATTCTTCAGCGATGTACTTAAAGTTGATGCCGTACTGGCCATCGTTCTTGGCATTAATGTCCGGGCCAACGCTAGCCACTTTGATGATGCCGCGCTGGGTGTCGTAGTAATCGTTGCCCTTGAGCAGCCCGGCGGTAACCAAGTTGTTATAAGCACCGACCAGAGCAGGGTTGGTGAAGTTGGTGTTGGTGGTGTAAGCCGTGTTGCCACCTTCAGCGAACAGGTCGGTCTCGGAGAAGTAAGTACCGACCGGGTCGATAGCCGACTCTTTCCAGTTGAACTGGTAGAAGGTTTCCATCGACAGGTTGTCGGAAAGGCCGACGTTAAAGCTCAGGGCTTCAACCGGCACCAGCACTTCTTTCAGCTCGGAACCTGGCAGACGGAACTTGGCGGCGTCGACCGGGTTGGTGGTGTTCACGCCACCACGGTAGAACAGACCTTCACCCCAGTTGAATACTTGGTTACCCAGGCGCGCTGTAACTGGCAAATCAGCCACGTCCCAGTTGCCGTAGATGTAGGCATCGAGAATCTGCGCATCTCGCCCGGCCTTGTGGCGGGTGTCATGGGTGAAGCTCGAGTCGTTCGGGTAGTTTTGGCTTGGCTGCGACGGGTTGTTCTGGCTCAGGTAGTCGTTGCGCTTGTCCATGATCTGGGTGTCATAGAAAGCAGTACCGCGCACAAACACACCGTAATTCTTGTAGGTCGCTTCCAGGTCGGAAGTGATCTTGTAGACCTCGGATACCAAACCGGTATCGAAGTTACGGTTGCCGTCGTTGGTGTTGATGTCGTTGTTGTTTTTGTCCTGGCCCTGTACGCGCCAGAGTTGGCCGTAGGACACGGTGGTGTCGATGGAGCCGGTAATTTCGTCGTCGGCAAAGCTGAATTCCACCGCCTGGGCTTGTACGGCCACCAGCAACGGCAGGAGACCGGCGAAGGCAAAGCCTGCCTTGGACGGTGCGAAACGCAACATAGGACTACGGGACTTGAATTCCATCGAGACTTTACGTTATTCTTATTGGCCCCTTCTAGTGAAGGAGCTCATCACTGCCGCTGACTCTGACTGCTGAGGGCGGTCTTTTAGTTGATCGGAAGTTTCCTCTTCCAACGTGTCTAGCACGCGCCCCCGAGCACTGCATGCACCATTGCGGGGCCAATTACTGTGATGCAATGCAACCATGGTGCCAAACAAGCGTTTTAATTCAATTTAATGGCGCCAACGATTTATGGTCGCCCGGCCTATTAGTGACTGATCATTCATTAACCAGCGCACGCACTATTCAGGAAACAATTGCGCGATTTGTCCTACAACCTGGCGCGGATAGCCACTCCACTGGGTTTCAGCAAAATTTCCTGGCCGCACAATCAGAAAAAAGGCAAGGGCCAAGCCCCAACCAATTTAGGGTTTTCTGCTAAGAAGTGGGCGCGTTATTTCGGTAAGTAACAAAGAAGTGTTACCGGCAGAGTGCCAGTAACACTTTCCTTACTCAGGGGAAGGGAGTTTCAAACCTTAAGCCAGGCTTTTGCTGACGACCTCATAAACATCAGACGACAGCTCGCCGGAGGCGAGAATCCGCTCTAGCTCCGCCTTCATCAGCGCCTGACGGCTGCTGTCGTACTTGCGCCAGCGAGTCAGTGGCGCCAATTGGCGCGAGGCGATTTGCGGGTTAAAGCCGTTCAAGGTGATCACCAAGTCCGCCAGGAAGCGGTAGCCCGAACCATCGGCGCTGTGGAAATTGACCAGGTTCTGACCGGCGAATGCACCAATAAGTGCCCGCACCTTGTTGGGGTTTTTCAAGGTAAAGGCTGGGTGTTCCATCAGCGCCTTAACCCGAGCCAAGCCGCCAGGTAGAGCGCTCGCCGCCTGCACACTAAACCATTGGTCCATAACCAGCGGGTTGTCTTTGAAGTGCTCGGCGAAGCTCTGCAAGGCTTTGGCCTTCTCCGCGTCAAAGGCGGAATTGACCAACACCGCCAGCGCAGTCAGGCGCTCGGTCATATTGTCGCAAGCGTCGAACTGCTCGAGGCAGGCCTTCAGAACCTCGGGCTTACCACTCAGCATTAAGTATGAGAGCGCGATGTTTTGCAGACTGCGGCGCGCGAAGTGCTCAGCCTGGGCGACGTATTCACTGTTACGGGATACCTCGCGGTTGGCTTGGTAGCGTTGCCACAGCGGCGCATACAGGGCGTCGGCCAACTCTTTGCGGGCAAACTCACGGGCGCTATGGATGGCGTCGACGTCAGCCACTTCGCTGATTTCGGTGAGGTACGCCTCGCTTGGCAGCGAGAGCATTTCTGCGACCATGGCCTGATCCAGGCTGTCATCGGTAAGCAGCGTGTTCAGCGCGGTGACCAAGCGCTGATCGAGCACAAGCGCTTCGCCGCGCTGATGCTGGCCGATCAACTCTTGCAGCACTTGCACCGACAACTGTTGGCCGGCTTCCCAACGGTTAAAGCCGTCGGCGTCGTGCTGCATGAGGAACATCAGTTGGTCGCGGCTATAGGGGAAGCTCAGTTTTACCGGCGCCGACAGGCCACGCAGCAACGACGGCAACGGCTGTTCAGCCACCTCGACAAAGGTAAAGCTCTGCTCGGCTTCGGTGACGGCGATCACGGTGGACTCACCGAGAGCAGCGCCCTCGCCTGCCAACTTCAACGGCAACGCCTGGCCCTGAGCGCCGAGCAAGCCCAGCTCGACCGGAATCACAAACGGCAGTTTCTCGGTTTGCCCTGGCGTGGCCGGGCAGCTCTGGCGGAAGGTCAGGGTGTAGGTTTTGCCCGCAGCGTCATAGGCCTCGCTAACCTGCAAGCGCGGCGTGCCAGCCTGGCTGTACCAGCGTTTGAACTGGGTAAAGTCGGCGCCGTTGGCGTCTTCCATCGCTTTGATAAAGTCGTCGCAGGTAACGGCTTGGCCATCGTGGCGTTCGAAGTACAGGTCGCTGCCTTTGCGGAAGCCTTCGGCGCCCAACAGGGTGTGGAGCATACGCACCACTTCCGAGCCTTTTTCGTACACGGTCAGGGTGTAGAAGTTAGAGATTTCGATAAAGCTGTCCGGGCGCACGGCGTGGGCCATGGGGCCGGCGTCTTCGGCGAACTGGTGGGTGCGCAGATAGGCCACATCTTCAATACGTTTTACCGTGCGCGAATTCATATCGGCCGAGAACTCGGCGTCGCGGTACACGGTAAAGCCTTCTTTGAGCGACAGCTGGAACCAGTCGCGGCAGGTGACGCGGTTGCCCGACCAGTTGTGGAAATATTCGTGGGCCACCACGCCTTCAACGCGCTGGTGAGCGGCGTCGGTAGCGGTGTCGGCCTTGGCCAGCACACAGCTGGAGTTGAAGATATTCAGGCCCTTGTTTTCCATGGCGCCCATGTTGAAGTCGTTAACCGCCACGATCATAAAAATATCCAGATCGTATTCGCGGGTCCCAGCGCATGGATTTTTTCAGGCTGTCCATGGCGTGCTGGCATTTGTCGATATTTTCCGGCTCGACATAAATGCGCAGCGCCACTTCGCGCTTGCTCATGGTTTCGAAGGTGTCTTCAATCGCCCACAAATCACCGGCGACCAGGGCAAACAGGTAGGCCGGTTTAAAGAACGGATCTTCCCAAGTCGCCCAATGCCGGCCGCCTTCTTCCGGGCCGCTGGCAATCGGGTTGCCGTTGGAAAGCAGCACCGGGTACTTGTGCTGTTCGGCGCTCAGGGTGGTGGTGAACTTGCTCATCACATCCGGGCGGTCGAGGTAGTAGGTGATCTTGCGGAAACCCTCGGCCTCGCACTGCGTGCAAAACATGCTGCCGGACTTGTACAGGCCTTCCAGCGCAGTGTTGCTTTCCGGGTGAATGCGCACGCTGCTGTCGAGTACAAAGCTCTCGCCAGTGGGCTGCAGGCTCAGGTGGCTGTCGGTGACCTGGTAGGCGCCCGCTTCCAGGGTGTTGCCATCCAGGCTCAGCGACAACAGTTCCAGTTCCTGGCCATCGAGCACCAGCAGCGGCAGGCCAGCGCCGCGCGCCGGGTTGCGGCGCATCACCAGTTGCGCGTGAACCAGGGTGTGGTCCTCGAACAACTCGAAAGTCAGATGGGTTTCGTCAATCAGGTAATCCGGCGCCTGATAGTCCTTCAGGTAAATCATCTTTGGTTGTTCGGTGCGCATGGCTTGGCCCTTCACGTTCAGGAATGCACGGCCAACTGGTAGGCCGTGTATTTGCGGATATTGATAACGCCGGTATCGAACATCAGGTACTGACCCTTGATGCCGGCAATCGGGTCTTTGTCCAGGTTGAAACTGGTGATCTTGGCCGGGTAGGCCTCGATCGGATAGCTGATTTCAAGCGGCTCAACGTCGCTGAGCGGCTGAATCGCCTGCAAACCAAAACGCTGTTGCAAGCTAAGCAGGCCCTCGGCGCAGCTGGCAAATAGCTGCTCGCGAACGGCCGTGAGATCGACAGGTTGCGCGTGGCTTTTCAGCAGTGCGCGCCAGTTGGTTTTATCCGCCACCTGGCTGCGAAAAAGGTCTTCAACAAAGCCCGACTGTTGCCGTGTGCTCACGCGCAGGATCGGCAGCGCCTGGCTGGCGCCCTGATCGAGCCAGCGAGTGGGCACTTGGGTGGCGCGGGTAATGCCGACTTTCACCCCGGAGGAATTGGCCAGGTAAACGATGTGATCGGTCATGCAGAACTGCGCGGCCCACTCCGGCTCACGGCAGGTGCCGTGCTCATGGTGGCAGCGCTCAGGGCTCATCATGCAGGTATCGCACTGCGCCAGCTTGGTCATGCACGGGTAGCAGTAACCCTGGCTGAAACTGGTTTTGGTTTTGCGCCCGCAATGGCTGCAATGAATCGCGCCCAGGTAGTGCAAACGCACGGTTTTGCCAATCAGCGGGTTGACCGGCACTTCTTCATCGCCCAAGCGAAAGGCGTACTGCACAGGCGCGCCCAAACGAGCGGCCATTTTACTTAACGCGCCACGGGCCAATTCACTCAATGGATGGCGTCCGACTTAAACAAGATATTGGGCACGGTTTTCGACTTCGAGCTGCACTCTTGCAACTCCATATAGCCGGTGCGCTGGTCTTCCGGCAGGTTCTGCACTTCCCAGGCAATCACTGCCTGCATGCTTAGCTCTTTCTGCTCTTGGGTGAGCTTGCGGCCATCGGACCATTTGCCGATTTCCACGGCCAGTTTCAGGCTTTCGTAGATTTCCGGGGTGATGTTTTCGATCATTTCAACAAAGGACGACATAGACGCCTCCACAAACAAAGTCGCAGTTTAACGACGACGGCGCGCCAGCGCACCGCCCAACAGACCGGTGAGACAACCCACGAGTAGCCCGCCGACATGGGCGCCATTGGCAATCGCGCCAATGCCCGCTACCTCGGTGATGCCGCTCATACAGATGACCAGCCAAATCAGCATCATCACCACCACACCCTTGGGCAGGTGATAGGCGCGATTGGGCGCCAGCAGTTGGTAAATCCAGCAGTGCCCGAGCAAACCGTAGAGCACACCCGACAGCCCGCCAAAAATCGACGGCCCGGCCCACCAGAACTGCACGGCGTTGGACACCAGGCCGACCAGCAACGTCAGCCCCAGCAGCATCCACTTACCCTGATACGACTCAATGCGCCTGCCCAGCTCCCAGTACCACATGCTGTTCATGGCCAGGTGGAGGATGCCGAAGTGGATAAACATGGGGGTGATCAGGCGCCAGTATTGGCCGGCAGCCATGGTCTCAGGCCAGGGCACAAAGGTGGCGTAGTCGCCCTGTACGTGGAAGTCCATCCAACTGAGCCAGCGGATGGTGTCGAAGTTATCGCCCAGCAACGTGATGCCGGCAACTATCAAGGTCAGCAGCAACACCAGCGCCGTCAGCGGGCTATGCCGCAGTTGTTGAACAAAGCCGCCGGCACGCGGTTGCTGCGGCGCGGGCAGTTCTAAACGCTGCTCCGGATCGCCCTCGGGATACTGCTGGTACAAGCCACGGATATCCGCCGCCAACTGCTCACCCGGCACCCAGAGCACCTGCTCGCCGGATTCTTCGCTCACTCTGTGCGGAACCTGCAGACGCTGCAGCAGTTGAATAAACGCCGACAAGTCGACACTCACCGGCAAACGTAACACTTCAACAGGGCTCATCTCGGTACTACTCAAGGGGCAACTCCGGGCGTTCAACGTCTACCCAGGCAAATTTATTCGGGTCGATACGGGTTTCCTGATCCATGCGATAGGCCACCAGCTTGCCGTAAAGCACGGCGCTGTAGTCCAGGCAGGCCAGGTTAGGTCTAATCGGCGCGGGTCGGCCTTTGCGCCAGTAGTGGCCGACAAACAGTGGCGGCTCTTTTGGCCCGTAACGCAGCAGTTCAGTTTTCTCCCGAGGCGTCAGCGGCGTGCGCGCCACGCTCTCAGGCAACGCATCGGGTTGGAAGACGATATCGCCATAGGTTTGCGGGTCTTCTTCCCAGAACTTGGTGCGAAAAAAGGCGCGGGTATAGCCGTCATCGCTGGTCAGGGTCAGGCCATCAGGCAAGCGCATATCAGTGCCGCGCAACAGGCGGCCAAACACGCGGCTGGCAAAGCTGCCGGTGACGGCGGCGGCCTGGAGAAACGCTTCATCAATACGCCCATCCGGGTGCAGGGCGCGCAGCGAATCGATTAAGCCGCCATCCCAGCAGGCATGCACCACGCGGAAATGCCCGGCGTCGATAAACAATGGCAGCTCGTAGAACCAACGCTGGAACTCACGCCACTCCTGCGGGTAGGCGTCGAACTGCTCCAGACTTTGGGTGATCAGCCGGGCATTGCGTGGCGTATGTTCACGGACAAATTGGCGACCACTGCCGGGCGGTGCCGGGGTACTCCAGCCGAGTGCATCGAACTCATGGTTACCCATAATGCACAGCGCTTGGCGGGCCTCGACCATGTCGTGGACGATATGCAGCGCCTCACGAATGCGCGGGCCACGGTCGACGATATCGCCCAGGAAAATCGCCATGCGCCGCGGATGCCGCCACACGCCGCCATGCCGCTGGTAACCGAGGCCATCGAGCAGACGCGCGAGGGTATGTGCGCAACCGTGCACATCGCCAATCAAGTCGTAACCGCGCGCCGGGTCGAGTTCCATCAGTCGTGGCCACTCCCCAGCCGACTGCCCCAGCCCAGCTTGGTGCGGCAGACCTCGTAGTAGTTATGGTCAAGCGGGTGAATCAGGCGCAGCTTTTGCGGCTTTTTGCTGACGATCAAACTATCGCCTGGGGCGCAGGTGAAATGGTTCTGCCCGTCGCAGGAAACTTGCGGGTAAATCGTCATGTCCTTGGCGGCGACGATTTTCAGCTCACTGTTGCCATCCACCACAATCGGCCGGCTGGACAAGGTGTGCGGGTACATCGGCACCACCACAATGGCGTCCAGCTTGGGATGCATGATCGGCCCGCCAGCGGACAGCGCATAAGCGGTGGAGCCGGTGGGCGTGGCGATAATCAGGCCGTCGGCCTTTTGGCTGCAGACAAATTGACCATCGATATGCAGCTCGAATTCGATCATGCGTGTCGACTTGCCGGGGTGCAGCACCACATCATTCAGCGCATCGCCCTGGCCGATCATCTCGCCGTGGCGGCGCACTTCGGCTTGCAGCAGGAAACGGTTTTCCACCAGGAACTGGCCGTCGAGCACTTCGGCCACTTTCGTTTCCAGCTCATCCGGACGGATGTCGGTGAGAAAGCCCAAGCTGCCGCGGTTGATGCCTAGCACCGGCACATTGAACTGCGCCAAGGCGCGGGCGGCACCGAGCATGCTGCCGTCGCCGCCGACCACAATCACCAGGTCACAGGCTTCACCCAGGCTTTTACGCGACGAGGTTTGCAGGCCGTGGCCGGGCAACACGTCGGCGATGGTGTCCTCAAGGATCACGTGCAACTGGCGCTCGATCAGCAGTTTTTTCAGACGCCGGATGGTGTCCAGAACCTGTGAACTGCCTAAGCGGCCGATGATGCCGATATTGCGAAATTGCTCCATGAGGCTCCCTGGGAGACGCGGGCAGAAAAGAGAAAAGCGCCCTGCTCAATGCAGAGAGCCAGACAGGCTGGAGCTGATTATGGGCGAAAGGCGCCCGGCAAACCAAGGCGCACATCGCGCATCACAAACGCTATGCTCGCAATATGACGCTATTTCCTACCCTCCGCGCCCTCCCCCAATACCTGCATACGCCTGCCGTGCGCGACTTGGCCTGGGTGCTGTTGTCGCCGCCGTTGCTGGACCAAGCCTACTGCGCACAACGCCATCCGCTGAGCGCCAGCACCTGGGTAGCCGCGCCAGAACAACTGGCCGACTGGCTCCAGCAACTGGACCGCGACCCCAGCACACTCAGTGCCTGGCTGGCACAACACAGCATTCGCCGCCTGGGTTTGTACTACGAACGCCTCTGGCAATTCGCCCTGAAGGCTGCGCCCGGTGTCGAGCTGCTAGCGGCCAATCTGGCGATTCGTAACGGCGGGCACACCCTCGGTGAGCTGGACTTACTGCTGCAAGACGACTTTGGCATTCACCACCAGGAACTGGCGATCAAACTCTACCTCGGTCCGCAGGCCGGCGATGGTAGTGACGCCGAACAGTGGCTGGGGCCTGGCAGCCAGGATCGCTTGGCGCGCAAACTCGACCATCTGCTGAACCACCAACTGCCCCTGTCCGCGCGGCCAGAAGCGCAAGCGGCGCTGGCTGAATTGGATATACAACAGGTGCAGCCGCAACTGTGGCTGGCCGGTTATTTGTTCTACCCCTGGCCGGGGCATAGCCAGCCGCCTCGCGGCGCGTTAACCGAACATTTGCGCGGGCGCTGGTTGCACCGTAAAGACTGGCCGGGGTTTGTCGCCGAGCAGAAAAACAGCGGCCACTGGCAGCCCATCCCCCGGCAAACCTGGCTCGCGCCGGCGCGGGTGAGTGGCGACCAGTTGTGGTCAATGAACCAGTTCAATCAATGGCTAAGCGAGCTGGAGCAGCCTGCCCAAGCGCAACTGTTGGCGCGGTTTGAACAGGACAGTGAAGGGGCTTGGCAGGAAGTTGAAAGGTTGTTTTTGGTGGCCGACACTTGGCCGCAATGGAGCCCGTAGGGTGTGCTGTGCGCACCATTGCGTTTTCTGTGAGATCGCTTGGTGCGCGCAGCACACCCAACAAGATCAAGTCAGCGGCTGCGTTCGACACGCCCGCCGGATCGCGCCAAATACCCTGAGCCGCTTTCGCACAATAAGCCGTCACGCAACACCGCTGGCAACGCGTTCACTCCGTCGCGCAATGCATAGGCGTTGTAGCCCAGTTGCGAGAGCAAAAATACCGCGCTGTTGCTGCGGTTGCCGCTGTCGCAGTAGCACAGGTAGGTGCGGGTTTTATCCAGCAGACGGGCTTTAAGGCGCAGCAGTTGCAGCGGCATGTTCAGCGATTGCAGGGCGTGGGCGCGCTCGTATTCTTCTTGCAGGCGCACGTCCAACCATTGCGCGCCACCCGATAGCAAGCGTGCGGCTTCACCAAAAGAAACCTCGTCAATCACCGGCGCTTTAAGCAGGTTGAAGAAGTCGTGGCGGTCGAGGCGCAGCACCACGCCGTCTTCAAGCATGGTCACGGTGGCGTTGCGTGGCTGGTCGGCCAGTAGCGCTTCTTCGCCAAAGCAGGCGCCCTCTTCCAGTTCGGCCAGCACTTGCCGTTCGCTACCGGCGCAGCGGATCACTTCGGCACGGCCGCTGTTGAGAAAGAAGCAGCAGTCGCCGCTTTCACCTTCACTCAGTACGGTGCTGCCGGCTTTCAGCTCCAGACGTTGCAAGCGATCAAGCATGGCGCGCACGTTGGAGGGTGGCACTTTGGCGAACAGCGGGTTGGCCAGCAGCCGTTCCAGCCATTCAATATCGCCGCCGCGCTGGCCCAATTCCAGCAACAGATCCTGGTAGGCCAGGCGCCAGGTCAGCAGGCGGGTCAAGGTGGCGCTGTCGAGAATCAGCAGGCTGATATCGGTCAGCGCGCGCGCTTCCTGCAAACGCGGCAGGCTCGGCGACACGGGGTGGCAGCTGGCTTCACTACCGGCTTGCAGGCGTTGTTGCTGGCCGTCAGCGTTGGTCAGCAGCAGCTCGCCGGCGAGCAAGTAATAGGTAACCCGAGCCTGATCGCCGGAGCGAAACAGGAGCTGCCCGGCCAGCAAGGGCTGCGGCACCAGCTGGCTGCGCAGTTCGCGCCATTGCTGCTCGGACAACACATTGAGCGGCGTCAGGCTGCGCAGTTGCTCGAGGTTAAGGGGGTCACTCATGGAAAGGGTCAGACTCCAACGGCGCTGCGCCAGGCGTGAGCGCATTGTTCATATGAGTGGCCCGGCGCCCCTGCAAGCCGCCCGTATGGACGAACAGCAGACGCGTGCCGCGAGCAACGTTACCGGCCGCCAGGTATAGGCGCAACGCCATTAATGCCTTACCGGTATAAATCGCTTCCAGCGGCAACTCGCCTTCCCTCTCAGCCCCGCTGATAAAAGCCGTAAGCGCTGTATCGACCTTAGCAAAACCTCCGCCGCTCGCCTCCACTAACCGATACCCCTGATCGGTTTGCCCAGCCAGCTCAAAGATATGCCGCAGGTTTTCTTCCACGCCATGGCCAATGGGCACCGCCGTGGCGCCATACACCAAGCGCCGCCCCGCTTCAGCCAACACCAGCCCGGCCAGCGTGGTGCCGGTGCCAACGGCCAGCCACCAGGCATCGAAATCGCTCCAACCAATGCTGGCTAACTGCGCCTGAGCCATCTCCAGTATCTGGCCGCAGCCCAAAGCACCCGGCAAGCCGCCACCGCCTTCGGGTACGGGATAGAAGTCGGGGTAACGGGCCAGCCAGGGTTGCCAGAAGTCAGGCTGATGCCGCTGGCGATAACCGCCGTACCCCAGCCAATGCACCTGCATGCCCCAGGCTTGTAGATCGGCAATGGTCGGCGTGTGTTGCGGCTCGCCGCGCAGCAGGCCGACGGTGGCAAAACCAAAGCGTCGGCCGGCAGCGGCCAGGGCATGCAGGTGATTGGAATGAGCGCCACCAAGGCTGATGACGCCCTTGGCGTTGGCGGCCTGAGCGGCCTCAAGGTGATGGTGCAACTTGAACCATTTGTTGCCGCTGATCAGCGGATCCAGCAGATCCAGGCGCAATACCGCCAGCTCAACACCCGCCTCTGCCGCCCATGGCAACGTCAGGCGCTGTAGCGGCGCCTGGGGTGTCCATAACGGCAGGGTGACGGGCAAGGGTTAGCTGACGGTCCGCAGGCGGGCGCCGGCCTTGTGTCGCGCACAGCAGTTGGAATCGCCGATGACAAAGCGGCTGGGTGTGTCGATGCGGTCTAGCGGAATGGCGCAACGATCCCCGTTGGGCAGGCTGGCGTCGCAGCTGGGTTTTTCGTAATGGGCCAGCCATTGCCGGTATTGCGCTTCGCCGACAAAGCACTTGGCCGCCGCAAAGGCCATGGGGTTGTCTTGGTAGCGGGCAATGTCTTGCAGGGGAATGGTCAGGTGGCCGGCGCCTGGGTGGTAGACGACAAACACCACGCCCATTTTCGACAGGCGTTCGAGAATCTGCTCGCCGCCCTGGCTGGCGAAGGCGTCGCGCTCTTGCTTAAGGCGCTCAACTTCCTCTTCCAACTGCGTATCCAGTTCGTTGCGGTAGGCCAGCTCAACATCGCGGATGGCGATCTGCTCTTTGTACTCGACCACCGCCGAGGCAATGCGCGCCTGCAATTCGCTGTCGAACTGCGCGCGCAAGATATCGGTTTCAGTACGACCGTGACGCTCGATGGCGCGCAGTTGTTCGGTCATTTCCTCGCGGTTTTTCTGAAAGGTGTCGGCTTGCGCGGCGAGCTGGCCTTTAAGGCTGACGTTCAATTCTTCTTGCTGGCGCAAGGCCTGGTGCAGCACTTGAATCTGCGCCAGCATTTTTTGCGTTTCTTCGGCGTTGGCCATTTTCAGCTTGGCCAACTCTTCTTCATATTGCTGGGTCTGGCTGCTGATACGCAGGCGTTGCTGCTTGATCAACTGCGCGGTTTTTACCCGGTGTTCTTGCTCAATCTTTTCGGCAATCTGCTCCGCCGCTTCTTTGCCTGGATCGGGCGCATGCCATTGATCTTCCGGAGCCATTTGCAGGCGTTCCGGGGCGACGCTCTGGTTGGCGTCATCTTCGACCAACAGGCCGAGCTGGTTACGTTTAGCGGTATCACGCAGCAGCACCAGATCGTTCTGACCGGGTACCAGGCTTGGATCCCACAGGTGCATTTGGTGCCACGACACCGGGCATTGGCTCCGGCAAGCCAAGCGGATGGGGCCGGCGCCCAGATCGGGGCCACGCCCGGAACGCTCGGCCAAATGGCGCAGGGGAATATTCCAGCCGCTATCGGGCGAGCCGCGCTCGTCAAAATCCAGATAGAAAAACACCGCCGCGCGCACCAGCAGCCGCGGGTTGATCAGCACGTAGGCCACGCGCATTTGCTGATCGCGAAATTCCGGCATATTGACCACGCCGTCGAGCAAGGCCTCGAACTCGGGAAACAGCATTTCCTTGCAGATGCCGCGTTCACTAAAGAACATCACGGCTTCAACCATTTGTGGCTTGATCTGCATGCTCATCAACGGACCCCTAAGCCAATCACAGCGAGCTTTTTTGCCCGCGAATAACGCTCAACTTTTCCTGCGCGCAGGGCGAGAAAATAGGCGTATTCCTACATTTGGCTCAAGTCTAGGGTAAAAAGGACCAACGGCAATGTGACTGGGTTGGCAGTCACCCGCGGCAAGCGCCCACTTGCGGGGCTGTGACGGGCTTGGTACAACCGCTCAGTTTTCTGGCTTAGCGAGGAACTTTCGCCAAAAACGGCGCCAGACGTTTGCCCATCTCATCGCCCAACGCCTGCAGGCCACTCATGGGACGAATCATCACCTCAAAATCGACGATCTTGCCCTCGGCATTGAACTGCACCATGTCGATGCCCTTGAGCTGACGATCGCCCACCGTAGCGCTGAACTCCAGCACCGCGCTTTGGCCATCGGCGCTGACCAGTTGGCGGTGATAGGCAAAGTTTTCAAACACCTGAATCACCGTGTTCAAAATCACGTTGACCATCTGCGCGCCTTCATAAGGCTTGTAGGCCATCGGCGAGCGAAATACCGCTTTGGCGTCGAGCAGATCGGGCAAGGCTTTCAGGCTTTTGCTAGCGATCATGTCGTGCCATTGCTCAAGCGTGGCATTGACAGCGGGATTGGTTGAGAGCGTAGACATGGGCGATTCCTTTATTGTTTTTGTTGAGATCGCTTGGTGCGCACAGCACACCCTACGTGGCGTACGTCCGTAGGGTGTGCTGTGCGCACCAAACCGTCGATTGAAGATTCTGGGTCCCCGCCTACGCGGGGACGCCGCCGTTTTCTTATAAAGCACCGTCATTCCCGCGCAGGCGGGAATCCAGAATTTAGAGCGTGGCGCAGATCGCTGCCCTCACCCCTGCCCTCTCCCGCTAGCGGGAGAGGGGGCAGACCGCGTTGAGTTACAGACCTGCCGCCAAACGGGAACCCTGGTTGATCGCGCGCTTGGCATCCAACTCAGCAGCCACGTCCGCGCCACCAATCAAGTGCACCACTTGCCCGGCTGCTTCCAAGCCTTCTTGCAGTTCACGCAACGGGTCTTGGCCGGCGCAGATGATGATGGTGTCTACCGGCAGCACTTGCGGTTCGCCTTCGGCAATGCGGATGTGCAGGCCAGCCTCGTCAACCTTGAGGTACTCGACGCTGTTGAGCATTTGCACGTTTTTGTTTTTCAGGCCGGTGCGGTGGATCCAGCCGGTGGTTTTGCCCAGGCCGTCGCCGACTTTGGTTTTCTTGCGTTGCAGCAGGAATACCTCACGGGCCGGCGCGTGCACTTCGGCTTTGATGCCGGCAATACCGCCACGGGCTTCCAGGGCTGGGTCGATGCCCCATTCTTTCCAGAACGCATCACGGTCCTGGCTGGTGGCGTCGCCTTGGTGAACGATAAATTCCGACACGTCGAAACCAATACCGCCCGCGCCGATCACGGCGACCTTCTGGCCAACTGGTTTGCGCTGCAGGATGGCGTCCAGGTAGCTGATCACTTTCGGGCTGCCGATGCCGGGGATTTCCGGGGTACGTGGGGCGATGCCGGTGGCCAGGATGATTTCGTCAAAACCGCCTTTAACCAAATCATCGACGCTTACGCGGGTGTTCAGTTGCAGGTTCACCCCGGTGGTTTGCAGCTTGCGGCCGAAGTAGCGAATGGTCTCGTAGAACTCTTCTTTGCCTGGCACGCGTTTGGCGACGTTGAACTGGCCGCCGATTTCGCTGGCCGAATCAAACAAGGTCACGCTATGGCCGCGCTCAGCGGCCACGGTGGCAGCAGACAGACCGGCAGGGCCGGCGCCGACCACGGCAATTTTCTTCACCGCCGCGGTGGGGATGTAGTTCAGCTCGGTCTCGTGGCAGGCCCGCGGGTTGACCAAGCAGCTGGTGAGCTTGCCGCCAAAGGTGTGGTCCAGGCAGGCCTGGTTGCAGCCGATGCAGGTGTTGATTTCGTCGCTGCGGCCTTCAGCGGCCTTGTTGACGAACTCCGGGTCGGCGAGGAATGGACGGGCCATGGAGACCATATCGGCGTCGCCATCGGCCAGTACTTGCTCGGCCACTTCCGGGGTGTTGATCCGGTTGGTGGTGATCAGCGGAATGTTTACTTCGCCACGCAGCTTGGCGGTGACTTTAGTGAACGCAGCGCGCGGCACCTTGGTGGCAATGGTCGGGATACGTGCTTCGTGCCAGCCGATACCGGTGTTGATAATGGTGGCGCCGGCTTTCTCGATGGCTTTGGCCAGGGTGACGATTTCGTCCCAGGTGCTGCCGCCTTCCACCAAGTCGAGCATCGACAGGCGATAAATAATGATGAAGTTCGGGCCTACCGCTTCACGCACGCGGCGGACGATTTCCACCGGCAGGCGCATGCGGTTTTCATAGCTGCCACCCCAACGGTCGGTGCGCTGGTTGGTGTGGGCGGCGAGGAATTGGTTAATGAAATACCCCTCGGAGCCCATGATTTCCACGCCATCGTATTCAGCGACTTGCGCCAGGCTGGAGCAGGTAACGAAATCGGCGATCTGCTTTTCGATGCCTTCCTCATCCAACTCGTGGGGCTTGAAGGGGTTGATCGGCGCTTGGATGGCGCTTGGCGCTACCGACTTGGGGCTGTAGGCATAACGGCCGGCGTGGAGAATCTGCATGCAGATTTTGCCACCGGCTTCGTGCACGGCCTTGGTTACGATGCGGTGGTTCTCGGCTTCTTCAGGAGTGCTGAGTTTGGCCGCGCCGGCATACACGCCGCCTTCCACGTTCGGGCCAATCCCGCCAGTTACCATCAGGCCCACGCCGCCGCGAGCACGCTCGGCAAAGTACGCGGCCATACGCTCAAAACCGCCTGGCTTTTCTTCCAGCCCGGTGTGCATGGAGCCCATCAGGGTGCGGTTACGCAGGGTAGTAAACCCCAGATCCAGCGGGGCCAACAGGTGCGGGAATTGAGCGGCGGTCATAGATAGCTCCACATCAGACGGTTAATGCACGGAATGCCGCTGCCTCGGGAAACCTAATCGGGCAGCGGTCAGTTATGCAGCAGACGATAAAGAGCCAGAGAGCCCCTCTCAATGATCAGAAGTGACAAGTTATTGATCCAAACGCGCAGCGCGACTTGGCAAGCGCCGTTCACCGCCCTACCCTTAGGGCCTCATTTCGCACGCCCATGACCATGCGCAAACTATTCGGCTACACCCTCGCCTGCTTTGCCTTTATCGTCCTCGGCGCGTATGCGCTGTGGACCGACTTACCCACCGACAGCCATTACCTTTCTGACCTGCGCAGCGAAGTGGCGCTTAACCAAGGGCTGCCCGGCGCCAACGGCAACCTGCTGGGCATTCAGCCGGAGATGTTTTCCGGCGACTACCACAGCACCGACCTGCTGCGTCTCAAGCTCGCGGCTTACCTGCACAAAGCCCGTGATGAGGGTTTGCTCAATGGCAAAACCGTCGCTGTGCTGCCGGAACATATCGGCACCTGGCTGCTGATCAGCGGCGAAAAGGCCGAGGTTTATCAAGCCCACAGCATCAACAACGCCATGACCTGGTTGGCCGCCAGCAACCCGCTGAAACTCAGCCGCGCTCTGCTGTTGGCCAAGGGTGAAAACCGCCTGCAAGACGCCCTGCTGCGGATGAAAAGCGCCGATATGGCCCGCGACTATCAGCAGGTGTTCGGTGGTTTGGCCAAAGACTTCGGCATCACCTTGGTGGCCGGCTCCATCGTGCTGCCCGAACCACGCGTGGAAGCCGGCCAGTTAGTGGTGGGCGATGGTCCGCTGTACAACGTCAGCTTGGCGTTTGGTAGCGATGGCATACCGCTGGGTCAGCCACAGGGCAAGGTTTACCTAACGGGTGCCGAGCAGGGCTTTAGCGCCACTGCAGCAGTAAACAACTTACACGCGCTCGACACGCCTGCGGGGCGTTTGGGCGTGCTGATCGGGGCCGACAGTGAGCAGCCCGACAGCTATGCACAGTTGCGCAAGCACGACGCGCAGTTGCTCGTCGTGCCGGCCTTTGTTGCCGGCACCAGCGACTCGTCGCAGCCTTGGCAGCCCCTCAACGGCGCCCAAGTCGCCATGCGCGTATTTTTGCGCGGCCAGTTATGGGATCTGTGCACCAGCGGCCACAGCTCGCTGATCAATGGTCCGGCGCTGGGCGTGGTGCCCGAAGGCGGCCACGGTGGTCGCCTGCTGAATATCTGGTTGTAAGCGATGAAGCCCGTGCGCGTGCGCTTAGGTGATCTGTCGGTGGGCTTTGTCCACGGGCTGGCGGATGCCCTGCGCATTGCCGGCCACGATCCGCTTCCGCTGCTGGAGCAATACGGCCTGGATAACGCGCGCCTGGCCGAGCCCCGGGCGCGGCTTTCTATCCCGCGTTATATGCGCCTGGGTCATGCCGCGATTCAATTGAGCGGCGATGCCGGCTTGGGTTTGCGCATGGGCGTGCATACACGCCTTAGCCAGTTGGGTTTGGCCGGCGTTACGGCCGCGCAGGCGCCCACGGTGCGCGAAGCGGCGCGGGCGCTGATCCGTTTTGAACCGCTGTATGCCTACAACTACCGCGGGCAATCGAGCTTTCACGAAGACGCGCGCGGCGCCTGGCTGCGCTTCTACTCGATCAACCCCTATAACGCCTATAACCGCTTCGTGGTCGACTCGGTGTTGGCCGGCTGGGCTGCGCAACTGGGCGCGCTGGCCGGGCAGCCCTTACAGGTGGAAAAAGTCGAGATCGAATTTCCCGCCACCAGCTATGCCGAGCAGTACGGCGCACTGTTCAATTGCCCGGTGGAGTTCGCCAGCGGCACCAACCAACTGCGCCTTAACCAAGCCACCCTGGCCTTGCGCAACCCTGAACATTGCCCGAGCACCTGGCGCCACCTGCTGGAAATCTGCGAGCGCGAGCTGGAACAACTGACCCGCACCCGCAGCTTGCGCGAGCGCATCAGCCAGTTGCTGGGGCCGTTATTGAATGGCCGTGAGCCGGACCTGGAAGAAGTTGCCAATCGCCTACAACTGCCGACTTGGACGTTGCGGCGCAAGCTGGCCGAAGAAGGCACACAGTTCCGCGCCATCCTTAATGACACGCGTCGGGACTTGGCCATGGCCTATATCCGCGATACGGAATTGGCCTTTGGCGAGATTGCCTATTTGCTCGGGTTTGCTTCGGCGGAAGCGTTTCAACGGGCGTTTAAACGCTGGGCTGGCAAGACGCCGGGAGAGTTTCGGCGCGAGCAGCGTAAGGCGGGGTGACGATGTTAAACCCGGCCCTCTCCCCCAGCCCCTCTCCCGCAAGCCGGCGAGGGGAGCTCAATCGCGCCAGACGGCCCAAGCACCGACTCGCTTTAGTCCCCTCGCCCCTCTGGGGAGAGGGCCAGGGTGAGGGGCAGCCCAAACGCAACCTTACAGCTCGGTCGCGTCTTCCACACCATCGGCAGACTCTTCCTGCTCGGCGCGGTATTCCAGTAGCTCTTCTTGGTAATCGTCCATTGGCTTGTGCTCGCTCATGTGCGTGTCGTTTAGGTCTGGGCCAAAGCCTAAAACCCTCAGATGAACAACAGATGAACGAAAGCCTACGACCGGAATTTAAACGCCGGTGCGCGCAGCACACCCTACGGCGAGATTTGCCGGCGCTTTATCGCGGGCAATAAAAAACCCTTGGACCTTTCGATCCAAGGGTTTCGTATATGGCGCAGCGGACGGGACTCGAACCCGCGACCCCCGGCGTGACAGGCCGGTATT
>LNAP01002147.1_pt1 | contig 20038 bp, 13 predicted proteins | sample 602601 | NCBI WGS metagenome assembly LNAP01 (sample SAMN02440304, study PRJNA202911) | soil metagenome | biome: Subtropical and temperate rainforests or woodlands; isolation source: soil samples (1 kg each in a 20% v/v slurry with milli Q water) were... ...
CCCATCTGGAAGGAGCGGACGATGTACCCGGTAAACGGCATTTCTTCGCTGACCCCCAACGAGCCATGCACGTGCAGGGCGCGGGCGGCGATGTCATGCAGCACCTTGGGCATGATGGCTTTCACCGCGGCGATGTCTTTGCGCACTCGCTTGTAATCCTGATAGTGGTCGATACGCCAGGCCGTGCGCATCACCAACAAGCGGAACTGCTCGAGCTCAATCCATGAATCGGCAATTTTTTCCTGCACCATTTGTTTGTCCGCCAAGCGGCTGCCCTGGGTACTGCGCGACAGGGACCGCTCGCACAGCGCATCGAGAGCTTTCTGTGCCTGGCCGATCACTCGCATGGCATGGTGCACGCGACCGCCACCCAGACGCACCTGGGCCACCACAAACGCCTGCCCTGGCGCACCGAGCATGTCGCTTGCAGGGACTCGCACGTTATCGAATGCCAAGTAGGCGTGAGTGGCGGCCGGATCATCGGCGATACCGACGTTGCGGATAATCTGAACGCCCGGTGCGTCGGCGGGAACGATAAACATCGACATGCCTTCGTAGACCGAGACCGTCTTGTCCGTCACCGCCATCACGATGAAAAACGCGGCATAGCGGGCATTGGAGGCAAACCATTTTTCGCCGCTGAGTAACCAGTCATCCCCATCGCGCACCGCTTGAGTGGTGAACACGGCCGGGTCCGCACCGCCCTGGGGTTCGGTCATGGCGAAGCAGGACACGATATCCCCCGCAAGCAGCGGTTGCAGGTAACACTGCTTTTGCTGCGGCGTGCCGAAATGCGCAAGGATTTCACTGTTGCCCGAGTCCGGTGCCTGGCAACCGAACACGATGGGGCCGAACAGCGAACGCCCGAGAATTTCATTGATCAGCGCCAGCCGCACCTGGCCATAGCCCGCACCGCCCAGCTCTGGCCCCAGGTGGCAGGCCCACAACTTGCGCGCCTTGACCCGCGCCTGCAACGGCTTGACCAGTTGCTGGAACAGCGGGTCATGGATATTCCATGGGCTGCCCAACACATGGTCGAGGGGCTCGACCTCTTCACGCACGAACTGCTCGATCCAGTCCAGTTCAGCTTGAATCTCGGGGTCTGTCTGGAAGTCCCAGGCCATGGTGTCTCTCCTAGCAATAAGTGATCAGGCCAGCAGCATGCCGCCGTCGACCAACAGGGTCTGGCCCAGCAGGTAGCCCGCCAGGGGCGAGGCCAGGAACAGCGCCACATTGGCCATGTCCTGCGGTGTGCCCAGGCGCCCCAGAGGGATGCCGCGCAACGCGCTTTCAAGGCGTTTGGGGTTGGCGGTGGTGACCTGGGTCAGCTTGGTCTCCACCAGGCCAGGCGCAATGCCGTTGACCCGGATACCGTCCCGCGCCCACGCTTCGGCCAGGGTGCGCGTAAGGCCGAAAGCGCCGGTCTTGGAGGCGTTATAGGCTGGGTTACCCCGGGTGGAATGGAACGCCGCCGCCGAGCTGACAACGATCAACGCGCCCTTTGCGTCCTTGAGCAGCGGGTAAAATTTCTGCGCGCAGACCATCACGCTGGTGAGGTTGACATCCAGCACATGCTTGAAGCCTTCGGTGAGAAACTCCTGGCGGTCATAGAGCACCGTGCCCTGGGCCAGTACCAGCACATCCAGCCGCGCAAACGGCACCCGGATCGCTTCGATCAGGTCGGCATCGGCCACGTTGACCCGGGCGTAGTGCAAGCCTTCGAGGTCCGAATCCGCCGAGTCCGCGTAGGCGGCGGCATTCGCCCGCGTACCCCACACGTGCACCTGGGCTCCGCGTCGGCGAAAGTTCTGCGCGATGCTGTTGCCTATACCGCTGGAGCCGCCCACCACCAGCACGGTTTTGTCGTTGAAGTCCAACTCGTCCATGGAAATTCCTTGTGCTGCGTGTCGAGAAATCGTCAGGGTTGCTGCAGCGTCAACCAGCCATCGGCGGCCAATCGCTGCAGTTCGTCATCGGCAAAACCCAGCCCCTGCAGGACTTGCCGCGTGTGTTGGCCCAGCGCCGGCGGCGGACGCGACAACGCCAGGGGCAGGTCACCGAAGTCCCAGAACTCGCCGATCTGTTGCAGCTGGCCATACTCCGCGTGGTCAGTGTGAGCGTGCAGGCCGGCCGCGGCGTGCTCGGGGTTGTCGAGAAAAGCCTCGCGCTGTGCCTCCAGCACCGCTTCGGCGGGCACCTGCGCCTCTGCCAGTGCCGCCAATGCCGCATCACGCGGTTGGCGGTCGCACCAGTCCTGAGGCGCATCGCCCACCAGCGCGTGAAAACGCTGCACTTCATCAGGGGTCAGGGCCGCGACGGCGATCCATGCATCGCGGCAGAGGTATAAGCGATGGTTGTCCGCCAGGCCGGTCTGTTGCCCGTCCATCGGTTCGAACGGTGTGAGGCTGCCGTCTGCACGTACCACCACTTCACTCATGGTGAGCAACGTGGCACCCAGTAAAGAGGCGTTGACCATTTGCCCGGTGCCACTGCGATTGCGTTGATACAGCCCCAGCAGCAAGGCGTACAGCGAGGACAGGCCGGCGAAGAAATCCCCGACGCCAAAGCGCAGCCACATGGGTGCCTGCCCCTCGCCGCCCTGCGCGACCTCCCAGCCGCACGCGGCTTGCATCAATTGATCAAACCCCGGCCAGTCGGCACGCGGCCCGGTGGGTCCATAGGCGCTGACGTGGCAATACAGCAACTGCGGGTTGATCGTCTTGAGCGAGGCGTAATCGACCTTGAGCTTGCGCGCTGCCGGCAGGCGCATGTTGTGGTGGACCACATCCGCCCAGCGCACCAGCGCCTCCACCGCCGGCCGGGTGTGCGTATCGCCCAATTGCAGCGCCACACCCAGCTTGCCGCGCTGGGTACCGCTGAATACGCGTTCCAGGCGTCGCATGGCGTCGCCCTTGGGCGCCTCGACCTTGATCACTTCGGCCCCGAGGTCGGCCAATAACATGCAGGCAAACGGTCCAGCCAGATAAGCGCCCAGGTCGAGTACCTTCAAGCCGTGCAGTGGCGGCAATGGTGCCGCCCCCTCAGCGGCTAGCGCTATAGGGGCGAGCGCAGGGAATTCGGGTAGCCCGGCCCCGGCTTCGTTGGCCCGTGGCGCACCAGTACCGATGGGCGGTAGGGGCTGCACTTGCCAGGCGCGTCCAGGCTGCCAAGTCGTGCCTAACTGCTCATCCTCGACCTGCACCACGTAGCCATTGAGACGGGCTTGCTCGTCGAAATAAATATCGCCAAACGGCGCCGCGATTTGCGCTGCCACATCGTGCTGCCAGAAGTGCTCGACCCAATCCTGTGCAGGGCGCGTGGCGATCACGGCCTTGTTCGCACCGAAGTTCGGTGCTACATGACTGGGTGGCCACAGCGCGTTCAGCCGGGCTACCTCGACCTCTCCCAACGCGGCGAGCGCGGTAGCCATCCACGGTGCCTTGTCCGGTGAATAGTGCACATGCAGCCAGCGACCGTCGGCGCATTGATGCAGGGGAATGGGAATGTGTTTGTCCAGGCCTTTGGCAAACGCCGGGGTAGGCGTTTGTGCGCGGCTCCAATGCATGGTCATCGGTACTAGTGCGGCTTGCGCCAGGCTGGTGTGGGCGAGCCCGCCCCGGCCATCACGGTCGCGGGCAAGCAGGCGCGCCATCACCCCGACGACACAGAGCCAGCCCGCCAGCCAGTTGGCAAAGGGTATGCGCACGAACACCGGGCCAGATCGGTGACCGGGCTGCTCGTCCAGCAACCCCAGACGCGCCAATATCAAGGTTTCCCGCGACAAGGCGTTTGCCAGCGCGTGACGCCGGGGCCAGCCGCTGATGGATGAAATCACCAAGCGGGGAAACGCCGCCGTGAGTAAGGCGTCCGCCAGACCGTGGGCCTTTGCCACGTCCGGCGTGAAGTCATGCAGCAACACATCCGCATCGCTGAGCAGTTGTTGCAGCTGTTCAAGGCCGACAGCCGCTTCGAGGTCGAGAACGACGCTGCGTTTGCCCCGGTTGAGTACCGCAAACAGCACAGGCTGGTCTCGGGCCGGGTTAACAACTGGCTCGACCATTATCACCTGCGCTCCGGCCTCACTCAGTTGCAGGCCAGCCGCTGAGCCGGCAATGCCGGAACACAGGCTGATAACGCGAATTCCTTGAAGCACGGCATGGCTCATCGGGCACCTTCAGGTGTTGTTTTTTGCTCACGGTGGTTGGCAGCGAAGCTGCCTGACAATTCCATGGCTCAACTCTACGACGACCCGATGAAATTCCACATCTAGATTATAATTCTGAATATGGAACAATAAAAATAAATGAGCACACTATGACTATAACTGTTCAATTATTGCGAGCAGCTCAGCCGTTAGTCACGAGGCAGCTTCAGGCGTTATCGACCAACTCCACCGTCACATTATCGATCAGGCGCGTTTTCCCCAGCCGCGCGGCCAGCAACACGGCCAACCGAGTAGCGTCTTCAAGCCTGGGGCTCAGGTTGAATGCATTGCGCACTTCAAGGTACTCAAGCTCAAAACCGGCTTGGCAAATGCGTTGGGCAAAGTCATCCATCAGGTGCGGGTCGACATGCCCGGCACTCTCGATGGCGGCTGCGACCCGCTGCAGGTAGCCATACAGCAGCGGCGCCTGCCTGCGTTCCTGTTCCGTCAGATAACCGTTACGCGACGACAGGGCCAACCCATCACTCGCACGACAGGTCGGCACAGCAATAATCCTGACCGGCATATCCAGACCACTGACCATGGCGCGAATCACCGCCAACTGCTGATAGTCCTTTTCGCCAAACAACGCGCTGTCGGGCTGAACCATATTCAGCAGCTTGCAGACAATGGTCGCCATCCCATCGAAGTGCCCAGGACGGGACCCACCACAGAGCCCCCACGACACACCCGGCACGCTGATACGCGCCTGGGCCGCTTGGCCATTGGGGTACATTGCTTCAACCGACGGACAGAACAGCAGATCGCAGCCTGCATCCTCGAGCTTTTGCCGATCAGCCTCCAGGGTGCGCGGATACGTAGCGAAATCCTCGTTGGGACCGAACTGCAAGGGGTTGACGAAAATGCTCGCCACTACATAGTCGGCGCATTGCCTGGCCCTGCGAATCAGCTCGATGTGCCCCTCGTGCAGGTTGCCCATGGTCGCCACCAGGGCAATAGATTTCTGCACGCCGCGCGCGCGCGCGGTGTGGGCGCGAAGCGCGACGATGTTGTTCACTGTCAACATTGATGCTCGATCCTGCATTGCAGCCCGTGTATCAGACGCGTGGGTTCAGGCCGTCAGGGCTAACTGTGCGTCTATCGCAGACAGCAATCGAGGATCATCGGCAGCGACATCCGGGGCGAAGCGAGCCACGACCTTTCCCGAACGACCAACCAGGAATTTCTCGAAGTTCCACAGCACCTGGGTGGTGTCGTCCGAGGTGACACCGTACCCCTTGAGGCGCTCGCGGAACGGTCCTTCGCCGGTCGCGGCGGGTTGCGCGGCCGTCAGTTGGGCATAAAGTGGATGCTGGTCAGCGCCGGTCACCGACACCTTTGAAAACAGCGGAAACTGCACGCCGTAAGTCAGGGAACAGAACGCCTTGATCTCTTCTTCGCTACCGGGCTCCTGTTCCTTGAAATTGTTGGCAGGGAAACCCAACACCTCCAGGCCTTCGGCGCGCTTGCTTTGATAGAGTTTTTCCAGCCCCTCATACTGCGGCGTCAGGCCACATTTGGAGGCAACGTTGACCACCAGCAGCACTTTACCTTGGTAGTCGCCCAAGCTCGTGTCAGAGCCATCAATCTGCTTCAGGGGAATGTCATACAGAGAGCCGGACATCTGAAAACCTCATACGCATGGATAAAGATCGCCTGCCCAATCTGTGTGCGCAGACCTGAACGAATAGGAGAAGCCTGACGGTCACCCCTCCCAACGGGACAAATAAAACACATATATAATATTTGTTCAATTTCATAATGATCGAACGGATAGAGTTTGACGCGTTTCAGGCGGACTTCGGATTAGGTACCGAAGGACATGCGCGTCCGCCCCCCTTTCCAGTAGTAGCGCAACAGCCACAGCTTACCGCCTGCTTTAGTCACCCCAAAGAGATAGGCCAGCAATGTCGTCGAGGGTTTAGTTTCTAGCGGTGATTCGGGCGAAAAAATTAGACTCTCGACAGGCAGTATCGACACGGTTTTCTTCGGCACCCTGCCCGTCCGGAGAGTAATCAAAAAGATCAAAAAATATGAAGATGAATCCGACTATGACCATCGCGATACCACCACTGAAGATCTCACCGCTCTCAAACACCAATCCCATTACAGTCAATGGTCAAAGCCGCTGGCCCCTATGCCGGGAAAGCCCGTTGCAAATACTGTACAGTGTCGCATCCAAACGACCTCCCCTGCCCAATATAAAAAGTAGGGTAAAAGCTCGACGGATAACAAGACATGCATGGTTTAACATCTTCACATACTCCTTAGATAGATTGGCCCAGTCTCGTGGCTGCTGGCTCTGATGGCGCGCCGCTCAACTTCTGCGCCTCGGAGTAGCTTGGATAAGGTCGAAATCCCAGCAGGATTAACGTCGCCAGCAGAAACGCACCAAGCAACGTCCACTCAGCCAACACATAAGAGCCGGTCTGGTCATACAGCGCGCCAATCAGCCAGGCACCGAGGCTGATCGAAAGGGCAAACGTGAACGGCTGCACCGCCCCATAGATCACACTGAAACGACGCAAACCGAAGTAGCGTGCGATGAAGTATTTGGTCGTACCACTTTCGCCACCGCCACCCAGGCCGATCAAGAATATCGAGAGCCACAAGCCGGCAAAGCCGTTCGCAGACTCGAATATCAGCATGCCGAGTACGGCGATCAACGCAAAGGGTAGCGCGACCCTGGGCGTCTGGAAGCGGTCCATCAAGCCCCCCATCAGTGGCTGGGACACCACCATGCCGATCGACAACGCCGACAGCACCGTAGCAGCCTGACCCCGAGTCAGTTCACGTTCTATGAGCATTGGTACCCCGTGCGTCATCACGCCCGACACCACAAATACCGTCAGCACTTGGTTGATCAGCAGCAACCAGAACGTTGGCGTTCGCCAGGCTTCGAACTCGGACATGCCCGGCTCCACCGCAGGCGCGGCTTGCTGGACGGCGGGGACTGCACGCTCGCGAAACAACCACCATAACAATGGCAACGCCACCCCGCCCTCCAGAACGCCATACACTAAGTAAGTGGTACGCCACCCCCATGCCTCGATGCACACATGGCCCACCCACAACCCGAACGGACCGCCGATGCCAAATCCCAGCCCCAACAATCCATAGGCCATGCCACGTCGCTGCACAAACCAACCGCCCAAAATCTTGCCGTAGGGCATATTCCCCGGTGCAACGATACCCAGCAGCAAAAACAAACCGCGTAGCTGCCAGACTTCTTCGATGATCGCCAACCCCATCAGCAGTGGTGCCAGCAACGCGGTGCTTACGAGCATCAACCGCCTGGCCCCCCAGCGGTCGATCAGCCAGCCTTTGACCGGGCTGCTCAGCGCCACCGCCAGACCGAACAGCGTCACCAGCAACACGACCTGGGCGCGGTCCCAGCTGAATTCGAGGCTCATCGGCGCGATGAACAAACTGAACGTAGTGAGCAGGATGCCGGTGGGGCCAAGCATGATGGCGATCACCGAAGCCAGCAGCACACCGAGGGCGGCCGGAGAATACTCCGCGTGGCCGCCCTTTTGAGTTTCAAGGGCCATAGTCGTATCCCATCAGCCACTATCCGTTGAGTATCAGAACTGATACCGCGCCTTCACGTAGTAGAACGCACCGTTGAAACCGATCTGTGAGCCGTAGGTGTCGTAACGCAACACATCGCCGTAAGTAGTACTCGCGGCCGGCAGCTTGTCGGGGCGTACGTCCAGCACGTTGTCGGCGCCCGCACTCAGTTGCAGGTTGCGATTTACCGCGTATCGCACGGCGACATCGGTGATGTATTTCGGGCTGTTAACAAAGTGATTGAACACCGTAGGGGACCAGGCGTTAGGCCCAACGGTGTAGTCGAGCTCCGAGGTAGTCTTGCCGTAGCGTGTCAGACGCAGGCTCACGTCAAGGTTATCTAGGCTCCAGGTACTGCCCAACGACACTTGGCTGCGCGGCGTGGAAGATGTCAACCAGGCAATCTGCTGGGCATTGAGCAGCACGTCACCGTTGGCGCCCTGGTGGTTCTTTTCTACTTTGGTGCGATTGAAGTTGGCCGATGCTTCCCAGTCAATCGCGCCATAAGCGCCAAGGGACGTGAGGTAATGCCCTGTGATATCGACCCCACGCGTGAGGGTGTCGGCACCATTGGCCAGGTAGTGCGTACTGACCGTGTCCAGGCCCGCGGGCAACGAGATACCGGCCAGCGTCAACGCATCGATCGCCTCGGTACCCGAATAGGTGCCGCTGTCGACGATACGGTCACGAATGCGGATCTGGTAGGCATCGATGTTCAGGCTCACATCGTCCCGCGGGGTCAGCACCAACCCGAGGTTGAAATTGGTGGACTTCTCCGGTTTCAGGTCCTTAGCCCCCAACAATTTGGCGGCCGGTGAATTGGCCGCCAGCAGCCCGAGGGCGATGTCCGGCCCCACGCTCAGCCCGGTATAGTGTTCCTGCACCAGAGAGGGCGCGCGAAAGCCACTGCTCACACTGGCGCGCACTGCCACCGCCGGCGTGAAGTCATAGCGGGTGGATAATTTGCCATTGGTCGTGCTGCCAAACTCGCTGAAATGCTCGTAGCGGCCGGCAACGTCCACCTGCCATTTCTCGGTGATCGACGACGACAGATCGATGTAGGACGCCAGCACATCACGCGACCATTTGCCCGCACTCAGCGGTGAGAGCCCGGCCAGCCCCTCAGCTCCGCCCAGGTCGTACGAAGCCGGATCGCCGGCGTTGATCTGATAGGTTTCCCGCCGTTGCTCCAGGCCCAGCGCGACATTCAACGGTTTGGCAAGGAACCCGACGTCATAAGCGCGGCCGATGTCAAAATTGTTGGTCCACTGGGTGTTGCGATACGTAGCCAGGTCGAAACTGGTGGGGCTGGTGCCGGTGTTGCGATAGAGCGCCGCGTTGACCGATTGGGTCATGCTGATTTCGGGCCTATCGGCGCCATAGGCGGTGCTCAGGTCCCAGTGCCATTGATCGAATAACGAGTTACCGCGGATGCCGAAGACGGCCGAATAGTCATCCTCGTCATTATTGGGGCGCGGGGTAAAGCCTTGCGGGTAGATCGTCGGAGCCACCGAACCCAGGCGATAGTTTGCCGCCGACGAGCCCTTTCGGCTGGTGTAGGTCCCAAAGCTATACAGCTCGACGTCATCGTCAAAACCATAGCCGCTGTTGTATGCCATCGACTGGCGATGGAAGGCAGGGTCACCGATGGAAATGTTGTCGCGATGGCCCGTGCGGTTATCGATACCACTCCTGACGGTACGCTCCTGCTCCCGGTATTCGGCACTCAGGTTAAGAAAACCGCTCTCGCCGAACGCCAGCCCGCCGTTGATGCCCGAGCCCTGGGACAGCCCGTCACCGGCGCCGTACTGCCCGATATCAGTGTTGAACAGCGCCCCATGGTCGGCAGACTTGAGGATGATATTGATCACCCCGGCGATGGCGTCCGAGCCGTACTGTGCGGACGCCCCGTCTCGCAGCACCTCGATGCGCTCGATGGCGCTAACGGGAATGGTGTCCAGGTCGACGCCCGTCGAGCCTTTTTGCAAACCACCACTGATGTTCAGGTTGGCCGTCTCGTGGCGACGTTTGCCGTTGACCAGGACCAGCACATGGTCTGGGCTCAGGCCGCGCAACGACTGGGTATGGGTCAAGGCTGAGGCATTGAACGGCTGCGCCTGTCGAGTCAGCGCGGGCAGCAACTTGACCAGCATGTCGCGCAGGTCAGTCGCCCCGCTGCTCTGCAGTTGCTCGCTGCTCACCACGTCGATGGGGCTCAGGCTCTCGCTGGCTTTCACATTGGTCTGGCGAGTGCCGGTCACCACTACCGTCGCCAGCGTGCCCGTCGACGTCGGCGCACGCGGCACAACGGATGCTGCCGGCGCGGACGCTACGGGGTGCAACGTCAGTACGCCATTGTTGCGGCTAAACCCCAAGCCACTGCCGCGCAATGCTTGCTCCAGCGCCTGATCAACACTCAACGAGCCCTTGATCGCCGGCGCCGACAACCCCTCGACCTGCGTCTGGTCAAACGAGATCGGCGTACGACTCTGCCGGACAATGCTCAACAGCACCTGGGATAGGCTTGCGCCAGGAATATCAAAAGCCAGGGCCTGGACCTTGCCGGCCACGGCGACAGGCTCGGCCCAAAGCGGCGGCACCGACACTAGGCAGGTGAGCCCCACCGCCCAGATCATTGAGCTGCGAGGCACGCGAGACAAACGTTTTATGGTCATTATCGATTTACCTGAGGGATGCACGTTCCTATGTGTGCAATTGCCCCCAGGATTGTTTAGCGCCGATCGAGACTGTTTTTTTATAAGGTTATGCCGTCATTCCGCGCGGAGTGGCATTGCCTCTGGAGCAGTGTGTGCCCAGTGCGAACCTATGAAGATCACCTCGGGCCAGCATTCACCACCAAGGCAACCTAAGTGGGTTGCTATGAGGCAGTAATACTGACCCAATAATCGCTATACCGGCTGACCGCCACTGGCAGGCTGCGCTCCAGCATCTCAAGGGAGATGGGCATATCGTCCAGCGGGAACAGGCCGTTGACGCGAATTTTCGCAGCCTTGTCGTCGAGCATGACCACACCGGGCAGATAAGGCCTGAACGCCTCCGCGACCCAACTCAACGGCTTGTCATTGACTTCAAGCCAACCGCTGGCCCAGGAGCCTTCGCCCGGTTGCAGCGATGCCTCTGACAGCACGCCATGGGCATCGAACAGCAGGGAATGGGCGCCGGGCACCGCCACGTTCTCGCCATTGGGTAAACGCAGGAGCACATCGCCTTGCAAGGTCAGCAGACGGATACCCGCCCCCTCTTCTCCTACCTGCAACCGCCCCGCCTGGCTATGCACGACCCCGACCGCCGTCGCGATCTCGAAGGACGAAACAGTGTTCTCGACGATGTCCAGCAGCAGCGTGCCCTTGCGCAAGACCAACGCCCGCTGCTGGTCGAAAAAGCGCGGCAATACGCGGCTGCGGGCGTTGAGTTCCAAGCGGCTGCCGTCGTCGAGCTGCCAGTGTCGTCGCTCGCCGGTACCGGTCGCCCACTCACCAGGCAGCCCCATGCCCGATTGCAACCAGCGTCCGAACAGCCCGGCGCCCAGGGCAACCCCGAGCACGCCGAGGCTATTGCCGATAAATCGCCTTCGACTGGAAGGCTGCTCCAGGGCACGTAGTAAAGGCGTGCTGGTACGCCCGCGCCAGGGAGAGGCTTGAACGGCCTCCAGCCCTTTGAGCAACTGATCGAACACCTGGGCATGGCGTGGTGATTGCCCACGCCACCGCTCCAGGGCGCGTTGCTGCTGGCTGTCAAACGCGCCGGACTGAATTCGCGCCATCCATTCAATCGCCTCTTCCAGCACCGGGTCGTCGCGCTCGTCCGTGCTCATTCGGCCAGCCCCCGGTAGCAGCAGCGCAACGCCTCTTTCATCAACTGATGAATGCGCGCCTGAGACAACCCCACACGTTCACTGATCTGCAGGTAGGTCAGGCCCTCCAGTTGACTGAGCACGAACACCGTCTTGGCTTGCCCCGAGAGGCCGTCGAGCAGGCGGTCGATGGCTTGCAGGCTTTCGATGAGCATCCACTGTTCATGGGGCGAAGGGTGGACCTGATCCGGCGCCTCCGCCAGTACCTGCAGGTAGGCGCGCTCCAGATCCTTGCGCCGCCAGGTCTCGTACATCAGACGCTGGGCAATGGTCGCCAGCAGCGCCCTGGGCGAACGAATCGCCGCTGGATCCGGCAGCAACCAAACCTGCAGAAAGGCCTCCGCCGCCAAGTCCTCGGCGCTATGACTGCAACCGGTATGGCGCGACAGGCGCCGGCACAACCAGCCGTAGTTCTGCTGGAACAATTGAGCAATCAGCGTGTTCTTGAAAGATGACGGGCTATCCATATGCATTCAGTCACTTGAGACACCCCACGCCAACGGAAAAGACGGTAGTGAGCTTGCCGGTTTGAAGGTTCTCGACGGTCAGTCGTTGTCCTGTGAGTTGGGCAGCCGTGCCGACCACCAGCCGCACCCGGCACCGCCGAGTACCAGGGCCGCTCCCAGCCACGGCAGCAGTTGAACGGAAAAATGATCCACCACACCGGCACCGAGGAACGCCCCCAGGGCCACGCCCAACTGGATTGCACTGGTGTTGAGGCTGATCTGCACGGCTGCGGTTTCGGGGTTGAGTTGCACCAGGTACTTCTGGATCGCGGGGCCCGGCGCCATGTTGAAAATGCACCAGGTCACCACCGCCACCAGCAGCGTCAGCAGGGAAATCGTCGCAAGGGGCAACAGGCTCATCGCCAGGGCATGCAACAGCAGAAACACCACGAACGTGCGTGGCCCGGGCCACCGGTCCGCCGCGCGTCCGCCCAGCACCGCGCCCACGATGCCACCGATACCGTAGACCAGCAGCACCAGGCTGATCACGGTTTTCGACAGGCCCATGCTGCGCACCAGAAACGGCACGATGTAGGTGTAAAGCGTGAATTGCCCGGTCATTTGCAACAGCGCCGCCCCATGGGCGAGAAAGACCTTGGCCCGCACCAGCTCCGCCCATTGCCGGGACGGCGCTATGCCGGGTGCGCCGGGAATATCCGGCAGCCACTGTGACACCAGCGGCACACTGAGCAACGCCACGCCCGCCAGCAGCAGGAACAGGCTGCGCCAACCCCAGTACTCGCCAATCAGCGTGCCCAGGGGCACCCCCAGCACCAACGACGCCACGATGCCGGCGAACACCAGGCCGATGGCCTGCCCGCTGCGATTGGCCGGCACCAGCGCCACAGCGACGGTGATGGCGACCACCACGGTGACCGAGGCACTGGCCGCCACCAGGAGCCGGCTGAGCAGCAACAGCATGAACGTCCCCGCCGCTGCCCCGGCCAGGTTGGCTAGCACAAACACCAGCAGCGCCACCAGCAACAGGCGTCGCCTGGACACCCTGGCGCTGAGGTAGATCAATACCGGACCGGCCAACGCATAGACCAGCGCATAGAGGCTCATCAACAAGCCGGCTTGCCCCTGGGTGACGCCGAATGTCTGGGCGAGCTGATCGAGAATCCCCGCCACCACCAATTCAACGGTGCCGACCACAAACGCCAGGACTGCCAGTAACCATACACCGGGCGCCAGGCGGTCGCGCTCGCTTGCGGCTTCCAATGCCTTACTCATGGCGGTGTTGCTCCCTTGTTTGATAAACCGGTGGCGGTGTAACGATAACGGCCCAGGCCCAACAGCAATACGGTAGCCACCGAGAAGGCCGCCAGCAGCACCTGACTCGATAAGCCGTAGCCGCCCGAGCGGTCATACATCACGCCCAACACATAGGTGCCCAGGCTGATCGCGATGGCAAATGTAAACGGCTGCACCGAACCATAGATCACGCTGAAGTGGCGCAAGCCAAAATACCGCGTCAGAAAATACTGGGTAGTGCCGGTTTCACCGCCAGCACCAAGGCCGATCAGGAACACCGCGGCCCACAGCCAGCCGTGCTGGCCGGCCTGAATCAACACCAGCATGCCCAACACCGCCAGCAATGCAAATGGCAGCGCCACCCGGGGGCTGTTGTAGCGGTCCAGTGCAAGCCCCAGCAGCGGTTGCGACACGATCATGCCCAGCCACAACGCCGACAGCACGTCTACGGCGTCTGAGCGTGTCAGGCCCTTCTCCACCAGTAAGGGCACGCCATGGATGATCACCCCAGTGACCGCAAACACCCCCAGCAGCAAATTTGCCAGAATCAACCAGAACGTTATCCCCGCCCAGGCTTGGCGCGGTGTGCTGCCCTCGGTCGGGCGCCGCCGGCTGGATGCAGACACCACCACAGGCCGCTCGCGAAACAGCCACCACAACAGGGGCAAGGCCACCAGCCCCTCAAGCAGGCCGTAGATCAAATAGGTGGTGCGCCATCCAAACGCCTCGATACACAGGTTGCCAGCATACAACGCCAGCGGACCACCGACACCGAAACCCAGGCCCAGCAACCCATAGGCGGCGCCCCGTCGATGATTGAACCAACCGCCGAGAATTCGCGCATAGGGAATGTTGCCCGGCGCCAGCAAACCCATCAGCAAAAACAACAGATACAACTGCCAATCGGCCCGTACCCAGGCAGTGCAAGCCATGCACACCGCCAGCAGTGCCGTAAGCGGCAACACCAGCGCCCGCGCGCCCCAACGGTCCACAGCCCAGCCTTTGAACGGGCTACTCAGCGCCACCGCCAAGCCCAGCCAGGTCACCAGCAATGCCACGTGGCTGCGGTCCCAGTGCAATTCGGCGCTGATGGGGTCGATAAACAACGAGAAGCTGCTGATCACCAACCCGGTGGGGCCAACGATGACGCCGATGACACAGGCCAGCAGCACCCCCAGCGTCACCGGTGTGAACTCAGAAGCGCGTGGCTCGACCAGCGGTTCGGCCCGGCTGATGGACGTATCACTCATGAGGCCGCCCTCAGGCGCTCGATCAACTCGCGCCGCAACTGAATATCGAGCGCACTCTCGGTCGTGGCCTCCAATTGGACAATATCGATGCCAGCCTGGTGAAACGCCAGGATGTCCAAGGCGACCTTGTCGATCGTCCCGACCCGCAGGCCGGCGAACGCGCGCTCGACCACTTCGACCGCCCATTGCTGACGCCTTGCCGGGCTCAACTGCCCGAGTAGCTCGCGTTCGTTGTCCCGCGCCAACTGAGGTGAGGCGCTCAGTTCCGCAGCGGGGCGCGCCAATAACAAGCCCAGGGCTGCCTCCCGCCACTTTCGCGCGGTGTCCCGCGCCGCCTGTTCGGTCTCGCCGAGAATCACCTGGAAATGCTTCCAGAACTTCAAGGGGCGCCCATCGGCCAACGCCTGCAGTTTCACTTTCAGTTGATAGGTGGCCTCAGGGCTGCTGAAGCTGCCTGCGTAGATGTCGGCAAAGCGCACCGCCAGTTGCTGGGCACTGTCCGACGAGCCACCGATGGACAACGGCGGACGCGGCTGCTGCACCGCCGAAAAGCCGCTGCCGGCGTTCTCGAGCCGATAGAACTCGCCCGCATAATCGAAGGGCTCGGAACTGGCCAGGGTGCGGGTGAAGATCTCCAGGTATTCGAAGGCTCGCCGATAGCGTTGCTCCTTGTCGGCAAAATCACCGTCGCGGCGCACATCGGCGTCGCTGGAACCGATCACTACATGCACCGCCGCACGTCCCTGGGACAAACGGTCCAGGGTCGCCAGGGAGCGTGCTGCCACGGTGGGTTGAGTGACACCCGGACGGTGGGCCACGGTCACCCGCAGCGTGTCGGTGGACGACAAGGCGTAACCGGCCACCAGCCAAGGGTCCGGCCACGCGCTGGCCACGGTCACCAAGGCACTGTCCAGGCCATCGGCTTCCTCCAGCCGGGCTTTCTGCTGAATATCGAATGGGCATACCGGGCGGCTGCGCAGGTCGGGCAGGAAACGCCCGGCCTGGCGCTCAAACACCGTGTCACCGGCGACGGCACAGGCGCGCACGCCGCCGCGCAATTCAATGGACATCGTGTTCACCTCCCCTAGAAGCTGTAGACCGCGTTCACGTAATAGAAAGCCCCGTTGAAGCTGATCTGCGAGGCATAGGTGTCGTAGTGGTTGAATCCCAGGTAAGCGCTTTCAGCGGGCAGTTTGTCGGGTTTGACGTCGAACACGTTGTTTGCACCCACGGCCAGCGACAGTTGGCGAGTCGCGGCGTAGCGCAACTCGATGTCGGTGAGGTACTTGGGGGAGTTCTCGAAATGGTTGAACTCGGTGGTGGAGTACGCGTCGGGCCCGGTGTAATAGTCCAGTTCAGAGATGGTTTTGCTGTAGCGCGTCTCACGTACGGTCAGGCCCCATTTATCGCGACTCCAATTGGCTTCCAGGGACACCTGGCTACGGGGCGTGGAACCGGTGATCCAGGCCTGTTGCTGATCGTTGAGCAACAGCCGGCCGTCGCTGCCGATGTGGTTTTTCAGCAGCTTGGTGCGGTTGAAGTTGGCGCCCAGGCGCCAGTCGATCTGGCCCCAGCCGTCGAGCCGGGTCAGGTAGGTGGCCGTGATGTCGAGACCGTGGGTGCGGGTGTCGGCGCCATTGGTCATGTAGTGGGTGCTGACCGAGGCCAGGCCCGACGGCACCGAAATGCCGCCGGCACTTAGCGCGTCGATGGCTTGCTGGCCCGAGTAGGTGCCGCCGTCGACGATACGGTCACGCAGGGTGATCTGGTACGCGTCGATGGCGATATTCAAGTCGCTCAGCGGGTTGAGCACCAACCCCAGGTTGTAGTTGATCGACTTCTCGGGCTTGAGGTCCTCGGCCCCCAGCATCTTGGCCGCCGCCGAGTTGGCGGCGAGCAACCCGGTGGCAATCGTCGGCGAGACCCCAAGGCTGGTGTAGTTCTCCTGGGCCAGGGACGGCGCACGAAACCCGGAACTGACACTGGCCCGCAGTCCCACCTGGGGGTTGAAATCGTACCGGGTCGAGAGCTTGCCGTTGGTGGTACTGCCAAAGTCGCTGTAATGCTCGTAACGGGCCGCCGTCGCCACTTGCCATTGCTCAGTCAGGTGGGTGGAGAGGTCCAGGTAGCCGCCCAGCACGTCCCGCGTCCACTGCCCGGTGGTGGCGGGTGCCTGGCCGGGCAAGGCTTTGGAGCCGCCGTTGTAGTAGGAGTAGTAATCGCCGGCGCCAACCTTATACAGGTCACGGCGCTGCTCCAGCCCCCAGGAAAAGTTCAGCGGCTTGGGCAGCAGCGCTAGGTCGAAGGCACGGCGCAAGTCCAGGTTGTTGGTCCATTGGGTGACCTTGTATTCGGCCAGGTCAAACTTGCGCGGGGTGGTGCCGGTTTCGTTGTACAGCGCGAGGTTGACCGAGTGATCCATTCCGATATCGGGCTTGTCGGCGCCGTAGGTGGAGCTCAGGTCCCAGTCCCAGTCACCGAACAGTTCCACGCCGCGCAGGCCGGCGGTGAGGGAATAGTCGTCCTCATCACTGGTGATGCGTGGCGTAAAGCCGTTAGGGTAAATGGTCGGCACCAGTGTGGGCAACTGGTAGATCTGCGCCGACGACACCGTGCGATGGGTGTAGGTCGCGAAGCTGTAGAAATCCAGCTGGTCGGTCAGCGCCGCCCCCGTGTTGAACGCCAGGGCCTGTCGATGCACGGCCGGGTCGCCAATGGAGGGGTTGCCGTAATGCCCGGTACGCTCGTCGATGCCGGCGCGGATCGTACTCTTTTGCTCACGGAACTCGGCGCTGAGATTCAAGTAGCCGGTCTCCCCCACCCGGTAGCCGTTGTTCACCGCTCCGCCCTGGGAAAAGCCGTCACCCGCGCCGTACTGGCCAGCGTTGTAGGAGACCAGCCCGCCCTGGTCGGCCGAGCGCAGAATGATGTTGATCACTCCGGCAATGGCATCGGAGCCGTATTGGGCCGAGGCGCCGTCTCGCAGTACTTCGATGTGGTCGATGGCGGCCATGGGGATGGTGTCCAGGTCGACCCCGGTGGAACCACTCTGCAAGCCGCCGCTGACGTTGATATTGGCCGTCTCGTGGCGACGCTTGCCATTGACCAGCACCAGTACATGGTTGGGGCTCAGGCCCCGCAGGGACTGGGCGTTGGTCAGCGCCGAGGCGTTGTAGGCCTGGGCCTGGCGCGACAACGAGGGCAGTAACTTGATCAAGGCTTCGCGCACATTCTGGGTGCCGGTCTGGCGCAATTGCTCGTTGGAGACCACGTCAATCGGGCTCAGGCTGTCAGTGGCCTTGACGTCTGCCTGGCGAGTCCCGGTCACCACCACGGTGGCCAGGGTTCCGGCCGAGGTCGCGGGGGTTGAGGTGGTGGGCTGTGGCGCCTGGGAGGCCACCGTGTGCAAGGTCAAGACGCCGGAGGCGCTGCGGCTGAAATCCAGGCCGCTGCCGCGCAAGGCTTGCTCCAAGGCCTGGTCCACGCTCAACGAGCCTTTGATGGCAGGCCCCGACAGCCCCTGCACCCGCGCCTGATCAAACGAGATCGGCGTGCGGCTCTGGCGGACGATGCTCAGCAGCACCTGAGACAAATCCCCCGCCGGAATATCAAAGGACAATACCTGAACCTTGCCCGCCGGTGCGGCAGGTTGGGCCCAGAGGGGCTCGGCCGCCATCAGGCAGGTAAAGCCCATGGCCCAGATCATGGGAGTACGGTGCAAACAGGACGGACGTTCAATTGACATCATCAACTTACCCTAAGGAAATCACGTACCTGTGTGTGTGCAACTGCCCCAGGTTCTTTTCAGCAGCGATCCAGACTGTTTATTCATAAGGTTATGCCCCGCTTTTTTCCGCACGTCGAACACAGCGCCAGACGCTGACGGGGATGTCTGTCACATGCCCCTGGCGCGCCATGCGTTGTTTGGCGATGGCGCCCAGGCGGGCAAAGAACTCCTCGATTCGTTCCGGTGGCACCAACGGGCTGAAGTAGGTGCCAAAGGTGGCGGCGTGAAAGCGCTGGTATTCCTCGATGCTGTGGATCCGCAGCGCCGCCGAGCGACTGGCAATCGAACGCACCTGAAAATGGCGCTGCACCAGCGCTTCCAGCGCCACCCGTGATCGGGTACGCGTGCCCACCGGCAGTACCGCCGCTTCGGCGAAATGCGCCTGCACGTGCCCCGGCGTGACCAGTTTCATCGCCAGCATTGCCTCGCCTACCAACTCATCCTCACCGCCCAACCCTTGCGGCGAAACGGGGTGATGAGACGTGAAGAGAAACACGCCCTGTTCATCCAGATGCCGTGCCACCCACTGGAACAACTGGTCCTCATGGGGATACAACCAATGCAGGACAGCCGTCATGCTGATCAGGTCAAAACGCTGCTCCAGCGTGGGCAGGTCCAGCAGGTCGCCCTGCTGCAACACCACCTCGGCCGGGGCATGGCGCAACTGCTCGCGCGCCAGGACCCAGTCCTGGTCACGCAACTGCAAGAGTTGGCTGGAGGTTTCATAACCGGCCAGGGTACGGGCTTGCTCAATGATCGTGCTCATGCTCGATGGCTCCTGCGTGGATGAGGGTTTCCCTGGTAATGGTCCATTCGCAGCCATGGCCCTGTTCGTCGGCCAGCAACGTCCAGCGGGCGTCACACCCCTTGGCATGGACCAGCGAAGACAGCAGCTTGGTGCAATAGGTGCAGGCCGACTTCAAGGTGATCGGCACGCCGTTGGCCCGGGCATGCTCGCGGTAGTCCCAGATACCGCAGTGGTGCACCTCGAATAGGCTGGCGTCGGGGGCGACCGGCCGAATCTCGAAACGCGTGCCGTAGAGCGAGGCCTGGCGCCCCAGGCGCTCGGCCGCCGCAGCGGGTTCACCCTGGCCGGCAGGCTCCAGAGCGCGATACACTTGGCCGGTGGCGGCCGCCCAGGCATCCAGGTCGTAAACCTGCTTGCGCTGCACGATGAATTGTTCGATCAACGCCTGGGTGCGGAAAAACACCGCCTGCCACTCGGTACTGCCAGCGCCCACGGCGGGCGGCAAGTCGTGGAAGATCCGCCCGGTGACGTCAACCCAGTCGGCGAGGTCCTGCGCCCGATGTTCCTGGATCAGGTAGGCCGTCATCGCGCTGTGGGCCTCAAACAGACGCTGACGCCACAGCGCACCTTGCTCGGCCGGCGTCAGGGGCGCCGTACTCATGGCTGCGCAACCTGATGCAGGAAGGGCAAGAGCTGCTCCAGCACCGCCTCGGGTGCTTCTTCGGCCAGCATATGGCTGGCCGCAATCGCCGCGCCCCGCACCTCCACAGCCCAGGATTGCCACACCGCCAACGGGTGGCTGGCCGCGGCGTAGGGACGGTCCTGCCACAGCACCAGCACCGGGC
>LNAP01002149.1_pt1 | contig 20037 bp, 13 predicted proteins | sample 602601 | NCBI WGS metagenome assembly LNAP01 (sample SAMN02440304, study PRJNA202911) | soil metagenome | biome: Subtropical and temperate rainforests or woodlands; isolation source: soil samples (1 kg each in a 20% v/v slurry with milli Q water) were... ...
TTCACGATGCTGATGGGCGACGAGGTGGAACCGCGCCGCGAGTTCATCGAGCAGAACGCGCTGCGGGCGGCGAATATCGACGTTTGAAGTTCATTCGTGTAGGTTCCCGGAATACTTGCAAAACTTCCCAGGATTTGCAAAATCTCGGTGGCCGTAGGTTCTCAGGTAAGTCGGCAAGGTTCTTACTACTTGTCAACGAACCTAAAAGCGAGCCCTCGTTCGGAGCGCGGTCGAAAACCGAAGAGCATGCGGACGTGTGCAAAGCATAGCGACGTCGCAACGCTCTGTCGACGTCCCCGCTCGATTGCCCTGGCCTTAGGCAATCATTCTTCGCGACTGATGCAACTGCGCAAGTTGCCCATGTTTGAGCCTCCGGTTGCGCTCGATTCGCCACCTGAGCGCGGTTCTTCCGCCGGCTACTGTCCTTGCTTCATCCGCTGCTGGGTGGTCGTATCGGAGGCAGCGCGGTTATCGCGCTAATCATCTGGTTATGGTGGGTAACCTAAGCGGATCTCGCACACCCTTTCGAAAAGCTTGACGCGGCCAAAATTAGCAATGTATCGTTGAGCCACTTCCTCAAGATCATGGCCCACCACATTCACGCCTCCAAGCCAACACGCGCACCCAAGGGCTACGTGCGCTCAGGTGTTCGACTGTGCGCAGGCTTCGACAAGCAAGGCAATCTGAAACGGTCGGTCTCGGTCGTGATCAAGCCCACCCGAAGCTGGGTGTGCTCGTCCGACTTCGAACCCACCTTTCAACCTTGAGGAGCTAGTTGCGACGGCTCCTTTGTCTGGAGCCCATCGTGACCTCTCATTTATCGCGGGAAACCGAACTCTCGGCCGATTCCGCCGCTGGTTTTGTTGTTCACCGGCGCGTCTTCGACGAGCCCTACCAGGTCGTCAAGCTTCTTGTCCCCATCAACGTCAAGGAACGGCTCGACTTCGAAGCGGCAAGGCTAGAGGCGGAACGCCTCGAGGAGGCGGCCAAGGAGCAGGAGAGCGCGGCTCGCGAACGAGCGCAGGTCATTCCCAAGCCGGAGCTCGCGTCTCAGAGGAAAAAGGAGTGGTGGCTTGGCGACCCGGTCCTGGGAGACGCCTTTCGTATGCACGGCGCGTTGGCAGTACCCGAGCCATCGGTAGGTCCCAAGCAGCGTCGCATCTTCAGCCTCTCAGACGTCGCCAATCGGCTCGACAGCCTCCAGCCAGGCGCGCCTGGCGCCCGCACCGGCGACAACGTGGATCGCGATCGCGCCATCTTTTTGCAACTCAAGACCAAGGGCTCGGTCCGCGATCTCACGAGTCCGTCCTCGTGGGCCGATGAACTCGATTGGGCAGAAACAAGCCAGCCGCACTTCAAAGCCGTCTTGGACTTCTTGCGCGGAAGGTTTGCGCAAGCCGAAGCGTCCGGCCGATCGGTCTTCATCCCGCCCATCTTGCTGGTCGGCGCGCCTGGGGTAGGGAAGACGCACTTCGCAATGGAGTTGGCGACGGTTCTCAAGGTCTCAGTCCGGCGACACGCTATGGACTCTGCGGACACGGCGGCGGCTCTGATGGGCTCGCACAAGTCCTGGGGCAACACGACCGTGGGCTTTCTCTTCGAAGAGGTTTGCCTTGGCGAGCAAGCGAATCCGATCGTCATCCTCGACGAGCTCGACAAGGTGACCGCGGCCAAGTACGGAAATCCGATAGGCCCGCTGCACACCTTGCTGGAACAGGTGACCGCGTCCAAGGTACGCGACCTGTCATTGGATTTCGAATTCGATGCCAGCCAGGTCACATGGATCGCCACGGCGAACGTCTTGGCGGACGTGCCTGCGGCATTGCGTTCGCGGTTCGAGATCTTTGAGATCCCCATGCCCACCGCAGAGCAGGCGCGCGCCATTGCCAGGCACTTGGCAGACGCCGTGGTGAAGAACGCCTGCGCGGGACATCAGCCGCCAGACGACGAGATCATCAATGCGCTGACCCATCTGACGGCGCGCGAAATGAAGAAGGCGCTGCAATCTGCGCTTGGTCGGGCCGCGCTCGAGCGGCGCCAAGCACTGCGCCTGACGGACCTGCCCGAGGCGGTACGCAAACGCAACAAGACAGCGCGCGCTCCGATGGGGTTCGGCACGGACCATCCAAGCGTGCAGGCGATGGCCGTGAATGCAGAAGAGGCATCGACGCGGCCTGCCAGCCGCCAGTCCCTCTCTCGCGGCACGTCGACGAAACCTCGTCGCACGGCGAAGTCCCGCAATGCGCCATCCGCTGCCCGGACCAAGAGGCTCGCACCCAGCATGGTTCCGAAGCTCTTTCGGTCTGGGCGCCTCGGGTCTGCCGGGGAGGGCGCGCGATGAACCACGACCTCAACATGAATGGCAGGCCGCACCCGAGCGCCGCAGGGGAGCGGCCATGAAGCTACTCGTCATGTCTGACCTGCATGCCGAGCGATGCCCGTTCGCGGTTCCAGCCGACGTGACCTTCGACGTCGCTGTCCTCGCCGGCGACGTGCACTCACCGGGCCGTCTCGTTGCGCAAAAGCTTCGGAGCCCGACCCGCATTCCTGAGAAGCCGATCGTTCTGGTCGCCGGCAACCACGAGTACTACGGAGGTGTGTTGCACGAGGAGTGCGGCCTCATGCAGCGACAGGCGCTGTGCCACGACATCAACTTCCTCGACGGGAACCAGGTTGTCATCGGCGGTGTGCGCTTCCTGGGGTGCACGTTGTGGACAGACTTCATGTTGCGCATTTCTCAACCTGTTCCGAAGACTCCCGGCCTGCTGGTGTCCGATCAGGAGCAAGGTCTTCTTCATAGTGGCCAGTACGTGGAGGACTATCGCAGGATCCAGATTCAGCATCAGTCACCGCACATGTTTGGCGGTGGAGCGGTGCCCTTGAAGCCTGCTGACACATTGCTCATTCACCAGCGCGAACGTCAGTGGCTTCTGGCGCAACTGTCGACGCCCCTCGACGGCCCTACCGTCGTCGTGACCCACCATGCGCCGCACCGCAATTCACTTGCGCCGAAGTTCGCTGCGGAGTGGTACGCCACGGCCTTCGTCAACGAGTTGCCGGACGAGTTCTTCAAAGTTCCTGTGCTTTGGGTGCATGGCCACACCCACACCAGCTTCGACTATCGCGTGGGCAACTGCCGTGTCGTCTGCAATCCGCGTGGGTACCTTGCCTCGGACGGCTCGTTTGAAAACTCGGCGTTCGATCCAAGCTTCGTTGTGGAGATCGAGACATGACATCCACCTCTACTAAAGGTCACCTTTCGCGCGAAAGTGCACCTTTCACCGGGCCCTCGCCAGCAGAGGCACGGCTGGGCTCGATGCAGGAGTTCAAGGATGCGCTGAGCTGGACGCCGAGCGGCCGCATCGAGCATGTCTGGGTGGACATCGGTCTGGTCGACCTCGCTCCCGAAGAAATGGACAGCGCGTTTCATGCGCTGGTGGGCATGTTGGGACAGGTCACCGATCCGATCGTGATGACCGGTGACCACGTCGACATCTTCGAAGCGCCGCCCGGCACGCCCGTGACCCTGACCTTCAAGTATCTGGGTTCCCGGTCGGCCGAGTTCGAAGATCAGGAGGCTTTCGCCACCTCGATGAACGAGAACCTGCTCATGAAAGTCTTCCAGTGTCCGACCGCATTCGATGCCGACGAGCTGGGACGCATCAAGGCAGAGTTCGAGTGCTTCCTGCTGGTCGAAGAAGGCGCTGCCGACACCACCCCATAGAGAAGCGCTTTCGCCTTCAACGGAAGCGAGACGTGCGCAAACTAGGCGACGAACTGCTCCAGGGTTGCGCCGGCGGCCAGCGCATTCTTGAGCCAGCGCGGCTTGGGGCCCATGCCGCTCCAGGCGTTCCCGTCCTGGTCCTTGTACGAAGCCTTCGCCTTTCGTTTCGCTGCGGGCTTTGCTGTGCGCGAAGCGGCTTCGGATGGCGCAGCGTCGGTGGCAAATTCTTCGAGCGTCTTGCCTGCGGCAAGTGCGTCGCGAAGCCAGTGGGGGCGGGGACCGCGGCCGAGCCACTCGTTGCCTTGGCCATCGGCGTACTTTGCTGACTTCGATGACTTCTTGGCCTTCGAACCGGTACCGGTGCGTGGCACCAGCAACTCGCCCTTGCCCGGACCGGCACCGAATCCGAGTTGATCAGCCGTCAGACCGTAGTGTGCGATCGCAACCTTGATGCGCCCGACAACACCTTCGACCTCTTGATTGCGAAGCTTTCCTGCTTGACGCTGAAGGGATTCGATCTGCTTTTGGATTTGCTTGTAGGTCTGGGTCATTGGGGCACACGTCGATATGGATGGGGGGCTAATAAATGCGCGCGAAGCGTACGAGTCGGAAGCAAAATACCCCGTATCATAAATGTGATTCTTTTTTGGGCAATCGCTCATCCGAATTGCTGTCACTCATTCGGACTATTTTCCCAAGCGCAATGCGACACCCGCGGCACGTCGGTCATGCGCGCCACCCTGTGCATAGGAGAGACACGGTCAAACTAGGTCCCGTTCGCATCCGAGCCGAAGTTGAGGTGTGCGGGGTTCACCGCCGGAGGCGGCACATCATCAAGCCAGTAGAGAACCCTTTCACCCAGAGAGCGGAGAGGCGAGTATTTCAATTTTCCTGCAGTGTCGGTGCGAAACGCGACTCCGCTGGACTGCAGCTCCGCGCGAGCAAGGTGTTCTCTGTAAAACGGCCAGCTGGGCGCCTGCCATTGGCAGCCGATTTCTGGCGTGAGAAAAACCGTGTCGATGTAATCTTCAATTTCGCTGCCGGTGTCCCGAAGTTCTTCGGAATTTGGCACACGGGAAAGTGCTGCTGCCAGAGCGTCCAAGGTATTGACCCATACAGCGGGGGGGCTGGTCTTCCTGCAACTACGAAACAAGAGCAAATAGCACGCGACGTAATCCATCGCCAACGCATCTGCTTGCGGGAAGGAGCGCCGTGGGGATCTCAGAACTGCCCAGTCTCTTTCGATGCGCCCGTCGAAGCGCCGCGACGAGAAATCCTGCGTAACGATCGAATTCAACTCAGACAACAGACGATCGGTTGTTTCGACACTGCAGTCCAGTGCAGGATCAAGCGCCTTCCACAACACGTGCGTCGCAATCGCGAGCGTGGACGGGAAGTGCGCTCCCAGAATTCTCACAATCCCAGGACCGCTACCTCGGTTAAGCGACGGTGCATGTTTGCCGCTTAAATAGTTCTGCCAATCCACAACCCTCTTGGGGTAAAGAGGCAGAAAGTCGTTGCACAGCGCAGTGAGTTCCTTGAGATCTTGGGCTTGCGACGCGCGCTGAAGACTCAAAACCCAAACCCGGGCGAACAAGCCGTTGAGGCGTACTCGATCTGAGGTATCAGATCGACGCTTACCCGTCAAGGACCGACCAGGTGAAAGTAGCTGAGGAATACTTTCCATTCGACTTGTCCTCCACACGTTGAGAACATTCAGGCACATCACCAGCATGTTCTTGCATGACACGCAAAGGCCCAGATTCTTCCACGTCGAATGTCGGCACGCCAGGCGAGGAATTGGACTTGGTGCCTGGCGTAGACCTGTGGCACATCCTCGGATATTCCACGCCGGGCGCCTTTCGCCAAGCTGTTTATCGTGGGGTTGTCCCCATACCGCTCATCGATTTACCGAAGCGACGCGGTAAGTTTGCGTTGAGGCGTGACGTCGCGCATTGGCTCTCCTCTTTGGGCGAAAGCACTCCGACCGATCCTCAGCGCAAGGCACGGCATTCAGCAACCGGTGCGGTCCCTCTGCCGTCCACGCGTGGCGATGTCAAACCGACCCGGCTAGGGCTCGGCGCCTTTGGAAGCGCCATCAGAATCTTGCGCAAGCTTCGCGCCCGTTCGCAAAAAGAGGTGGCACTCACTGCGGGCTTCGACCCCTCTGTATTGGCAGGGATCGAACGTGGACGCCGGCCGCCTCCACGGATGCGACAGGTGGCTCGGTTGCTCCTAGCCCTCAATGCCAATCCGGAGCAGCAGCGGCAGGTGATGCTTGCGTGGGAGCTCTCACGGCTTGCGCGCGCACTTGGCGACCGCGACCCGATCTTCCGCGACACCATCGTACAGCTCGCTTGTTGGATCGCCTCCATGCCAAGCGCCAGCCGAGCGATGTTGCATGAGATTGTCGAGGGGCTCTCAGCCTGTCCCTTGGAAGGAGTAGATCAATGACCTAAACGAAAAAACCGCGCAGTGCCTGGACGGCGGCGCGGCTCTTAAGGACGGAAGGATCCGCCAGGTGGGGACCTCAAGTGTCTCTCCGTTCCTCGAAGCCAGTCAACGCCCACGGCCCGACTTTGTAGCACCGCAGCCTCGGCATGGACTCCAGGGAGTCCATCCGCTGCGGACGGAAAAGTATTGCCGAAAGGAACAAGAGATGAGCGTCAGAAAAGTCGTAACTCGCAGCGGAAAGCGATTTCGCGGCAAGTTTCCATCCAAGAAGAATCGACGTCTGGTCGAATGGGAGTCGTTGCTTGAGCGCGACGCACTCATGCTGCTTGAGTACCACCCTGCCGTCCTGAAATTTGAAGAACAGCCGTCCGTCGAAATCTATTATGACGGCGGCAACTGTCCCCACCGATACGTGCCCGATCTTCGTGTCGAGTTCTGGGACGGCCGAGAGGTTGTCATCGAGGTAAAGCCCAGTGCGCATGTCGCCTCCAAAGAGGTCGGTGAAAAGCTCGGCGCCATAGCCAAGCGCATGGAGGAGCTCGGCCGCAGCTTCAGAGTGCTAACTGAACTTGAGATCCGGTCCCAACCACGGTTCGACACCCTCCAGCTGTTGCACAGCAGCAGCAGACGCCTACCGTCGCTGCTCGATCAGGACCGGCTGCTGAGGCGGCTGCAAGGCGCTCATGAGTGGACTTACGGCACGGCGGCTTCAAAGCTGGGGAGTGTCGAAGAAGTGCATCGTCTCGTTGCCGCGCGACGCCTTCACATCAACCTCCAGGAGCCCCTAACGAACGACACACTGATTTGGATTGCTGAGGAAGGAGTGAGCAATGATTCGCTTTGCTTTTAAGAAGGGGCTCCGATTCCTTCAACGTTCGGCCGGGTGGACACTGCTCCGAAAGCTTGCGACCGGCAAGATCCAATTTGAGAAGGACGATGGTGAGCTCGTTAATCTCGAGGAATGCGAGGTCCACCGAAGGTGGATGAACGGGGACTGGCAGATTGACGAGCAGAGTCTAGGCATCTCGTCCAATGTCTTCTTTGACACAAGCCCAAAGGACCTCCGAGCGCTGCCGCAGAAAGAGCAGGAAGCTGCCAAGCGTAAGCAGAACTACATCCTTCAAATTGAAAGGATGGCGAAAGAAGCAGGCGAGCGTGTGGTGTCCTGCCCGGACGTCCTTAAACAGAGAATTGATGCCGTCGCCACAGCATCGGGTGACGCCCATCCACCCAGCGCGGCCACAGTCTGGCGGTGGTTTCAGAAATACAGCAGAACGAAATGCCCGACGAAGTTGGTGGACGGACGTCGGAACGCAGGGTGTACTCACAACGATGAGCAGCGACGGATTTTCGAGGAGGCTATCAGCGAGGTGTTTCTTACACCGCAAAAGCGACCGGGCAAGGAAGTCGTCGATGTAGTGAGAACAAAAGTTAAACGCTTCAACGAGGGGCGCGCCCAAGACAAGCAAATCCATGCGCCGAGCAAGACGACGATCTACCGTTGGCTCAGTGAGTTGAATTATCAGATTACGCAGAACGCTCGGCAAGGCAAGGCCGCGACCGACCGAGAGTTGCGCGCCGCAATCGGAGGCGTCAAGGCTAAACGCCTGCTCGAGAGAGTTGAGATCGATCACACGCCGCTCGATCTGATGATCATCTGCAAGCTCACAAAGATGATCTTAGGTCGACCATGGCTGACCTTGGCAATCGACCGAGCGACTCGAATGATCGTCGGCTTCTACATCAGCTTCCACGCGCCGTCGGCGACGTCGGTGCTGTATTGCCTGCGAATGATGATGCTGCCCAAGGATCACATCCTTGCGAAATACCCCGACATTGAAGGCCCTTGGCCTGCACGAGGTATACCCGAGCGCCTGGTGATGGACAACGGAATGGAACTCCACGCGGAGGCTGTGGCGGCGACCGCTCAGGAGATGGGGATTGAACTCATGTTCTGCGGAGTGGCTCAACCCCAAATGAAAGGGGCCATCGAACGGCTGTTCAGGACACTCAACACGGACCTGATCCACCAGTTGCCGGGGACCACGTTCGCGAACATCGACCAGCGCGGTGACTACGACTCAGAGAAGCATGCTGCACTCGACCTGGAGGTCTTGACGCATGCCCTCGTGATGTGGATTGCCGAGGATTACAACAAGACGCCCCACAAGGGCCTAAAAGGCAAGACGCCGCTCGAAGTCTGGCAGGAACAAGAGCGCGGCCGGATCCTCGAGCTTCCCGCGTACCCGAAGCAGCTCGATGCCATGGTTGGCCGCGTCGCAACGCGCACACTGTTCCACTACGGGCTCGAGTACAACAAGCTCATCTATAACTCTCAACAGTTGCAAGGAATTCGCCACCGCGACGGAGGAACACCGATGCTTCAAGTGCGTGGGTTCGACCATGACGTTGGCACTATTTCAGTGTTCGATCCTCACATCGATGAGTTCATTGATGTACCCGCGGTGGATCAAGACTATGCAGCCGGGCTCAATGACTATGTACATCAGTTGTGTTGCCAAGAGGCTCGAGCGCGCTTTAACAGGGAGCCCGATCAAGAGCGCCTGAGGACGGTGAAGGAAAGCATCCAAGCGATCGTTGAAGAAGCGGTGCGCGCAAACAAAGTCAGTACCCGAAAGAAGGCGGCCAAGTTGATGCTCAACGATAGCGAGCAAATCTTTAATTCCGATGGCGCAGCCGCATTGAAACGTGCACTCAAGCAAAAGGCCACTGCGTCAACTCCCTCACCAGACATGGACTCCGGCGGTGAGGACGTCTTGCCTCGGTTCGCACGGGTTGAACACTCCGAAAGGGAGACTGCATGACCGCAGGTACGGATGTACTCGACGATCTCAGAACTTTAGGCCTTCCCAAGGAAGATGGTCAGCGCTTTGAGCTGCGGTCGACTTTCACTCTGCGCAATGAGTTATTCCAGTACCCCGAATTCAACCGTGCGATACGCGCCATCGCACGCATTCACCACAGAGGCAAGATCAACTCGGCCGCCGAGGGCTTGTTGTTCGTCGCTCAGTCGGGCGGCGGCAAATCTACAGTTCTCAACTTTTACCAGTCTCGCTTTCCGCCCATCGAGACTTCGACAGGAACGGTGATTCCTGTTCTACGGGTGGACGTGCCCGAGTCACCCACTGTTAAGGCGCTGGTCGAGACGATTCTTGCGGCCATGGGAGACCCCGCTTCGAACTCGGGGTCCAGCACGAAGAAGACACATCGCATTGTTCACCTTTTCAAGGCGTGCGGTGTTGAGCTACTGCTGCTCGATGAGTTCCAGCATTTCTCTGACGGACGCAGGCCGTCGGAATGCAGGCATGTCTCAAATTGGTTGAAGGCACTGATGGGCCGCATCAAGAAGCCCATCGTTATCGCTGGATTGCCCAGATCGATTTTAGTTCTGAACCAGAACGAGCAGCTGCGTCGCCGCTTCGCTTCCCCTCACTACATCAAGCCATTCGCGTTCAGAACGAAGGCGGAGCAAATCGAGTTTCGCGCTGTTCTCAACGAAATCCAAGAGCTTTTGCCCATGGAATGCCCTGACTTGTCAGAAGCGAACATGGCGCGGCGGTTCATCTATGCAAGCAACGGCTTGATTGATTACGTTATCAAGATCGTTGACGATGCTGCATCCCATCCCGGCTCAGGAAAGAGCGGTGCACTGACGCTTGAAGACTTTGAAGACGCATTCGTCCGCGCCGTCTGGTGCGGCGCTCCGAAATCTTTGAATCCTTTTACTAAATCTGTGGATTTTCGAGAACTGCGTGGCCCCTGCGAGCCGTTCAGCCTTTGGGACGACGTTGAGAAATACATAGCGCCGAGGCGGTCTCGAGTCAAGGAAGCATCCCTGGGATCGCGCAAGAAGGGGGACGCGAAATGACGATCCAGTTGCTTCGCCGCCCGCCGCTGCTAGATAGCGAAAGTCTTCGTGGGTACATATGCCGTGCTGCTACCGATAACATGGCCAAAGAGCTCTTCGCCCCCATGCTCACCTCGTTAGGCACCGCAACGCGGGCAGTTAGCCGAGTTGCGGAGTTAACTGGTTGCCAGCGCGAGGTTCTCGAGCGAAGACTCACGCGTGTTCCGGCGAGTTCAGAGATTGACGTTCTCATACGGTTCAACAGCACCTTGATACGCAAGAATCATATTCAGCTTGTACGAAGGTGGGTCTGTCCACGCTGCTTGGCTGAGCATTCCCTTTCACCTCATTTCTGGGAACTTCGACAATATGACGTATGTCACGTCCATGGTTGTGAACTTGCCGGTACGTGCACTCGCTGCAGGCGACAACTGAGCTGGTCATCCTGCGAGGTCGACCTCTGTTCTTGCGGAGCGGAACTGTGCCATATTCCCACCGATATGGTCAGTGATGACCGTCGAAGACTTTGCGCAATCATCGCCTCTGCTGCGATGTATTCCGTCACGAGTGAATCGGAACATCATTCCGGCCGCGCGAAGGTTTCAGGCCGAATGCCGACACTCGATTTTGTTCTTTCTTCCATTGATTTCATCGTCGGCAGAATACTGCCTGCGTTTGAGAGAGTCACACGCAGGATGCCGCCCAAGGGGTTGAGCGGCATGTGGCAAGGGTTGACGGCAACTATGCTCGACGACCCTTTCTACGCAGAGTATTTGCGGATTCTGCAAATCGACTATGTGAAGACGCCTCGCGCGAACATAAATGCAGCGGCTGAACCGCAACGGTATCGCGCCGAGCTGCGCGGATGCTTCGGACCTGGCCTTGACAGGCTTACCTTTCATCGATGCCTTTGGGCAATTGCCTTCTCTTCGCAGGCTGAGCTCACACCTCTCGCCGCGCCCATTCAACAAATTCAGCGATCGCGTAAGCGATCGCGGCAGCGAGCCACGGATCCGGGCGGGATTACATGGCGTCCGGGCGGCCGAATCTCTCGCCCGCCCCTTCCTTCCCGTTCCGGCCCATGAGCTGTCTCCTGGTTCGGCCCGCGCGTAGCCCGGACGAAGGTCCGCTCGGATATCGGTTCCGGCTCGCGCGTGCCAATCTTCTATCTCTCAGCGAGCTTGCTCGCCTGGGACCCCTTGACGACGAGGAGCATCTTTTCCCTCCGGCGGATGATGTCGTCCTCGGAGGCCAACAGAACACCCGCGCTTGGGTAGTCCGATCGGCGCGGTTTTGTCCCGACTGCTTGGCAGCTAGAGGCCATTGGCACATGGGCTGGGAAATTCAGTTCGCCGACGCTTGCGCAATATGCGGGCGTTGGTTGGTTGACTCCTGTACGCGATGCAATGTGCGTCTTGACTGGAAAAGAGAGGAGTTGCTCAACTGCCAGTGCGGTAGCTCGCTTTTGGACGAGACCGGCAGGTACGCGCCTGAGGCCATTGTTCTACTCAGTCGAGCGCTGTGCGCGCTTGCGTCGAGCACCAAGGCCACGGCCCTGGAGCTAGTTCAGCACATGAGGCTTGAACAAGTTGTGGATCTCGTTCGACTCATCGGGGCGTACGGCACCTGGGACGGCCAACGGTTGCCGCAGAAGATCGATTGCATCGACCGGCTTGAGGTCTCTTGGTCGCTGGTGAGCGTCGCAGCAGAGGTATTCTCTTCGTGGCCAACCGGTTTTCATAGGCTGCTCGATCGATTGCAGCAGCGTAGTAGCCATCATGACGCGCACCGGCGTCTCGACGCAGTCTTCGGAGGGTTGTACGCCGCGCTCTATGGTCCCTTTGCTGCACCAGAGTTCGACTTTGTGCGGCACGCCTTTGAGGACCATGTTGCACGGAACTGGACTGGGGCGTTCGCAAGGCGCAACAAGCGGCTTACAGACGCAGTCCTCGAGAACATGAGCTGGATTCCCATCGGCCATGCGCACAAATTGATCGGCATTTCCCCCGCGACAATTCGGGATTGCGTCGCGGAAGGCGTAGTGCGAGCTGAGGCCCGGGAGACCGCAAAGGGCAGGACGTTCACTGTCGTAAATAAGGCCGATGTCCTCGCGTTTGCCTCGTCGATGCCTAGCAACGTGACCATCGGTAGTGCTGCGGAGTCATTAAGGCTAAAAAAGAGCCGGCTCTTGAAAATCCTTCCTGCCATTTGCCCAGAGGCTCGGCAGCGAGCGTGCAAGGGTTCGCCGTGGCTGATCCCCAAAACTTGGATTGTTGATTGGAGTCGAAAGCTCGATGATCTTCTGTCAATGGCTCAGACGGGTCCAAACAACGTTAACTTCCAGCGCGTGGTCCGGGATTGGGGATGGGCAGACGCGGAGATCGCAGGGGCCCTATGCGCCGTCTTTGCTGGCGAGCTCAGGCCCGCCGGCAGGGTCGCGGGGGCGTTCGGCTTGGGTTGCATGGTGTTTGGCGTTGCCGAGTTGAAGCAGTGGTACGAGCAACACTTTCGCGATGATTTGCCTGGGTTCTCTATCCCCGCTCTGGCAGACCATTTGCGGGTGAAGGAGGAGGTGGCATACGCTCTGGTTCGAAGCGGGTTCATCACATCGTACTGTCGCCGAGTGGGGCGGCGATCTCAGCGTTTCGTCACAACAGAAAGCGTGTGGGCGTTTAACCGTTCATACGTGCTCGGACGTGATGTAGCCGCCGCACTAGGGCGATCGCCAAGGGCCACAGTCGCATACCTCAAAGGCCTTGGCGTCTCGCCTGTAGCTGGCCCAGAGGTAAACGGCTGTCGACAGGCAATTTTCGATTGCGAAGCTGTCGCTGCGGCTTTTCGACGCTTTGACGCGTAAGCCCTCATCACACGCCGACAAGGGCTATCACTGCTGCTTAGATCATGCTTTGAAGCCTTTGTGATTTCGCCAGCGGAACGAGGTCAGCCGCACGTAGCTCGATTTGCTACTTCGGTGGGCATGGCTTGCTAACAGTCCGCCCTGAACAATCGGGCTTTCAAGTGCCGACGAGCAGAGACGGGCGAGTCGATGCGATCCACATGACCAGCAATTCGGTCAGCGCGATGTCCCACAGGGCGCAAGGAAGCCGCAGCTTCCCCCGCGTCAACCGCAGGTTGCGCCCGGGGCCGCACATCACCGCGTGCAGCGCGTCGCCCAGCGCGCCCTTGAGCGCACTTCTGCTCAGACGCCCATCTTCATGTGACCGATGGCCGTCCGGGAATGCACTTCGCCGATGATCATCGCTTCGAGGGTCCGGGTGACGTCGCGCACCTTGAGTGAAGCGAGATCGCAGCCGCAAAGCTTGCTGTCGATTCCCAGATCGAAGAAGACTGCGAGTTCGCGGATCCGATTTTCTAACTGGAAGCGGACTGGAGGCGCCCAGATGTCCTTGGGTTTGAATGGCGCCTTCTGACCAACGATCTTTCCTTTGTTTCACGGTTCACGACGAACAATGATTGCTTCTGATCCCATGATGGTCTCCCATCGAATTGAGGGACTAGAACGAATGCACGCCGGCGAGCTTGGTGTCCAACGCTATGCTTACGCCCGAGACCGACCTTACGCGAACGTCCGGTCTTGGCGGCCTGCCACTTCGCATTTCGGCCACCTACGGTCGATCGGCGCCGATGTTCGAAGGTCGGGTCCAGACTGGGTGCTGCCTTACAGGACCGGCAGCCAATCGACCGCTCTTTTGCGCGAAGCAGTCGTTGCTGTGCGCTTCTTCGCCCGACGCTTGATGTCTTAGGTACGCGCTTGACCAGCATGGCATTGCTCATTGCCGTTGTGAACAGGGCATCAATGTCGCGCTAGGCGTTTAACTGCTAAGCTCAGCAAAACGCTAGCGTTTTTCACACAGGAGCAACTCGTGGCCGTCACGAAGACCGAAGTAGTCAGCGTTCGCGTCCCGCCAGACGTGAAGGCTGCCTTGGTTGCTGCGGCCGAACAAGAGCGGCGCAGTTTGGCATCTATGTTGGAGTTTATGGTGCTGGACTACTGCAAGGCACGAGGCATCAATTCGCCGCCAGTACCTATGGTGAAGCCGGCTCGAACTCGGTGAGGCGACGTATGCAACCGTACGGCGACGTTCATCGCTCAGCAACTGTTGACGCGTGACTCGGCGCCTGGAGGAGGGCAAGGAAACAATGGCCAGGGGAACTGCTGAGATTCGAAGCAACTTCAGCTTCCTTGCGGAGCATGCGCCGTTGCTGGCTGACCTCGGTGCAACAGCCGAAAAGCTCTATCCCTTCGACCCAGCCAGTAGCGTACTGAAGCTGCGCCTACTGGGTGAGTCCTTGACGCAAGAGGTCGCTTCCCGCATTGGCCTCCGTCTGTTGCAGCCCACCCAGGCTGAGCTGCTGCGAGCTGTGGATCAGCGCCTTGGCCTGGACGCCCAAGTGCGCCAGATGTTCCACCTGCTACGCGTTCGCGGCAATGAAGCTGCACATCAGGCGGACCGCCGTATCGGGTACCGGGAAGGGCTAGAGGCGCTCAAGGTCGCACGGGAAGTCGCGGTCTGGTTCCACCGCACCTTCGGATCAGAGCCCGACTTCAAGCCCGGCCCGTTCATCTTGCCGGACGATCCCAGTCAGAAACTGGTCGAACTGCAGACGCAGGTAGCGACCCTCACTGAGAACCTGCAGCAAGCTCAGTCAGAGCAGTCCGCTAAGTCCCAACTTGCGGCGTTGCTTTCAGCGCAGGCGGCTCAAGAATGTGAATTGGCCGCGCGCGCGAGTGAGGAGCGTGGCATCTATGAAGGGCTGGCTGACGAGGCCAGCGCACGTTATGCCGCGCTGAAGGCAGAGTTCGACGCAAGGCTTCAATCGGTTGCGTCTCAGCCTGCCGTCGCAAGCAGCCAGGACGTTCAACGCTTCGCACAGCGGGCCTCACGTGCCGCACAGCAAGTCACGATAGATGAGGCCGGCACACGTGTATTGATCGATCAATTGCTCCGCGAAGCGGGATGGGAGGTCGACACCAACGCATTGACGTATGCGAAGGGCACTCGCCCTGAACGCCACCGCAACCTGGCCATCGCCGAGTGGCCGATGCAGGGTAAGCAGAGCGCCGATTACGTGCTGTTTGCCGGCCTCGTCCCTATTGCCGCTGTTGAGGCCAAGCGCAAGAACATCAATGTCGCCGGCAAGATTGGGCAAGCCGAACGTTACGCGCGAGTGTTTGAGAGCCGCGCCGAGCATGATGCCGCGTGGATGGTTGAAGGCCGCCAAGCCCCTTGGCCCGATGGCCAAGGCGAAACCTTCCGGTTGCCATTCTGCTATTCGTGCAATGGGCGCCCGCTCATCAAGCAAAGCCCAGAGGCCAGCGGAACATGGTTCCGAGACCTTCGTCTCTGTGCGAACGTTGCCAAACCACTGCAAGGTTTTCACACACCCGACGGTCTATTGGACCAGCTTCGACGAAGTAGGGTCGACGCGGAGGAGCGGCTGAAGCAAGAAGGGTTCGCTTATTTGGGGCTGCGTGACTATCAGCAGAAGGCCATCGCGGCCGTCGAGCACGCCCTGGAGGCCGGACAGACCAATTGCCTTCTGGCCATGGCGACGGGCACGGGCAAGACCCGCACGATCATCGGCCTGATCTACCGCCTGCTGAAGGCCGAGCGCTTCCGCCGCGTGCTGTTCCTTGTCGACCGCACTGCACTAGGCGACCAGGCGCTAGACGTCTTCAATGAAGCACCGCTGGAGCTAAGTCAGCCCCTGTCCAAGATCTACAACATTGCTGAACTCGGCGACATGGCGGCCGAGGCCGAAACCCGCGTTCAGGTGGCAACGGTGCAGGCCATGGTCAAACGTATCTTCGCCAGCGATGGCCCGCCCGCTGTCGATGCCTTCGACTGCGTGATCGTGGACGAAGCGCACCGTGGCTACACGCTGGACCAGGACATGACCGAGGGCGAGCTCGCCCTGCGCGACCAGGCCCAATACCTGTCCACCTACCGCCGCGTGCTGGACTACTTCGATGCCGTCAAGATAGGTCTGACGGCCACGCCAGCGCGACACACCACAGAAATCTTCGGCCGCCCGGTCTACACCTATTCGTACCGCGAGGCCGTGGCCGACGACTGGCTCATCGACCACGAGCCGCCCATCCGCTACCACACACTTCTCAGCCAACATGGCATCCACTTCGACAGTGGCCAACAGGTGGAAGCCATCAATCTGGGCACCGGCGAGATCGAATCGGCTGAACTAGAAGACGAGTTGCACTTCGAACTGGAAAGCTTCAACAGGCGCGTCATCAGCGAAGACTTCAACCGCGTCATCTGCGAACAGTTGGCTCAAGAGCTGGATCCGATGGGCGAGGAGAAGACGATGATCTTCTGCGCCACCGACGCCCATGCCGACATGGTGAAACGCCTGCTGGGCGATGCGTTCAAGGCCGTACACGGCGAGCATTACAACCAGTCTGCGGTGGAGAAGATCACCGGCGCTTCCGACAAGGTGGACCAGCTCATCCGCCGCTACAAGAATGAGCGCCTCCCCAGCATCGCCATCACGGTTGACCTGCTCACCACTGGCATCGACGTGCCGCCCATCTGCCACCTAGTGTTCATGCGCCGCGTGAAATCGCGCATCCTGTACGAGCAGATGATCGGCCGCGCCACGCGCCGCTGCGACGAGATCGGCAAGACCGTCTTCAAGATCTACGACCCGGTGGACCTGTACGCCACGCTGCAGGCCGTCAACACCATGCAGCCACTGGTGAAGGACCCCAAGGTCACGCTGGAGCAACTGCTCGATGAGCTGAACAACCCGGCCGCGTTCGAGGCGCCCGGCAGTGCGCCGGACCGCAGCCACGCGCACGACGTGCTGGACCAGTTGAACCAGAAGCTCATGCGCGTGCTACGCGACGCCGCCCACAAGGCCGAGAAGCACCCGGCCTTGCGGGCGCGCCTGGACGCACTGGAACAGCAATGGGGCGTGGCGCCCCAGAATCTGCACCGCCACCTGCACGATCTGGGCCGAGAAGGCGGTCCACAGGCCGCCGCTGACTATCTGCGCCACAACACCCGGCTTCTGCTGCAGTTGGCCGAAGTACAGCAGTTGCTCGGCACGGCGTACATGCCCGTCATCTCGCAGCACGCCGACGAGTTGCGCGAACGCACCCAGAGCTGGGGCCAATACACCAAGCCCCAGGACTACCTGGACAGTTTCAGCCACTTTGTGCGCGCACAGCTCAACCAGTCAGCCGCCATCGCCACTGTCGTGAACCGCCCGCGCGACCTCACGCGCGAGCAGCTCAAAGAAGTTCGCCTGTTGCTCGATGGTGCCGGCTACTCCGAGGCCAACCTCAAGGCCGCCTGGCGCAAGCAGAGCAACCAGGACATTGCCGCTGGCGTCATCGCCTACATCCGCCAGGCCGCGCTGGGCGAGGCGCTGCTGCCGTTCGATCAGCGCGTGGCCCGCGCCATGCAGAAGCTGTTCGCCCAGCATGCCTGGACACCGCTGCAGCGCAAGTGGCTGGATCGCCTGGCCAAACAACTCACCCACGAAATCGTCATCGATCACGGCTTCGTCAACACCGCGTTTGCCAACGACGGCGGTGCCAAGCAGTTGGACAAGCTGCTGGGTGGCCAGCTCGAACAAGTGATGAACTCCCTGGCCGACGGCCTGTGGCCCCAAGCCGCCGCCTGACCATCAGCCCCAAACTCCACCGTCGGGCACGACAAAGAACACCAACCCATGACCACCCAAGACATCGTCCAGAAGCTCTGGAACCTGTGCGACGTGCTGCGCGACGACGGCATCAATTACAGCGACTACGTCACCGAACTGGTGCTGCTGCTTTTCATCAAGATGGAGCACGAGAACACCGAAAGCGGCTTGCTGCAGAACCACAAGCTGCCGCCTTATGCACGCTGGCCTGAGCTGCGAGACAAGAGCGGCCTGAACCTGCTGCGCCACTACCGCGAAACGCTGCTGAAGCTTTCCACGAGCGACGACAAGCTGATTGCCGCCATCTACGCCGACGCACAGACCAGCCTGAAAGAGCCGCGGCACCTGGAGCAACTGGTCAAGAGCCTGGACGGCATCGACTGGTTCAGCGCTCGGCAGGACGGGCTGGGCGACCTGTACGAAGGGCTGCTGGAAAAGAACGCCAGCGAAACCAAGAGTGGCGCCGGCCAGTACTTCACGCCCCGCCCGCTGATCGACGCCATCGTCAAGGTGATCCGGCCCCAGCCCGGTGAAACCGTGCAAGACCCGGCTGCAGGCACCGCCGGCTTCCTGATCGCAGCGGACCGCTACATCAAGGACCACACAAACGACCTCTACGACCTGCCAGAGCGGCAGATCAAGTTCCAGCGCAACCAGGCCTTCCTTGGCATGGAGCTGGTGCCCGGCACGCGGCGCTTGGCGCTGATGAACTGCCTGCTTCACGGCATGGAAGGGGACGATGAAGGCGTGGTGCACGTGGGCAACACGCTGGGCAGTGCCGGCAGCGAGCTGCCCAAAAGCCACATCATCCTTAGCAACCCGCCTTTCGGCACCGCCAAGGGTGGCGGGGGCCCCACGCGCGACGACCTCACCTTTGCTACTGGCAACAAGCAGTTGGCCTTCCTGCAGCACATCGTGCGCCACCTGCGCGACGGTGGGCGTGCGGCCGTGGTGCTGCCCGACAACGTGCTCTTCGAGGGCGGCGTAGGCGCTGAAATTCGTCGCGACCTGATGGACAAGTGCCGGCTGCACACGCTGCTTCGCCTGCCCACAGGCATCTTCTACGCCCAGGGCGTCAAGACCAACGTGCTGTTCTTCGAGAAAGTCAGCCAAGCCGCCACCGGCAGCACGCAAGAGGTTTGGGTGTACGACATGCGCGCTAACGCGCCGAAGTTTGGCAAGCGCACCCCATTGACCGACGCGCACTTCACGGACTTCATAGCCTCGTATGGTGACGACCCCCACGGCAAAGCCGTACGCCGCGACCTGGGCGCGCAAGGTCGCCTGCGCCGCTTCGGCCGAGACTGGATCGCCAGCGAGAAAGGCGACAACCTGGACATTTCCTGGCTCAAGGACGACAGCGCCGAAGACGCTGCCGACCTGCCCGAACCAGCCGCGCTGGCCAGTGACATCGTGCGCGAATTGAACGGGGCATTGGAAGAACTGGAAGCGATTCTTGCTGAGCTCGGAGAAGAAAGTACATGACTGCACTCCCCGGTGGTTGGACTATGTCCACGCTCGATGCGGTATGTATTGAAATGCGCAACGGCATCTCAGTGAAGCCAACTGAGCAAGGCGGCCTCCCCATACTAAGAATTTCGGCAGTGAGGCCCTTGAAGCTTGATGTCGATGACGTGCGCTTTCTCCCGAAGGAAATGCTAGGCACAGCCAATTACTCGTTGATTGAGGGAGACTTGCTGTTCACGCGTTACAACGGCAACCGCGACCTTGTTGGAGCCTGTGCGAAGGTGGGGCACATCAAGAAGAACCTTGTCTACCCAGACAAACTGATCAGAGTTCGTATCGATCCACGGCTAGCCCTGCCTTCCTATGTCGAAAAGGCCGCAAGTGCGTACCAGGCCCGCGAATTCATTGACCAGCAGTTAAAGACCTCTGCAGGCCAAGTGGGCATTTCGGGCGGTGACCTGAAGCGCCTCCCCATCCCGATTGCGCCAATCGCAGAGCAGAAACGCATCGCCCACAAACTTGACACCGTCCTCACTCGAGTTGACGCCGTCAACACTCGCCTGGCCTGCGTCGCCTCCATCCTCAAACGCTTCCGCCAGTCCGTCCTTGCCGCCGCTACCGCTGGGCGGTTGACAGAGGGTTGGCGAGGTGACGTACAGGCCAACTGGCCGACACGACGTGCAGAGGATGTTTGCGCTAAGGTTCAGAGCGGCGGGACGCCAAAAGGCGGCTTTCTAGATGAAGGAATCCCATTCCTCAAGGTCTACAACATCGTCGACCAAAGGGTGGCTTTCGACTACAAGCCGCAATACGTCAGTGCAGTTGTACACACCAC
>LNAP01003761.1_pt2 | contig 20032 bp, 17 predicted proteins | sample 602601 | NCBI WGS metagenome assembly LNAP01 (sample SAMN02440304, study PRJNA202911) | soil metagenome | biome: Subtropical and temperate rainforests or woodlands; isolation source: soil samples (1 kg each in a 20% v/v slurry with milli Q water) were... ...
GGAAGCAACCACTTCGCCGCGCACGGTGCGCTGCATTTCGGTTACTTCTTCCGGGCGCTCGTCGATCAGCAGAACGATCAGGTGGCACTCGGGGTTGTTGCGGGTGATGTTGGCCGCGATGTTCTGCAGCATGATCGTTTTACCGGCTTTCGGCGGTGCCACGATCAGACCACGTTGCCCCTTGCCGATCGGCGCGCAGAGGTCGATCACACGGCCGGTCAAATCTTCGGTGGAACCGTTACCGGCTTCCATCACCAGACGCTTGGTAGGGAACAGCGGCGTCAGGTTTTCAAACAAAATTTTGTTCTTGGCGTTCTCTGGGCGGTCGAAGTTAATCGTGTCGACCTTGAGCAGAGCGAAATAACGCTCGCCTTCTTTGGGCGGGCGAATCTTGCCAACAATGGTGTCGCCAGTGCGCAAGTTAAAGCGGCGGATCTGGCTTGGGGAAACGTAGATGTCGTCCGGGCCGGCCAGGTACGAGGCATCGGCGGAACGAAGGAAGCCGAAGCCGTCCTGGAGGATCTCCAGCACGCCATCACCGGAGATTTCCTCACCGCTTTTCGCGTGCTTTTTCAACAGAGAGAAAATCACGTCCTGCTTGCGAGAGCGGGCCATATTTTCTATGCCCATCTGCTCGGCTAGTTCCAGCAGGTCGGTAATCGGCTTTTGCTTGAGTTCAGTCAGATTCATATAGGAATGACGTAATCGTGAAGGAGGGGGAAATAAGCGCTTAGCTTATGAGGCCGGGCTGCGGAGAACGCAGCAAGATCGCCTGCTTGTTTATCGATGGGTATCGAGTAGGAATGCGTCGGCGACGGCTTACGATGAGCAACGGAGGAACCGATGCGAGGCCGAATGTACCATCGGCTTTGCGGAGCGTCTAGTCTTGGCGCAATGAAAAAGCCCCGCACAGGACGGGGCTTTCAGGCGAAACGGAGAAATTCCTTACGACTTAGATGTTGCTGTCGAGGAATGCTGCCAGTTGCGACTTGGACAGTGCGCCAACTTTGGTGGCTTCGACGGCGCCGTTCTTGAACAGCATCAGGGTCGGGATACCACGCACGTTGTACTTCGGCGGGGTGTCCTGGTTTTCGTCGATGTTCAGCTTGCAGACTTTCAGTTTGCCTTGGTAGGTCTGGGCGATTTCGTCCAGAACCGGGGCGATCATTTTGCAAGGACCGCACCACTCAGCACCGGGCCATCAGCCTGGAGCACATCCTGATCAAAGCTGGCGTCACTGACGTGGGTGATGAATTCGCTCATGGAAACTCTCCAGGGTCGCAAGTGTGTAAAGTGGCGGCCATCATAGCCCGGCTTGGCCAACACCGAAAGCGCCTGCCGATTGAGCTTCGCTATGATGGTGTGCGTAAACACTGATCAGGCATTGAACTAAAAACCGCGGCAACGGCTCCGTTTCTCTGAGCCTGGCGCCTGACACTGGTCATAATTACGACGCACCTTGTCTGCATACTGCGCGGCCGAACCTTGTCACCGCCTGACCTGCGGCTATAAAGAACAACTCCAGCATCGACATCCAGCCGCGCTTAGCCGGTGCCCGGCACAAGCGCCTCAACATGGCAGCAAGCGCCTGATCATGGCAGGATGTCGCGCTACAGCTCTGAGACCTGCACACCATGCCGCAAAGCCCTGCGAAGAATTTTTCCATGATCGCCGCCATCGACCTCGGCTCGAACAGCTTCCATATTGTTCTGGCCAAAGCCGACCACGGCGAAATCCGCATTCTGGAGCGCATGGGCGAAAAGGTGCAGTTGGCCGCCGGTATTGATGAGCAACGCGAGCTCAATGAAGAAGCCATGCAGCGCGGCCTTGACTGCCTGCGCCGCTTTGCCCAACTGACCAACAGCCTGCCGCCTGGCGCTGTGCGGGTGGTCGGCACCAACGCCTTGCGTGAAGCGCGTAACCGTTCGGTGTTTATCCGCCGCGCCGAAGAAATTCTCGGCCATCCGGTGGAAGTGATTTCCGGGCGAGAAGAAGCGCGGCTGATTTACCTCGGCGTTTCCCACACCCTGGCCGACACCCCCGGCAAACGCCTGGTCGCCGATATCGGCGGCGGCAGTACCGAGTTCATCATCGGCCAGCGTTTTGAACCGCTGCTGCGCGAAAGCCTGCAGATGGGCTGCGTGAGCTTTACCCAACGTTATTTCCGCGACGGCAAAATCACCCCCGCCCGTTACGCCCAGGCCTATACCGCTGCGCGCCTTGAATTGATGGGCATCGAACACGCGCTGCGCCGCCTGGGCTGGGATGAAGCCGTTGGCGCCTCAGGCACCATCCGCGCCGTCGGCCTGGCCATCAAGGCCGGCGGTCATGGCAATGGCGAAGTGACCGCCGAGGGCTTGGCCTGGCTCAAACGCCGGGTGTTGAAACTGGGCGAGGTCGACAAGCTCGATATGGACGGCATCAAGCCCGACCGCCGCGCTATTTTCCCGGCCGGCCTGGCGATTCTCGAAGCCATCTTCGACGCCATGGACCTGCACAGCATGGCCCATTCCGAAGGCGCACTGCGCGAAGGCGTGCTGTACGACCTGCTCGGCCGCCATCACCACGAAGACGTCCGTGAACGCACTTTGAGCGCGCTGATGGAGCGCTACCACGTCGACCTGGAACAGGCGCAACGCGTCGAAGCCAAAGCCCTGGAGGCGCTGGACGATGTGGCTGAATCCTGGGGCCTGGATGATGAATGGCACCGCGAGCTATTGAGCTGGGCCAGCAAGGTGCATGAAGTTGGCTTGGACATCGCCCACTACTCGTACCACAAGCATGGCGCCTACCTGGTGGAGCACTCAGACCTCGGCGGTTTCTCGCGCCAGGATCAACAAATGCTTGCTCTGCTGGTACGTGGCCACCGGCGCAATATCCCCAAAGACAAATTTGCCGAGTTCGGCGATGTCGGCACCAAGCTGATGCGCCTGTGTGTGCTGCTGCGTTTCGCCATCTTGTTCCACCATATTCGCGGCACGCAAGAGATGCCCAAGGTGAAACTGCGCGCCAGTGACGACAGCCTGGACTTGGTGTTCCCAGACGGTTGGCTGGCGGCCAACCCGCTGACCCAGGCGGACTTTGAAGCGGAAGCCGAGTGGCTCAAACGCATCGGGCTGACGCTTAGTGTTCGCTGAGTCGCGAGCACAAAAAAGCCGCTCGATTGAGCGGCTTTTTTGTGCTCGTTTGTTTTGTTGGGCTTCGCCGTTGGCTCAACCCAACCTACGGATCACGGACCTGCGTAGGTTGGGTCGGTCCGCGTGCGGTGAGCGCAGCGAAGCCCAACACCATCACCGCACGCTGAGCGGCGGGTTGGTGAGCTTCTCGAGCAAACCGGCCTGTGCGCTGCGAGCGTTTTGGTTGCCGGTAGGGCTGGAGCGCACATAGCGACCATCCGATTGCAGCACCCAGCTTTGGGTGTTGTCGCTGAGGTAAGACTCCAGCTCTTTCTTCACCCGCGTAATCAGCTTTTTGCCCTCGACCGGGAAGCAGGTTTCTACCCGCTTATCCAGGTTGCGTTCCATCCAGTCGGCACTCGACAGGTAAATCTTCTCGTCGAAGTCATTAAGGAAGTAAAACACTCGGGTGTGTTCAAGGAAGCGGCCGATAATCGAGCGCACATGAATGTTGTGTGACACACCGGCAATACCTGGACGCAGGCAGCACATGCCACGCACCACCAAGTCGATGCGCACACCGGTCTGGCTGGCTTTGTACAAGGCGCGAATAATCTTCGGATCAGTCAACGAGTTGAACTTGGCGATGATATGCGCCGGCTTGCCGTCGGCCGCCAACGCGGTTTCGCGGGCGATCATATCCAGCAGCGTTTTCTTCAAAGTGAACGGCGCATGCAGAAGCTTTTTCATGCGCAGGGTCTTGCCCATGCCGATCAGTTGGCTGAACAGCTTGGAGACGTCTTCGCACAGCGCATCGTCGGAGGTGATCAGGCTGTAGTCGGTGTACAAGCGCGCATTGCCGGCGTGGTAGTTACCGGTACCCAGGTGCGCATAACGCACAATTTCGCCGGCCTCGCGGCGCAAAATCAGCATCATTTTGGCGTGGGTTTTAAAGCCGACAACGCCGTAAATCACTACCGCACCGGCCGCTTGCAGACGGCTGGCCAGTTGCAGGTTGGACTCTTCGTCAAAGCGCGCACGCAGCTCAATAACCGCCGTCACCTCTTTGCCGTTACGTGCGGCGTCCACCAATGCATCGACGATTTCGGAGTTGGCGCCGCTGCGGTACAGGGTTTGTTTGATTGCCAGTACGTGCGGGTCTTTCGCCGCCTGACGCAGCAGGTCGACCACCGGGGTGAACGACTCAAAGGGGTGCAGCAACAGGATGTCCTGCTTGCTCACCACGTTGAACAGGTTGTCGCTGTTTTGCAGCAGCTTTGGAATCACCGGGGTGAACGGCGTGTATTGCAGTTCCGGGTGGCTATCCAGGCCGGTAATGCTAAACAGGCGCGTCAGGTTGACCGGGCCGTTTACGCGGTAAAGCTCAGACTCGCCAAGGTTGAATTGCTTGAGCAGGTAGTCCGCCAGGTGCGCTGGGCAGGTGTCTGCCACTTCCAGGCGCACGGCGTCGCCGTACCGACGGGAAAACAGCTCGCCACGCAGGGCGCGCGCCAAGTCTTCAACGTCCTCGGAGTCCAGCGACAAGTCGGCGTTTCGGGTCAGACGGAACTGGTAGCAGCCCTTCACTTTCATGCCTTGGAACAGGTCATCGGCGTGGGCGTGGATCATTGACGACAGGAACACATGGTTGTCGCCAGGGCCGCCCACGTCCTCTGGCACCTTGATAACCCGTGGCAACAGGCGCGGCGCTGGAATGATCGCCAAACCAGAGTCACGGCCAAAGGCGTCGATGCCTTCCAGCTCAACAATAAAGTTAAGGCTCTTGTTCACCAGCAACGGGAACGGGTGCGTCGGATCGAGACCGATCGGGGTAATGATCGGCGCGATTTCGTCGCGGAAGTAGCGGCGCACCCAGGCCTTGATTTTGGTGGTCCAGAAGCGGCGACGGATAAAGGTGATGTTGTGCTTGGCCAACTCGGGAAACAGCACGTCGTTGAGGATGGCGTACTGACGGTTGACCTGCTCATGCGCCAGCTCGCTGATGCGCGCCAACACCTGGTGCGGCAGCAGACCATCAGCCCCAGCTTGCTCGCGAGCGAAAGTGATCTGCTTCTTCAAGCCGGCAACACGAATCTCAAAAAACTCGTCCAGGTTGCTGGAGAAGATCAGCAAAAACTTCAGGCGTTCCAGCAACGGATAGGACTCATCCAGTGCCTGTTCCAGAACGCGGATATTGAACTTCAGCTGCGACAGCTCGCGGTGAATATACAGGCTGCTGTCATCCAAGCCTGGAATGGGCGCAGGCGCTGGAACCGGTTCAGCGGCGGCGGTTACGGGTTCTTCAACGGGATGCTCGGCGACGGGCTCAGCGGCGGTTTTGTCGACCGAAGCTTTCTCGGTCGGCGCTTTCTCAACAGCGGCTTTTTCGGTGGAGCTTTTCTCGGCAGCAGCCTTGGGCGCAGCGGGCTTTTCTGCCGCCACCTTTTCAATCGGCGTTTTGCCTGCCACTGCTTTTTCCGTCACAGCCTTTTCCACCACGGCTTTATCGGCGACGGCTGAGTCGTTCAGCTCATCCGCTTTGCTGAGTCCTTCGCTATTCATCACGTATTCCCAAACGGGCTTACTGCCCTTGCTTTAGTAGTTGTGCAATAGGTCAGGATGCCATCGGCACCTGCGCGCTTGAACGCGGTCAGCGATTCGACAATCACTGCTTCGCTAAGCCAACCATTCTGAATGGCTGCCATATGCATCGCGTACTCGCCGCTGACCTGGTAGACAAAGGTCGGCACGCGGAATTCCTCTTTCACCCGGTAAAGGATATCCAAGTACGGCATACCTGGCTTGACCATTACCATGTCCGCGCCTTCGGCCAGATCCGCCGCCACTTCGTGCAGGGCTTCGTCGCTGTTGGCCGGGTCCATTTGGTAGGACGCCTTGTTGGCTTTGCCCAGGTTCAACGACGAGCCGACCGCATCGCGGAACGGGCCGTAGTAGGCGCTGGCGTACTTGGCTGAGTAGGCCATGATCCGCACGTTGGTGTGATCGGCCAGCTCAAGGGCTTCGCGAATGGCCTGAATGCGGCCGTCCATCATGTCTGAAGGTGCCACCACCTGAGCGCCAGCATCGGCGTGGGACAAGGCCTGACGCACCAGCGCATCGACGGTAATGTCGTTCTGCACATAGCCTTCGTCATCAAGGATGCCGTCCTGGCCATGGGTGGTGAACGGGTCGAGGGCTACATCGCTGATCACCCCCAATTCCGGAAACTTCTCGCGCAATGCACGGATGGCGCGCTGGGCAATGCCTTCAGGATTCCAGGCTTCGCGACCGTCGAGGGTCTTTTTCTCTGGCGGCGTTACCGGAAACAGCGCCAGCGCGGGAATACCAAGGGCCACCCAGGCTTCGGCTTCTTTGAGCAGCAGGTCGATCGACAAGCGCTCGACGCCCGGCATGGACGGCACTTCTTCGCGGCGGTTTTCACCTTCCAGCACAAATACCGGATAAATCAGGTCGTCGACCGTCAGCACATTTTCGCGCACCAGACGGCGAGAAAAATCATCGCGACGGTTGCGTCGCAGACGGGTAGCAGGGAAAAGACGATTGGCGGGGGTAAAACTCACGGCAGACTCCTGGGCCCGCACAAACGGGCGAGTGTGACAGTTATAGGCCGCCATTATGACCAAAGAATGACAAAAGCTGGCACCTATGCGACGGCGCGCCGCAGCCGGCGGCCGTTCTTGCTTTGAATCGTATCAGCGCTGATGCGTCACGCTTTCCCCTTTAGGGCTGACAGGTTAGGCTGCGCGTTCATTTCGCTGTGCACGCTGACGATGCTCCAACAATTTCTGCAGGACTTCGGTTACCTCGCCCTCTTTATTGGCACCTTTTTCGAAGGCGAGACCATTCTGGTATTGGCCGGCTTCCTCGCGTTCCGCGGTTACATGGATATCAACTATGTGGTCGTCGTGGCGTTCTTCGGCAGCTATGCCGGCGACCAACTCTGGTACTACCTCGGCCGCAGCCACGGGCGCCGCTTGCTCGCGCGCAAACCGCGGTTGCAGAAGCTGGGAGACAAGGCGCTGGGCTATATCCAACGCCATCCGGATTTGTGGGTGTTGAGCTTCCGCTTCGTGTACGGCATGCGCACCGTGATGCCGGTAGCCATTGGCATGGCTGGTTACCCGCCATTGCGCTATCTGTTGCTTAACGGCATTGGCGCGATTGTCTGGGCCATGGCCCTGGGCTTTGCCGCCTTCCACTTTGGCTCGGTGATGGAAAGCATCCTGGGCAATATCAAAAAATACGAGCTATGGGTGCTGGCGGCCCTGGTGCTGCTTGGCGCCGTGTTGTGGCTGCGCCGCTATATCAAATCGCGCAAAGCCTGATCAGGCCGGCACAGCCCGCTGGCCACGACGCGCCAGAAGCAGCAGCGCCGCTGCGCTGAGCAGGCTGTAGATGCCCAGCGAACTCCAGCTTAGCCCACTGATAGGCAGCAAACCCACCTGCTCGGCCAACCACAAGGCCGGCGCATTCAGCAACAAACGCAGTACCTCCCAGCCCAGCGCATAGTCGCCGTTCTCCAGCCACACGCCCAACACAAACAAGCCAAACGCCATCCACGCGCAGCTGCCGAGCAACACCGCCACGCTTTGTGTTTCGCCATTGGCCAGCAAAAAGCTACCGGCGGCCACGTACACCACAAACTGCACGGCGGCATATACCTGCTGCGCCGGGCGCAATGGCACGTGGAACTTCGTGAATAGGCTTAAATCTGTTTTTGTCTGCGGATACTTGGCCGCCACATCCGCGGGGCGCCAGCCGGTGCGCATAAACCAGATACGCAGCTTGTCCCACCACGATCGGGCGTGCGTCGCGTCCTGCCACAACACCGCATAGAACTGCAGATTCGCCCACAGCGGGTTCCAACTGGCCAACGGCGTGGTCACTCCAAATACCACCGGCTGCTCATCCAGCTCCTCCTGAAAGGTGCCAAACAGACGATCCCAGATAATAAAAACGCCGCCGTAGTTGCGGTCCATATACACCGCGTTTTGCGCATGGTGTACGCGGTGATTCGACGGCGAGATAAACACCCACTCAAACCAGCCAAGCTTGGGTATATGCCGGGTGTGCACCCAGAACTGGTACAGCAGGTTCAACGCCGCCACGGTCAGAAATACCAGCGGCGGGATGCCCAACAGCGCCATCGGCAGGTAAAAAATCCACCCGAAAATCCATCCGGTGCTGGTCTGGCGCAATGCGGTGGAAAGGTTGTATTCCTCGCTCTGGTGATGCACCGAATGCGCCGCCCACAGCACATTGCGCTCGTGGCCCAGGCGGTGGTTCCAGTAGTAGCAAAAGTCGTAGAACACAAAGGCGAAAATCCATACCCAGAGGCTCTGGGTCGACAGCTCGAACATGCCCGCGTGCTGCCAGGCGAAGGTGTAAGTCAGCAGCCCAACCACCTTGGTCAACAACCCCACAGTGGTCGACAGCACCCCCGCGCTGAGACTGTTGATGGCATCCGCCAAGCGATAGGTACTGACGCCGCGCCAACGATCAGCGAGCAACTCCAGGGCAATCAGCAGGAAGAAAAACGGCACGGCATAGAGGACGTAATTCATGGCTCACCCATCATTGTTATTGTCCGCCCACAGGCAGGACTATAGGTGCCGATGCTATCCCCCCGCCCCGAAATACAGCGCAACATCAGGTGACAGCCTGAGCGGCATTTAGCGACAGTCGCCACCGCCCCCTCAAACGCTTGCATGACATTTTTATAACGCGCTTTTGCGCAAATTGCGGTCCAAACTCGTACAAGCCAACTCATCGAGTCACGGCCCATTGAGTAGTGGAGAAACGCTATGCATAAAAAGGTCGCTGTAATCCTCTCCGGCTGCGGCGTCTATGACGGCGCCGAAATCTACGAAAGCGTGATCACCCTGCTGCGCTTGGATCAACGCGGCGTCGAGGTGCAATGCTTTGCCCCCAACATTGCCCAGCATCATGTGATCAATCACCTGACTGGCGAAGAAATGCCCGAGACGCGCAACGTGCTGGTGGAAGCGGCACGCATCGCGCGCGGTGAAATTGCTGATGTACGCGAGGCCAATGCCGAAGACTTTGACGCCTTGATCGTACCCGGCGGCTTCGGGGCGGCGAAGAACCTGTCGGACTTTGCCCTGAATGGCGCACAACTCACTGTACAACCGGAAGTCCTCGCCCTCGCTCAAGCCTTTGCTGCCGCGCAGAAACCCATTGGCCTGATCTGCATCGCCCCCGCTCTAGCGGCGAAGATTTTTGGCCCTGGGGTTATCTGCACCATCGGCAACGATGCCGACACTGCTGCCGCCCTCAGCGAAATGGGCGCGCAACATGAAGACTGCGCAGTGGACGATATCGTCGAAGACGAAAACAACAAACTGGTCACCACCCCGGCCTACATGCTGGCCAAATCCATCAGCGAAGCCGCCTCCGGTATCAACAAGTTGGTAGACCGTGTGCTGGAGCTAAGCGCCGCCACCCATTGATTGCTCCCGAAGCCTTCTGGCTTCGTCGCGAACTGGCCAGGAAGGCCATTTTTTACAAGGACGTAATGCCATGCGACCACGCTTTGCCCGCGGTTTTACCCTGCCCGAGTTGCTGATAACTCTGTGTCTGCTGGTCATCATCAGCAGCCTCGCCCTGCCCAACCTAAGCCGCTATTTACAGAGCAATCGGCAGGAAAACCTGCGCCATAGTCTGCTTAGCCATCTCAACGCCGCCCGTGGTGAAGCCATCGCCCTAATGCAACGTGTCGAACTGTGCGGCTCCAGCAACGGCCAACAGTGCGATCACGCTTGGGAACAGGGCTGGTTGATCCGGGATCCTCTTACCAACAGCGCATTGCGCTTCTCACGGCAACAACCCAGCGGCCGCCTGCGCTGGGCGGGTGCAGGGCAAAGCAGCCAGACCGTGATTTACCAAGCCAATGGCACCACGGCGGCCAATAACGGGCGCTTTATTTTCTGCTCGGTAGATGGCCACGTCGCCTGGCAATTGGTGATCAACCGTCAAGGCAGAGTGCGCCACAGCAACGGCCTGGAAAATGGTCAAAGCGATAGCGAGTTATGCCGCTGATTCACCATGGCTGAATATCCGCTGTGAGCTTTCCTACGAGGAAAATCCCAGCGCCTGCTATATCGCCCGTTCCATCCGCTGAACAATCGAGGTGCCTTAGGGGCATGGAGTAACACTCGATAGTCGGCATAGGAGCGCCAGCATGAATCGGTCAGGGAAGAACGCGCCACCCCCCATCCAACCTCCGTCAAAACCAATTCGCGGCCCTTCGCACGCAGCGGGTTTTACCCTTGTGGAGGTCTTGGTTACCGCCTTGATTATCAGCGTCGGCATGCTGGGAATGGCCACCCTGCAGGGCCGGACCATCCTTCATACCAGCGAAACCCTGCAGCGCAGCACCGCAGCCATGATGGCCAACGACCTCATGGAGCTGATACGCGCAGCCCCGAGTGATTGGTCCAGCCACCTGCGGAATGCTTCTGCCCCACGCCCGAGCGCACACCCCTGCCCACTTACCCCAGGTAAACCTGAAGCACAACTGGCGTGCTGGTTAGCGGAAATCGCCTTTCTGCTGCCCAGCTCCTCGCAGCTGCCTTCAGGCCAATCCTATGTTTGCCGCTCGCCCAGTCCAGGTACCTGTGCCGGTGCCGGTGCCGGCAGAACCATTGAAATTCAGGTGGCCTGGAAGGGCAGCCACAGCGAATGCCTGAACACTCAAAAGCAATGCCACTACCGCTTGCGCAGCGAAATTGAGGAGCCCAGACAATGAGCCGCCATCCGCAACAAGGGTTGTCCCTGATTGAGCTGCTGATGGCGCTGTTAATCGGCGCGTTTCTGAGCGTGGCGGTGGCGCAGGTGGTCATCGCTAACAAGCTCAGCTACCTGTTCCAGCGAGCCCAGGCCGACAACCAGGGCAATGCCAGCTTCACCTTGCAATGGCTGGATAGGCAACTGGCCAAAACCGGTTTCAAACGCCGCCCTGATCAACCCTTGAATGCAGCATTCCCAGCCCTCAGCGAAGCGCAAACCGGCGTGGCAGGCTGCGCATTTGAAGCCGGGCAAGTGATCCGCCCCGCGCAGGGCAAAGCACTATGCATCCGCTATCAACCCAGCGACCGTCAGGAGCTCGACTGCCTGGGCAATGGCCGGCCCGCCAATGCCGCCAGCCTGTCACGCCCGTACGCGCAACCGGTGGAGGCCTATGTCGAGAAGCTCAGCATCAATGCCAACGAGCAATTGGTGTGCACCAGCAAAGACGGCGCCGCCACATTGCTAGAGGGCGTCGCCGATGTGCGTTTTGATTTCGGTATTGGCTTGCCAGGCTCGCTCAAGCTCAGCCGTTACACCGCCACCCCCGCCGCAGAGGAACACATACGCAGTGTTCGCTTCGCCGCGCTTATCAGCACGCCGCTGTCGGCATCAGCCAGTGGCAGCAGCTCACGCGCCTGGCGCTACTGGTATGGCACTACACCGCCGCCATCCGCTGAGGACCGCTTGTATCAGGTGGTCAAAGGCACCACAGCACTGCGGAACCTGCTGCCATGAAGTGCGCGGCACAGCACGGCGCTGTATTGGTGATGAGCCTGATCATGCTGGCGGTAATGACCCTTCTGGCAATAACCAGCACGCGCGACAGCCTTATGCAAACGCGGGTTATGGCCAGAGGATTGGACTATCAGCGCCTATTCAATCTGGCTGAAGCGAGCCTGCGCGAAGCCGAACGGCATATCGCCAAAGCAACCGCGCCGTTATCACCATGCGGCGAACCACCCTGCCTGCAGGGACTGGCTACCCATAACGCCGTCGACTTTAGCCACGCTACGCCTTACCAAGGCCTGGCTGATAGGGCCGCCAGCGCACGCTGGTATATACGCCAGATTCAATCCGTCGCCAGTCAACCGGATGATGCTCACTACGGTGCCGCAGCCCAAGTCACCGGCACTTACTTTTACGAAGTCAGTAGTCAGGCCTTTTATTCTGAGCATGCTCGCACCGACCTGAACCGCATGTGCACGGGGGTAGCGGTATGCCTGCGTTCAGTGGTGGCGAGAACGTTTATTGGAGACCAACCATGATGCGCGGCCTTTTCCCGCATTTTCTGCTGAAGCTGATGCTCGCAGCACCCGCATTGGCAGCGGCCTCTGAGCTCAGTGGTGACGCGTTTTTCCAGTGGAAGTTATGCCAACAGCCGACACCACCTTTGTATAGCGTCTTCGCTGGCGAACCCGATATGCGCTACCGAACCCGTTTCAACGCGCGAAACTGGAGCGGTGAACTGCGCAAAGAGCAGCGTTCCGCATCGGGAGAAGTGCTGGAGCTATGGCGGGCCAGCGAGCAAGTGCCCGTCAGCCGCCAGATTAAAATTGCCGGCGATAGCCCATCAGGCCTGCGCGACTTTCGCTGGACGGCCCTGAATGAGCAACAACAAGCCACACTGAACAGCGATATCAATGGAGTATTCGACGGCTTCGGCGCGGCACGCGTCAGTCTGTTGCGTGCCGAGCCTTGCGGCGAGCTTGAGGGTTGCTCGCTACTGCGCCAGCAGTTGCCAGCGCTAGGCGATAGCGTCAACGCCAGGCCTTTGCTTGTGGCCACGCCCGAACACCTGAGCGAGACCATGGAGCGTTACGACGGCCCCGCTGGTGCGTATGCCGCGTTTAAAACAACACGCCGACGCGCGCAGCTTTACCTCGGCGCCAACGACGGCATGTTGCATGCCTTCGATGCAAAAACCGGAGAGGAGCGTCTGGCGCTGATTCCCTCGCTGCTACTGAGCAAACTGCCCGCCCTCACCTCGCCCAACTACTCAGGTACCGACGGCGACCTGCATCGCTTCTTTGTTGACGGTCCGCTGGTTTCTGAGGACGTTTATTACGACCAGGCCTGGCATACGGTGCTGCTTGTCGCCCTGGGTGCTGGCGCACAAGCCCTACTGGCGCTGGATGTAACTGACCCGGATAACATCCAGCTGCTGTGGGAGCTCGGCGGCGCAGAGCACGACCTGGGTTATCTACTGAGCGCGCCTACCATAGCCCGTCTGCACACAGGCCAATGGGCCGCGCTGTTGGGCAACGGTATAGACGCCCCGAGCCACACAGCGGCCCTGCTGATCCTCGATATCAAAACCGGCGCAGTGATCAAACGCTTGCAAACCACCGAGGCTGCCACAGGGCTGGCCATGCCACTGGTGGCCGATACCAACGGCGATGGCAATGCCGACTATGCCTATGCCGGCGACGAACTGGGCAATCTGTGGCGCTTTGATCTCTACGACCACACCCGCGCAAATCTGGACAAACCACCTGCAGATAGCCCCATCAGCCCCGAGCTGTTTCGCCTGTCCTTTGCTGGGCGGCCGCTCTTCAGCGCGCCGCCGCGACAACACAACCGGTTGCCCCAACCAATCACAACGGCACCGGTCATCGCCAATCACCCCTCCGAAATCGGTTACCTGATTGTTGTCGGTACCGGCCAGAACCACGTTAAAGCAGATACCGATCAGCAAAGCCTCTACGCCATCTGGGACCGCTTTACCCAAGGCCAGAACGCGCTGACCGCCGGCACCGTGCCCTTTGCCGCGTTGCAGCAACAACATCTCCAGCCCATCAAAAAACAGACGCCGCCCACCAGCCGCAATGCCATTGATTGGTATGCCATGCAACGCAACCCACATGGGCAACTCGGCTGGTATTTCGATCTTCAGCCGGCATCGGAAAGTGGCGCCAGTGAACGGGTGCAAGAGCAGCCAAGCAAACTCGGCGAGCTGTTGTTTGTCACTACCCGCATCCCCAGCCTTGAGCCCTGTCAGGGCGATGTCGAACGACGCCTCTATGCCATTGATCCAGCGGCCGGCGCCGCACCTTTGTTCCCGGTCTTTGATCTGAATGCGGACGACCGTGTGGATGACCAAGATGGCAATGCCGACCTTCCGCCGTTCGCACTGAGCGAAACAGAGAACGTGCTAATGGTGCCGGACCCGGTCAGCGCAATGCCTTGCCTGTTAGCCGAGGCTGGGTGCGCCCCGCTTTCTCTCGGCCCACGGGCCAATGGTCGGCAAAGCTGGAGGGTGGTGACTGATGCCATACCGTAAGCACAACCCACGCCTGCGCCCAGGCGGCTTTAGTCTGCTGGAGCTGTTGGTGGTGCTGGTGATTCTCGGGCTGCTGTATTCCTTGGTGTCGCCGCAGTACCAGCAGCACGTGTTGCGCGCCAACCGTACCGAGGGCCGAGCATTGTTGGTGGATGCTGCGGCACGTCAGGCGCGTTATCACGCGCAAAACCAGCAATTTGTCACCCGGCAGCAGGACCTCAACCAACTTCAGTTGCCCAACACGCAGGGCAACGACGTACTCAGCACCAGCGGCCTCTATCGCCTCGCTATCGAGCCGGGTGACGGCGGGTACTTGCTTCAGGCGGTGCCTATTGGCACGCAGCGTGCCGACAACGCTTGCGCCTCACTGCTGCTAAATGGCCTGGGCACCACGGGTAACACCGGCAGCGCAAGCCCGGCGGAGTGCTGGAAATAGGCGCCTGCTTGCAAACACCATCCACCCAATTCAGTAGGCACCATTCAGCAAAATCAGGGGTATGGCTTAGGTCGCCCCATTGCGGCAGGCTAGGGCTTTCCCCTCTAGCGGCCAACACCATGTCGGAATCGACCTTCGAACTCACCCCCGAGCTAAAACAGGCAGTGCAAAGCTTTTTTGAGCGCATTCCGTTTAATCAAATGCTCGGGATCCGCATTGATGAGTTGTCCACCGAACAGGTGCTGATGTCTCTACCGATGCAGCCAAGCCTGGTGGGGAATTTCGTGCATGGCATTCTGCATGGCGGGGTGATTTCCGCCTTGCTGGATGTAACCGGTGGTGCCATGGCGCTGATTGGGGCCTTTGAGCGCCACCAACATCTCAGCAGCGGTGAGCGCATGGCACGATTGTCTAAGCTGGGTACTATCGATTTGCGCGTGGACTATCTTCGCCCCGGGCGCGGCCAGCACTTCGTCGCCAAAGCGGTTTTGCTGCGCTCCGGCAACAAAGTAGCGGTGGTACGCTCCGAGCTGCATGCCGACGACGGCACACTGGTGGCAGTGGGCACCGGCACTTATCTGTGTGGCTAGGGCGCAGGCGGTATATCGATGCGAGTCGACCAAAAACATGGCCTCGGCCAGCGCAGGCCTTTAAGATGCCGAAACTGGCAAAGAGCCATCACTGTTGATGTAATGCGTAATTTTTAGGCTGGAGTTCGTGATGTCACTGCTGCACTTCATTGCTGACATGCCAGCCAACCAGACGGTAATCCTCGATTGCCAGCATGATCCCAGCCTGGTGTTTCTCGCTTATCTGGTGGCCAGTGCCGCGGGCTTTACCGCGCTGGCAATGGCCAACCGTGTCAGCAGCAGCCACACCGTGAGCGGCCGCGAACTGTGGCGCTGGATTGGCGCGTTTGCATTGGGTGGCGGTATCTGGTCAATGCACTTTATTGCCATGCTGTCGTTCAGTGCGCCATTGCATATCGGCTACAACTTCAAAATTACCCTGCTCTCTTTGCTGATTGCCATTGCCGTGTCTTATGCGGTGATGTGGGTGATCAGTCGCAAGCGCTTAGTGGCCTGGCAGTATCTCGCTGCGGCGATTACCGCCGGCGCGGGCATTGCCACCATGCACTACAGCGGCATGGCCGCTATCGAGTCAGCGGCAACGCAGTATTACGATCCAATGCTGTTTATCGTGTCGGTGTTGATCGCCATCGGCGCGTCGCTGGCGGCGGTAGTGCTGGCATTTTATTTCCGTGGCAAAACTGGCGAGCGCGCCCATTGGCTGCGGGTGCTGGCAAGCCTGGTGATGGGCGGCGCAATCGCGTCCATGCACTTCACGGGCATGGCCGCCATGACCCTGGCAGTGCCCACCGACCTCTATCCACACGTGTTGCGCCCCGTGGCTGAAACCGGCGAGCAAAGCGTGCTGGCCATTTCCATTGGCTTGATCGCGTTGATCATTATTGTTGCCGGCATTGGCGCCAGTTGGGCAGACCAACGTCTACGCGAACAGCACGCCAAGCTGCGCCGCGTTGCTCAGCAGTTGAACGTGGTGACTCAGTACGACCCCCTGACCAATCTGTTCAACGGTCGCGCTTTCACCCAACTGGCCAGCCGCGCCTTGAGTGCCGTAGAGCCGCAACAGAGCTGGACCTTGCTGTTTATTGACCTGGATAACTTCAAGCGCATCAACGATAGCCTAGGTCACGCCAGCGGCGATCACCTGCTGCAACTGGTGGCGCAGCGCATCCGTTCGGCGTTGGGCGGCGAGGATGTGCTGGCACGGTTTTCCGGAGATGAGTTCTGTGTGCTCGCCAAGGTCGAGAACGGCTATCAAGCCGAGCAGTTGGCCAGCCGCATCGTCGACCACCTGCAAAGCCCCTTCACGCTTTCGTGCGGGCAACTCACCCAGACCGCGAGCATCGGCCTTAGCGTATTTCCTCAGGACAGCAGCAATTACGACGCGCTGTTCAAGCACGCTGGCCTGGCCGTGGGTTACTGCAAGCACAATGGACGCAACCGCAGCCTGCGCTTCAGCCCGGACTTGGAACGTCGCGCACACATGGACCTGACGCTGGAGCAAGACCTGCGGCGTGCGCTCAATGAAGAAGGGTTACACGTGCACTATCAGCCAATCGTCTCCAGCGAGACCGGTCAGGTGATCAGCCTTGAAGCCCTGGCCCGCTGGAACCACCCGCAGCGCGGCGCCATTAGCCCGGAAGTATTTGCGCCGCTGGCCGAGCAACACGGCTTTATTGTTGAACTGGACCTGTGGGTTGCCGAACGCGCTTGCCGCGACCTGATGAGCTTGCGCAAAGCCGGCTTCCCGCAATTGCGGGTGGCCTTCAACTGCTCTGCGCTCAACCTGTCCAACCGCGCGCTGCCCTCGGCCATTGAGCAAATGCTTATCCGCACAGGGCTTGATTCGGACGGACTGGTGATGGAAGTCACCGAAAATGCGCTGATGAATAACCTCAATACTGCCGTGGAAATACTCGAAGAAATTCGTCGTCTGGGCGTAAAGATTTCCATCGACGACTTTGGCAGCGGCTATTCATCGCTGGCTTATTTGCGCAAATTGCCGGTGAACAGCCTCAAGGTCGACCGCTCGTTTATTCGCGAAATTCCGGCCGAGGCAAACGACATGGCCATTACCGCAGCCATTATCGCCATGGCCCACAAGCTGCAGCTGAAGGTGGTGGCCGAGGGCGTGGAGTCGCAAGAGCAGTTGGAATTCTTACGCGCCAACGATTGCGACCTGATTCAGGGTTATCTGTTTAGCCGCCCGCTGTCGCTGGAAGCCTTGCTGGCCTGGCTAGCGCCGCCAGTGCAAGCTTCGCCTCAGCTCACTGCCTGACGCGCCAGCCGAGTAAGGATGCGATCGAGGCTATTGGCAAATGCCTGTTTTTCCCGTTCACCATAAGGCCCTTGGCCGCCGCCAACCTGGCCTTGTTCGCGCAGATCAGTAAACAGATTACGCACCGCCAAGCGCTCGCCCATATTGCCGGCGTCAAACTCACGGCCTCTGGGGTCCAGCGCTGCTACGCCTTTTTTGACTAAGCGATCAGCCAGCGGTACGTCGCTGCAAATCACCAAGTCGCCTGGCACCGCATGCTCCACCAAATAATCATCGGCAGCGTCCGGACCACTGGGCACCACGATCAACCGCACAAGCGCAAACGCCGGCTTGGTCTGGCTTTGCCCAGCCACCAGCAGCACCTCGAACTGACGCTTCAAGGCGAACTTCACTACTTGATCCTTGGCCGCCTTTGGACAGGCATCGGCGTCAATCCATACGCGCATCGGCGCGGCCTCCATAGTCATTAGAAAAAGCGCTCGGTGGAAACAAAAACGGGCGAACAGTGTGCCACTGCTCGCCCGTTTAGCTAGCTGCCGTATCTTAACTGGCGCTTGAAGCCTGCTCACGCTGGCGCGCGGTGATAGAGCTGCGGCCGTAGAGAATTGCGATGGCGATCAACGCCACAGCTTGTGCCGACAGCGAGTAGAGGTCGGCATGCACGCCCAACCATTCGAATTCAATAAATGGCACAGGGTGGGTGCCAAACACACCGGCCTCTTGCAGCGCCTTAACGCCATGGCCGGCGAACACCACCGACAGCGCACACAGCAGCGCCGCGTTGATGCCGAAGAACACGCCCAGAGGCAGACGTGCGGAGCCGCGCAGGATCACCCAGGCCAACCCAACCAGCAGCACACACGCGGTGGCGCCACCGGCCAGCACCGCGCTGTGGCCCGCCGGGCCTGCCTGCAACCAGAGGGTTTCGTAGAACAGAATGACTTCGAACAGCTCGCGATACACCGAGAAGAACGCCAGTACCGCGAAACCAAAGCGACCGCCGCCGCCAACCAGGCTGCTCTTGATGTAATCCTGCCAGGCGGCAGCATGACGACGGTCATGCATCCACACCCCGAGCCAGAGCACCATCACGGCGGCAAACAATGCGGTGCAGCCTTCCAATAGTTCGCGCTGAGCACCGCTAACATCGAACAGATAAGCGGCAATACCCCAGGTTACGACACCGGCCAACATCGCCAAGCCCCAACCAATGTGCACGCTGCGTACCGCCGAATGCTGGCCGGTATTGCGCAGGAACGCCAACACAGCGGCAAGAACCAGAATGGCCTCCAGGCCCTCGCGCAACAGAATCAACAACGCCGAGATAAAGCTCAGCGACTGGCTCAAGCCATCGCTGCCCAATAGTTTGGCCGACTCCTGCAATTTACCTTTGGCGATCTCCAGCTTCTGCGCCGCTTCCGGCACCGACAGCCCGTCTTGCAGCGATTGGCGGTAGGCCATCAAAGCTTTTTCGGTGTCTTTGCGCACTTGCGCATCAACGTTATCCAGCGAGCTTTCCACCAGCTCGAAGCCTTCCAGATAAGCCGCCACCGACAGGTCATAGGCTTGGTCATGGTCGCCGTTTTTGTAGGCGGCCAAGCTCTTGTCCAAGGTCACACTGGTGTAGTCGAGCAACTGCTGCGGGCCACGCTGCACAACAGGCGGTTGCGCGCGCTGGCTACGGAAGATGGCAGAGGCGGCCTCGCCCTGGGAGCTGGCGATTTCGTCTGGGGTTTGCCGGGCCAGTTCGGCCAGGTCAAAGGTTTTCGGCTTGGCGCCATCGGCGGCAGGCACAGCAGCCGGAGCGGCGGCTGCGGCGCTGAAGCTGGCGATATAGACCGCCAAGTCCCAACGCTGGCGCTCGTCCAGTTGGTCGGCGAAGGCCGGCATATCGGTGCCTTCAATGCCCAGCGTGGTGCTGCTGAACAAGTCGTACAAGCTCAAGCGGCCTAGGCGCCTGGCATCGGTAAAGTTCGACGGAGCGGGTTCCAGGCCGATGCCGGCAGGGCCATCACCAAGCCCCGCATCGCCATGGCACACCGCACATTGCTGAGCGTAGAGCGGCGCACCACGGGTGGCGTCAGGGGTGATCACCGGCGCTTGGCTGACTTCATAGGCCGCAGCCACCTGCGCACTCACCTGGCGAGCCTGACGGGCTACTGCCGCTGGCTCCTGACGCTGGGCGATGGCGTCGTGCAGGGAAGTCACGCCCTGCTCAATGGCACTGCGCTGGGCGCTGGCCGGCAATGCCACGATCAAACCTTGCAGGGTGGTCAGGGCATCGAGTTGTTTTTGGTAGCTGTCACCACTGATTACCTGGCCACCATTTACTGAGTCGGCGTAATCGGCGCCGATGTAGTCGAGCAAATGAATGGCTTGGGCGGTTCCTTCCACCGGGTCAGCAAATACGTTCAGGCTAAAAAGGGCAAACAGCGAGAAGATGCACAACAACAGGCGGGGAGAGGTAAACATGATTCCATCCCAAATAAGAATGGGTGACATTGT
>LNAP01002151.1_pt1 | contig 20023 bp, 26 predicted proteins | sample 602601 | NCBI WGS metagenome assembly LNAP01 (sample SAMN02440304, study PRJNA202911) | soil metagenome | biome: Subtropical and temperate rainforests or woodlands; isolation source: soil samples (1 kg each in a 20% v/v slurry with milli Q water) were... ...
AGCGATACTATCAGGCGGTATGTGGGTGATGCGCTTACCCGTTACCGTGTTGACTACAAAGGAGGCTTCGCAACCTCGGACCTGACTGGCTTCTCCAGTTGAGTATCCGTTAACTTTGTAACTGGTAATGCATATCAGCGATTTGTAATCGGGCAAGCTCAGCGGCCTTGCAAGAATGGCCAGGCAAAAAAAACCGGCCTCGAAAGGCCGGTGGTGAAACGGTTTAGACAGTATCGGGAATGAACAATGCTTTCGATACGAGCTCCCAAGATTCAGCGGGAATTTGGAGAGCGATCGTTCCTTCGCAACCGTTGTGTCGAGTCGGAATGCCATCCAGCTCGGCCATCCCCACGACATTCATAGCGTGACTTTCATTTAGGTGCAGAAGACGGACGCCATCGGGCATTTGCTCAACCCTGGGCAACTGCTCATCTTCGTGGGGGCGTTGGAGATAGAAGTTGTTTTCAATCTCACGAGAAGTCAACTGAACTTGGTTGCCGAAGTCAGTGAAGATGCTGTAGCACGACTGCCCATTTTGGTCGGAAACCCCTGTTACACGAGCGTTTCCCATGATGCGCCCGTCTTTGGTGAAAAGCGGTTGGCCAGCAAGGATCAGTTTCATTTGATGGTTCCTATATGGTGTTGGAGGAGCGGCTATGTGTCCCAGCGAATGGGTCATAGACCTTGCGCTGAGTGATGGTGCACAGCGGGGCGTATTTTTCGGAGGGGCCTTTAACTGCCAGCGCCCTGCGATGGCGGCGACCAACTTCTTTACCTTTCACGCGGGGCGGGGCAAGGCAGCAACCGGAATCAACCAGCCGTAGAAATGAAACGATTTTTGACCATGGTCGATGCCATCAGGTCAAAGAGACACTGACTTTTCACTGTGAAAATGGGAAAGGCCACCAAACCGACCAGGACAGCGACCAAGGCATACGGGTTCGCAACACTCAACAGCAGACACATGGACAGGATTTTGAGGGTCGTTCTGAGCGAGCTTTGCCAGAATGAAATGTTGCCAGCCACGGAAACCGTGCGGATTCGGACTAGCAATTTCCCCAGGGTCGTACCGTTCCATACCTTGGTCAGTGTCGCTTCGTACAGCAACCAAACGAGCGGTACAGTGATTACGTAATAGGGCGCCAAACCCAAGGCAATTGCCTCGTACCATTGTCGAAGTGGCATCCCTTCCGGAACTGCAAATGCGGGAAAGGTGTGGGCGGCAATCAAAGCTGAAATCGCCAACAAGACAAGGGTGAATGCAATGACCAAGAGACCATCGATCGCGGTGGCCAGCAGCCGCCGGATGACAAACAAGGTGTTCATCAGGATATTCATTATCTGAGCCTTGAGTGGCCGCGGCAGGGGCTGCCGCGGTGTGGGTTAGGGGAACATCGCGCCCATAGAATTAAGAAGAGCTACCTGCTCGGCGTCCGGTATCAGGCCGCCGTCATTGACGTCCATTTGTGCCACTGATAGTGGTTGCTGATCAGCCGGTTGCGATGCCGGAGGGGAGGGCGCTGGAACCTCCGTGGTTTGAGCGGTGGATGCTCCAGGAACTGGCAGATCGGCCTCTGCATGCCGGAGGGGCTCAGAAGGCTGCGGCTGAACTGGTGGCTGTAAGGCCGGTTGAGGATCCTGCGCCACTGTCGCATAGGACAGTGCAGGTTCATCTGAATGGCCTGTTGCCGCCTGGCGACCGCCAGCTTTTGCCGTTACCGATCGTTGCTTGGGTACGCGTTTGCGATGTTTCGCGCTAGGCGGTTCTCGAGTCCCTTGGGAGCCGATAGAAATCAATCCCCCGGGGCCAGACAAGACGTTGTTTAACGCATCGTCGAGAGTTCCAGCTTCACTGTGCTGTATGAACCATTGGTAAAAAATCCCCCTGATTAATGGCGTCTCATTTCCATATGGAAGTTCCGACATGAATTCGAGCAAGCCCGGGCACACCGCATCCTTGAGAATTAAGTTAATTCGCCGTTCTGTTTCGTCTGGATCATAAACCCGTACGAGCTTAGCCATTCGCCGCTACCAGCTGTATAGCACTAATCGATGCTCTGATGAGTTGACCCAGTCCATACCGCGCAAAACCTTCAGCCACCGACCAGCGCGAGTTTTCCATCAAGATGCTGTGTTTCCAGGTTTGAGAGGTAATCGCATGAATTGCGTCAGCGCTGCCGCCGGCGATCAAAATTCCGTTCAAAGATCGGGCGTCGTCAGCGAACAGAGAATTCCCCTTCGAAATGATCTCTTGAACAACATGGCTCTGCGCTTCGAGGACTTCGTTTGCAATTGGAATTTCTTCACCGAACTGGAAGAGGGTCTTCGTGCGGAACGCCTCCTCGCATTCAACCAAACTTGCGGTCAAATTTCTTTTTGCCAGGACACGGCGCAATTGTTCAGCTGCCGCACTCATTCCGGAACAGGAGTCAGCACCACGTTCAATATATTGTCCTTCTTTCATGAGAAGAAAATCAGTTGAGAAGTGACCACCTTCAATGACGCCATAGGATTTGGTGCGACCACTTGGACCAATCAACTTGTCTTTGATTGGCATACCCGACTTATCGAGCACGTAATCGCAGTAAGCACCCATCGGCTGAGGAAGAGCTTTTATTTCGACACCTTTCGGTAGTGCCAGTTTTGTTTTTTCAACCAGGCGCTCTTGGCGAGTTCCGTAAAGTTTCGAGGGCGTGCCAATCACTACATAAGCACTGTCCAGATTAGGAACGCCGGCTTTGTGCAGTCGGGTGAATGCGGACTTCACCAGCGCCTGGTATTCCGGGGTATCGGTCCAGTCATCATTCAAGCCGATCGAAGATGTGAGATTGCCTTGGAGGCGAGCGGTGTCGCCAGTGAAATAGGCTTTGCCGTCGACGATTTCGGTTTCCGATTTCGCTCGTTCGGCTGTAGTTGGATCAGTCAATTCGACCGCGGGAACCGCCAGGGTAGGGTACATGATAGAAAAACGGGCCCCTTCGGCGTATGCAACCACTTTAATGGCGCTACGACCCGTATCCAGACCGACAACTGTGCGACTTTGCATTCTAAAAAACGCCATGAAATCAATGATTTAAAGGTGGTTGTCAATGCGCACTGCGCACTGCTCACTACCCAGTGTGAAATCAGCAGTGTGTACTTCACACTGTGCATTGGTTGAAGTTTAAGATACATAACACGTATTGACAATACAGGAAGAATCCACAGAAAATCCGCCCCGAACGCACCATCCGGTGCGGCTATACAGTCCCCCCCAGGCATCGCTTAAACAATGGCTATACAGTCCCCCCCCAGCATCGACGATTTAGAGGGTCTCCGGGCAAGAGCGAAAGAGGCCGTGGACACCGCTGTCGACTACCTGATTCGGATCGACAACCTGCTGGTGCGCATGGCCGATCTGCTTTACGTCATGCAGCCTTTCCAGTCCGGCAGAATCGCAATCGATTTCAACCTCCATCGAGGCCAGATCAAACCGTTTGTTCGGGTGTACAGAAAACTGAGGGCAGGCAAGGGTAAATGGACCTCCACCAACGTCAGTCATCTAGGGCTAACCAAGAGGGTTAAGCGGTCACGTGAGTTCGAACCCAACCACAAGCTCATGCTTGTCCTATGTGAGCGCATCACACAACTCTTCGTACTGAGAGGCCAAATGCAAGAGCGTTTACGGGTACTGGTCTATGGCGCCACACTCACTCTCCAGCAAAGAAATGGCGAGCTTGAGGAACTCGAGGCTCTGGTAAATGGAATGCTAGATCGGGTTGAAATGCAATTCGAAGGGGAGATGGAAGTGGAGTAATCACCTAAGGCAGTTAACCGAAAGCCTCAACGCGTAATGGTGTTGGGGCTTTTTTGTTGCCAAGTCGGACGAGAAGCCTAACGGTGGTGGGCCAAGTCGGAATTGGGCTTTGGTTGAGACGGACCAGAAGCCTAACGGTAGTGAGCCAAGTCAGACCTGGGCTTTGGCGAAGACGAACCAGAAGCCTGACGGTGATATGCGAAGTTAGACCTGCGGCTTTGGCAGAGTCGAACGAGAATCCTGACGGTAATATGCCGAGCTGACCTGAGGCTTTGCCTGAGGCGAAATCAATCCGGTTTGCTGAGAATTACTTTCTGCTACTCGATGGCAGGCGGAGTTTGATTGTGCGACTGCATTTCCCTTCGATGGCTGCATGCCACTCGCGCCCATCCCTTTAATTAATTTAATTTCTTTTTCTCCTTTGGCGTCGTCCTTCTTCCGGTACTTGTGCGCCCGGCACTTGTGTTGGAATCTCTTTTGCGTCTGCTGATACTTCCTCTGGCGATTCCGCTTCCCCTCGCGGCGCCGCTTGTTCGCTTGTTGTTCCGCCGACACTTGTTGCAGATACACTTCTGCCAAGCTCTCTTTTACCTCAGTCGGTTCTAACTTCGCGAGTTCTGTCGCTGCACGCTGCCCTGCCTTTGCTGCTTCTGCTTCTTCCATTCTCTTTTTCCACTTGCCGATCCATCTTTGGTGGTTCTCCCTCATTCCGATTGAATTGCTAGTTTGCTTGGGTCCGCTGGCGTAAGTTCTTTCTCTGGCAATTGCATGTACCTCCAATGTGGCACTTGTGCCTCATTCCGATTGCGCTGATAGCCTGCGTGGGGCTGCGGACGTATGTGCTTTCTCTGGCGCTTGCACGCACTCCCGTTGCTCTGGCACTTGTCCCTTCTTCTGATTGAACTGCTGGCCTACGGCGTAGGTTATTCCTCTGGCACCTGCGTGTGCTTCCGGTGCATCTGGCACTTGTGCCTTCTTCGGTTTGGCTTGGTTGTTCTCTCTCTGATTCCACACCGTCTTATGCTGGCGCTGAGATTTGCGCTTTTCTGCCGGCGTGAGCATAACCATTTGTGCTATTCCCGCTCCGCGTCTGCTCCTGTGCACGGTCGGTAGAGCTCCGTCGGCGCCGAACTCGCTGGTCGGCTGAGTGATCCCTACGCGGGGGCCAAGCGATTCACCGGCTTCTCGGTGGTGACCACCAGGTGGGATATGACGGGGTGGAAAGGCTGGCGGGCTGAGACGGATGTGACGGGGTGTGAGAGCGGTGGAGCGGGGGCAGGGGCGCGGTGTCGGATGCGGCACGTCTGGAACGCTGCTAGCGGTGGCGGGCGGTGTCGCACTGGTGCTGGTCGACTGGCGGCTTTGGCTGGCGCAGAGCACGTTCGGCGGCAGGCGGTGGCAGGCGGAATCCTAACTGGCGCTGGGCGAGATCGGGCCTGGTGCTGGCCGACGCGGAGTGAATACTGGCGGTGGGCTGTGTCGCACCAGGTGCTGGTCGATCGGAGGCCTTGGCTGGCGCGGGCACCTTCGGTCCAGCGGCGGTCGGTGGCGGGCGTCGTAAGAATTGGGGCTGGGCTGTGTCGCACCAGGTGCTGGTCGATCGGAGGCCTTGGCTGCGCAGCGCCTTCGGTTCGGCGGCGTGCGGTGGCAGGCGGTGTCGCAACTGGCGCTGGGCGAGGTCAGGCCTGGTGCTGGCGATCGGCGGCCTTAACTGACCCGGAGACCTTCAGTTCGCCGTCATGCGGTGGGGCGGAGTCGGTTTCCAGCTTGGCCCCGGGTCTGCCCAGAGTCAGCTTCTTTCTGCTCGGTGCCTTCGATGTTGCGGCTGGCGGTGGCTGTCTGATTGAGTGCGGCCAGCGGGGCAGGGGTATGCGCCTACCTGTAGCCGATGCCTGTCTTCGGAGCGGGCAGTTTTGCTTGTCGGTGATGCCTGCTGGGGAGCGCCGGACTCACGGCTTTAGCTTTCTCCCTCCATTGGGCTCCCTTGCTGCGGATCAGCGCTTGATCCAGCCTCAAGGTTGCAAGTGGTTGGCTGAATGGCTGGCGCCGGCAACCGGCTTTTATGGTCCCGCCATGGCATAAATGGTTACGCCGGGCTCTGGGCTTTTTGTCGGCGCCCGGGCATAAATGGTTGGCCAATCACACGACGGCTTTTCCGGGCATCGGGCATAAATGGTTGTGCAATTAATTTATAACACGTAACAATAAAATGCCTTGCGACGATCTAAATCTATGTGTATCGTTGAGACATAAATGGTTGTGCACAAGGAGCCGCAAATGGCCACGTCAGGTTTGATCAAAACGGTAGGGAAAGCGGTGGGCTGTGTTGCTATGCCTGTTGCATGCGCCGTGTTTGCTGCATACAGCGATAAGCACTTCCCGGGTTGGGTGTTCGCCCTCTCGCTGGTGGTGGGCGCGGTTAGCGCCATACCGGCGGTGTTGTTCTTCAACTTGTTCCGCTCCAACGGCTCTGACGCTCCAAGCAAAGGCTTTGAATTCAGTAAGCAACCGGATGAATGGGATGACCTGTTCAGCCCATGGCACCGCGACGACGACGATCGCTAATAAAACCCAACCCACAAGGAGGCCGGCAATGGCCGCAAAAGCATTCACCCCAAACACTGAGCAGGCTGTTGCTCTGGCAAGCACCGCGCACCGTTTGCTCGTTCGCGCCAAGGCCGGTACCGGCAAAACCGCCTTGTTGATCGAGCACGCTCGACGCAATGCGCACCTGCGCCTTCTGTACGTCACCTTCGGCAAGGCCAACCAAGAAGACGCGGCTGCCCGCTTCCCAGAAAACGTGACCACCAAAACCAGCCATGGTCTGGCGTGGGAGGTTGGCGGTCAGTTCAGGAAAACCGGCAAGCAGGGCGACCTGTTTCCGTCGCAATTGGCCAAGGCCTACAGCATCCCGATGGCCTTTGCTCGGCATCTGCGCGAGACCCTGCACAACTTCATGGTGTCTGCCGACAACGAGATTCTGCCTGCGCACGTGCCGTCGATGATTGGCGCCGCTGACAAGCCCAAGGCTGTGCAGTGGGCTGTCCTGGTGTGGTCGGATCTACTCCGTCTGCGCCAGTGGTCCCGTGGCTGCGGTGAAAGCCAGGCTGCACGAGCCGAGTTCCTCGACACCACGCCGCTGCGCATGCCGCACGATGGCTACCTCAAGCTGTGGGCGATGACCAATCCCGAGCTGCATCACCGTTACGACGCGATCCTGCTGGACGAGTACCAGGACACCAACCCGGTCTTTGCCGCGGTGATCCTGCGTCAGACCTGCCCGGTGCGTTTGGCAGGCGATGACTTCCAGAGCATCTTCGGCTTCCGCGGAGCGTACAACGCCTTCGACCCGGCTCAATTCGATGAGGTGGTCTCCATCTCTGAAAGCCACCGCTTCGGCCCGGCGATCGCCAAGCTGGCGACCATGCTGCTGACTGAGTTCACTGGCGAGCAGCAACCGGTACGTTCGTCGCGTGCGGATCTCGCTACCCGCTTCGAGGTTGACCGTACCCAGCCATACGCAATCATCGGTCGTACCAACGCCAGATTGTTTGCCAGCGCCGTGGCCCTGCTGGGGACCAAGCGGCTGCACTTCGTGGGTGGAGTCGACGAGTACCCATTCGACAAACTGGTTGAGGTACACCACCTGCGTGCGAACACCGGTGCTCAGCTGCGTGATCCTCTGATCAGTGCCTTTGCTTCGTTCTCCCAACTGGAGGCGTACGCCCAGGATACCGACGACAAGGAGATCCACTCCCTGATCAGTGTCGCCAAGCAATACGGCGATCAGATCCCGTCGCTGGTCAGCCAAATCAAGGCTGCCTGCGTCAGCAAGATCGAGGACGCCGACGTTGCGCTGCTGACTGCCCACCGCTCCAAGGGTTTGGAATTCCCGCAGCTGGTCCTGCTCAGCGACTTCCACAACCTGATCACCGATGGCGGCCTGCCGCTGGCGCTGGATACCCCTGAGCTGCGTCAGGAACTGCACCTGCTGTACGTGGGCTTGACCCGGGCGAAGTTGGCGATTGAGCTGAATGAGCAAATCCTGGCGATCATGCGCTACTGCGAAACCGTCGGCCGAGTCGATACCCAGGCGTTGGCGGCTTCGAACAGCACCGTACAAGGCGGGGGGGCTGCTCTGGTTATGGCGGGTGAACCAGAGGGTGACTTTGCCGCGGTCGAGTACGGCGTGGGCGCGTTCGCAAACGTGGCCGAGCTGGTGGGCCCGGACGCCGCACTCTTGTTCGACGGTGACGAACTGGAATCGCGCATCGAGCTGGCCATTCTGCGTCAGGGGCTGCTGACGGCGGCCGGGCTGGCGGACGCCCTGGGCGGTTCGGTTGGTGAGGTCGCTGATGCGGTGGCCACGATGGTGCGTTGCGGCCGGCTGTCGGCGGTGCTGTTCCTCGATTGCGAGGCGGTCACTCGGCGCCTGGTCACCAACATCCAGCTGGATGCGGCCTGATATGCGCCGTTCACTGATAGGTATCGGGGGCGGCCATGGCGGATGACTTCATACGCATCGTGTACAAGCGCGACGTCGGCGGGAAATCGAAGCGGACCTCGGTGTCGATTGACCCGATGATGTTCGAGATCTTCAGTCAGGTGCGCGGCGGGATTGCCGAAGCCCGCGCCGTGCTGAAGGTGTGGGCGATGGAGGCGGATGCCGATCGGACTGAGGAAAATTGGCGGATCGGTAACTCGCGGTTGGTCCAGCAGCGAATGTCGGTGGAGATCCTCGAGGCGGTCAAGGCTGGCATCGCCGCCCGTAAGTTGAATCAGCCAAAGGGCGGGAAGGGAAAAAGTCGCGGCGCCGGCCGGGCCTCCCTTTCCGTAGATGGCGGCGAGGGGTCGCAGCAACTGCCGGCGGTGACCGGTCACCTGGAGGTGGAGGATGCTTGATTCATCGCACCCATCACCGGCCGCGGATCGGCCACCACTAACGATGGCACAATTCGTAATGCTGCGGTCCCTGGGCAGGGAGGGCACTTGGGTCGAGAGCGATGAACCACTCTGGAAAGTCTCTAGCCATTGGTCTCACAGCCGCGAGCATTCGGTTGAGGCGCTGGCCGCGTGTTGGGATCTAGAGCGTGCGGGGCTGGCGGTAAGTACGCCACGCACTTGTTGCGAGGCGCACCGGGGCGCGGAGGAGTTCACCCTGTCGGAGCGGGGCAGGGCGATGCTGGTCCGCATCAATAGCCGGCGGGCGCCGTTCCTCGCGCAGTGGATGCACAACAACGAGCTTCTGGCGCTGGCCCGGGCGTGTGTGGCGGTGACCGCCGTGGAACCGGCCACGGTGGTGCAGCTGCTCCTGGTGCAGGCGCAGCACGAAAACGCATTAAGACTGGGCAGCTACCACGAGCGGTTTGTGAAGTTGGTCAAGTCGGCACGCAAAGTTGCAGCTGGGCGCTCTGTGCGAGATTTGGCGGAGTTAGATGGGGCGTTGCGGAGCAGCACGAGCGTGCCGCTGGAGCTCGCTGACTCTATCGCTTCCGTGCTCAGTCATCAACCTAAGCGTGTCGCTGTGGCCGATCCGCTGCATGAGCCAACCGAACAGGAAAAGCAATGACCTCAACCGAACGTGATACCAGCTGCAAAAAGTAATTCTGACTTGACCAATCACACAGGCGAACCATGCGCCTAAATCTCTCTGTATCGCGTATAGGTACGTGTATAGAATCAAAAAAAGGAGCTAAGATGGCACTTGCAGACGTTTTAGGGGGCAACGCCGCGATTGTGGTGGCCTGCGTAATCGCCGTTATCGTGTATTTCAAGCTGGGCAACCGCAAGAAGTACTCGACCAAGCACTACCAGTGCATCCCGCTGCTGACTGAGCGGGAGCAGGATTTTTACTGGCGGCTCAGGGAAGCGGTGGGCGATGACCTGGTCATTGCTCCTCAGGTGGTGTTCGGGGCGTTCATCAAGGTGAAGGCCACGGCGCTGACCGACAAGAACCACGCCCGGCATGTGGTCGCCCACAACCGGTGCGATTTTTTGCTGTGCGACAAGAAGCTCAAGCCAGTGGCGTTGGTGGAGGTCGATGACTCGACTCACAACAACTTCAAGGCCCGCTCCAAGGATCGTCGTCGCGACGATCTCATGAAGGCGGTAGGGGTGGCGGTAGTCCGCTACCGGAACATGCCGGTGGCTGCCCAGATCCGCAAGGACTTGAAGCTGTAGATCCGCGCCAGGGTAAGGCCGGGGCATTCGTGTCAACGGCCTGACCGCGTATGTCACGCCTTGGCGCAATGGCGATACCTGTACCGAGGAGGTAGGAGAAATGGCAAGCAACGAGGCTCTGACAAACCGTTCGATCGGCATCCTGGTCAACCTGTCCGCCGGGCTCGATGAGACCGGTCGCGAGTGCGATGACGACCGGGTGCAGCTGACCGCCAACTTGCGTTTGGCCGCCGCCGCTGGCGCCGCCGCATTGTCCCAGCGCTCGAAGCGCTCCACGCCGTTCGCCAACGATACCGGTAGCCCGAATGTGAAGTTGGTCAAGTCGGCAGCGGGTTGGCTCGATCAGCTGAAGCAGGCCAAAGGATTCCACGGAGATGTGACAGCGGCCGAGTTCCTGGGCGTGAGCCCAACCCAGTTTTCACGCTGGCGCACCGGCAAGGACCTGCTCGATAACTACCATGCCTGGCAGGTCGCCACTGCGTTGAATGTGAATCCCATGGCGATCATCGGCAGCGTGAACTTTCACCATGCGCGGGATTCCGACCGTACCCGTTGGCTGGCCATGCTCCAGACCGTGATCGACGCCGAACTGCCACCGGTGCCAGAGGCCGTGATTCCCCCAAGTGCTCTCGCTGCGGTACCGGCGGAAACGCCGCCGGCGGCAGAGTCAACCGCGCAGGGGAGCAAGTGGACGGACGACGAGGATCAGCGGCTGGTAGCGGGGTACCAGGATGGCTCTGATGTCGCGGCATTGGCAAAAGCGCATCGGCGCACGCCCAAGGCCATCCTGTTGCGCCTGAGTCAAACCCACCGCCTTCTGAAAGGTGAGCTGTTGGCCAGCTTGTGTGAGCTGTATGGCGTGACCTTGCACAGCCCGGCACGAGACAAGAAGCCAACTCGGAAAGGGTCTCGAACCGCAGAGAAGTTGCTTCAGGCCGCTCCCTCAGTGTTTCTGTAGTCCGGCTTTAGCCTGGCCAAGCCTTCATCTTTTCGGGTGTAGTACAAATGTACTCTTTTGCTTTTTTGCGGCGCTTTGCGGATATTTTTCTACCGGCAAGGGCAGACGCTGACCCAGTGGCACATGACCCAGGACCAGCAACACCGATCAGGGAAGAGCAGTATCGCCCGACCGTGTACGTGGATCTGGCCGTTTGGTTTGAAGATCTGACTGAAGATCCAGATCGGGTTTGGGGTGTTGGTGTTGCACCGGCCCAGGGAATGGACGAGGCATGGTTTGACGCGGTGCTGGGCTATGCCGAGGCGTCTGAGCGTCGATATGCGGCCGAAGGCGTGTTGTCCGGGGTTCGGGTAAAAGTCCGCTGGGATAATTGGAGCCAATTTACGTGGGTACTGCGAATGGTCAGTCAGCGCCTCGGGACCAATCCTTGGATACGGGACCTTGCGGAGCCGGGGTATGCAGAGTTCTGGTCCAGCCATAACCCCCTGTTCCCACCGAAGGTGAGCATCAGTGGTGAAGGTGCAATAACAGGCGCTGACTTGACCAATAGTGCTATCCGAACCACCGAAAACTAACGATGGCACATCTGGAATCGAGCAAGCCCCCTGTATTCAAGGGGTTTGGCGGGTTCAAAGGGCTATCACTAACGATGGCACATTTGAACACCGCCGGCGGATACGGGGCTGGTGAGCTCCGGTCGCCCGAAACGAATTACCAATCACCGAGCGAACGATCCATGTCGTTCGTCAAGTCAACCGTAGAACAGGGAGCAACCCATGATCGTAGAAAACTACTTCAGGCCGGACAAAGCCGGCGAGATTCCCTTCACCACCGAGGTTGAGCTCTTGCTGGGCGGCATAGGCCGGGCGATGTATCCCGACGGTACGTTGCAGTTCGTCGACCAGGACTGCACGCCGGTTGCAGTGTATTCGCCGCGGCTCGAGGAGCAGGCGCTTGAAGCCTTCTGTGAGCAGAACATCGAGCAGTACCGAGCGCACCACAAGAAGCACAAGGCCGCGATCCAGGAGGACGTTACTCCGGCCATTGATCCGTTCTGGGACTGAAGCTTAGGAACGGAACTGGAGGCGGAGGGACGATGAATATTTACGGGATGTATATTCAGTCGATCCGATCGGCATAGGTCGTATCGCAGCTGCGATCGCTGGCGCTCTCACTTTCGTGTTCGTCGCCACGGTGTCGTACCGCGATTATCACTACGAGCCTTCGGCTCCCCAATCAAACCCTTAACGGAACAGTATGAAAGCCCTCCTGAATAAATTGAAATCCATGCCAGCGATTACGCTGTTCGCGATCTTTGCCTGTTGGTATCTGCGTTGGACCCAAGGTTTGTTTCCCAATGGGTGGGATGCCGTTCCGCTACTCGTTGGCATGTTTGCTGGCTGGCTTTTGTTGCGGCCTGCGCAATCGCCCTCCGCCACCCAAAAAAAATGGTGCAAGTGGCTTGATCATCAGTATGAGTTTGTCAAGACCACAGACAAGGGTTTGACTGCGGATGAATATATCTGCAAGCGCTGCGGCGACCCGCAAATCGAAAACGGATGGGTTGATCCGCTGCCGGGAATGAGTTGGCGCAGGAAATTGGTTATCAGCCTGGGGGCCGTCGTCGTACTCGCCGCGTGTGCTTTACCACCCTTGGCTAAGGACGCTGAGACCTACCTCGACGTGGTTGCGGAGAAGGGTTGCTGCGATTTTGTTTCGGAAAATTGGATCGCGCGCCCAGTCACCCGTGCGCTGGTTGAGTGGGAGAATCCATACTGGTCTGTAAACAAGGAGAAATCAGAGCGTTGGCTTATCTCTGCCGGGATTGTTGGTGGTGAAGCGAAGTTCTTGCGGGTTCTTCAACGAGAACCGATCACCAACGCTCAGCCATAGCGGTAAAGTCCGCCGTACATCTGCCCCGTCTTTTCGGGGCTTCGGCCGTATAGGGATGCGACTTTCGCGTTCAGGGATTGTTTGGAGCTGAAATTGATTCGCCATGTCTATTGCGTTGACCGAAACGTCATTTCCAAGATCAAGGACAAATCGCTGTCCAGTGAGGAGGAGGCGCTGCTGCGTTCGATTGATCAGGAGGGCCATCGCGTAAGCCCTATTCTTGCTAGTTTCGAAGGGCAAGTCGGCGTTTTGCAGACGGTAGAACAGCTCAAGTTGTCCATTGAGAAAGACACTGCTGCGCTGGCCGGTTTTTTCAAACTAGCACTGACGGATGACATGGCAAAGGTCGCTCACCAGGAGCACATGCGTGCAATCGTCAATCGCCAAAATGAGCGGTGGGATGCTTACGCTGATTTTGTTGGGTATACGCAGCGTAAGCTGTACCAGCCTATAGCCAAGGACAAACTCAAATTTGTCCAGCGTGAGCTCGCTCAAGAGGCAACGCGCCTTGGCGTAGAGTTCAGCAGTATTTATTTTCTCTGCGCGATTGCCTGCCTGTATCAGCAACAGGACGCTCACGAAATCCTCAAGCCTTCGCTGAAGCTGGGGGGCACCCCAAAACGTGTTCATAACGCCATGCAAGACCTTGCTTCCATCGGGCTGTACTTCACGGTTTCAATGTATTTCAGCGTTGGTCCGCAAAAAATAGAATCGACCTATATAACCTTCGATGGCTGGGTGAACCGCTTCATGGCACTCACCAATGCGCGAGCCGGTGCGCTCCTGGTGACAGACCAAATGGTGAGCGAGTCTAAATTTGACTTGAGCCGTGAGATGTTTCCAAAGGCATCCGAGGCTGATTTCAAAGGAATCTGCGAACTGTTTGGCGTGACGGAAGATCAACCTGGCGACATCCTGCCAGGCTATGCCCCGCCATCGTACCTACGTGAAGTTCGGGTCAAAATAAACATTCCGCGTTTTCCGAGAATCACCGCTGATTGAACTGTGCAAGGAGCACCATCATGCAAAGGTATTCAGGAGCGATTGGCACCGAGGTCATTCGATGCACCGGGTTGGCAGTAGGGGCGGTTTTGTTGCCAGCGGCGGTCTGGAGTGCAGCTTACGCAGTGCTCTTCCTGGCGCATATGCTCGGAGCATTCCCTTCAGTTTTCGCCCAATTCCCAAGTGTGTTTAGTACGGGCGCGACAGTGTTTGCAGGCTCGGTCTTGCTGACCACATTTCTGATCGCGGGTCTTTGGCTGGCGCGAGGCCGGCACTGACTCTCAGCTCAACACTCAGATCCGCGATTCGGACCAACATTGGAGCGACTATGAGTATCAAACGATCGACGCGGGTGGTATGGCAAAAAATGCTCCGCCGCTTAAGTCAGGCCCGACGCGCTGCACGCTACGTGCTGTCCGCAACCGAGTATTTCTTGAGTGGTGATCTCTCCTGGTGCGCTTACAAGCATGCACTGAAGTATCGGCCGATAGCAGTTGCGTGCAGCCGGGGTGCCTTGGTCGTCGACCCGGATTTCGAGGTGTAGCCCTAACGATGGCACAAGTGATCAAAGCTCAATTCTTCCTGGTCTAGCGGTTTCCCCCGCTGACGCAGTTTTTGGAAGTTTTGGCTGTTTCCCAATAGGAGAGCCGTCGAGCCATGCCGGGTCGACGGCTTTCTTTTTAACTTGGAATTCTGGGCTAACCTCAGATCACAACTTTCCAAGGCAGGGCCTTCCATGAACATCATACGGCTGTCGAGACCCTATCGATGGGTCGCGCTTGTTCTGCTTTCCAGTGCAGCGCTTAATGCAGTGGCGGATTGCGGAGAGATTCTAGAGTCAGGGTTGAGGAATACCTATTCATTGACGCAAGCGGGGAATTTTAAGAACTCATTCAGTAATAATTTTTGCAGCTCGAATTTGCAGAAAGGCACCAACAGTGCTGGAGGCACCGCCGACGTCGCATTCACGATTCCAGGGGTTGGGCCTATCGGATTGGGAGGCGGTTACAATGAAAAACAAGCTAAGGAACTCAAGAACAGCGTTTGTGGTGGTGGAAATGGTGCCCTGAGTAATGAGCAGTATCTGAATGTTCTACAGAAGATTGCAGATCCGAACATCGTCCGCGCATGGTCCGAGTGCAACAAGGGTGGCCTCCTGTTGAATGGAGAATTGCTGGACGCTACAAATATAGAAGTCAGCCTCGAGTTTCGAAACACTGGTGCAATCCATGAGACAACGCTTACCGGAAAGCCTGGTGTTATCGGCGCAACCTGCCCAAACATGGCATGGGACAAGGGGACAGTGGTAAACGGTAGTCGTCAGTTCGTGCAATGTACTCGGCAGGGTAATAGCCCTGTTTCATTCATAGTGAATGCTGATTTCAACGGAGCGAGGTTTTATCTACCACAGCCGCAATCAATCACTATCGTGGGCCCTATTAGTCAAAACGAGGATTTTCCGCCACCGCCACCGCCACCGCCACCGCCACCGCCACCGCCACCGCCCGAACCTGATCATGATGACCACGGATTTACAGTTGATGCCCTTATTTGCGTTTATGGGGCCGCCACGCAAGGGCCCGTCTCACCAAATAAACCTCGCTGTACAGCCGCCTGCAATGCAAAAGTTGGTGACCCGTGCACCTGCACCAATCCAGGGTTTTCAGGTCATGTAGCGAAAATATCTATTGACGGTGTTCGGGTGGCACCTGGTTCACCGCCAACGGGGACGCCTTGTAGATAGTCACAATGCCAAGATGATGCGGGGTGTTCGCCTTAGAAAATCCACTCTTCAGGATTTGATAGCTTTGAGACGGGCGCCCCCCGGCCATTGAACCATTTTGGGAATGAATCTGGAGTTTGGTTGAACGTAATACCCGACCCGGCCCTGGCCGGGTTTTTTAACGCTCAAGAATGGAATTGAAACCGATCAGGTCAGCTGCCTGTTTCGTACTCGGTGTGATGCATCCCCTGTCACAACGTGAACTTTCAATCATCCCGGCTTGCCGGTTTCCGCTTGAGGACAACACCGTGAACCAACTCCACCCGAGCTTTGACGAAGTACCTGAAATCCAACACCCCTACGCGGATTACAGCCTTACTGATGCGCTACATCTTGCATCCGGGCATCGAAGTCTCTGCCTCAAACCTGCGCCGACAACCCTGGAGGAGGCTCGTGAGGTCGTTAAAGAAATGGAAGTCCGGTGCGGATTCAACTGGATTACCGGCAAGACAGCACTTGATGTGTTGGATGCGGCGATTGACGGTCGTGATCTGACCCAAAGCAGCCGTATGATTTTCCGCGAGTCGCTGGATCACAAAGAAATCAAGAAATTGATTACTGATCGGTTGACCAGCATGGGATGGGTTCCGGTCTGTGATTTTGATATGCAAAACACAGTGTCGGTGGCTACAAGGACTTTCGAAACGTATGTCGGTCCGAAGGTAGCCATTGCGTACCTGCAACCTTATGAAAAGGGTTGGAACCTCACTGGTCAGTACGACAGCGTGGGACGTAATATTTTGAGCACCACCAACGTTGTGATACCACCTGGTCTCTCCCTCAGCGATGTCAAAACGGCGGCGGAGAGATTCGCTATGGCAGTCAACGCGGTAGTGGCTGATTCTTACGCTATGCGGCTCGCCAGGCCAAACGTGAAGGACGATCAGAAATGAAAATTTCAACCGACAATCAAGAATGCCAAATCCTGGGTTTCCGGGCGATGGGTGGTGAGGAGGCTGTACTCAAGGCTTTCCCTTACCTCAATGGTTTCGACCTGGGTCAGACCAGAGCAGTAAGCTACCAAGGCATACTGTACGACCTCCGTCAGTTCTACCCGGTAAACGATGAATTGCGGGCACTCGGCTGGGACGCTGTCCATGGCGACGTACTGGTCAAGCTTGTGTCAGGCGCCCGCAGGAAGGTCATTCTCGGAACTGTCTCCGCATAACCCATTGCCTGCCCGTTACAGAGCCTCGACCCAACCCGAGGAAAGCTGATCTGGCATCTACGGTTCGAAACGATGCACCTACCCCGACCTCATCAGGTCGGGGTTTTTCATTCTGGTCACTTTTGCCGGAGGAAAACCGAGCTGCAAAGCCGATCAGCTCAAGCGTTCAGAGGGCTCACCGTTGGTATTTGTTCGCCACTAACGATGGCACATTCCAGCACAGCCGAGCCCCCTCATCTATGCGGCCGTCAACCGAGTACCCTGGGTCTTGGGTGACTTCAGCATTACTCAGTCAAGATGGCGTGCATATTAATACTGCGCTGACGTATAGCTACGTGTTAGGAATTATTCTATGGTGTTGGCGCGTATTGCTTCCGCATGCCCATGCTACAGCTCAGCAAGCACGTTAATGATTGAGGCATGGAAAGGCCGGCTCGCCGTACGCGATCCATCAAATCCCGGGGGAGCCCTCCAGGAGCTGGCAGAACTCGGCACTTTTAAGGGTGAGCAATGAGCAACAACTTGACCGACAGCGTGTTACGTAGAATGGATAGCGACCTTGAGCTGCATCACCGCACCTGGGAGATCGATGGGGATCTGTATCGCTGCCGCCACTGCAACGCCGGGCAGCTGGCGAGCAAGGGCGGTGAGAGGTTTGTTCATGCTTCTGACTGTGGGGTACAAGGTACGGCGAGTGTTCACCCCTGGCTTGATCTTGTTCGGCTGACCTCAGTTCTGGCCATGCCGCCGGGTCAGGTACAAACCCGGTATTGCGACACGTACGAAAGGGATGTGCCCGACCCATGCAGCAGCCGGGATTGCTCCACCCCTGAGAAGGACAAGTGGGAACAAACCGGCAACCAGCATTCGGGCTGTGCCGAATGGTCTGAAGTCTTGCTTCAACTGGAAGTTGTACGCGAGGCGCATACCAGCCGTGACAGCGCCGATCGGCTGAAGAACCTGGATGCGGGCAACGTCTTGCGCGAAGCAATCGACAAGCTCAAGGCGTTGCGAGCAAGCCAGCACCAGGGCGCCCCGGCCAATCTGATGTTTCCTACCATGCTGCGCAGAATGTGGTCGGGCGGCGAGGTCCAGCAATGGATCAATGATCTCGGCCCACTCTACCGCAAGCCACCTGTGAGTCATGGCGACACCGCCGCGTTGAGGCAGGTCTACGATCTGATCCGACTCTCCTACAGTCAACCGGTGTCTGTGCTGCTGGTGAACTTCCAGAACATCACCCGGTTTGCCAATCTCCTGCACGCCATCGAGGGTGAGTTCTTCATGGTCCCCGGCGAGCCCAGCGGTGAACCAGAGGACGAAGGCTGCGAGCCCGATGACGTTTGTCTGTTGAATTGCTGGGGAACCACTCAAGAGCAGTACATCGAGCAGTTCCGCGCTGCGCTGGCGACGCTAAAAGAACGCTCGGTGGACATGGCCAGGTACATCGAAGTTGTTGAGAGCCCCAACCGGCTGGCCAACATTCAATCCACCCAGGTGACCAATACCAGTGGTCACGCCCATTGCCCGCACTGTGCCGTTTGCCATACGGCCGAGGAGACGTGCGTTCAAGCTCTGCGTCGACTCCTTGCTCTGTACGAGGGCACCAAACAGGGTAGTGGGGGTGTCGCGCCATGCGCCTGAAGAAAGCGGAACGCGAGCAGCTTCGGCTCAAATACGCGGGCCACTGCGCCTATTGCGGCGTTGTGCTGGTTGGCAACAAATGGCATGAGGACCACCTTGAGCCGATTATCCGCCAAGTTGATAAACCCACCGAACGCCCGGAAAACCACCACCTCGAGAACATGATGCCCGCTTGCGCTCCATGCAACCGAAGCAAGGGTCGCCAGGAGCTGGAGGGGTGGCGCAAGTGGTTGGCAGGGCACGTGAACAGCCTCAACGAATATCACGGCATTTATCGCATGGCGAAAGCGTACGGCTTGGTCGTGGAAACGTCGGCGCCGGTGGTCTTCTACTTTGAGCGATGCAAGGCGGCCCAGGCATGAAAGCGCTGAGTATTCGTCAGCCATGGGCTTGGCTGATTGTCCATGCGGGGAAAAATATCGAAAACCGCAGCTGGCGCACGCATTACCGCGGTCGTTTCCTGGTGCATGCAGCAAAAGGAATGACCCCCCAAGAGTACGACGACGCTAAGGCGTGGGCCCATGCCTGTGGCGTGTCTGAGGTCCCGGCATTTCGGGACCTGAAGCGGGGCGGGGTGATTGGCTCGGTTGAACTGGTGGACGTCGCCGATCACAGCTACTCCCCATGGTTCATGGGCCCCAAGGCTTTTGTGTTGCGTGACCCCCAGCCCCTGGTATTCATGCCGCTAAAAGGTCGGCTCGGATTTTTTGAGGTGGATACCGCTCATGGCTGACGAACAAGACTCGCCGGCGGGGCGGTGCGACGGTCGGTTCTTGTCGATGCCCCGTGAGCCATACCGTGAATCGAAACCAGCCGCGAACGCGAAAGGCTGATTTGTAACTCACACAATCAACTCGCTTATGATCCGCAGGAAAACATCATGAAAAAGACACATGCAACACTGCTAGCACTGGTATCGGCAGCGCTGATAATCGATATGCACTTTACCCACTTCGTCTCCTCGTTCGGTGATGACTTTGTTGCCTTGTCAAAATGGCTTGGAGTGTTCAGTTACCTGAACCTGGCCGGGGCACTAATATTTGGTTTCGTATCCCCATCACTGATCCGTAAAGCTGAGCGCAGCCCGGTTCACGTGATAATCGAAGACAACGCGCTTACAGTGAATGGAGTTCGCAGCACCGCGACGTTTTCAACAGATGGGAATTTGATTACCCAGCCTGTGTTTGAGCAGACGTTGAGGCATGCAGTGAACGCGGCAATTTCGCCCTCGTTATTTACGATCAAACCGGCGGCGAAGGTGACTGTTCTTCTGGGCGCCCGTCTCGGGCTATCCGATGAGGATGCCCTCGGTATCGACACTGTGCTGCACGATATGTTTATAAAAGTCGATATGCGGGTTGGTAGTGCTGTGTGACGCCTACTGGCAAGGCAGGGTGGAAGAGGTAACCGAATCCCCCGACGCGCCGATAACAAGGAAAAGTAGCTCAGTTGCACCCTAAGCCCTAGCCCTCAAAAGCCGGGGCCGAGGACGTAAAACAGGCTACTATCGGCCCCCGGAACGACCCAGAGTCCTACGTACACCGTATCGGCCGTACTGGCCGTGCTGGCCGTACCGGTCGCGCATTGCTGTTGGTGACG
>LNAP01002152.1_pt1 | contig 20023 bp, 27 predicted proteins | sample 602601 | NCBI WGS metagenome assembly LNAP01 (sample SAMN02440304, study PRJNA202911) | soil metagenome | biome: Subtropical and temperate rainforests or woodlands; isolation source: soil samples (1 kg each in a 20% v/v slurry with milli Q water) were... ...
GAACGGGAACATTGTCTTTCTGGGGGCCCAAGTGATTGTTCGAGACGACAGCGGCCTGTGTGTGATCCGATACCCGTTCGTGGAAGGCGACCATACCGCGCAGCTCGCCGTGGATTTCGTTGGCGTTTTACTGCACCTGCAAGATGTGCATGCTGCGGGACAGCTTTATATGGACATTAAGCTAGGAAACATGTTGTTTAACCACTCGAATGGCGCTGCGTCGCGCCTGATCGATTTCGATTACTGCGGCCGCGCCGGCCAGGTCTTTTATCCTCAACGATACAACCCACACATTGCGGACGGCGAACGCCACCAGGATGCTGTGGCTGGCAGCAAGGGCATTCAAGCACATGATCTCTTCTCCATGATGCGTGCCATGCAGTTGTTCAAGCCGTCGAATGGCGCACTCGCTGGCCAGTGGAATGAGTGGACCACTCGAGTGGGGCAGGGGCAGCTGGCGGAAGTGGCAAGCGAGCTAACAGAGCAGGGCAAAGACTTTGTGTTGGAGTTGGAGGAACACGTGCAGGTGGGTGGTCCAATGGACAGCTCCCCTGAGGCCAAAGGCGCACTCAAGAGAAAGAAAGGAGGCACAGCGTAGGAGGATGCTGAGTTTAAACTTCTGAGATGTAAAAGGCAAGTGGTGCTCTAGCACGTGGACATTCAGGATGTTCAGGATGAGTCGCCGAGTTTTCATGTGCGGCTTCTGGGCACGGCACCCTCGATCGCAATAATCACATCACGCTGGTTCTGTCTCTACCAGCAGCGCCCTTCCTCACAGGGCGGAAACATCTCGTTTTTGCACACCCAAGCGCCATGTAGTACTGTAGGCAATGCTCTGAGAGTTGCTTTAGCACCCCGTCGGGGTGTTCAATAGTTCCGCAACTTTTTCCACAACTGCAACCTGATCCTTACATTGGTGCAGGAAGTGTTGGGGATGCTCTAAACTACGTGAATAAAAAGAGATGCGCTGACATTATTCGTTTCTTATAAGTTACCAAAACTGGCGCATATTATAAATATTATAACGGACCAACAAAAACATCAAACTTTCTAGCTCTTCCAAACAGGCGAAAGCTGGTGCACGGGTGCATTTATCTGTGCAGCACCGAACAATACTTCGGGCATTTCCTGTGCAAAAAGTAACAACAAAATAGTTACAAAAAGAATGGTTTCAATGGAATCCACATATGAACTGAGCCGCGCAAAGAGATCGTAAACAAAACATAAGAAATTGTTCCCAAAACGCACGTAGATAAAACATCGTGATGTGTCTTTACCTCATCTGTGCGCGATTCAATGCAGAAGGCGCAGCTGAAGCACATTTTATCAAATCGGCTGAACATGCTTTCCAACGCTCGTTTCGGCAACGAGGCAAACTTGTGCACATTGATGTCCATTTCGATATAACTTGCGCCACTGTGAATATGCAAAAAATGAAATAAGAATGGTGTTATAGAAAGATTAGTACCAAATAAAGACCAATGAAAGAACTAACTATGCACATGATCATTCATGGTGCAACAGAACAACATGACTATCAATCAAAACAGCCCAAGTCACAACACATCATCTCTACGCCACATACCGTACTAAGGTGCCCGTGTTTCGTATCAACACAGGTTTGCTATTATAGGAGGTGATAAACGAGGGCAAGCCAAATTGCTCAATGTCTTCGCAGCGAAGGATGATTTTAAATCGACCCGCCCAGGTGGCGTCCGCGGCACTATTGTAAGTGTATGACATGTATGACATATAGAAAGCAGAGTCAGATAAACGTGGAAAAATTTTACGAAACAAGCAGGTGTTCCATATCGTAAAACACACACAAACGATAGTGGATAGTACTAGAAATCTTAACATAGAGAACAGAAACCCAACTTACCCTCCTCTCAGTGCCTCTGGCGCCTGTTTGCAATACTGAGCAAACAGCCGCACCGCTGGGGAGGCTGACTTTAAATCCCGAAGCGCCGCTGCTGTCTCCTGCGAAGAAAGTGCGAGAAAGAAAGGTTGAAATTATTCTAAAAGAGAATAGAGGACATTGATAGATAGAGTGACCATTATCACTGAACTCGAAACCGAATAAATGCTAAAAATATGTTGAGAACACACACTGCCGCGTACATACCTTTGTTATCCTGAAAAATATCACTAATGACCATCCTGCACCATCTGTCCGGGTGGTGAAAAAAGAAGTGCTGAAGTCCTCCGGCAACTAGAAGGATGAGCATAATAAACATGATTATGTTATCAAAAGAAGAGTACACGTATCAAAGTTCATTTTTTGCAAAGAATTCAACAGTATGCCCCACAGACTATAAACACAAGAGCATCCGACAGTTTCCAGAATACACACACAACTACTAACCTGTACGTTGACGATGAAGAGCGGTGGCACTCCGGTATTGTGCGTGTCGATGCTGGTCCACTCCTCCGGGAGATTCACCTTGCTGGCGAAGTCATCAATGCGAGCACCGCACTGCACGAAGCTAGAATGAATCGTAATGATAGGGCAAAGTTAAAGAAAGAACACTCATTAATATTGAAGTTATACAACACATCAGGCGTGATCGCAACATCAACACAGCAATCAACTACTTACTCCATGCCAGCAACCTCATATAAACTGGGTCCAGCAGGTGCTTTGGCTCCCGTCTTGGCATAGTTTGGTCCAACACGAAGTAGAAAAGAAGAAGTGTCGCAATCCGAGAATGTGTGCGACGGAGGTTTGTGATCCTTCCTTGTAGAAGCCCTTGGAAACGTACTCCCAGCCATAATCTTACTAGGATCGTATTGTGAACTGCTATCTGCACTACTTTGCGCTGAAGAGTTGTCAATAATAGCATCAGACAACTGTAATTTATCCATTTGATTCACTGCATCCAACTCTTGTGCGCAACCGTTTTCGACCGCCACAGCAGGTTGATCTACACTCTCCTTAGAATCAACAAACTCCATTAGAAATGAAATGTAAAATGAGAATGCTTCAGGCTGAACAGCAAAAATAATGAACTCCACGTTGGATGAAACTTTGCGGCGGTTGCGGCGGCGAATCCAACCTGACCGGATACCTTTAGCATCGGTTAATCCATACTTGTACGTACTATTTTACTAGTGTAACAACATTTTGACATCTTTGTCGCACAATTTTATGTACAATCATGACTATTTCAGCAGCACAGTTCCGAAGCCACACGAATCGGTGGTTGGTGGGGTCAAAGAACCGTAGGAAGTGATCCACAATCACCTCAACCCTCAGTGATATTTATTGTTTCGTTTGGTTCAGTTGTCTCAATCATGTCCTACACCCTGTACACCGACGCCGGAAACTTCAGAGCTTTCAAGATCTTGATCGCTGCCGAGTACAACAACGTTGAGATCAATGTCCCCGAGTTCGCCGTGGGCACTGACAACCTGACTCCTGCTTTCCTGAAGAAGTCTCCCCTGGCCAGAGTGCCCGTGCTTGACACTCCCCAGGGCTCTCTCTTCGAGTCCAACGCCATCGCTCGCTATGTGGCTCGCCTGAGAAACGACACCGAGCTTTTCGGCCAGACTTTCTTCGACTCTGCTTCCGTCGACACTTGGATTGACTTCGCTGCTCACGATATTGAGCTGCCTGCCACTCTTTGGTACTACCCTTACCTGGGCATTGCTCCTTACAACGCTGCTTTGACCAACAAGGCCAAGGGCGATCTGGCCAAGTCTCTGGCCATCCTTGAGGCTCACCTCGCCGACAAGACCTACGTTGTGGGCCACAAGGTGACCCTGGCCGATATTGCCCTGGTCTCTGCCCTGGTGTACCCTTTCAAGTTCGTGGCTGAGGCTTCTTACCGCGCTGCCTTCCCCAACGTGATGAGATGGTTCAACACCCTGGTGAACCAGCCCCAGTTCGAGGCTGTCATCGGCAAGGTCGTGCTCTGCGAGAAGGAGCTGCCCCTGCCTTCCGGCGCTGCTGCCGGTGGTGCCGACAAGGCCGCCAAGAAGGAGAAGGCTCCTAAGGCCCCCAAGGTATGCTTATATATTGTTTCTTTTGCTGTGCCAATCAATGCTTCGCCTACCTCGTTTGACCGTTACAACACCCAATTTCTCACCATTACTTTTCTTTTTTGCAATGCATATATTTACAACAGGAGGAGAAGCCCAAGGAGGAGAAGAAGCCCAAGGCCAAGGAGGTTGAGCCTGAGGAGGACTTCGAGGATGCTCCCCCTGCCCCCAAGGTACTAATAACTTGCGACAAGCTGAATGCATTGCTTACTTCATGTTTTGATTTTTGCTACAATGATTCCTACTTTTCTCTTATCTCTTCTCATCCCCAACCTTCTCCCTGTACCCATTCACCCATCTATACAGGCCGAGCACCCTTTCAAGCTGCTGGACAAGTCTGCCCCTACTCCTTTCTCCATGGACGCCTGGAAGAAGGTGTACTCCAACTGCTCCGACTACCACCAGGCCATGAACACCTTCTTCGAGATGTACGACTCCAACGGCTGGTCCATCTGGAGAGGAGACTACCAGTACAACGACGAGCTGAAGGTGCTCTTCATGACTTCCAACCTCATCGGCGGTTTCATCCAGCGCACTGAGGAGATCCGCAAGTGGCTCTTCGGCACCTGCACCATCCGCGGCAAGGAGGAGCTCGGCGGCATGAAGGTCACCCACTATTTCCTCATCCGTGGTGATTCCATCCAGGTGAGTACATATCCTTTGTTAACGGCTGCTTGTGTGTGTAGGTGTCAGTTTAAAACACAGCTGACTTTATTGATAATTATCCATCTTCACTCACCATTTTCACATTCTCCTGTGTTCACAGCCCCTGATTGAGTGCAACGACGATGCCGCTTGCTACAACTGGACCCGTGTGGAGACCCCTGTGTCCGAGGAGACCAAGAAGACCCTCTACGACTTCTGGTGCTCCGAGGGACCCCTCGACGGCGAGGCTTGCCTGGACTCCAGAGTCTACAAATAAAGTGCGCGGCTTCTAGTATTGACTACATAGGCGCGCGGTATGTTTTCCTGGTACAAGTCTATTGTGCTGGGAAGGCGTACTGGTGTGTGTATGGAACAGATAGTGGGGGTTGTTTGCAGTTAGGAAACGTTTTGTACGAGTTGTGTAACTTCACAGTTAGGCTGCTTGTATGAATAGATTTTGCTACTGCAGATAGCGTAGTAGTGTACATTGGTGTAGATATCACTGTTTTCTTGTATTAGTGACATGTATACCAGTGGAGTATAGAATGCCTTTGTGTAAAAAGCGGGGGCGAAAAATCATTAGTAGGGGGGTTGAAATGAGGGGTGTAGATGCTGCAGCATTTTCAATGTCACGGTGTTTGCACGTTTTTGTCATATTGTAACATAAAAGCTGACAAAAATTATTCTCCATCTCTTATTTCTGAACCCAAAATATATCATACGAGCTGGAATTAACACCATTTCCCATCAAATTCCAATCCATTTCCAGATTTCGCTTGCCTTTGTCGAAATGCTCGGTGCTTCACCCTTACAAACTAAGTTCTTTGGTATTCCTACCACACTGGATGACCTGACAATGGTTGCTTGCGTGTCAGGAGGTCTCTATTTCTGGCTGGCCCGTGGCAAGAAATTTGGCGAGCTTGGTCTGGCCTCCGTCAGCTCTGTGGCTTTCTCTTTCATTGCGATGGGTTTAAATTCCATATTGTTAAATTGGGAAATGGTTGATCCAAATATGCTGGCCAAAGGATACAAGATCGTGTTGCTCTCGCTGGTGTTCGATTCTGGCAGTTACTTCTACTACAATAAAAGCCTTACTGACAGAACGGACGATTGAAGTATGCATAGACATTTAAAGTAATATATTGTAACATATTGTATTTACACGTGTAGAGGATAGTATTGAAAGACGTGAATTTCCCCCGTAATTAATTACTCTGCTGTCTAACCGTAGAGGACCGGTCTTACATTCGCGGATGGAGGCTAAAGATTGTCTTTACAAAAGAAGATAATGCACAGTAGGTTGGCATTACTTTCCACTCTAGCTTCTTTACCCAGCATTGCAACGCTTGGCTGCTTGGCACAGTGATGTGCAAATGCATGTTGTACACTATCTCAACCCTTTTTAGCCAGTTCATTTGGACAAAAGTAAAATTTAAGCCAGACGTCGAGTTACCGATATATTGCTAGTGCTGCTGTGGTTAACACAAACACATTAATTTCAATGCAAACACATCGCGTGCAGTTCTATGTCAAAGTTGAAAAAGTCGCAGGAAGATACTTTCAATCATAACAAGGTGTGCAATATTCACAATAATACGAAAATATTGGCAACAATATCATGCCCCTAACGAAACACACGATGGCCCGAACGAAACACACAAATGGCAAAACCTCAAATAATGACCAAAGTTTCCTTTCACCAGTGCAACGTACCACGAATACGGTTAAATTGCAGAGAAGTTAAAAGGCGGAACTGTTGGCCATCTTCTCTTCTAGAAACTGAATGAGCGGATCAAGACTTCTTAGAATCACGTAACTGTCGAACTTCCCACACCACCCATAGAGATCCACTTTCTGCTCGTGCACCATGAAGTAATCACCATGAACACCCAACCAATAAGACAAATGCCCTTTGTCTACATCTTTAATCTCTGCCCAGCCTTTCTCCCCCGTTCTAAGAAGCTTCAAGAGAGGAATGCCCGTGCAAGAAGGTTCGGTGTGGCTAAAGTCGATCGAGTTTCCAAACTCATCTGTAAACGTATCGTCCCTCGGACGTTTCCAATTTGTTCCGCCTCGTTCGGGTTCTTTGATGAAGGTGTCCAGAAGCACTGCTAAATGCTCTCTGTAGTTTTCGATTTGGGGCACAGCAGTCATTGTGACGGTGATGTTGTGTTGAATGCTGCTATCATATATGTGGCCTCCCAATGCCAGCAGAATGGAATCTGGGAGAGAGCATGGCAGTTTCGTTCAAATTTCTGTAAAGAAAAACAATGTCGGTATCTTGATAGTAGTAATAAATAGTCATTCTATGCAGTACTGATATTATGTTCTTCACCAAAGGCATTTTACATGGTTACACGAAAATATGATGAAGACAAGATGTACAGAGCCTCACTTCACTTCACTCCTGCTATGTATTTTATAAAACAAGTACCAACTGGTACTTGCTAAAATTTAATGCTGCCAACAAATAATAAACTCACTGTGCGAGGTAGTGCCAAGTTTTCTGTCCTGGAGGGAACTAATTAATGAATATGTTTTGGGAAGGTTTAGCGAGCTGTACTGTACACCAATAATGCGCGCTGTACACCTCTAGATCCTCAACCATAATGCGCTTCACAATTAATTCCTTTATCCAGCAGTTTAAGGTACCATAATTAAACGTGCTTATATTGTTTTCATTAGGCGTTTAAAATTCATAATCAAGCAGAATAAGGATTTTAAAACCTCAAAAGGGATAAAATTGTGGGTACCCATGATACAAGGGAGCATTCGCCTCCTACATACAAGCAAAGCTTATTCAGTACCATTAAAGTCACTTGCATTGCTCAAGCAGCTCAATAAGCGGATTCAAACTTCTGAGTACGACAAAACTATCAAATTTACCAACGATTCCAGTGTTCACTTCTAGTTGAGACAACATGTAGTATGAGTCACTGAACTTGTGCAGTTGAAAGGAGATGTGCCCTTTGTCCAGACCTCTAATCTCTACGTACCCAGTTTCATTTGTCTTCAGCAACTGAATTACTGGCGCAACAAACCAGCGAGACTGACCAGCGGAAAGTTCAATCGTGTTTCCAAATTCATCCGTAAATTCTTCGCGCGCGTAACCCAAGTCAGGCCTTGGTCGGAAAGTAGCCAGCAACACAGACAAATGCTCCTTATAATCTTCGATTTGAGGCACTGATGACATGCTTTTTCACTGGCGGGAAATCTTTGGAAATCTGACAGCCAGAAGCCAGAAGCGGGGAGAGCGAACTTTTTGGTCAACTTTCTGTGGAAGAACAAAAATGTCGGAGACTTCCAAAACAGTGCATTGTACATTACGATACCATAAAGTTTAGGAGAAACGCACAGGCATTTCAACTAATGCTGACGTTGGTTTATAAATCACAGCGAAGGATAGTGTGTAGCTGTCAGGTGCAATGTGCATTACCTAAGACCAGAAACCTGTGCTTTCTAAAAAAGTTTTATTGGCTTATTACTCACATACGGTCATGCAAAACAGACTATCCAACATGGCTACACACTTTTAATGCGCACTGTCACTGTCTCTAGACTACACTTGTACAGTGGTACTGGTAGAACTTCAGTCACTGCGACCCGTGCGCGCGCTCTGGAACTTGGCGTAGAGGAGACTGTCCGGGATTACTTCCATGTTGGACAAGCTACCGACACTAGCGATCAGCAGCAGCACAAACCCCACACCCGTCCACAGGCAAATCTGCATGACATGAGTTACAAAATAAGTTGTTATTATATGGCAACAGTAGTAACGGTTAGCAAGTAAAGTGATACAGTGAGAAAAAATTGTCCCTGTACACACATCAGGCTAACACAAAAGTAAAAGATATACATTACCTGGTATTGCGAGATTTCAAACTCAGTCAATTCTGTTACACTGTCATCTTGCAGCTTTTTGTTCTTCTTCACACTGTCAACAGAGGCTGCTTTCTTCAACCCTCGCTTGGCCTACAATGCGACACAAGAAAAAAAGAGAAAATATGTGAAAGTTGGTACAAATAAGGAAGAAGGTATTTAAAGAGCATCCTTTGCAGACTGTAACAAGTGAATATAAGAAAACAAGCTAAAAAAGAAGGTTTATGAAGTACCTGTGCAGCGCTGTCAGCAGCAAGTGTGGTGGTGTGATGCAGAATCACGACTGGTTGCACACTGGCGTGTTGAGCAATCCACTCATGCACACTCTGTTTCTGGTGCTCCAACGACTAAAATGAACGAATGTATATATATGTGTGTAGAGCACAGTAAGTACAACAAAAATAGAACGAATTAGTTGAGTGAATCCTCGGTTTCTTTCCCTTTTTGTGCTGTGGAAACTTAAACGAGAAAAAGCAGCATTATACACAAGCACACACCTTATACGCCTCCACGCGAGCTTGCACGCCATGTTCTTTGAGTACCTGCTGCACTGCCTGCGCGCTGGGGCCAACCGCCGTCACGTGATGTGACCGTAGAACCGAGGTGACACTTTCAGGTAACTCTGTTAGGATAGAAACTGGTATTAACATCGATGGCCGTATGGTTAAGGAGGGCATAGGAATACCTAGATCAGATATTTCCAGGATAATTGGTTGCACTGAAGAGCCAAACAGGGAATCAATACTAGGCAAGTCTTCTTTGTCTGAACAGAAAGTACCGAGGATAAGTGAACAATAAAACAAGAGAGCCACGTCGGTCATAATGTACCCTCAAATAGAAGCGGGGAGTTGCCGCTCAGACGACTGTAAATATCAGCAACTTGGTGTGCAGTGAGCTGAGTTGAGGAGACAAAATCACCATTCACGACCTGAGGATGCTCAGCTTTCGCGAAATATTTAACAGAGAAAGCCGCCTGAGCTGTGTTTGTGACAAGCAGGCAAACTAAAGAGACAATAGCGAAGGATATAACGAGCATGATCAAATGAATAGAAGGGTCGAAGAGATATAAAATTGATCGACCGAAAAAAAGTTGGGTCAATCTATAGGCCCAAATTCGAACATTTTCTATCTCCACAAAACGGCATTATTTGTATACATCCTGGTATTGTTTCTCCAACGAATGAAAAATTGCGGTTTGAATGACAGCATGCAACTCAGGCTTGTTGGAAAATAAACCACATATATTTGATTGTATAGTTATGAATAAATTATTTGGGCTCTTTGACAAAATACGCATCAACATGGACCTCCGGAGTACGAATTCAAAAACTCACGTACCGACAACTCCTGTAAGAAGTTAAGGTTCAGTGATAGGCACTTTCAATTTAACTTACTAAAAAATGAAGCAGGCAATATTAGAATCCCCGAGCGGTTACATTCGCAAAATATTCTAATCACCGAACATGTTTCTTTTTATTTTAGCATCCAGCACAGTCACAAATGTTTAAATATGCATAACTTGTTATTACAAAACAAACACTTTGCTCATATGAACCAGTATTGTTGCAAATTTATTTAGACTTTATGGATTCCAGTCTCCAAAGAGTTCTGAAGACGAACATGGCTGCAAAGCCGAGTGCATAAAGGAAGTACCGTCTCAGAGTCTCCACTTCCTTCGCGAGAGTCTTCACTTCACTTTCCAATGCATGCTGTTTCTCCACAGACTTGAGTAAGAGGTTGGTGGTCAATTCAAGAAGCGACTGCGGAGGAGATTCGCTTCCAATTCGGCTCCAGGAAACATCCTCCTCCTTGGGAAATGTTGGCCAATTCGCGTAGAGTGTGGTAAGGTTATACATTTCCTGCACTTCGGGAAGCGGAGCAAAGTGGGTGTTAAAAGCTTGAAGCCGCTCGTTTGAAATCGTGTTGATGCAGTGAAGAATAAAACAAACAAGGGCCCCAATTATCACAAGTAAAATAAAAATCGCAACGCAAAAATCATTTGCCGTTGATGTTGAAGGGTTTCGCATGTTGGTTGACATAATGTGTTTCGCTTTTTGGATCGGGAAGACTTGTAGGTGAAGCAGGAGAAATATGGCCGAACGCCGATGTCAAATTTAACTCTATCCGACTTTAGCATAAGGAACACACCGGAAAATTCTCCGATACAGCTCCACAGTGCCAATCATGCATTTGCACTTTTGAGCGCCGACAGTCCAGAATGACGATACTGCAGCAAATAGTATCATGCAATGGAAATGTCAACGCACAATACATCTCGATGCGATTTACCCCACTATAAGTTTTATTTTTTTGTATGTACTCAGGATTGAAAGACAGTTCGGCATGTGCGCGAGAGACGCTGTTCTCCTTTTTTACACAAGAAAACATAGAATCATTATTCCCACAGAGCAATTGAGAAAGTTGGTAGTTTGCAGACAACGCGTGAGCTATGAATTGCAATTTTGGAAGTCGACAAAAATCATTTCCGAAACAATTTCCCCATAGTTTGCTAATATGACTCGCAAGGATCAATAATTCAGCATGCACGCAGTTCAGTTGCTTTCCAAAATGTGTTTACTTGGTGATTCCAGATGTACGCTTCCAAAGAATGCCCATCAGCACCGCATTGAAGACAACCATGATCCCAAAGCCGAGGGCTAACAATTGCACAAACTGTCTCTGAGTCCCCATTTCTCTTTCCAAACTCCCAACTTCATTTTCAAGTGCATGCTGTTTCTTCACAGACTTCAGCAAGAGGTTCATAGTCAGCTCTTCAAGCGACTTCGGGAGAGAGTCACTTCCAATACGGTCCCATTTAGTGAAACTTAGGGGGTTCAAATCAAACCACGTTGAGTTAATCGCAGAAAAGTTGTACAGTCCCTGAAGTTCAGGAAGTGTGGAGAAGTGAGTGTCGAAGATCTGGAGATTCTCCGCTTGTCTTTTACGGCTGTGGTGCTCACCAAGACATAAGATGGACTCAACGATAGTAAGCGCCAATGCGATAATTGCACCAATGGTTAAAAAACCCAGTCCAATCTGTTTCAATTTCTGGACGTAATTTGTTCTAATGGATGCCATTTAATAATTCGCTCCTGAATAATTCTTGGTGTGGGAGATCAGCAGGAGACTTTGAACCTATCCGAATTTTTCTTTCAGAACTTTCCGGAACGATCTCTGAAAGCAGTCGATGAGCGTAGTGTGGCAAGCTCCGATTGAGGATAAAACAACTGTATGGATTGTTTCACAAAAAAACTACAATGTGCGTGGCATGTGGGTACTGGTATACAAAATATTTCAAAACAACATCGGTCAAAACGTCAGCAAAATTACGAAGAATGAAAGTGTTGCGTTTGTATACCAACTGTTGGTAGTTGTTCTTGTTTGAAGATGTCAGATTTAGACGATATAGTACCCAAATTCTCGTTTCAACACTTCGAATGAAAATGAAAGGAACTAAAAATAAATACTGATTATTGTGTCCACTCAACAAGCAGGGTGGTACCAAACTCTTTCTGAATGCGCTTCACAATTTCTATTTTTACGGCTTGTAGCGCTGCTGCACTTCCCTCCATTTGTAAAGTAATTAATGTTGGTTGACCTGGCGGGGAATTAAGCTTGACAATACTGAGGGTACCTGTAATAATATAGCATAAAGAAGAACAGTTTTGTTGATAAGAATTTGACTGAGAATTACAATATGAACCACTCATTCGACAGTAAAAAAACACCGTCAGAAAATTATTACACGCATTTGAGGCGATACCAGCAGCATTTTTTTGTATGTACAACACATCAATATCCATAAACTTTACCTCCCGCAATCTTCACGATGGGTCTAACCCCTTCCAACACTGTCTCCAGCGCCTCTGTGTTCAGTACCGGTAGTGGTGCTGCCACCTGCTCGACTGCGGTAATACTGGGAATGCGCTGCTTCAGAGTGCGCTCCAGACCCATTTTCATGGTGACGGTGGACATCGGACAGGAGCCACACGCGCCGATCAATGTGACCTGCACTACGTTGTCTTTCGTGATGCCCTGTAGAACGACGTCCCCGCTAGGCAATATAAAACAATTTGTAAAATAAAGAGAGTTAATTCACATGAAAAATTGAGGCGCGACTGGGTTTGATGTAGAGGTGCACGCTCACCCATCTGCTTGGAGGTGGGGTCGAACTTCGTCCAAGACAGCCTCAACATTGGCTAAAGTAAGTAACAGAGGCTCGATAAAAGTTTCTTCGTTCTGTGGAAAGTTTTGAAACGACGAAAACGTCTGTTAGCGCCACTCGTTACAGTATGGCATCTGCGACGCAATTTTGCAAGAATTCTTACATCTGCACCGGTCATTTCTGCTTGGCTGCCCTCGTGCGCCTTATCAAACGGTGAAATTATAGTGTCCACAGCGTTCAGCTTCAATCGCTGCTTGTGTGCTTTTTCAATGCTTGTTGATTTCCAAACCAGACTCTTTCGGTGTGGAACCATTCCATTCGCAATGCTGCCCACACGCCACGAGCTTACACCATGCACTAATATTGCTAATATCAAGAAGCACACAAGAGGGTTCAATGCTAGGAACATAGTTCGATGATTACACAGCAATCTACGATCGCAATCAATGCCCTCGAAGCGAAATTGTGATCGAGCAAGCCGCATCGAATGAAGTGAGAGCACCGCGACAGGGGAACCTGGGAACTCACTGCAACTGCTGCTGCTGCTGACTTGAAGTTCACTTCGCTTCAGAATCACCAACAGAAAGCTTGTAAGACAGTCCGTCTTTGAAGAAGCATCCAAGTTCAAGCAGTTGTATAAGTCTCACCACCATTGTCTATCAGGTTTATAAAGCATATCATAATGAAAGTCTTCATCGGAGCCATCACCCTCACCGTCCTGTATCTGTTGGCTTCTGCGAGCGGATCGCACCATCATCACAAGGAAAATAAAATCAAGGAACAGACAGCTCCCATCATCACCCAGCCACACATGTGGGCAAGCTTGGAAGGCATAAGCTTCTCGGAAGCCGAGGAGAAGATCAAAAGTGACCGACCGGAACTTCAAGTCGTAAAGCTGAACCAGGTAAGCATCGATCTGACAGCCATGAAAAAGTCATATATAATAAACTCTCAACCACAGATCTACGAAGGAACATCCCACGAGTACAAAGACGACAGAGTGCGAGTCTTTGTCGACGATCACGACAGGGTTGTGGGCTTTCCTACCGTGGGCTAGAAGGTCGCACACACCAGCTGCACTCGCTGCAAAGAAAGCTCTGTATATAAATAAATTCTCGTCCGCACTGCTCCTTTCATATTTACGACAAAGGCTTCCATATCAAGGTTTTGTTCTGGTGCATGCGTTTGACCGTATTGCATAAAGTTACATAACTTTAAAACTCGGTTCTGTATTCAATTATATTTTGCTTCGTACCAACGTTGAAACTGTATATGACTAAGTTGTTTATTTAAACGTTGATAACAAAATAGTTCTTTTTGTTACTCTTGATTTATAAGTGTTACATATGCATACCCACACCAGTACCAGTATCCAAGAAAGTGCTCTATTTAAGGCATGTCACTTTGTGCGTTAGTTTTGGTACCATTGCCTTCTTCTCATCTGACCGTGTGACCACAATCAGATTTCGCTCACAACTTCATCTATCCACTGCCGATATCGCCATTTAATGTCATCGTTATATTTAGATCACAGCTTGAAGTTCGTGTCCAGAGTCGTTGGTCGCACGCAGCGCAACATTCATTCAGTAAGGGCGGTCAACCGGTCACAATTTCACCAGCCTTCTCAGAGGGCTAACATGTCTGCTGGAGTATCCACGATTGAAGAAATCAAATCACAAAGCTTTTCTATCAAAGGCGAAGCTTTATCTGGCCGTGCTGCGTACTTGGATTTCCAGGCGACGACTCCCATGGACCCCAGAGTTCTGGACGCGATGCTGCCTTACATGACAGAATTGTACGGCAACCCTCACTCCCGCACGCACACTTACGGATGGGAGACTGAAAAAGCCGTTGAGGATGCTCGTAGCAACATTGCGTCACTGATTGGTGCCACCGCGAAGGAGATTATCTTCACCTCAGGAGCCACTGAATCGAACAACATGGCCATCAAAGGAGTGGCCCGCTTCTACGGCGAGCACAAGAAGCACATCATCACCACCCAGACCGAGCACAAGTGCGTGCTGGACAGCTGTCGCTCTTTGCAGAACGAGGGCTTCGAAGTGACTTACCTGCCGGTGCAGACTGATGGCTTGGTCAATCTGGAGGAGTTCAAGGCAGCTCTGCGGCCGGACACGGTGCTGGCGAGTGTGATGGGGGTCAACAACGAAATCGGTGTGGTGCAGCCGCTCAAGGAGATCAGCAAGGTAAGGTTGACGTGACATTGTTTTTCATTGAATAGTTACGCGTTGAAGTATAAGTGGTGACAACTGCGGCCAGAATATCCTTTACGTCATTTTTTCCGATCCTTGCGCTATATTTCTTTGCTTCTATTTCACTATTATTTCTAACCATTTATAACTTATGTGTCCTTGTCAATTTACCCAGCTGTGTCGCGCGAACAAGACGTTTTTGCACTCGGACCTGGCGCAGATGGCCGGCAAGATGCCGGTGGACGTGAACGAGCTTGGCCTGGATCTAGTTAGTATCTCTAGTCACAAGGTATGGTGATGTGATGAGTGTTATTATGCCGTGTCTGTGTATAGCTTGCGAGTTGATGTTAAATTTCTCTTCGGCATCCATGTTGCATGGTAATTTAACACTTTCATTCAAATCTCTCCCCCACTTGAACTAAGTACTGTACTTCAATTTATTTTTTGATTCTTAAATCTCTAGATTTACGGACCCAAGGGCCAGGGCGCGCTCTACATTCGTCGCAAGCCCCGTGTGAAGATGGAGGCCCTGTTCTCTGGTGGAGGCCAAGAGAGGTAAAACACATATAGTTTATATTGATGTATGTAATAGCTGTTCGTGTAATACTATGGAAGGGTGCTCCAATCTTCATACTTCTTCACCCCAACGTCGCTAATTTACAAATACTTCTATTCACATTTGTGTACTACTAATATTTCGACCCACCACAGAGGCCTGCGCAGTGGCACGTTATCTCCGGCGTTGTGTGTTGGCATGGGTACCGCCGCGAGACTGTGTCAGGAAGACATGCACTTCGACACTGCCTGGATCACCCACCTCAGCGACAGACTCAGAAAGTAAGCGATTAATGTTCTATGTGTTGCCAACATTTTCTGTTTTTCTGTTGTTGATGCTACGACTTGAAGTGAATTTCGTCTAGCCTCTTCTTTCTTCAATTCTCTACGTCGATTGTTTTCTTTCCCTTACATATTCTAACTCTTTATTTCTTACCGTTATGTTATGTTAGGGGCATCACGGAGCGCATTCCGAATGTGGTGCTGAATGGCCACCCTGAGCAGCGCTACATCGGCAATTTGAACTTTTCCTTCGCTTTCGTGGAGGGAGAGTCTCTGCTCATGGTGAGTGTTTGCAATATATGTATCGTTGTGTTGTTGTGTTGTTATCAACCGCTTTTGCGCGCATCGAAGTGTTTTGTTTTCACCAGAAGAAGTAATGTGACACAAACTTTGTATCCGCCGTTGTTACCCAATGCCCCACTTTTTGTATATTCTTATCTATTTTCTATTTTCTAATTAACTTTTCATCAGGCCCTGAAGAACATTGCAGTGTCGTCGGGATCTGCCTGCACCAGCGCCAGCCTGGAGCCTTCCTATGTGCTCAGAGCCATCGGTAAGGCACTTCACTGTACTGTGCTGTACTGTGCTGTACTGTACCTGTATTAACTCTAATGTAGCGTGTATTGCGCTACGAAGAGTTGCTTTTGATGTGCTGATAGCGGAGAACTTTGCACATAGATTCTAACTGCAGTTCGTGTTCGGTAGAAATTGTTTTCCTTGTTACTCACTCTTATATTCTTATTGCTACATCGCATCTGATTTTTATAGGCACGGACGACGAGATGGCACACTCTTCGTTACGATTCGGCATCGGTCGGTTCACTACCGAGGCAGAGGTGGACCTGGCCGTGGACCTGCTCGAAAAACACGTGCACAGGTATATTTGTGTTGTTGTTTGCTGGATATCGTGTTTTATATCTACTGAAAGCTAAACATTTGTGTTGTTTAAGGCGGAATGAGTGTAGAACCTTTCCAGGGCATTTTCATACACGTGTCTACTGTCACCATCTTTTCCTTTCACAATAAAATAATGACTGTATTGCATTGTTATTTTTTTAGACTTCGTGAGATGTCCCCGTTGTGGGAGATGGTGCAGGAGGGCATTGACCTTAAGAGCATCGAATGGACCCAGGATTCTTCCCATCATCACTAAAGCAACACACGCTTCGGCAATAATCTAAAGAGGCTGTCTACCCATAAGTGCTTTTCTTTTTGATATTTTTTGAGGGTAGAAACGATATGATACATTTTGATTTTGGTAGCGAATCGTGCGGGTTCACCAAGTTAGTATTTTCTTGTTTTATATGTAATATTCTTGTAAAATGGAGTAGAAGGATAGTTCCCCAGTTGCTTTTACAACACTGCAAGTATTGACATACATAACCTGGGAACCAGTCCCCTGCCAGAAATTTTTGTAACCGTCGCTGCCTCCACCACAGCAGTCATCAGAACGTCTCTAAATCACAGTCACAGCTCCCTGGTATCATTTCATCTCTCACGTGTGGTTTAATCTAGCTGACGATCATATGGAGAGCATAGATCAGCAGGAATTTCCGATCATTTGCAGTTTGTGCTGTGGATATGTGCTGCTGAACACGCGACCTCGCGAATGGTTAGGATGTTCGTGCTTGAACGAAATATTGTGTTGCGGCCACGAACTATGTTGCAAACCGGGCAGCGAGCCCATAACATGTGAAAAGAAGCACGACCAATTGTGTCATCTAGGTTGCTACTTGACCGGGTGCTATTTCAAAATCCCCACATTGTGCGCCAGAATTTCCACCCAGACATGTTGTATAATCCAACAAACAGTTTTTCCTTGTGACGAAAACATGCCTTGCATTGCGGGTGTCTGTTGTCTGACTCTATATCCGAAAGTAGGGTGCTGTGTGCGTTATGGCGAAGTGGAGAACACAGGCGTGTGCAGATTTCTATCACCTTCGTTTCGTATCGCTGCAGAAAACTAATTGTTGAATGACAACGTCCCCGATTTTGATCCAACATGCAACTTGTTTTTGCTGTGTTATACTGTTATCTAGTTCAATATTGTAAATGCTATAATTAAAATAGAATTTGACTCGACACTTTGTTCAAGGACGTTTCATCACGAGGTGAGAATTTTTTATCGCAAACATCAAAAGCCAGCGCGTGCAATGGATTCAGTAGAAAAGAATCATCTTCCCATTATTTGCAGCTTCTGTTGCACATATCATCTGCTATTTACGAAATGGCCGTGGCTGCTGAGCTGTGCGAATCTCACAGAGTGTCTTTGTGTAGGTACCGAGTGTTGCTTAAAGTGTGACGCCGAGCCTATTGGATGCTGCGACGACAGTCGACAAAACACCATTTGCCACATCGGCGCGTACTGCTGTGGGGTTTATTTGACCTATCCCACCACTTGTGTGAGGCAATCGAGCCAGTGTTTGTGTCTGGTCAGCTCTACCGTGTTTCCTTGTGATTACAGTATGCCGTGTTTGTTGACGCTGTGTTTCTGCACGGTGTACCCCACATGCGCGCTGTGTGTGCCGTTTGGTGAGCTGAGTAGCGCCGGTTGCTGTGGTAAATGCAACACACCACCCAGCAAGGTCAATTACACCAAACACTTGGTATGCTGAACTTTTTGTACTATTAGCAACCAACTATGGTACCTTAGATTGGACTTTCGAATAATGATGAGTAATAAGAAAGGCAAGAATTTGCTGAAAACACTATGTTATTAAATGTTACAAAATGTGATTATCACACAAACAAAATGGTACGTTAATATTAGATGGACGCACAAAAGAAAATGCACCGTTGGGTGCACTAAACAAAACACTATATATACACTAGAGTACGCTACATTCCGTGGCGCACTTAAAGAAAAATACATCTTCTATCATACTGAGGATGTACTAAACAAAACACTATATATACAAAAGGCAGGCAAAATTTGATAATGCAGACACCAAAAGAAAAATACATCTTGTTTTATGGATGCTCCAAACAAAAAACAACAACAACACAGTTATGCTGACTGAATGCACACAGAAAAAAGCATTATTGAGGACAAACCAACACCCGAAGTGCGGAATACCAACCAACAGCAGATTAAAAATGCACACGATTTCCAAACAATCAAAGAAAAAGATTAAACTGATTGAGGGTATTTGGAGAGAGTGTGTATGGACTGGTCTGATATAGACATACAGTGTATAGATATTAACATTATTATATAGGAGGGATTTTTTAGAATTTTGACATGCCAGTCGCTTTGAAGCGGCAGGATGGAACAGAATCTTTGAACAACTTTTTGGCGTTTTCACTGACGGCATCGCAGTACGTCACGTCCAATTGACTTAATTGGCGTGTTTTCTCGCCCAGCGCGAGCAGCGAAAAGTCGGTGATTTGGGCACACCCGGAGAGGTCCAACACTTCAAGGAAGCGTGAATGCGCACACAAGGCGGTGACGGCGGCGTCGGTGAGACTGGTGCAGCAGCTCAGATGTAACATCTTTAGGCGCGGGCACAGCTCGGCCAGCACCGTGATCGCGCTGTCAGTGACACTGGCGCATTCGGTGAGATCCAAGTGGGTCAAGGCAGGGCAGTGCGTGGCCAGGTGTGTTACTCCTAATTCACCTACCCGGCGGCAGCGTGCGACAATGAGGGATTGCAAGCGCGTGCAGCTCGCGGCGATCCGCACAAGGGTATTGTTAGTGACGAACGGACACGAAGTGAGGTCCAAATGCTGTAATTTCACGCACCGTTGGGAGAGCGCGATGACAGCAGTTTCCGAGATTTGGCGGCAGTGGGCGATGTTCACGCTGTGGAGATGCACACAGTGCTCGGACAAGGTGAGGATCGAGGCGTCCGTGATGTGTCGGCAGTGCGACAAATCGACGCTTTGCAGCTCGGCACAGTGCGTGGAAATGGTGATTATTGGCGCATCAATCATATGGATGCAGTTGCCTAATATAAGATTAAGCAGCTTGGGGCAGTGCCAGGACATGGCAGAAATGGACTTATTCGTGACGTGGTCGCAGTCCATCAGCGACAAGGACTGTAACAAAGGACAATGCTCCGATAAGGCCATTACGGTCTGATCGGATACCTTTGTGCAACCGGACACATTCAAGTTCGTCAACTGGGCGCAGCGCGCAGAGAGCGCCACCATGGAAGTGTCAGTTATCTCGACACATCCCTGGATATCAAACGAATGGAGCTGCGGAGCGTGGCGGGCGACAGCATGTGGATCACATTGACCTGGC